>WNGE01014122.1_pt1 | contig 21581 bp, 13 predicted proteins | sample 5400651 | NCBI WGS metagenome assembly WNGE01 (sample SAMN13153370, study PRJNA577476) | soil metagenome | isolation source: 60 cm soil or saprolite under grassland replicate 2 | place: USA:California | collected 2016-06-15 | reverse complement strand
ATTTTCTGTCTTCTCGCGCGCTCGCCAAGTACTATGACGTCGATACCGCAACCATCGTACGGACCGTTCAAGCGCTTGGCTATCACCGCTTCGCCGATTTCTCTGCTGACCTGCGTTCTCATTTCATTACCCGCATCACTCCTTACGCGGTGATGAAGTCAACAGCCCGCGAGAAGCGGAGTATCGCCGACCACATTAGTCACAGCCTGGAAATGGATGAACGCAACCTGCATACCTTGCGTTCGAAGCTCGATGCTGCGCGGGTGACAGAACTGGCAAAGCAGATACATCGAACACGGCGGATCATGGTGGTAGGAATTGATTTCGCCGCCTCGCTTTCACATATGCTCGCCTACGCCCTAGTTTCGATCGGGTTGGATGCTGAGGCGCCGGTTGGATCAGCCGGCAATCTTCACCAAAAAATCCTCTTGCTTGGACCGAAAGACCTGCTGATTGCCATAAGTTTTGGCCGATGTCTGCAAGACACGGTCGACGCGGTCATCATCGCTCATGATAACGGTGTGCCCACGTTCGGCATCACAGACAGCGAGAAAACCCCCATCGCCCGCTTTTGCGATTCTTCTTGGATCACTTCAATAGCCAATCCTTCCTTTCACGGATCCTACGTTGCCCCCTTGGCCGCGATGAATGCACTCATCATCGCGTGCGCACAGGTCAAGCCACAACGATCCTTGGCCGTGCTGCGGCGCAAAGAACAGGAATTCACGTCGCGCTGGTACACACCAAAAACGGTGAAAGAAGAACAAGCTGTAAACAAGGAGGGCAAGAACTCCAGCTAGATTTCAATTGTTGGCTGGTTTCCAACCCGATCCACGCAGGACCCTCCCAGCCGTTACGCCCGTCAGCTGCCCATTCTCATATTCCAGCTGCCCATTTACGAATACATATTTCACGCCTTCTGACAGTCGAGTAGGATTTTCGTACGTTGCACGGTCCCGAATACTCATCGGATCGAACAAAGTGATATCGGCGAAATAGCCTTCTTTAAGCAATCCGCGGTCTTTCAGGCGTTCTCGCTGGGCAGGTAACGAGGTAATTTTGCGAATCCCTTGTTCGAGTGGGAGCAAGTGGAGATCGCGGACATAATGACCCAGAAAGCGTGGCATCGATCCGTAGGCGCGGGGATGATCATGAGCCTCGAACAAAGGGCCATCCAGTGATTGCTCATTGGCATCAAGGCCGATGCTCGTCCAAGACTGTTTCAAGCCGTATCTCAAATCATTTTCGCCAGCGATAAAGTAAATCGCGCCGGTTTGAGCTGCATCGGCAATCACCAGATCCATCAGCGCGTCCAGCGGGTTTTTCTTTTGCTCGGCGGCGATCTGCGCGATGGTCTTACCGTCAAACTTTTTTAGCTCGGGTTTCTCAACCCCTGCGACCATGACTCCGCTCGCGCCACCACTGTCCAGGTACAGGTTTTCCCATTCTGTGTGCTCTACGGCCAACTCGCGCTTGATTCGAGCACGGACCGTGGAATCGTGCAGCCTTTCAAGTAGTTTGTCCCGTCCTCCGTCGGCTACCCAAGGCGGCAAGCTGGAGGCCAGCGCGGTTCCACCGGCAATATAGGGATACATGTCCGCTGAAACATCCTGTCCTGAATCTCGCGCTGCCTGAATCATCGCGACAATTTTGGGCATGGATCCCCACCGGCTCTTGCCAATGACCTTCAAGTGAAAGATTTCGACCGGCAGGTGCGCGTCGCGGCCTATGCGCAGAGCTTCTTCAACAGCACTGGCTTCCGTCTTTCCCTCACTGCGCATGTGGGTGGCGTAAAGCCCGCCATATTGTCCGGCTATTCTCGCCAATTCGATCAGTTCATCAGTTTTGGCGTAGTGTCCTGGCGGATAGATGAGAGCTGTCGAGATTCCGAACGCGCCCTGCTGCATGGCTTCAGCCACCAGCGTCTTCATCCGCTCCAGTTCTTCTGCCGAAGGGGCGCGGTTCTCATCGCCCAGCACCGCCTCTCGAATCTGCGCAGCTCCAACATAGGTCCCAATGTTTAACGGTGTGCCAGATTTTTCAAGGCGAGAGAAATATCCGTCGAGCGTTGTCCAGTCCACGTTCAAGTGATACCGGTCAAGCTCAGGGGAGAGCGCACCCAGCGTCAAAGAATTCTGTGGGGCAATCGAAGTCCCCTCTCCTGTAATCTCGGTCGTGATACCTTGCGACAGCTTGTTTAATGAGCGATTGTCGATTAACAAAGCCAGCTCGGACTGGCCAAGCATGTCAACGAATCCCGGACTGATCACCAAGCCGGTAGCATCAATAACTCGCTTCGCCGTTACGCTGTCCAACTTTCCGATCGCGGCGATTCGGTCACCGCGAATGGCGACGTCGCCTGAAATCCACGGATTTCCGGAGCCATCAACAATTCTTCCATTCTTCAAGATGATGTCATAGTTCGCGTTCGCAGAACTCTGGGACTCAGGTTTGGGTTGGAGCTGGGCAACATAAGCCGCACTCGCTATCTCACCTAGCGCTTCGCCCGCAATTCTTTGCACTGCCTCGGGGTCGTCTTTGGTAGCGGAGACCATGTTCGCGTAGATCGCGAAGGCAAGATGCTCCCCGGCGGAAGTTTCCATGTAACCCGCCAGTCCCTTGCCGGTGACCATTACTTTCTGGTTCAAAGCATCAGCTACGTCATAAGTTCCGGTCTTCGCGAAGACGTGCCCCGCAGCAGGAGAGTTCACCTGAATCTTGTAGAGCGTGCCGTCCCGGCCCATGATGGGCAATCCGCGCTCGAAATCTGCAAAATTCTTCTGTTTCGACATGAACACCAGATACCGGACCATGAAGTCTGGGGTGAAGAAGGCATTGCCCCCAGCACCGTCGCTTTGCGATGCGGCCGTCAAATCCAGCCCAGCTTTTTTTAGAAAGTCATTCTCCAGATCAAAACCGGCCTGGTCGATGTCCTTATCTTTATGCGCGAGCAGGGCGCCGAGCAGATACGGAGTCGTGCTGGCATGCAGGTTCTGGCTCAGCTTCAGAGTAATCTTGACGTCCTCTTTCAACGGTGGCGAGACGTGTTCGGCAACAACGTTCTCGGGCTTGTAGTCACTCGCCAGTGCTTTGAAATCAGGATCTCCTTTCGCATGGCCATCTGATATCTCAATCCCCTTACGCCGAAGAGCTTCTTTCAGCACAATGGTCGCGAAACGGCTGGGTTCGGAGACAGGGTACGCCATCATGCCAAATGGCTTGCCCAGCGGTATGCTGCCACTCACGATTACGGTGTGAGTTCCATTCGCATTAGTTTTATCTTCTGTATAGTCGATGCTCGGTTTCGAATCTGGCTTGCCTGTTGTGGTCTTATTTACGACCTGAACGTAGGACGTTTTCGGGGAAATCTGCAGATTGACGGGGGCGCCTTCGGTTGCACCCGGGCTTGCAATCACATCAATTACATTGTCGTTGACGACAATGGGGGAGATCACCACTCCCGTTCCCAGTTCGCGAGTGCCTTCTGGAAAGAGGCTCACATCCACCAGCACGCGCCCGTTCACGCGCTTGATTCCTTTAGCGGAGATCTGCTGCGCCAGCTCTTCTATAACCTGTAACGGATCTCCGCCAACTCCCTTGCTGTCAGGCCCACCATACGAGTGGTCCATATTCTCGTAGGCGAGAGTGCCGTCTGGCTGAATTCGGCCAGAGAGATTCAGGTCGCCACTCGCCACCAACACCAGATCACCGTCTAGTACACCCTTCTTGTTTATCGGGCCTGTGCGATATACAAACGTGTGAAATCGGTACTCAGAACCAAGGAGCTCCAGCGCCGTACCTTCGGTGACCAGCTTCGTGGTGGAGCCGGGGACCATCAGTTTGTTTGCATTCAGCTGGCAAACAACTTTTCCGGAATCCAGCGAATAAAACTCGATGCCAAACGTCGAATGCGTAAATTCCGGCCGATCCAAGATTCGCTGAATCCCTTCGGCGAGGGACGATGAAGGAGAGGACGGCGACGCCACTGCTTCAGAGGCAATCCATACAAAAAATAGCCAACAAATCCTATGAAACAACCACCGATTTCTCAGCACTGCCCTCCTCAAACCTGCACTGCGATGGAATGATTGGTGCTCCAACTGCGTGAACGGCACGTCAAACGCTCCACGTAGTCACGCTTGACCGTGAAGCCCAACCCGGGGGTTCGCTGTACCACGATCATTCCGTGCGGACTGACTTCCACCTCCGGCTCGATGATGTCCTCGTCCCAATACCGTTGGCTGGCGGAAACATCGCCCGGCAGGGTGAAATTGGGAAGAGTGGACATGGCAATGTTGTGTGCCCGTCCAACTCCCGATTCCAGCATGCCTCCACACCACACCGGCACTCCGCGCTCGCGACAGAGATCATGTACCGCGCGCGCCGAAGTGTGGCCTCCAACTCTGCCGAGCTTGATATTGATAATGCGGCACGCACCCAGCTCAATCGCGGCTCTGGCATGCCTTGCATTGGTAATACACTCATCCAAACAAATTGGTGTGCTGATCAGAGTTTGAAGTTTGGCGTGCGCGTGGATCTCATCCCATTGCAGCGGTTGCTCAATCATTAGAAGGCGAAACTCATCAAACTTTTTTAAGTGGCCCGCGTCGGTGATGTCGTATGCGGAATTCGCATCAACCGAGAGCAGAATCTCTGGAAATTCCTTGCGTACCCTGGCAACGAAATCCAAATCTTTCCCAGGCTTGATTTTTAGCTTAATTCTCCGATACCCACACTCAAGCTCCTCTTCAACTTTTTTCGTCAGCAACTGTGGCGTGTCACGAATACCAAGGGAGACGCCGCAGGCAATTTCTTCCCGTGTCCCTCCTAAGAGCGTGGCCAGCGGCACCCCTCTTTGTTGGGCTTCGGCATCCCACAAGGCATTTTCCACGCCCGCCTTGGCCATTTCATGCCCACGAATTCCTGTCAGCAGCGCCGAGAGATCCATCGCATCACTTACTTCCTTGCCGATCGCCGCTGGTGCAACATAATCACTAATGATGTGCCAGGCAGTGTCGGTAGTCTCGGAGTTGAAGGACGGACTCTCCATGCTAGTTACCTCGCCCCATCCGCTGAGGCCGTCGGCCACGATTTCGACCAGCAGAATTCGGCGCTCCTGAGTTACGCCGAAGCTGGTCTCAAATGGCGATTTGAGACGCATGTGGATCTCGCGCAGCGTAATCGTCTCGATTTTCATAGGGCTCCAAAAGGTAAGCGCCGTAGTCTGCTTCGTTCACGGCGCAGCGTGCAAGTTTCCCAGCTCCTTAACCGATTTTGGTCGCTTCCGCCAGATCAAAAAGACGGGAACCCCGGTCAACACGATTGCCATGCCTACTGCCGCTCGCAGAGGCTGTTGGGCAATTGTGTTGGCAACGAAAACGACAATGGTGGCGATGAAACACAAGGGCGTCCACGGGTAACCGGGTGTTCTGTACCGTTGCCCCGCGGTGGTCTCGCGCTTGCGATACACAAATACGCAAGCAGCCGCCAAAGCATAGAATGCCCACCCCACAAACACCACATAGGTCAGCAGCTGTTCAAACGTCCCGGTAATGGCGAGCAATGAAGCCCAAGCGGCCCCAGTCAAGATTGCGAACGCGGGAGTGCCAAACCGAGGATGCACTTCCGCGAGCGCCCGGAAGAAGATGCCGTCTTTAGCCATCGCGTAATAAACACGTGGCGCGGTAAGAATGATCGAATTCGCGGCGCTGAAAATCGAGATCAGAATTGCGATTGTCACCAATTTGGCGAGACCTGGGCTGAGCGTTCCAAGGGCGGTCGCCGCCACGCGGGTGGAGTTCGCAACACCCTCAGCGCCGAGAACGGCAGCGTATCCGAGATTTGCCAGTATGTAAGTTCCAATCAGGATTCCGATTCCCGCAACAAATGCAAGAGGAAAATTGCGCCGCGCATTGGTCGTTTCCCCTGCAGTGAAGGTGCAATACTGCCAGCCTTCGTAGGCCCACAGAACGCTGACCATTGCCGTCCCGAGGCCCGACCAAATCGACCCTACCGCCGGCACCGGGCCGCTCGCGAATTCATGCCTCTCGAACCCCTTGCCGAACCATAGGAGTCCGCCGGCCATCGCCAAAATCGCTCCGACCTTAATTGCTGTAGTTATGTTTTGTACGTCAGCACTCTGACGTGTCCCTCGCACATTGATAGCGGCTATCACAGCGATCACCAGAAACGAGACCGCTTTCGCGATCCAGGGTTTGAGATCGATCAGCTCGCCGAGGTAATTGCTGAAAGCGACAGCCAGAGTGGCAACCGAGCCCGTGCTCACCACAAATAACAGAGTCCAGCCGAATAAGAACGCAGGGAACCGTCCAAAGCAGTCTCGGATGTAAACATATAAGCCGCCCACTTCTGGTTTCATGGCGCAGAGCTCGCCGTACGTCAGGGCTCCTAACAGCGACAAGACCCCGCCGATGATCCAGACCAGCAAGGCGCGCGGTATCGAATTCCCAACCGCCCGCAGCACCGCGCCAGGGACCAGGAATATTCCCGAGCCGATTACGGTTCCAACGATCAGCAGAACCAGATCGCGGAGTCCCAAAACCCTTTGTAAGCCTTGCTGCGGACGGCTGCCTGTGGTCACCTGGGTTATCGTTTGCACACGGACCCTAGAAAACCAGCCGTAGCGCGAATTGGAGAACTCTGGGATTTGTGCTGGTACCGGTTATTGTCAACGCGTTGAAAAAATCTGCGCGAAACTGCAATCGGAGTCTTTCAGTCAGCGCCGTCTGTTTTCCCACGCCGATGTCCCAGTTGTTCTGGTCTGGACCGACCACCTCGCCGATGCCGCTATCGCCGAATCCAGTTCCGATTCCGTCTGCACCAATCACCGGATAATTGCTCAGATCAAAGCATGAGGCGTTGATGTAATTGTTAAGTTTCTTCTGCACCGAGCCGGAGTTAACAAATTGGTTGCTGCATCCTCCCGCTGATGCCGGAGCGCGATCGGTTAGGGTTCCAAACACGTTTTGAACGCTCGTGGCCGTGATAGTGAGGCGCTGTCCGGACTGGACGGTTGTCACGCCGGCAACCGACCACCCACCCAGTAGTCGCTGCATTGCCAATCCGTGACCTTTCGGGCCAGGTACCTCATATACCCAGCTGAAAACAAAACGATGCGGCCGAATAAATTGGTCCCATCCGTATCTCTTGCTGGGATCGTTCTGGTCTCCCAGGGCGGAACCGCCATCCAAGCTCCCAGCCACGAAGTTCTGAGACGTGGCGAGCGCGCTCGACCAGGTATAAGAAGCCAGGAATTGCAAGCCTCTGCTGAAGCGCTTGTTCAGGCTGACTGCAAGGCCGTTGTACCAGGAAGCTCCAGTCGAACTGACCTGCAGCGCTGATGTAGAAATGCCGGGCACGGGCGTGCGTTGCGTAACATTGAAGAAGGTATTATCGGTAGCGCCGTTGATAGGATTGGAAGGCGTCGCCGACAACGCCTGATTGAAAGTGCGCAACTCCAGAAGCTTAGTGCCTCTGGCTCCCTGATAGCCGATCTCCAGCCCAAGATTACGTGCGAGCGCGATCTGAGTGTTGAGACTGTATTGTTGCGTTGCTGGCGGCTGGAGATTCACCGAGACATTCGCAAACGAAACGCACGGATCTAAAACCGTGGTGCACGTGGCCAACGAATAAGTTGGGAACGAGGGTAGAACTGGTGCCACGGGAAACGGGTCAGAAAAAGGAATAGCAACACCGTTCAGAATACGGACCTGGCCGAACGGCGGCGAAGTCAGCTCTTGAAATATGGGCTGTCCGGTCGTTCGTGAATAGTAGATTCCATACCCGCCGCGAAGTACGGCGCGGTCAGAGCCGGGCAACTGCCAGGAGAACCCGATTCGCGGTCCCCAGGCGTTTTGTCCAAGGCCTCTGGTTGCCGCTTCGTTCGGAGCTCGCACAACGCCGGGCGGAAGAGTTACCCCACTGATGTTCGACGCGACCACGTATCCTGCAACGCTGCCGGCTCCGGTGTGATCGGCAAGCAGTGGGTTGAAACTGGAATTCCTCCCCAGTTCGTCTCCCAGGTCTCCCAGGCGCTCATAGCGCAATCCCAGATCGAGAGTGAATTTCGACGTCAGCTTGATGTTGTCCTGAGCGAAGAGACTTCCATCCCAAGTGCGATAGTAGCGGTCAAACAGACCGGGCACATCAAGCCCGAAGTCTGAATTCCCCAGCAAGAATTGTTGATAGTCAGAAAACTCGGTGCCGCCAAAGAAATGAAAATGGGCCTGATTGATTTGCGAGCGCTCGATGCCGCCCCCAAATCGCAGCGAGTGGCGGCCTCGGGTCCAAAACAGTGCATCACTCAAGTTGTAAAAATTTTGGGCGATGTTGATGCCCTGGCCCAGTCCGCCTGTCTGGAAAGATCCGGCAATCCCAATTTCCGGGAACGGGTCATCGAACACCGGTGTATTCACTCCGATGTCCGTATAAGTAAAGGGCTCGCTTTGATCCAGGCTGCCCACTAACCGGTGGTAACCCAAAGTTGCCTGATTCACCAGGCTTGAGGAAAAAGCGTACTTGTGTGTCAAGGAAAAAACCCGGTAACGATTGTCGGTTGCTGACGGGAAACCGGGTATGCTGGACCCCGCGATGTTGGCATTTGCTCCAAAAGTCGCTGTCTCGCTTGTATTGGAGTAGAAGAAACTGCCAGAGAATGTACTTTTTCCTGTCTGCAGATAATCAATATTGATCAGGAACTGGTCTTCACTAAAGGGGCAGGCGCTGCTGAAGGACGATCTGCCCTCGGTAGCGAATTCATCGAGGGACGGATTCGGATTCGCCACTGGTGTAACCGTCTGCGGCGCAGGAATGACGTAGTCTCCATTGGGCAATTTCAAGTTGAGCAGTGCAAGGGCTTGCGGACTGATATTCGAACCATCGGATGCGATAGCTCCGCCGGTCGGGCCCGAGAACATCGCGCCCAAAGCTGCAGCCGAACGATCATTCGTGAACGGAGGCAACAAAACTGTACTACTGCAACTGCCGCCGCCCAAGCCGTTGCGCTGGCGAGTGCCTTGATACGAACCAAAATAGAACAGCTTGTCCTTGATCGCGGGCCCACCTAGACTGCCGCCGAACTGGTTCTGTTTCAGCACGAATCGCGGTTGTCCCTGCTGGTTGAAAAAGTAATCATTGGCATTGAGTGCGTCATTGCGCAGAAATTCGAATAGCGAGCCGTGAAGCTGGTTGGTGCCGCTCTTGGTCACTAGGTCCACATTGGCGCCGGCATTTCGTCCATACGAGGCATCGTACTGTCCTGTTTGTACTTTGAATTCGTCAATTGTGTCAGGGTTGGGAACGGCAATTCCACCGCTGAGGAAACCAGAACCCATCAGATCATTCACCTCGACACCATTAATTTGGTAGTTGTTGTCGTTGGTGCCAGCGCCGTGTGTCGAGAATCCGTGGTCCCCCGCCGCTTCGCTTCCGGTACCGCGACCAAGAATCGTCGCATCTGTCACCTCGGTGGCAACGCCTGGAGACAAGCCAATAATTTGGGTGTAGTTCCGCGAAACCAATGGCAAAGACGAAATTGCTCGACCATTGGTGACGGCTCCTTCTGAGGCATCCACCGAATTGAGCAGATCTGCTTCGGTTGTGACAGTGATGGTTTCCGTAATGCTGCCAACTTCAAGGCGAAGGCTGGCGCGTACGGTCTCAGTGACGCTTACTTGCACTCCCTTCCGCACTAATTCTTTAAAGCCACCTTTCGAAGCTTTCAGGGTGTACACCCCCGGGGCCAAGAGAGGAAAAAGATAGACTCCGGTTGTCGCCGACTCAGCGTTCCTCGAATCACCCGTAGCGTCGTTGGTGGCGGTGATCGCGACCCCGACTAGGACCGCCCCGGATGGGTCAGTGGTAGAACCTGTAATGGCTCCCGTGCTCGCGCTTTGGCCGGCACTCATCACGACAAGTGATGTCAGCGCCGTAATCAATACGAGAAAGCGAACGACTATTGGTTTCATGGGCAGCCTTCTTCGGAAGAGTGGTTGTACTCGTTCGAATTTGTGCAGAAACGAATTGCGTGAAGCGAGCCCCTCGGCACCTATCGCGATAGCAGCCAAACGATTCAGGCATGTGCTCTCCGCTTCCGCAATTGCGAGACTGCACACAGCAGCGCGGAACGCGGTGCCTCGCATTCACGCAATTGCGAAAATTAAACGCGGTGACGACCGGTGTCAAGCAAATTCTCACTAAATGATGCCCTCAGTGAGAATTTGCAACATCCGTTGCATCACTCCTCGCACTACAGCGGCGAGAGGGCGTCGAATGCTCGAATCGAGCAACACCTTGGCCCCAAGTGCTGCATTTTTGACGGTTGCCCCAAGCCTCCACTCGTATCGGGGCGAATTTGATCGAGACTTATTGTGCCTGCGGGACTGCTGGCCTTCCCGGGCCGGCTTGCCTTAATTGGTCGAAAGTGAGATTCAGGATCGGGTAGCGACGCCAGTCCTTGTAGTCGAAGTGCCACCACTCAAACTCGAACACCTGGAAACCTTCCGACTCCATGGCTTCGCGAAGAAGGTTGCGTTGCCATCGCTCGAGAGATGTGCCGCCCGGATAGTAGGCATATGAGCGCGAAGACATCTCGTCGTAAACTCCAGTCATCTCTACCGGCTTGCCTGTTGCCAGCTCATAGAGAGTCAAATCTACGGCGCAACCGCGGTTGTGTCGCGATCCTTCGCTAGGATCAGCGACAAACACTTTCTTATCTGGTGGCGTTGCATCCCAAAAAATCTTGGTGACATACCACGGACGATAGGCGTCATGAATTAATAAGCCATAACCGAGAGAATGCAGTCGCCGGTTTGCCCTGACCAAAGCCTCGGCAGCTTGCCGCTGAAGAAATGCTTTCGGTTGCGAGTAAACCGGTGTGCTTAGAAAATTGTGACTGCTGGCATAACGAATATCGAAACGAATCGAAGGGTCGAGAGTCGAAAGATCTACCAGGTCAGCCTTCAGAAACTCTCCGGGTTCGTGCGGCGGCTCCGCAGCCAGCGCCTCCTGACGCAGGGCCTCAACCGGTTTCGGTGGTGTTACGTGGAAGACGCCACCTTCGATTGGTCCGGGCGATTGGCGTTTGAAAGTCACATCGCCAATTCTGATTTCTGATGCTTCGCCATCGGAACCGCGCACGAACTTTGCCTGCTCGTCGGCATACGCGCCATTTCAAGGAAACTTGAAAACTTCATTGGAAACTTCTTGCAGAGAATCGTATTCGATGCCGCCGATAAGGGCAGTCAGCTTTCCATCGCTTTCCAGAACGTACAACTTGTCGAATTCGGCAGCATACTCACCGATTAACCCTCTCCAACGCGCAAGAATGGGTGCGGGCTTTCGAGTTTCTGCTGCTGCCGAGCCGGCGGCTTCCACTCTGACGATGCTCTGAGCCAGGAGCAACACAATCAGCAGCCCGGCAAGACGACAACATCTCATTATCTTTCGCATCGCTTGATTCTCCCGGGAGTGCGTGATCGCCGCAGCGACTCCTGATTTCATGCGGATCTCAGCAGTATCGACGTGAAAGGTCTGGAGCAACAAATGATGTCAAGATTGACAATTTGCAGCATGTAGTGTAACACTGGGCCTCTTTTTTGCCCCGTTTAGCAATGACAGCATTAAACTCTGTGTCGGAATCGCTTTCTATTTAGTCGCGCATCAGCAGTCAGCCACCAGGAGCACTCATGTCTAACGCTAGTCGACGAAATTCTACTTCTAAGACCAGAGCATTTCGGTCTCGCTGTGGACTCTACCTGCTGATGATTGCAACCGTGGTGGTGGCCACGGCATTGGGACAAAAGCCCTCGCAATCGCATCCACTCTCGCCGAAAGTTCCGGCGGCTACAAAGGAGCAGACCGCGGGAGTCTCCACTCACGAGTTGACGCCCAGCGACATCGAGGCATTCTTGGATGGCCTGATGCCTCTGCAATTGGCGAGAGAAGATGTTGCGGGCGCCACTATATCAGTGGTGAAGGGTGGCAAAGTCATTTTTGCAAAAGGGTATGGCTACTCGGATGTTGCCAAGAGAACAGCAGTTTCTCCGGACAACACGATCTTCCGCCCCGGCTCGGTCGGGAAACTGATTACCTGGACCGCAGTGATGCAGCAGGTTGAGCAGGGCAAGCTTAACCTGGATCGCGATATCAACGACTACCTGGATTTCAAGATTCCGGAAGCGTACGGCAAGCCGATCACGTTACGCAACCTGATGACCCACACGCCAGGTTTCGAAGAGCTTGCGGAAGAGGTAGTCGTACCCGGTGCGAACGATCTGAAACCCCTCGGCGATTATTTGAAACACCGAATTCCGGCGCGAATCTTTCCGCCAGGTGTGACGCCAGCCTACTCGAATTACGGCGCCACCCTCGCTGGCCGGATTCTGGAGAGGGTCTCAGGTCAGCCCTTTAACGATTATTTAGACGAACACATCTTCAAACCACTTGGCATGTCTCACAGCACTTGCCGCGAGCCTTTACCCGGCAACCTGAGCTCGCTGATGTCCAACGGCTACAAGGTGGCCTCGCAACCAGCAGAACCGTTTGAATTCATCGAGGTGTTGCCGGCAGGAAGTTGCTCCTCAACCGCGAGTGATATGGCGAAATTCATGATCGCGCACCTCCAGGATGGACGATTTGACGGCGCGCAGATACTTCGCCCGGAGACGGTGCAGTTGATGCATTCACGACAGTTTGGCTATCACGATGACATGAATGGAATGGCTGGAGAATTTTACGAAGAAACGCGAAACGGCCACAGAATCATCGGTCACGCCGGCGACACAAACTTTTTCCATACCGACTTACACCTCATTCCCGATACCGGACTTGGATTCTTCGTCTCCTACAACAGCCTGGGAAAGGGAGAAGATAGCCCGCGAGAGTGGCTGTGGCAGAGATTCCTGGACCGCTACTTTCCATACACGCCGCCGGTCGCCACGGAAGCGGCAGATGCCAAGAAAGACGTTCAAGAAGTGGGGGGACGGTACAAAGTAACACGCAGGGCGGAAACAACGCTTCTGGCGCTGTTCAACGTGGTTGGCCAGTTGAAGGTCTTCCCCAACTCCGACGGAACCATCAGCGTGGACGCTCTGAAGGACCTGAATGGCGAGCCGCGAAAATTTCGCGAGGTTGGACCTCTTCTTTTCCGCGAGGAAAATGGACAAGAGCGAATCGCCTTCAAGCGCGATGCCAGCAGCCGTCTGGTCCTCGTTATTGATTTCCCCTTCTTCGTCTTCGAGAGAGTCCCGTGGTACGAAAGCAAGGCCGTTATTCTCCCGCTGGTTGGTGGAAGCGCGACTGTTCTACTCCTGGCACTAGTTTTGTGGCCCACGGGCGCCCTGTTGCGGCGTCACTATGGAAAACAGCTGACTCTTACTGCGACGCAGCGGCGGCTGCGGTTGCTTGTGCGTCTGACTTGCTTGGCTGAGCTACTGTTTGTCGGTTGCTTTGTCGGCTTTTTCTTGATGGCGTTCGACAGCGATAAGTTCGTCACGCCACGCTATGATCCAGTGCTGCGTACGATCCAGCTGATGGGATGGATCGGCATCCTTGGTACTCTCGTGGCACTCTACAATGCCGTTGTGTCATGGGGGAGTTCTACGATTTCCCGCTGGAGCAAGGTGGGCAATTTTCTTATCGCCCTGGCGTGTGTGGTAATCGTATGGTTCGGCTTCGCCAATAATATGTTTGCTTGGAACCTGCTGTACTGAGTTGAATTCCAAATCAGTACGAGTATGGAGTCGTGTATGAGTTCGAGGAATTGTTCGATCCGCAGCATTAGTGCCGCTCGAAGGCATGCCGTAGCGGCACTACTTACCGTGGTTGGCGCCTTGTTCGCCACGGCTGTCGTTCCAGTTCAAGCTGAAGAACCCTCCTCAGAGAAGACTCTTCCGATCAAGATTTATTTTGACCAGCACATACGAATGCGAGACGGCATTGAGTTAGCGGCTGATGTTTACCGCCCTGACGTGTCGGGAAAATACGACTGTATCCTCAACCGCACTCCTTATCTGAAGAACGGCGAGAGTGCACTCGAATTCGGCCGTTATTTCGCGCAGCACGGCTATGCATTCGTGGCGGAAGACGTTCGAGGGCGCGGCGATTCGCAAGGCACGTTCGTCCCCTACCGGGCTGAAGGCCGCGACGGCTACGACTCCGTCGAATGGTGCGCGGCCCAGCCATGGTCCACTGGGAGAGTCGGTACGATCGGCGGATCGTACAACGGAAAGACGCAATGGCTCACGGCCGTGGAGCAGCCGCCACATCTGGTCACAATGATCGCGCTCACTAGTCCATCCGATCCGTTCGTCGAATGGCCTACCGGCGAGCCGATCCCAATGGACATCAGCTGGTATTTCTATACTTCCGGACATGTTGTGCAGAACGACCAAGCAGTGGACTGGGAACCGCTCTTACGCCATCTGCCGAAGGGAGATCCGTTTGCACGGAACAATCAAAAGCTAGTTATGGGGCCATGGCCCCACAGCGTGAACTCGAAATCGAAACTGGGGGATGTCGATTTCGGTGAGTCAGCGGTCATTGATATAAAAAGCCTCATGCTGCGTTGGTACGACGCCTGGCTCAAAGCAACCGACAATGGAATCAAAGCCGGGCCTCCAGTTCACATCTTCCTCATGGGTTCGAACAAATGGGTTGATGAAAAGGCATGGCCCATCCCCGACACGCGTTATACCGACTTCTATCTACACAGCGCGGGTCGCGCAAACAGCCTCTTCGGTGACGGGAAACTTTCGCTTGCCTCGCCGCAAACAGAAGGTACGGACAGCTTTACTTACGATCCTGCCGATCCCGCTCCTTTCATAACCGACCCATCGTTCGAACAAGTCGGTGGCCCTGATGATTACCGAGCCGTTGAGCGACGCGATGACGTTCTGGTTTACACCACAGAACCGGTGTCGGCTGACACTGAGATATGCGGCCCTATAAGAATGACTTTGTATGCCTCCACGACAGCCACCGATACGGATTTCACTGCCAAATTGGTTGATGTCTGGCCGAGCGGGTTTGCCCAGAGGCTGACAGATGGATTCGTCCGCGCGAGATTTCGGAACGGCATGGATAAGGAGGCGCTGATCGAGCCCGGTCGCATTTATGAATACAACATTGATGCGTGGAACACGTGCCAGATGTTTATGGCAGGGCACCGCATTCGGCTCGAGGTCTCATCCTCGGCGTTTCCAAAGTATCCCCGCAATCTCAATACCGGCGAGGCACTCGGCAAGAGCAGCAGAATGCTAACCGCTCAGCAACGCATCTATCACGACGAGAAACACCCATCACACGTAGTTTTGCCGCTAGTGCCTTTGCGGAAGTGAAATGTGACGGCGCTTCGCGCCACCGTCGTCCAAGCGGTGATTGCTCCGCCGCAGGCGCTCCAGTCGGAGATCAACGGAGAGCGGGTTGCGCTCTTTTCCCGGCGGCATTCAGGGTTGACTGCAGAGAGGGAAGTAGTCCGTGTCGGAAGTGGCCTATTATTCATAGGCTAATGCTTGGACAACGTCCTGCTTGACCGCCTTCCATGCGGGGAGAATGGCTCCCAGCAAAGCCCCAATGACCGAAACGCCTGACGCTATAGGCCACCAACTGTATACAGTTTCCTGAGTCAAACTTGCTGGAGCAGCGTGCATCATCAGCCATTTGCTTCCGCCTGTCATCACAATGCCTAAAGCGCTGCCGAGTATCGCGATCAGTAGCGTCTCGCGAAAAAGCAGATTCAGAATGTAGCCGGACGAAGCCCCGAGTGCCTTGAGTATTCCGATCTCTCGCGTTCTTTCCAGCACGGCGGTGTACATGGCCATTGTCACGACTATAAAACCCACAATTAGAGCAACGCCAATCACAACGCCGATAAAATCTCGCAACAGCCCAACACTGTTGATCGTCAACAATGAAGTAAACTCCTCCATCGTATAGATGAAATAGCCCGGCATTTTGCCCCGTAACTGATCAACGACGAGCTGCGCACGAGCTGGGTCATCCACTTTCAGGTAAATCTGGCTGAGCCTCCCAGGATTTCCAGTGAGTGTCTGAAGGACATCGACCCGCGCACAGATGTGGGAGAGCTTGCCAGACTCGAAGACTCCTGACACTCGCCAGGCGTGATTTGCCAGTGTGATTGTGCTTCCAACGCCCAGCTTCTTCTCCCTCGCATAATATTCATCGACAATGACATCATCGTCGTTCTTAAACGGGCCACCCCTGACAAAGCGGAAGCCGCCACTCAATTGGTTGAATTGAGCGAGGTCGATCCCCGTTAGAACGTCAAAACCACCCAGAGGTTGACCCATCGTGCCTGTGGCAAATGTGACATGGGGCTGCTTCATCAAGAACGGCACCAGCTTGTCGCTCATTGGAGAGGAACTAAGGCTAATGATGGAACTCGCAGGCGGCCGGACTACAATATCAGCGCCGATTCCGCGGGCACGACGAGCTGTTTCGTCGAGCGTTCCGTAGCTGATCCCAACGAGCGTGAGGATCATCGTGACCTCAACACCGATCGCGAGCACGCTCAAACATGTTCGGACAGGCCGCTGCCGTAGGTTCTCAAAGACAAGCTTATTCAGCAAAGCAACCTCCGGGCGGGGAAGGATATGCACGAGAATGTTTGAAAGCCAGGGCCGTAAGACGCGCACAGGGTATGGCCGGTAGAAGACCGCGGGCAAGTTTGCATTTTTAAATATCTAAGCGCGCCGGCCGACGGTAACGAAAAGACCGCCCTCGTGCCCGAGAACTCCAATCCATCCAAGTTGTGCCAGCCAACCCTCAAAGCGCCAGTTGTCTGCGGCGTTAGCGAACAACTCCTCCGAGTCGTCACACAGCATGGCACTTGGGTAAGCGCGCAAGTATTCGACGCCATTTTCAGCAAACCAGCTCTGGACCTCTGCCAAGGTGTGACGGTGTTCCTCGGGATGCTGATATTGGTCTCGCAGCCATGCCTCGCGTCGTGCCGGCTCACTCTCTCGGTCGCGTAATACCGGATCGCATGGAATGAATCGGTATCCAGACAGCCGCGCGACCAAGCGCCGGGTCCTGAGAGGAATGCGTGCGAAGGCGTTATAGACCCCGAGAACAATCATTCCGCCCGGGCGTGCAAGACGTACGATGCGAGCGAATGCCGCCCTGGGATCTGGAGTGTGGTGCAAAACCCCAGACGAATAGACCACATCGAAAGCACCAGCCCGCATGCCTGGATAGTGCAAGTCCGTTTCGATGAACTGTACTTGATCAAGTCCAAAACGTCGGGCCGCCGCGGCGGCTAGTGTGAGCGATGCGCGTGTGAGATCAGCACCAATCACAACTCTATCAGCACGCGCCAAATACAAGCTCATCTGGCCTGTGCCACACCCAATCTCTAAGACACGAGCGTCGCCAGGAATTGCTCGGTCGATCAATCGCGCGAACTCGCTGCGCTCGGCGCGTGCTCGCAACCAACTCAGGCTGGCGCGTGGCGGATAGTCGGGAAAGGGTGCCCGCTCGTAAAAGCCGCGCACAACTTCGGTTCGCGTGTCGCCCGGCAGTCGTAATTTCGGGATGCCATCGGGCGCTTCATGGCGCCTACCGCAGCTGGAACAGGACCAATCGGTCCTGAGCGGGCCTGCACACGATGGGCAGGCTAATAGCTCCATGAGAGTGTCCACGGATTACCAGATTGAATAGATGAACGGAGCCAGTGCTTCAACCGTTGTTGCCACGATGAGTAGCAGCCCCATCGTGCACAGAAAGATGGCCAGCGGCACGAGCCAGCGCTTGTGGGAATCGCTGTGCCATAATCCGCGCGCTAACTGTGCCATGGATCCGAACGTGCTGCCAAACACGATTAATCCGCGTCTGGTCCTGCCACGCGTCTTAATCACGCAACCTCCTTTTCTTCCTTTATTTTGTGTAGCTGTGTTTTTGCCAGGGCCGAGCTGCGCTTCAGCACTCGAGTCCCTCCGCCGACTAGAACATCGATCTTGCAGCGCAGGAATGTCGAGTAACCTTCGACTGCCCGATTAACAATGGGTTCTCCCGCCAGATTGAACGATGTGTTGAGCAGCACCGGTATCCCGGTGCGCTGCCCATACGCCTCCAGCAATGCGTGCAGGCGTGGTGCCATCGTTCGCTCCAGCACTTGTAGTCGAGCGGTCCCATCGACATGAGTGATGGCCTGCAGCCGCGAGCGCCATTCGCGCCGCACGGGAAAGACGCCCGACATGAAACGTGCCAAGCGCGTGCCGCTGGACGGAATATCGAAATAGCGTGCTGCCACTTCGATGGGGACGACGGGTGCGAAAGGGCGGAATTGCTCGCGGTACTTGATGTCGCGGTTGAGCCGATCGCGCATTTCGGTAGTATGAGGCGCCGCGAGGATGCTGCGATGGCCAAGTGCTCGCGGTCCGAACTCAAGTGCGCCCTCCATCCATCCCACGATGCGATCAGCCGCCAGATCGTCAGCAATCTGATCGACGAGAGCGCCGTCCTGGCATTCCTCGACCAAGTGACCGTCTTCTCGTGCGAGCCGGGCCAACTCGGATCCATCAACCGAAGGTCCCCAAAAGGGATGATCAGGTAGATCGCGATCCGGATTTCCAAAATGAATGCGGTCACAATAAAGCGCAGCACCGATTGCGCATCCAGCATCGCCCGGCGCAGGCGGGACAAATACGCGCTCAAAACCTGATTCTGCGAGCAGACGTGCATTAGCTACGCCATTTAGAGCCACACCTCCTCCCAAGCATAGGTCCGGCAAGCCGGTTTCCTGATGGAGTGCTTGGGCAAGCTCCACGAGTGTGTCCTCCAGGACCCGCTGCACGCTGGCAGCGCAATCAGCGAACCGCTGGCCTTCCGCGGTTTCCAGATCAATTGGTTCGTACGGATTTCGCGGCGGACCAAAGAGGTCGACGAAGCGCGAGGAATAAGAGCGTTCTGCGGTGGTGTGAAATTCGAAGTAATTCAAATCGAGGGCAAACGCGCCATCGGGTGTGCGGCGTATCAGCTTACGGACTTTCTCGACCAGCGTCGGCTGGCCGTACGCAGCGAGGCCCATGACCTTGTATTCGTCTTCATTTACTTTGAAGCCGAGATAGGCGGTGAATGTCGAATACAGCATTCCCAGCGAATGCGGAAACCTGATTTCACGAAAGCGCCTGATTGTCGTGGGACCGTTTGACACTCGCTCGCCATCGCCGACTGAAAGCGTCGCCCACTCGCCCACTGCGTCGGCTGTCATGATTGCGGCGCGACGCGTTGGCGCAGTGAGAAACGCGGCTGCGGCGTGAGACTGATGGTGCTCAGTAAACAGGACCTTGCGTCCGGGCACGCCTAAGTGCGATGAAATAATTCCACGCATCCATACTTTTTCGCCAAGCGAATTTTTCATTGCCTTGGGAAATGTCCGCCAGGATTGTGGGAAGGCGCGTAACGCACAGGTGAGTATCCGATCGAATTTCAGCATCGGGCGTTCGTAGAAGACCACGGCGTCTAGTTCATCCGGCTCGATTCCTGCATGCTGAAGACACAATTCAATCGCCAACAGTGGAAAGGCAGAATCGCCTTTGTGCCGCGATAGGCGTTCCTCCTGGACGGCGCAGACGGGGACGCTATCAACAACCAGGGCCGCAGCCGAATCGTGGTAATGCGCCGAAATGCCGAGAATATTCATGTCAATATTGCCTCTCGAGTGAGTCACGATGTCCGGCTTGGACTATCGTCCATCCAGAGGGTTCCCGGCGCGCGGCGCGCTTGGCCAGCCAAGCGAATGGAGGCAATAAGACGAAGTATTGAATTGTCAGCAGCATTGAACCGAGTATTCCCCCAATGCATGACGCCAGCCGCAAGTAGGCCTTCCACAGCCGGCTGAGGCGCGCACGCCATAAATGCCGCATGTGCTGCTTGGGTTCAACGCGCGCGAGTTGCGAGAGTGTGTAGTTCATGTGAAACGTTTCGTCGTGCAGAATTTCCTCGAATATTGCCCGTGTTGGCGGGTCGTGCTGCATTACATCGCGATAAACAGTGAAGCGGCTGGCAGCTGCCTTTTCCGATAAATGAAGGAAAGCCAGCATGTCGCTGTCCGATTCACCGTCAACCTGTAGATCGTCGAGACCGTGGCCACCCGGGGCAACCCAGTCGCCTTGAAAGCCAGCGTTGGAACGGGAAAGCGAGACTCTCAATAGTGCTGCAGCCCGGTGACGGAACAGAACGCCATGGCGAAACTCGTCAATCGCGTGCTCTAGATATAGTCGTCGTAAGAGAGGATCTGAAGTAACCTCGGCTGCACGCAAAATATCGCGCCCGCCGTCAGTTTCGGTTTCGCTGAAGCGGAGCAGCTTTTGCACACGCCGATCGGTATCGCTCCAGATCCAGCGATGTAAGGGAGCCAGCATTCGATCAAACGCGGTGGGTCGCTCATGGGGCCGAACGGAAGACATCCATTCATCCTGTGCTATGAATACATTTGATTTAAGTTGGCAAATAGGAGTTGTCGCTATTTTGTTAAAATCCGGCAGCTTTTTCGCTGCTCAGCGCGTGGATTGTCCCGCTGGGTGCTAGAGTCGCTTGAAGGATAGACGGGATGAAACCGCTCTGGTGCTACGGCAGTTCTTTTTCAAGAAACAGGGGCTGCACAACACCGGGGTGATATATCTGCAATGCGCACAGATGTGACGCGTCATCAGCCATCAAACGTTTGTCAGAAAAATCGAGGTGGGCTTTGGAGAATATATCTCCGGTGCTTCACCAGCGCCGGAAATCTTTCTGGGCGCGAGTAATAGCAGAGACAGCCGTTGCATCGGTTGGAACTGTGCTCTTACTGTGTGCGCTCATCGCGAATCAGAAATTTCTTGACAGGCACTTCGTGCCGTCTTTCTTCCTGCCGCGCGATTGGTACGTGGTACTCCAAACCGTCGGCCGATTGGCGATGGCGATCCTGGGCCTGTGGCTGGTGCTCGTTACACGTCGCCATGCTGGACGCTTCGCCGCGCGCACGCCTGCAGGAGTGCTCCACGTCGTCATCGCTGTGGTCCTAGCGCTCGGCGCGAGTGAACTCGTGTTGAGCCACGTGCACCTGCGTCCGGCTGAATGGTTGTCGGCCCAAGACGAACCACGTCGCCAGCCTGACCCGCGACTTGGTTGGACATGGGTACCGGGGCGCACTGGCCATAAGAACATCGGCGGGCGTCTCATTGACTACACCATCGATCCCGCTGGATATCGTGTCAGCCGGGCGGACGAGCCGGTGGATACTGAGCGGCCGACAATCTTGTTTACCGGTGAGTCTGTGATGTTCGGCGAGGGGCTCACCTATGCAGAGAGCATCCCGGCGCAAGTCGGCGCTATGATGGGATTCCAGGCGGCGAATCTGGCGGTCCACGGCTACGGCAACGATCAGGCGTATCTGAGGCTGCAGACGGAGCTGCCTCATTTTCGCCGGCCAGTGGTTGTAGTGTCGCTGTTCATGACGGCACTTTTCGGGCGGAACCTCGATCAGGATCGACCGCACCTTGGTCCGGGACTGGTCTGGCTGCCAGCAGAACAGCGCTCGCGCCTCTCATCGCTCACGAAGT
>WNGE01008462.1_pt1 | contig 21583 bp, 12 predicted proteins | sample 5400651 | NCBI WGS metagenome assembly WNGE01 (sample SAMN13153370, study PRJNA577476) | soil metagenome | isolation source: 60 cm soil or saprolite under grassland replicate 2 | place: USA:California | collected 2016-06-15 | reverse complement strand
TCACGCGGCATGGCTGGATCAGGGTTTCCCCCATTGTCCAAAATTCCCCACTGCTGCCTCCCGTAGGAGTCTGGGCCGTGTCTCAGTCCCAGTGTGGCTGATCATCCTCTCAGACCAGCTACCGATCGTCGCCTTGGTAAGCCGTTACCCCACCAACAAGCTAATCGGACATCGGCCGCTCCCATAGCGCGAGGTCCTTGCGGATCCCCCGCTTTCCTCCGTAGAGCATATGCGGTATTAATCCGGCTTTCGCCGAGCTATCCCCCACTACGGGACACGTTCCGATGTATTACTCACCCGTTCGCCACTCAGGTGAGAGTTGCCCCTCACCCGCGTACGACTTGCATGTGTAAAGCATGCCGCCAGCGTTCAATCTGAGCCAGGATCAAACTCTTCAGTTTAATCTCTGCAAGAACTCATACTGACGTTGACCAATCCACCTTACCCCTCCGCGCGGCACGGTTGCCCGGGACGCGCTGAGGATCAATGTCTTGGCCACGGGCCCGACGACCGTGATAGCCGTCAGACCCGCTTCCTTCAGTGTGAGTACTACGATGTATTTCCTTGAGCACCAGGACATACCGACCAAGGCTTCGAAACGGGTTTCCCCGCCGCGAAGCACACCGTCGGCTGCCCGGGCGACCTCACCCCAAGCACCCACACCTATCGGTTGTTCACCTTGTTAAAGAGCGGCGCCTGGAAAGATAGACGCTGAGAAGCGCGATTATACCTTAGAAACCGGTCCGGTCAATAACTCACCGCCGCTTTCCCGCGTGGATAGCGGCCCGAAAGGGCTGCCAGCACGCGCTGCTAAAATGGCGCGTCAAGCTCGCGCGGCGATACTCTTTTGATTGCTGTCTAAGCACCTGGCATGTGCTCCGCATCCGCAATGCTCCATGGCGTCTGATTCGCCGCGGGCCGCGGCGCAGACGCTCGCCTCGCCGGCGATGCGATCGCTGGCGCTCGCTGCAGTGTTTCTCGCCAGTGCCGCGCTCTGTATGCTGGGCTATCTCGCGCTTGCAGCGCCCGGACCGTGGTTCGGCGCTGCGCGAACGCTCCATTGGAACCCCGACGAGCTCACGGTGACGCGGGGCAGCGCCCTACAAACGCGTGAAGGGCTCGTGATCACCGCTCCGGACGCGACGAGCACCGTTGTCATTGCGTTCAACACGTCGTTTCGGTCGCGGGACTATGCACTGATCGCCTGGGACGCTGCCGGCGTGCCCGATGACGTCGAGGCGACACTGCTTTGGTTCAACGACTATGCCTCCTCGCGCATGTTCAGGCGCACGCTGACGGTCGAAGCCGGTCGTATCACCCCTGCATCCGTCGCACAGGATCGCGACTGGCTCGGCCGGATCGACGGCCTGGCGCTGGTGCTCCAGGGAAGCTTCACCGAACCGATCGTGCTTCGCGGCGCCGCCGCGAAGCCGATAAGCGCCGGTCAAGTGCTCGGCGATCGGCTCGAGGAGTGGTTTGCATTCGAGCCGTGGAACGGAACATCGATAAACACGCTGACCGGCGGAGCGCACATGCAGGATCTGCCGCTGCCTGCGCTTCTCGCGGCGATCGCGGTGGTGGCGGCGTTGGCGTACGCCGGGCTCGCACGGTGGAAACCGCATTTTTTCGGACCCGTGCTCGGAGCCGGCGTGGCTGGGTTATTCGTAATCGCGTGGCTCATCATCGACGCGCGCTGGCAGTGGAACCTATTGCGACAGGTGCGGGCTACGGACGCGCAGTACGCCGGCAAATCCTGGCATGACCGCCATCTCGCCGCCGAGGACGGGCCACTGTTCGCATTCATCGAGCAAGTGCGTGCGAAGCTGCCTGCGCCGCCAGCACGCGTATTCATGGTCGCTGATGCGCATTACTTCCGCGAGCGTGGCGCCTATCACCTGTATCCGTATAACGTCTACTTCGATCCTTGGGCCAATTCGATGCCGCCACCCTCCGCAGTGCGGCCGGGGGACTATCTGGTCGTCTATCAGAGCCGGGGCGTGCACTACGACCCGTCACGGCAGCGCCTGCGTTGGGACGGTTCCGCCCCCATGGATGCGGAATTGCTGCTGGCGGGCACGGGTGTCGCACTGTTCCAGATACGCTGAATGGAGCACCTAGCGCTCGCATTCGGTTTGGCGTTGCCTTGGGCTTTGGGGATTGCATTGCTGCTGGCGCTCGACTGGCCGCGATCGTCCGCCGGTGATGGCGACCGTTCCGCCGGCAGCGCCGCGCTGCGTCTGGGCTACGGTTATTTCATCGGCGCGCTCGCGCTGACGCTATGGATGCACGCGCTCTCCGCCACCGGCGTCGGCTTCAGCAGGATCTCGATCGGCGCACCTCTGCTCGTCGCGGTCGTCGCATTGTTTGCCTGGGCCACGCGGCGCAACCGCATTTCGGTCGCGGCCGTACGCAACGCAACATCAGCCTTGGTGCGACCGCAGCTCACGCGCTGGCAGCAATGGGCCTGGATGCTGCTGCTCGCATGGCTTGGCTTGCGTTTCGCTTCGATCGCCGCCGAGATCATGTGGCGACCGCTGTATCCCTGGGACGCGTGGGCGCAGTGGGCGACGAAAGCGCGCGTGTGGTTCGAGCTCGGGCGCATCGTGCCCTTCGCGCGCGCCGACGTCTGGCTCTCCGGCGCAACCGCGGCGTATTTCGATGCCTCTCCCGACAATCCGTCGACTGTCCCCCTGCTGCAGGTCTGGAGCTGCGTCGCGCTTGGCCGTTGGGATGATTCGGCGATGAACTGGCCCTGGCTTTGCATGCTCCTTGCGCTCACGCTGGCCGTTTACGGATCCTTGCGCAGTGCCGGGCTCTCTTTGCTGGGCGCGCTGATCGGCGCCTATCTCGTCGCGTCGCTACCGCTGCTCGATACGCACGCAGCGCTCGCGGGCTATGCCGATCTCATGCTGGCGGGTGTCTACACCTGTGCGGCGCTGGCGCTCCATCGCTGGGTGCTACGCCGCGACGCCTGCGACCGCGCGCTGGCACTGCTTCTCGCGCTCGCCTGTCCTCTGGTCGAGACATCCGGCTTGGTGTGGGCGCTGACGCTTGTCCCCGGCGGCGTCGTCGCAATCTTCCCGCGGCGCGGGCCGAAGCTCGTGGCCTTCGGCTTCGGCGCGGCGGCGCTTGTGGTGCTCGCCTTCGCGCGATTCGAGCCTGCGCTCCTCGGCCACAGCCTGCACCTCGACTACCAGCCGCGGTGGCATTCGCTCGCCGACGCGTACTTGTTTTTCGGCAACTGGCATCTCCTGTGGTATGCCGTCATTGTGCTGGCGATCATCGGCGCGCGGCGCCTCGTACGACCGCCGCTGGCGCCGCTAGCGCTGATCGTCGCCTCGGGGCTCGGCGTCTTGTTCATCGCATTTGCGTTCCCCAGCGCAACGTCGGTTGCCGAATTCGGCACAGCCAATCGCGCGACGCTGCCGCTGGCGCCGCTGCTCACCTGCCTCTGCGTTCTGCTGTGGCGCGAACTGACGATGCCGGAGGTGGCGCCGAAGCCGCAGGCGGCGCAGCAACGCGCGGGCTCGGACAGCGTGGTCGCCGCCGATGCTTGAGCTCTCCAGCGTCACGCTTTGCTGCCTGGATACCGCGAACCCCGAGCTCGCGCTGCGCGCGCTGCGATGTTCCGTATCGGGAATCCGCTTCGCCCGCACGCTGTTCCTGACCGACCGCGCGTACGACGCGCCGGGCATCGACGTCCGCGTGGTCGCACCGCTGGAATCGCGCGAGGCGTATTCGGCGTTCGTTCTGAAAACGCTCGTCGAGCATATCGACACCGCACATGTTCTGCTCATCCAATGGGACGGTTATGTCATCAATCCCGCGGCGTGGCGCACCGAGTTTCTCACCTGTGATTACATCGGCGCCAAATGGTTCTGGCACACCAGCCAGAAGGAGGCGCTGCACGACGCGATGCGCGTCGGCAATGGAGGCTTTTCGCTGCGTTCGCGGAAGCTCCTCATCGCGCTGCAGGATTCCCGGGTCGAGCTTGCCGGACCCGAGGACGAAACGATCTGCCGCGTCTTCCGGCCGTTGCTCGAGCGCGAGCACGGCATCGTCTTCGGCTCGGAAGCGCTCGCGGATGCATTTGCCTTCGAGGTCGCGTATCCGATCGGCAAACCCTTCGGCTTTCACGGACTGTTCAACTTCTGCCGCGTAGTGCCGCCCGATGAAATCGTGGAGCTGACGCGGCTGTTCACACCCCAGATCGCGCGCTCGCCGCAGCTCCTTCAGCTTGGCCGCAATTGCATGGCGATGGGCCAATGGCGGGCAGCCGCGGCGATCTTCCAGCGTATTCTCGACGTGGACCCGACGCATGCCGAAGGCACGGCGGCGCTGGCAACAGCATCCACCAATGCCGCGACGGTTCCGACGGCGGGCCGTAACGATCCCTGCCCCTGCGGCAGCGGCAAGCGGTACAAACATTGTCACGGCACCGCGGGTGCGAGCGCGATGGTTGGAGCATCGGTGGCGTCTGAAGATCGCTTGAAGCAGGCGCTCGCGTTGCATCAGCGCGGCGCCCCCGGCGACGTGGCGGCGGCCGAAGCGACGTATCGCGACGTGCTCGCGCGGGAGCCGGACAACGCGCTGGCGCAACACTTTCTCGGCGTGATCCACTATCAGCGCGGCGAGCTCGCCACCGCATTGCCGCTGCTCGAACGCGCGGTCGCCGCACGGCCCGGCGAGGCGGAGTTCCACAACAATCTCGGGCTGGCGCTAGCCGCCGCGGATCGCGAGACCGAAGCCCTCTCCGCGTATCGCGCGGCGCTCTCGCTCAAGCCCGATCATGCCGTCGCCTGGAACAATCTCGGCCTTGCCCTGCAGGCGCGGAACGATGTCCGCGCCGCTATCGACGCCTACCGGCATGCGCTTGCGCTCCAGCCCGACTTCGCGCACGCGCGCTGGAACCTCTCGCTGGCGCTCCTGCTCGACGGCCAGTTTGCCGAGGGCTGGCGCGAATACGATGCCCGGCTTGTGCTGCCCGAGCTCGGGCGCGATCGCCCCCGGTTTCCGGGCCCGCGCTGGGACGGCACGGCGCCCGCGGGCAAGATGCTGCTCCTCTATCCCGAGCAAGGTCTCGGCGACGCGCTGCAGTTCGCGCGCTACGCGACGCTTCTTGCGGAAGCCGGTGCGCGCTGCGTGATTCGCTGCCCGGACGCGCTCGCGCCTTTGCTCGCGACGATTCCGGGAGTCGCTGAAGTCAGCCGCGACGGTGAAGCATTGCCGCCCTACGAGGCGCATCTTCCGCTGTTGTCGCTGCCGCGCGTGCTCGGCACCACTGCGGAGACAATCCCCGCGACCGTGCCCTACATCGCGGTCTCCGAGGTCAAGCGCACCGCGGCGCGAGCGACGCTGGCAGACGCCGGCGCCGCGCCGAAGATCGGCCTGTGCTGGGCCGGCAGTGCCGCGCATGGAAACGATCGCAATCGCTCGCTGCCGCTCGCCGCGCTTGCACCCCTCTTCGCGGTGCCCGGGATCGCCTGGTTTTCGCTGCAGCAAGGGAAAGCAGCCGCGCAAATCGCGGCGAGCCCCGCTGCCGACCGCCTCGTGCCATTCCCTGTTGACGCGGCTCTCGTCGACACCGCGGCGCTGATCGCGGAGCTCGACCTGATCATTACCGTCGATACAAGCATCGCCCATCTGGCTGGCGCGCTTGCGCGCCCGACGTGGGTGCTGTTGCCCTTCGCGCCCGATTGGCGCTGGCAACTCGGCCGCGACGACAGCCCGTGGTATCCGACACTGCGGCTGTTTCGGCAGCCGCGCCCGCGCGATTGGCAAAGCGTCGTTGCGCGTGTGCAGGCGCGTCTGGAAGCGGGAGCGCTTGAGCCGCGATGAATATCGCCGGGCGCGCGACGTGACCGACGCTGACAGGAGCGCGGCGCGCGCCGCCCTGCGCGAGGCCAACGCGGCGCTCGAGCGCGGCGACACCGTCCTCGCCGAGTCGCTGTGTCGCGATGTCCTTGCGCTCCAGCCGGACGATGCGGCGGCGTTGACGCTCCTTGGAGTCGCGTTGCGCCAGCGCGATCCGATCGCGGCGCAGGCGGCGCTCACGCGCGCATTGGAGCTCGATCCGCGTCATCCCGACGCGCGATTCCATCTCGCAAATCTGTATCGCGCGCATGGACGCTTTGCCGAGGCGATCGCGGCCTACGAGACGGTGCTCGCGCACGCGCCTGCGCACCCGGGCTTGCAGAACAACCTCGGGCTCGCACTCGAAGCTGCCGGCGAGCCCGAGCGCGCTCTCGCCGCGTATCGCGCCGCGCTGGCCACGCGACCGGGCCATCGCCAATCCCTGGGTAATCTCGCGCACCTCCTCTGCCGCCTGCGTCGCTATGCCGAAGCCACCACCCTGTGCGAGGAGTACCTGCGCCGGTTTCCCGATGCCGACGCCACTGTCTGGGTCGACCTCGGCATCTGCCAGCATCATGCTCGCAACCACGATGCCGCGGAGGCGAGCTTCGCACGCGCTCTTGCCCTCGCGCCCGAGGACGCCGTCATACTGACCAACCTGGGCTCGGTGCTTGTCGACGGCGAGGATTTCGAGCGCGCGGAAGCGGTGCTCGCGCAAGCCGTGGCGCGGGACGCGTCGAGGTTGTATCCGGCATCGCTCCTCGCGTATTGCCGGGCGCAGTTGTGCGCCTGGGACGGCCTCGACGCGCTCCACGACGGCATTCGGCGCCAGCTCGACACGGGCAGCGAGGAAGCGGTGAACGCCTTCGCGGCCCTGTCGATGCCGCTGTCGCCCGAGTTGCAGCTCCGCGTCGCGCTTCGCTGGGCCCGCGATCTCGCGCCCGCCGCGCCGAGCACACCGGCGGCCGCCAGAGCGCGTCGCGGCAACACGCTACGCGTGGGTTACGTATCGTCGGATTTCCGTACGCACGCCACGGCATCGCTCCTCGCTGAGGTCTGGGAGCGACACGACCGGACACGCATGACGACGCATGCATACTCGATCGGCCCACCGGAGACGTCCGCCTTGCGAATCCGTATCGAAGCTGCGTTCGACCGCTTCGTCGATTGCGGCGACGAGACTGTCGAGCAGATCGCGCGCCGTATCGCGGAGGACGGGATCGAGGTGCTGATTGATCTGAATGGCTACACGACACATTCCAAGAGCGAGCTCTTCGCGCTCAAGCCCGCGCCGGTGCAAATGAGCTGGCTGGGTTATCTGGGTACGCTGGGGGCACCCTGGTACGACTACGTGCTCACCGATCGCTTCGCCGCCCCGCCCGAGTTGCAGCCTTTCTTCACCGAGCGTTTCCTGTATCTGCCCGACTGCTACTGTCCGAGCGATACGAAGCGTCCGATCGCCCCGCTCGCGCCGACGCGGGCGGCCTGCGGCCTGCCCGAGCAGGGGGTAGTGTTCTGCTGCTTCAACGCGAGCTACAAGATCCTGCCGGCGGTGTTCGATGTCTGGATGCGCTTGCTTGCGCGCGTTCCCGGCAGCGTGTTGTGGCTCTCGCCGGCCACCGCCACCGCGTGCGCGAACCTGCGCCGCGAGGCCGCCGCCCGCGGAGTCGATCGAGAGCGGCTGGTGTTCGCCCCGCGGCTCGCTCTGCCCGAGCATCTGGCCCGACACGTGCACGCCGATCTGTTCCTCGACACCACACCCTATAATGCCGGCACCACCGCCAACGATGCGCTGTACATGGGCGTGCCGGTGCTCACCTGTGCAGGTGAGACTCTGGCCAGCCGGGCGGCCGGCAGCCAGCTTCAGGCGATCGGCTTGTCCGAGCTCATCACCACCGGCCTCGCCGACTACGAAGCCCTGGCGCTGCAACTGGCGACCACGCCGGGACGGCTGACCAGCCTGCGCGCCCGGCTTGCCGCCAACCGCTATACGTATCCGCTCTTCGACATGGCCCGCTTCACCCGCGCCTTCGATGATCTCCTCCACACGACGTGGGAAAATCATTCTGCAACACAGCGAACTTAAGCCGACCACCTTGTCCACTCTCTCAGCCGTTTCTCGCACCAGCCGCTGTCCCTGCGGCAGCGGCAAGCGCTACAAGGATTGCCATGGCACGCTGCAGGCTGGCCGCGACCTGGCTGCGAGAGCCGATTCGTTGCTGCGCGAAGCCCAAGTCGCATTCGCCGCGGGCCGTCATCGGGACGCAGCTGCCTCGCTTCGACGGCTGCTCGAATTCGCGCCCGACAATGTCGCCGCGTGGATTCTGCTGGGCGAGTGCCTCAAGCCGACCGACGACGCCGCTGCAAGCGAGGCTTGGTGGCGCGCGCTCGACCGCGACCCGGAGAACGCCGAAGCGTCGTTCCATCTGGGCAACCGCCTGCGCGAGCAGGGCGAGCACTTGGCCGCGATTATCCATTACGAGCGGGCCCTGCGCAGCGCGCCCAACCATCCAGCCGTGCTCAACAATCTGGGGCTGGCGCTCGACGAGATTGGCGAGCGGGAGCGCGCGGAGGGCTGCTATCGGCAGGTGCTCGCCGTCGATCCGCAGCATACGGGCGCACTCGTCAACCTCGCCAACCTTCTCTCCGCGCGTGAAGCAATCCGGGAAGCGAACGCTGTCTACGACCGCCTATTCGCGATTCGGCGCGATTGGCCGGCGAGCGTCTGGATCCGCCGCGCGATGGCGCAAAACCGGGTCCAGGATTTGATCGGCGCGATCGAAAGCTACCGCGAAGCCGTGCGGCTCGCGCCCGACGACATGCAGGTGCGGCTGCACCTTGGCACGCTTTACGTTCAGCAGGGGCGCTATGCCGACGGCGAGGCCGCGCTGCAACGCGCGCTGGAGCTCGATCCGGGGAATCGCTACGCGCTGTCGATGCTCGCGCACGCGCGCCAGCAACGCTGCGACTGGGGTCGGCTCGACGATCTCTTCGCGCAGATCGAGCGCGCCCTCGAGGGCGAAAACATCGAGACCGAGTTTCCCTGCATGCCCTTCGCGACGCTGGCGATGCCGCTGTCGGCGCTCGCGCAATTGCACGCGGCGCAACGCTGGTCGCGCACGATTGCGCGCGGAGCTCTGCCGCCGCGAAAGGAGATAAGCGCCGCTCCAGGAGAACGGCTACGCGTAGCTTTCGCGACCTGGAACACGCGCGATCATCCGACCATGCACCCATCGCTGGAGTTCTGGGAGAAGATCGACCGCTCGCGGCTGGAGATGTTCGCCTACAGCCTGCGAGCCGACGACAATCCGTTTCGGCGCCGGGCCAAGGCGGCCTTCGAGCATTACCTGGACGTCAGTCAGGAGTCCGTGGCCGCCATCGCCCAGCGCATTCGCGAGGATCGCATCGCGATCCTCGTCGATCGCAACGGCTACACGCTCAACGCCAGGGAAGGCATCTTCGCGCTCCGACCGGCGCCGCTCCAGATCAATTGCATCGGCTTTCCGGGCACGCTCGGCGCCGAATGGTACGACTACATCTTCACCGATCGCTTCAGCGTGCCCGAGCATCTGCAACGCTTCTACACCGAGCGGCCGCTGTACATGCCGCACATGGCCTTCCCGAGCGACACCACGCGTCTGCCGCCGGGGCCGCCGCCCACGCGCGCCGCCTGTGGGCTGCCCGAATCCGGGTTTGTGTTCTGTTGCTTCAACAGCTCGTACAAGATACTGCCCGAGGTCTTCGCCATCTGGATGCGGCTCCTCGCCGCGGTGCCGGGCAGCGTGCTGTGGCTCCTCGACACCAGCGCCGAGGTGCGGAGCAATCTGCGCGGCGAAGCAAAGCGCGCGGGAATCGATCCGGCGCGTCTCATCTTCGCGCCGGTGGTGCCGGTGGGCGCTCATGTCGCCCGCAATGCGGCGGCGGATCTGTTTCTCGACTCGTATCCCTATGGCGCGCACACGACGGCGAACGATGCGCTCCTCGCCGGCCTGCCGGTGATCACCTGCGCGGGCGAGACTCTGGCGAGCCGCATCGCCGGCAGCCAGCTCAACGCCATCGGCTTGCCGGAATTGATCGCCACGAGCTTCGCCGAGTACGAGGCGCTCGCGTTGAGGCTTGCCACCGAGCCTGGTCTGCTCGACGGTTACCGTGAGCGGCTTCGCGCCAACCGCCACACGAGCCCATTGTTCGACATGGCGCGCTACGCCCGCGACTTCGAGGACGCCATGCTGCGCATCTGGGCAGAGCATCAGGCTTAAGTCGTGAGCGCGGCGGTCAGCGACGAGGCGGAGTGACTCCTGCGCGGGGCGGATCAGGCTTTCGCGCGCGGCCTGGTGGGCGCGACCGCGCACGAGCCACTGCTCGAATCGGCGCGAATCATGGGCGCGCCAGAAATCGTTCCGGTTACGTTGCTCATGTCTTCACAGGCGCTGGCGCAATCTCGCGACCAACGGCTTCGGCGCGAGGCGGTAGAGCACGCGGCCGGCGAACGTGTGACGGATCGACAGCGCCGCGCGCGCAACGACAGCGAGCGCGCCGTTCGGTTTAGGCACCGTCGGCGCCGCAGGAGGCTGCGCGGCCGGCTTCGGGAGGCTCCACGGCGCATAGTGCAGCGCACTCAAGCATCGCTCCGCCGAGATGGCGCGAAGCGAAGCTGTGGACGACTTTGCCGGGGTGCGCGAGAGCGCGTCCCGCCAGATCGCGATCGTCGCCTCCGTCATCGCGGCGAGCGTGGGTTGCGCTGTCGCCTTGGCGCACCCAGCCTCCGCCACTTGCGGCGACGCGCTCCGCCAGCGCTCCGATCGGCGGCACCACTACCGGCCGGCCCGCGGCCCACGCTTCGGACAGCGTGAAGCTGAACGTCTCCGGACCGACGGAGGGATACGCGACCAGCCGCACGCGATAGTGCTCGAGCAGCGCGCCAATTTCGCGCGAATCGAAAGGTCCGTGCTGCGTGAACACGGCGTCGGCGCTCTGCGACTGCTCGCGGCCGCGGTCGAGATAGCCGATCAGCACCCAGCGCAACCGCAGTCCGAGCGTGCGTGTCAGCTCGACCAGGCGTTCGAGCCGGCGCGCGCCTTTGTCGGCCCCGATCGCGCCGATCACGGCCACGGTCGGCACGCCGTCGTCGGGCAGGTCGAGCCGCGTGTAAATGGCATCGTCGCGGGGCATGCCGTGACCGCTCCCGTGCGCGATGATGGCGACCGAATGCTCCGGAAAGTAGCGGCGCAACATGGTCGCCGCCCACTGCGATGGCGCGATCAGGAACGCGGAGCGCACCAGGACCGCGCGGTGCCCTTCACGCCACGCGACGATGTCGACGTTCGCGAATTCGCGCTGCGCGGCGAGGCACGCCCGGCAGGCGTTGGCGTCGGTGATCGCTTCGCAATATTTGCCCTGAGCGTCGAGAAAGGTGATCGTCGGGCAGGCGAAATTGAGGTCGTGAACCGTGTAGCCGTAAGGGATCGAAAGCTCGGAGAGCGCCGTGAGCACCGCTTCGCGGCAGCCCGAAATGTTGTGCAGATGAACGAGATCGATTCCGAACCGCGCCACGATGCCGCCCAACAGGTCGTGCCACGTTTCACCGGCAGCGCGCCGAAAGTCGTAGCCGATGACCGCATCGCCTGCGTACTCTTCCAGCCGCCAATCGTCGCCGACCGCGATCAGCAGGTAGTGGCGGAACGCGCCGGACGACGCCGTGACCAGCGCGCGCACGTGATATTCGGTGCCGCCGCCGTGGCCGTGCAGCAGATGGAGGATCCCGTGCGGCGGTCCGTCCAGCACGCGCTGCTGCGATGCCGCCAGCTCGCGCAAGGGCCGCACGGGATCGGCGGCAATGTAGCTCCGGACGAGGTCGAGGTAGTGCGGATGGCGCTCGAGAAGCAGCGCCATGTTGCGCTCGGCGAGATGGGCACGCTTCGCGCCGAACGAGCTGCCGCCAAGGTGCAGCACGAATGCGTCCTCGCAGAGCACGTTCCGATAGCCGGCTCCCGCGGCTCGCAGGCAGAAGTCGTTCTCCTCTCCGTAGCCCAGGCCGAACGCCGGGTCGAAACCGCCGATCGCGTCGAGGAGCGGGCGGCGGATGTAGAGGCAGAACCCGACGCCGGTCGGCAGGTCAGGGTACGTCGGCACAGCCGCGCGCTCCAGCGCGGCGACCAGCGACTCGGGATCCGTGCCCGGCGGCCAGGGATTGTTTGCGCAGAACCGCGGCAGCGAGCAGATCTCCGCATTGTTCGAGAACGGCGTGATGGTGCCGATGCGGACGTCCGACGCGGCGCAGCGCGACAACCGGGCGAGCCAGCCTCGCGTCACGACGGTATCCGAATTGAGCAGCAGAATGTCCGCTTCGCGACGCGCCTCGGCAAAGCCGCGGTTCGCCGTCAGCGTGAAGCCGATGTTCTTCTCGTTGGCGAGCAGTGTGACCCGCAAAAGGCGACGCGCGCGCAGCTCCGAGAAGTACGCGCGGATCGCCGGATCGGGCGAGGCGTCGTCAATCAGCAGCAACCGCCAGTCGCCGGTAGAGTGCTCGAGCACGCTGTCCACGCAGCGCGCGAGATCGGCCGCGGCGTTGTAGACCGGTACGACGATATCGATCGGCGTGGCGCGCATCTAGCGTTCCCGCCACTGCCGGAAACGCCGCCAGGGCCAGCCGAGCCAGCCGCGAAAGCTTTGCAGATAGGCGATTACGCGCTCCTGTGCCGAGAGCGCCGCCGCGAGCCGCGTGCGCTCGGATTCCAAACGCGTGCGCCCGACTTCGAGGGAAATCATCTGCTTTTCGAGCGCCGCGATCTTCGGTCGATCCTCCTCGCGTGCGGCGTTCGCTTCGCTGAGCGCTCGATCGCGCTCGACGACGAGCGCTTCCAGGTGGTGGATGTGCGCTGTGTGGCGCTCGACGGCGGCGTCGCGCTCGACCACCAACCGCTCCCGCTCGGCAACCAGCGTCTCGAGGTGCCGGATATGACCCGCGTACTGCTCCTCCGCGACAGCTTTCTGCCTGAGCAGGCCGTCGAGCCGCAGGACCTCGCGGGCGGCGGCTTCCGCGCGCTTGGCCTGGCTCTCGTCGGCGTCGGTGAACAGCGACACGCGCACTTCTTCGGCGGGTAGAGCGCCGGCGTCGCGCGCGGCAAGGACGATGAAATACATGCCCTCGGGCGCCGAATACGCAGCGACACGCTGTCCATCGCCGATCCAGGCCTCCACGGCGCCCGCGATCGGAGATTCCGTGTTGCTTTCGGTCCAGATCCCCGACCAATACGCCACGCGCTGATGATGCCAGCGCTGCGCCGGAAAGCGCTTTGCGAGCAGACGGCTGAGATCGTCGCGGTACAGCTCCCGCTGGTGGTACGGGTTGACGTAGTTCCGCGCGTCGCTGTAAAGGCGCCGGTTGGGCGAGGACATCAGCAGCAGCCCTTCGGGCGTGAGCACGCGTGCGAACTCGGTCAACATCGCGAGCTGGTCCTCGGCGGCCAGGTGCTCGATCGTCTCGAACGATACGACGACGTCGATCGAGGCGCTGGGTAGCGGCAGGCCGGCGCACGAGGAGGCGATGAAGCGCGTCCGCTTGCCATCGCCATATGTGGCGCGCGCGCGGTCGATGGTCGCCATGTCGATGTCGATGCCGATCACGTCCGCGGCAACGGCTCCGAGCAGCGCCGAACCGTAGCCTTCGCCGCAGGCCGCGTCGAGCACGCGCTTGCCCGCGACGAAGCGGCGCGCAAACGCGTAACGGTGCCAGTGCTCGTAGGCAATCTCGCCGCTGCAGCTCGGCAGAAAGCGCTCTCCCGTGAATTCCGGGATGGTAGTCAACGGAGTGGAAATCGAACTGGACATGCGTGCGCCGCGGCGACTGGCGCGGTGAAAAATGGTCTATTTTACCCGACGCGACGCCTTGCCGCCGTGATTCCCCTCGGGACGCGCCGCCGAGGTCGGTGTCAGGCTTACGTCAGCTTGCCTAAGGGCGCACGCATGGCCGACGGTCTCGAACAAGGGCGAGCTCGCGCGTCCAGCGCGCATGCGCTCGCGATAATGCGCCAGCAATTCCGGTCGGCGCGCCAGCTCGGTTGCGGGAAGGAAGAACGGTCACGAGGGCAGGCAATACTAGGCTGTCAGAGGACGTCGCCGAGAGCAGTCCTTCCCGACTTCGTCTAGGTCTCTGCAGCCAGGATTCGCGCGAGGTCCTCAGGCGATCGCCAATCGACGCCACACGTGTAACGCGGCAGTAGCCACCGATTGCTGCCATCATGCGATGTTCCCGGCGTTGCGGTCAGTGCGGCCAAGGTCCCGTTGCGCTCGCCGTAGCGTGGCAGGTATTCGTTCGAGACGTAATCGCTTGGTGCACCGTACGGATAGGCGAACAAGGCCGTGCCGGGGTTGGGCGCCTTGGCCGAGATATACGCATGCGCCTGCGCGACCTGCAGGTGGGCAGCGTCGAAGTTCGCCACGGCTTGGAAGGATCCGGGTCGCGCATCCTGCTGACCTGCCGGCGTCGCCGACGGGCTCATGTGGTCCCAACTGTGATTACCCAAGTGGAACAATCCGGAGGCGATCGCCTCGGGCCACCATTGTTCTCCGATCCATTGGTAGTCGAGCATCTCGTGCCGCGCGATCTGGCGGCGCGCGTCCGGGGACGCGATCACGAACGAGGTCGCATGGACGAACATGCCGTGCCGCTGCGCATGGTCGCGCAGGATGGTGTGCGCGGACCGCTGAGCGCCGTGAAAGGGGTGCCGGAGGTCGATGAAGTCGAAGTCGAGCCCGTCGTCCAGCGTGATCGCCACGACCCTTTCCGGCAGGGGCAGGGTTCGGTCCAGCAGCGCATCGACGACCCGACGCAGGGCTACGACGGGTAGCCGCAGCGCACGCACGACATCGAGATCGTGGGCAAGCGCCAGAAGGTTGTTGCTTGCGTAGTCGTTGCCGGCGATGTTGCCCGAATGGTACGTCAGGATCGAGGCACGCATGAGCGTGGTTCACTGCCTGTCAGGCATCGAGTCTGGAAGAGCGACCGCAGTATCGTGATCCCCCATGCGCCAGCGATGTTGCAGCCGGATCAAGCCAAATTCACGTGCCGCCCCTGTAATCGTGAGTGACTTCTCCAGCGTATCGAACAGGCGCACGCCCTCGGGGTCGAGCACGTGTCCGCGCACGAGATACTTTCCCGGCAGCAACGGAAGCGACGGAAAGTCGATGGCGAAGGCATAGCGATTCGGCGCGACAGGATGCGGTACCACTCCATCCATGTCCGTCGCGACACCGTAGACGGGCGTTCCATCTGCACGCACGATCCCGATCAGGACCACGGGTGCACGTCCGTCCGGCGAATAGGCTTCGCCGCTTACCGTGAAGCTCGCCGACTCGGGCAGCGATTCGCCGGGATGCATGTCGAGCGACTTGAGGGCATAGTAGCCGGCCGCGGCAACGAGCGCGGCATCCGCCACGCCGGTCGGTCGTTTCGTGAGCGCACTCTTTTCCTCGTGGTAAGCGAGATAAGCTTGGCAGACTTCCGGCGCGCGTCCCGAGCGCTCGACGCGACCGTCCTTCAGCCACAGCGCGGCGCGGCAGAGCTTCTGCACGTGGTACATGCTGTGCGAGCACAGGAGCAGCGTTCCGCCGCCGGCGAGATAGTTCTCCATCCAGGCGACGCACTTCTTCTGGAACGACTCGTCGCCGACGGCGAGCACCTCGTCGGTGATCAGGATATCCGGCTTCAGCGCAGTGGCGACCGCAAAACCCAGCCGGACGACCATGCCGGAGGAGTAGTACTTGATCGGATCGTGGATGTGCTCGCCGATGTCGGCGAAGGCGACGATCTCGTCGCGCTTCGCTGCAATCTCGGCAGGCGTCAGGCCGAGCAACGCCGCGGCGAGATCGATGTTGGCGAGCCCCGAATACTCCGGATGGAAGCCCGACCCCAGCTCGAGCAGGGCACCGACGCGCCCGCGCACATCGACTCTGCCGCGCGTGGGCGTAACCACGCCGGCGATGATCTTGAGCAGGGTCGATTTGCCGGCGCCGTTCTCGCCGATGATGCCGAGCGATTCGCCCGCGGCGAGATCGAACGAAACCTCGTCGAGCGCGCAGAAGGCGTGCGTCACGCCGCGGCCGCGCAACAGATCGAGCACCAGGCCGATGCGGCCGGCGTTAGTATCGAGCTTGGCGTAGTCCTTGCCGACGCCGGAAAGATGCAGCAGCGGCGCCGACATCAGACGAAATCCTCGAAGTGTGGCGACAGCCGCAGGAATACCCAGCGACCGCCCGCGAATAACGCGACCGCCACGACCACCGCGACGGCGTCGCCCCACGCGATCGCAAGCCGGCCCTCGAGCAACGCGTCCCGGAGCCGCTCGACGAGATAGCCGAACGGATTGGCCGCGACCCACGGCTTCATCGACTCGGGCACGAGCGACAGCGGATAGAGGATCGGGGTGAGATACATGAGGATCATCAACACCGGGAGAAGGATGTGCTCGATGTCCCGAATGAACACCTGGAGCGCCGCCAAGGCCAGCGCGAGCCCCGTTACCCCGACCGCAAGCACGAGCCACAGGGGTATCGCCAGCAGCAACCCCTCGAAGCGCACCGGTTCGCCGAAGAGCGCGAGCACCACCAGCACTACGAGATAGCCCGCGAACTGCAACACCAGCGTCGCCGCGACCGAAGCATAAACCACGAGCTCGTGCGGAAAGGCGACCTTGCGAATAAGCCCCGCGTAGCCGCCGATCGACACCGTGCCTCGCTGCAGCGCTTCCTGAGCCGCGAGCCAGGGCCATAGCGCCACGGCGACGAACAGGAGAAAGCTCTTGCCGTTCATCGCCCCCGCGCGAAAGACGGTCGTAAATATGAAGTGATACACGGCCAGCAGCGCCAGCGGGTGCAGGAAGGCCCAGGCGAAGCCGCTCACGCTGCCGAGGTAGCGTGAGAACAACTCGCGGCGGAAGAAATTGACGAAGAGCGTGCGATGGCGCGCCAGGCGCCACGCGGTCTCGGGAGCCAAGGTGCCAGGCGCGACGGAACGGGGCGCGGAAGCCATGGGCGGGAGGATAGCAGCGTTGGGTCCGTGGGCGTGGGAATCGCGTCGCCGCGTGGCTCGAGGCGCCGGCCGCGCTTGATGACGAGCGCGAATCGCGATTATGGCAAACAGGCTGCCACAGCTTCTTGGAACGCGCGATGGTCTATTGCGGTTAACACTCTCGAGGAACTTACATGAAGGTAAGCGTCAAATGAGCTCATCTTCACCAGCCTCGCCGACTACGATGTACTCGCCCTTGCGCTGGCCCTAGACGACATCTGTATCCGGCACGCTCCACATCCCGCAACGTTGCCTCGCTGAGGGCCGACGACGCACTGCTGACGCGTTGTCGCAAGTGGTCAAAAGGGCGCCGAGCGTGGCGGGCGCGGAGCGAGCTCCGGGACGTCGACCGCCGAGCGCCTCCGTCGCGCCTCGTCCAGCGGAAAGGGGTCTTGCGCACGCCTGAGCCAATCGAAAACGAGCTCTTCCAGAGCCGCCGCCGTCCGCGCGTGTGCCGGCTCGTCGACCAGATTACGCATCTGGTACGGATCCTCGCGATTGTCGTATAGGCACCAGCGCCCGGCGTCGGCGATCGCGTAGGTGAACCGATCGGTCGTGACGCCGCGAAACAGCGGGGCTTGCTTGCCGCTCTCGCCACCCGCTTTCGCGCTCTGTATATGCATCAGGAAGGCGCTTTCGGGGGCTCGCATCGCATTTCCGCGCATCGCCTCCGAAAGGTCCATTCCCTCGCAGTGCCGGGGCACCGGCACACTGGCGAGCCCGCACAGCGACGGGAAGAGGTCGATCGCACCGAGGAGAACATCAGTCGTACGGTTCGCCGGCACTACGCCTGGATAACGGAGCAGGAACGGAACTCGGCAGGATTCATCGAACGGCAGGCGCTTGCCGTCATATCCATGCGACCCCATCATTGTGCCGTGGTCGGATGTATAGACGACTACCGTGTTGGTTGCCTGCCCGGTCTCGTCGAGCTTGTCGAGCATTCGTCCCAGCTCCGAATCCAAAGCCGAGATGTGCGCGTAATAGCCGCGGAGTCGTCTTTTCAGATCCGATGCCAGCTCTGCGGGCACGTTAGGGCGGAGTTGCAGCGACTCCGGATCGTATAGCCGCATTGTCTCCGGCGGTGCCGACTCGAATGGCGGATGCGGTGGGCCCCAGGAGACGATGAGCAGCCAGGGCTGGTCGGCGTTAGCGCCGATGAAGCTCACCGCTGCGTCGGTCATCAACGTGCAGCTGTAACCTTCGCGCCGGATTTTCTGACCTGTGTCCGGGTCAAATGTCACTGCGTCGAAGTGATGCCTTGTCCTCGACCATACCTGCCAATCCTCGAAACCTTGCCGAGCTGGGCCCTTCGGCACGAATTCCCCGGTTTCATGGTCGCCTCGCGAGAGGTGCCACTTGCCAATGTACCCTGTGTGATAGCCCGCGCGCCGGAACGCTTGGCCCAGAGAGAATTCTTCGTCGCGCAACCGGAGGGCATTGTCGACGACGCCAGTCTGGAATGGCCACCGACCGCTGAGAAGCATCGCCCGGTACGGTGAGCAGACCGGATAGTTCGAGATGCAGTTGCCGAAAAGGGTCCCTTCCCGCGCGAGCCGTCTCAGGTGAGTTGTCTGCACATCGCAGTACGGCTCTCCTGATAGCGAGCACGCTCGATGCTCGTCGCTGAAGATGAATAGCAGATTCGGCTGCGCCCGTCGAACCTGGCTCCGTCCGTCGCTTCGCGAGGTGACGTTCTCCTTAGGCGAGCTCAGGGTCATGTTAGCCTCCGCCGCAATCTGCCGGCGGCCGCCGATAGATTGTCGTTCCTCAAGCATGTCATTTTTATCCATTTCATCAAAGTCAAAAGCCCACGCGAAGTGGGCCTTTGACTTTGCAGGGTGCCTGACGATGACCTATTTTTGCACGGGGGATCCACCCTTCTACACCCGGTCTATCAACGTGGTGGTCTGCCACGACTCTTCAGGGAGGTTAACTCTCAGGGAGATCTCATTTTCAAGCACGTTTCCCGCTTAGATGCCCGGCGCCTGATCCAGGAAAAACTAAGAGGGCGCTAAGAACCGGTAAATGTAGCACAGAAGGAAGTTGCGTCATCAACACTCTCTTGGCCGGTAGCCAGCTTCGTGCCATTGAGCTGATGGCCACCAGCCTGGCCGACTACGAAACGCTGTTGCTCAAGCTGGCGCGGGAGCCTTCGCTGCTCGCCCGTTAACGCCCGCGGCTCGCCGCCAACCGCGCCACCTTCCACTGTTCGACATGGCGCGCTTCACCCACGTCCTCGATGACGCGCTGCAGGCGGCGTGGGAAAATCGCTCCTCGCCCATGCCCTCTTCCATCGCTTCGTGAGCACCTCCGCGATCGCGCGCAATGCGCCGTGTCCTTGCGGTAGCGGCAGGCGCTTCAAGGATTGCCATGGCGGCCTCGCTGGACCCGCAGCCGCGCCGACCACCGCCGAGGAGTTGCTGCGCCTGGCGCAAGTGCGTTTCGCGGTCAACGAACCGACGAGCGCGCTGGAACTGCTCGAGCGGGCAAGCGCGCTCGCGCCCGAGCGCGCGGACCTTTGGCGCGAGCGCGCGCGAGTACAGTGGACGTTCACCCGCACGAACGCCGAGGCCACCTGCCGGGCTGCGCTTGCACTTGCTCCCACCGACGTGGTCGCGTGGAACCTACTGGGGGAGATTATCCTGAAGCGTGATCCCGGCGGCGCGGAGGCGGCGTGGCGTGAAGCGCTCAAGATCGATCCGCACAACCCCGAAGCACTGTTCCATCTCGGTAACCGCCTGCGCGAGCGCGGCGAGCACGAGGTGGCGATCTCCCATTTCGAGCGCGCGCTCGAGCGCGCCCCCGGCCACCCTGGCGTGCTCAACAACCTCGGGCTCGCGCTCGAAGCACGCGGGGACGCGCAGCGCGCCGAAGCCTGTTATCGGGAAGTGTTGGCAGCGCAGCCGCAACACGCCGATGCGCTCGCCAACCTCGCCAATCTCTTGCAGGGGCGGGAACGCTACCGCGAGGCAGTGCTCGCCTACGAGAAAGCGCTCGCCGTCCGGCGCGACTTTCCGGTGAAGTTCTGGCGCGCGCGCGGCATTGCGTTGAGCGAGCTCGGCGCCTTCGCGGACGCCGAGCAGAGTTTTCGCGAAGCGGTGCGCCTCGCGCCAGATCAGCTCCACGCGCAGATCGACCTCGGATCGATGTGCATCGTCCAGGAGAAGTACGACGAAGCGGAAGCGCCCCTCACCCGTGCGCTGGAGCTCGATCCCGATAACGTCTATGCACTCACGATGCTCACTAACGGCCGAATGCACAGGTGTGCCTGGGACGGATTGGAGGAGAGCTTCGCGCGGCTGCGTGCACTCATCGCCGACGAGAAGCCACGCGAGCAGTACAACGCAGTCCCGCTCCCGCTGCTCGCGACGCCGTTGGGCGCGGAGCTCGAGCTGGCTGCGGCCCGGCGCTGGGCGCAACAAATCGCCGCACGGCTGGCATCAAAACGCCTGCCCGCAGCGACCAGTCCACGTACGCCGGGAGCGCGCTTGAGAGTGGGATTCGTCTCCTCGGACCTTCGCGATCATGCCGTCGGGCATCTGCTGGTCGAATGCCTGGAGCGCATCGATCGCTCGCGCATCGAGGTCTTCGCCTACAGCCTTCTGCCGCGTGAGGTGAGCGCATTCGGACAGCGCATCGCGCAGGCGCCCGAGCACTTTGTTGATTGCAGCTTGCAGGCGACCGAGGATGTCGCCCGGCGCATTCGCGGCGATGGGATTGAGCTGCTGATCGATCTCAACGGTTACACCACGCACGCGAAGAGCGGGATCTTTGCGCTGCGACCCTCGCCGGTGCAGCTCTCCTGGCTGGGGTATCTCGGCACGCTGGGCGCGCCCTGGTACGACTACGTCATCACCGACCGCTTTGTGAGTTCGAGCGCGGCGCAGGCGAATTTCGTGGAGCGTTTCTTGTATCTGCCCGATTGCTACTGTCCGAGCGACACCAAACGCGCGGTGGCGAAGCGGCCGCCCACGCGCGGAGAATGCGCGCTGCCCGAGCAGGGGTTGGTGTTCTGCTGTTTCAACACCAGCTACAAGATCCTGCCCGAGGTCTTTGCCATCTGGATGCGGCTGCTCGCGGCGCTGCCTGGAAGCGTGCTCTGGCTCGCGCCAGCAAACGCGACCGCCGCGTTGAATCTGCGTCGCGAGGCGGCCGCGCGCGGAGTGGATCGGGCGCGGCTTGTCTTCGCCCCGCGCGTGGGGCTCCCCGAGCACCTAGCGCGCCACGTGCACGCCGATCTGTTCCTCGACACCACGCACTATAACGCCGGCACCACGGCCAACGATGCGCTGTTCATGGGGGTGCCGGTGCTGACCTGTGCGGGCGAGACCATGGCGAGCCGCGTAGCCGGCAGCCAGCTTCGCGCCATCGGGCTGCCGGAGCTGGTGACCACCAGCCTGGCCGACTACGAAACGCTGGCGCTCAGGCTGGCGCGGGAGCCCTCGCTGCTCGCCCGTTATCGCGCGCGGCTCGCTGCCAACCGCGCCACCCATCCACTGTTCGACATGGCGCGCTTCACCCACGCCCTCGATGACCTGCTGCAGGCGGCGTGGGAAAATCGCTCCTCGCCCATGTACTCTTCCATCGCTTCGTGAGCATCTCCGCGATCGCGCGCAACGCGCCGTGCCCGTGCGGTAGCGGCAGGCGCTACAAGGACTG
>WNGE01002684.1_pt1 | contig 21584 bp, 16 predicted proteins | sample 5400651 | NCBI WGS metagenome assembly WNGE01 (sample SAMN13153370, study PRJNA577476) | soil metagenome | isolation source: 60 cm soil or saprolite under grassland replicate 2 | place: USA:California | collected 2016-06-15 | reverse complement strand
TGCGTGTGTACCGACTTTGGATGTGCGAAGATGGAGTCCCACAGGAGGGGCAGGGAGCCATTGGAGACGTGGTACGCAGGGTCAGGGTGATCTCACAAGCTACCTCTACCTCTTCAACTTGGACATCAGGAAGGTCGGGAAAAATGAGCATAGAAGGTCTTTGGGTCCTCAAAAATGGAAAGGGAAAACGAAAAAATGTTCAATTTCTCAGTGTACCACATCCTTGATCAGCGAGGTTGCGTAAGAACCATAAAATGGCGCCAAGCTGCTCTGACCCATTCTATTTCGCATCACCATCTGGCTGTTTTTGCCGAACACTGGATGGGGTTGAAAGATCAAGCGAATGTTCTCTGAGACCTGCCAGGTTCGCTGAATTGAACCTGTGAACCAGTTGTGATGAAGCTGAAAGAGCAAGAAGAAGATCTCCTTTTCCCAAGGGATATCCAACAATGACTCGCTTCTTTTCTTTGTGAACGTCAAGCGGAAAGTGAGCTTGTGGCTCTGTTCCTTGGATGACAGTTCCGCAAGTTCACGCTCTCCAGCATTGAGCTAACTCCGCCGTCCCTCCACCTCAGAGCGGCACCAGCACCCCCCGACCCAGCACGACAAACACCGAAAGGCCCAACAGGACAAGAGGTATGCCAATATTCTGATATTCCCGGCGCGAAGTATGGAAGACGGAGGCGCTCACCATCACCACCACGAACCCAACGGCAGCTGCCACCGTCAACCACGACTGGATACCCGTGACAGCTGGCGCGATCAGCCCAATCGCCCCCAGCAATTCAGCGATCCCAATAAAGCGCACGAATGCTGCGGGAAAATTATTCGCCCAGGTCATCCTCTTTCTCATGGTAGCCAGCGGCGTAAAGGCTTTCATACTACCGGACATCAGAAACAGTAGGGCCAGCAAACCCTGGACAACCCACAATGCCATGTTCATCTTCTTTCTCCTTTTCAACCAACGCGCCAGGAGTCCCGTCCCGTTGACGGGACGCGGGAGCTGACAGAGGTCTCTAAGATGGACAAGTCATTACGACTCGAGCCACCAAGAACTGGTCTGAAGTCTGGCGGACTTCGTCTTCTGAATGAGGTGTCCGTCAGATTTTTGCGTGTGGTGTAGTAGCCTAAATCAGCTTCCTCTGTGAAGAGAGCGGGAGTGGATACCCGCTCTCTTCCTCTTGAACCAGAACCCAGGTTTAGAAGAGGTGTATTAACTTGCTCGCCAATCCATGAAGGCTTCGGGGAGCGGACCTGGGAGGGGCTGCGAAAAATCAACGCCGTGGATGTCCTTCACCTGTTCACGGAACCAGACAAAGTAAGGCTCCTGCGACATGCCCATTGCCTCAAAGAAATGTTGCATATCTGCCGCCTCCTGGTAAACAACGACCATATCCCCCTGTGGGGTCTGTTGGAGATACAACGCCGCCCTGGTTGCTCCTATGCGCTTGTTGGATGCTTCATACTCGCTGCGGCGAGGTCCTGCCATCTCCTGGCAAAAGTGTTTCCATTGCTCGGTCTTCCCCGGGAGTATAGGGAAAGCCATTGCAAGTGATGCCATCTGCTTGATCTCCTTTCCTTGGATCAGGTTTTAGGGCAGGCATTTCCTCCCCCCTTTCAATGGTTTCGTTCTTTCTCCATATTACCTGGAGATCAGTCAGCTCGCATCCAGGAAAACCATACTCTTTGGCATCCACAACCCCAATCTTTTGCTTCTGGGAGCGACCCTACCCTAATACTTCGGTCTATGGGCAAAAATACGGGAGGCAGAGTTCATTCCTCTCTGTCTCCCTGGACATGGACTGGACCGCCTGCACTCACCGACTGTGGCTAGTGTTTCTGTTTGGTGACCTCCACGTCTTGCGGTGCCTTGGCAAGCCCCTTCTCGACTGCCCAAGCGGCAATCTGGGCACGTGACGAAAACCCGAGCTTGGTGAAGATATGGCTGATATGGGCCTCCACGGTGCTGATCCCAACGATCAGTTCGTCGGCAATAGCGCGATTGGATTTGCCCTGCGCGACGAGGCGTGCCACCTCGCGCTCACGGGAGGTCAGCCCGCCGAATTGCTGCTTGAGCGCACGACGTGGCGAAAGCGGTGGGGATGGCGGGGACAACAGGGCATCAGGTAGAATGAAGGACGAAGCCTCCTCCGCGTTCGCCTCTGGAGGCTTTGCATCAGTTGGGAGTGCATCTTTCGATTCTAGAGCGTAAGCAATGGCCTGTTCCAGCGTCATGGCTCGTCCTTGGGCCCATGCGGCTGTAAAGGGCTTCTCCCCCACGTGAGTGCGGGCGTCAGTGATCGCACGCTCATATTCAGTGCGGAAGACGGCGGGCAGAGGAGCATGAATGTCTTCGCGCATGGCTTCCGCCGCTCCCCAGAGGCGGGCCGCCCAGTCTCCCTCTCCTTGTGCTGCGACGACCTCAGCCAATCCTTCCACATACAAGGGGATATTCGGTTGGTCGTCATGCTCGCTGGGACCCCCAACCCGGTCTCGACTCTGTTCCACCCGGTAAGCAACGTGGATATGGCGGCGCGTATCGTCACCCCCCCTGGCAAGCGTCAAGATTGCTTCATAGCGGTTGCGTGCGGCTGAGTAGTCGCCCTGGCGAGCCTGCACTCGCGCCAGCACGAACAGCGCCTCAGCTACGCCTCCCTTATAGCTCAGCTCTCTGAAGAAACCCAGGGCCTCCTCCGCCAGCACAGACGCTGCGGCGAGGTTCCTTTGCCCCAGCAGGGCGACCTCCGCTGAGCGCAGGAGTGAGACAGCAACTCCCGCCGTATTGCCTTCTTCTCGAAAGAGTCGAGAGGCTTCCTCAAGGAACGAGCGAGCGGTAAGATCGTCTCCCTGGCAATAAAAGAGGAGCAGGCCCAACTGGTAGTGCATCATCGCGATGCCTTCCACGATGCCCAGGTCCCTGAAAAGCGCCAGGGCTTCCTCGTAGTGGGCTCGTGCTCCGACGTGCTCGCCTTGCGCCTGGTCCGTCACTCCTTGCAGTACGAGTGACCAGCCCAACTGATACGTGTTCCCGCGCGCTCGGTATAGCGCCGCACTCTCCTCGAGCAGTGCGCGTGCCTGGTCAGACTCGCCTCTCCACATGGCACAGATCCCGAGCACATGCAGACAGGAGGCGATCCCGCTCTGGTTTGCCAACTGCTGGTAGAGCGCGAGTCCCTCCTCTGCCAGCGCCTCTGCCCGTGTATCGAACTGGTAGAGCGCCAGATCTGCCGCGACGCTGAGCGCCTTGGCCCGCAGGCTCGACGCTGCTTGAGGACTGGCCGCTGCAGCTTGCTCCAGGAAGGTTCGCCCCTCACTCAGATGCCATTGCATGGTCCAAAACTCTCCCAGCGCTCCCGCTAAGCGCAAGGCCAGTTCCTTCCGATGTTCCTCTTTCTCGCCGGACCCTTGCTCTAGCCCCCACCTGAGGGCGGCTCGCAGGTTGTCATACTCCCGCTCTAACCGCTCCAACCACCTGACTTGCCGTGGGCCTTCCAGCTCGGCCTCGGCCTGCTCGGCCAGGGACAAATAGTAGGCCACATGAGCCTGCTGGGTCGTTTCGAACTCTCCACTGGCCTTGAGGATCTCCAGCGCATACTCCCGAATCGTCTCAAGCATCCGCAGACGTGGCTCCTCCCCCTCCTGTTCGGTTTGTTGCAGCAGGCTCTTCTCAATGAGCGATGTCACTTCATCAAACCCCTTCCACGCATGATCACCAGGCGCTTCACAGACGGCCTCGATTGCTTGGAGGGTGCAGCCGCCGACAAAGATCGCAAGTCGTCGAAAGAGGCGCTGCTCTTCTTCAGCGAGCAGGTGGTAGCTCCAGGCAATCGTGTTGCGTAGGGTTTGCTGGCGGGCTGGCACATCACGTGTCCCGCTCGTCAAGAGGTGGAGCCGCTGGGTGAGTCGTGCCAGCAGGGCCTGCGGCGGGAACAGGGTGATGCGGGCGGCTGCCAGTTCGATGGCCAGTGGCAGTCCCTCCAGGCGGATACACACCGAGGCTATGGGACGAGCGTTCGTGCTGGTGATCTGGAACGTGGGCTGGAGGGCCTGGGCACGCTGGAGGAAGAGCACGACGGCAGCTGAGCTGAGCAAGGTCTCAGCCGTCGGAGGCTGCTGGATGAGGTCCGGCACGGCAAGGGGAGGGACGGGAAAGAGGTGTTCCCCCTGCACGTGCAGCACCGCCCGGCTGGTCACGAGCATAGTCAGGTGCGGGCAGGCGCTCAGCAGGTCTGTCAGCTGCGGAGCCGCTGGCAGGAGATGCTCAAAGTTATCGAGGCAGAGCAAGAGGTGCTTGTCTCGAAGGTCGGCGATGAGGAGGTCCAGTAGTGGCCTTGCCCCGCTCTCTTTGACGTCAAGCACTTGAGCGATGGTGGACAGGACCAGGGCAGGGTCGCTGAGGGGAGCCAAAGAAACGAAGAAGACGCCATCAGGAAAATCAGCCAGAACCTCCGTCGCGACGTGCACGGCCAGGCGGGTTTTGCCAACGCCACCGGTGCCGGTCAGCGTGACGAGACGGACCTCGCGGCGACACAGCAGGGTACAGACAGCAACGCTCTCCTGTTCACGACCAACGAGCGGAGTGAGTGGTGCCGGTAAGCGAGACTGAGGAAGAAAACGCATCTCGTACATGACTGGTAGTGCTCCTTCTCCAGTTAATCAGCGAGTTCCCAGATGCTTCCTCGCCTGACCCAGCGCTTGCCATGGTGAGGGGAGGTGGTCACGCGTTTGACATGCCAGGAAAACATGACGCTGTCTCCTTTTGGATGGATCTCCCGCACGGCCAGGCATGCAGGACATTCGACATGGAAGACCGCATCGGCTTCCATCTGGCTGGCAAGCAGTTCAATCTTCCCCGAAAAAGCGCATCCTGTTGATTTGCGAGTTGGCGTGGCGCTAGTTTCCCCAACGGGATCGCGTCTAGGACGACGTTCGCCCACGCGTGCTTTGGTGGATTTGGGAGCCACTTGTGGCAAAGACTTTGACGCGGGGACAGACCCCGCTGCCTGCTCTGTTTGAGCGTGATGTTGCGGCCCAGGCATCTTTTCCATCTGGCCCGGCGCCTTCCCATTTCCGGCTTTCCCAGGTTTGCCCAGCAGCACCTGGAGTTGCTTCACACTGTCGATGGTGATGGTCTCTACCTGGTGTTCGCCTTCGCGGGCATCCAGTTCCAGACTCACCCGTTTGGCCGGATGCGGCATAGTGCGGGTCAGCATCGCTTCGGTTAAGCGTGTCCCTCCCTGCGCCAGAGTCGCCGCCACCGCATCGACCAGCCAGGTTTTCAGATTCCCGATGCACCCGACACTGCCCTCGGCAAACCACCGCCAGCGCCTGAGCAGCGCATCGAGGTCGACCTCGAGCGGCACCCGCTCAAGCAGATATTTGACAGCGGCGACAAATTCCTTGCGTTCTTCTGTTCGCTCGACGTGGTACCGCGCAAAATGCAGATCGCGCCCGCGACGGGCAAGCTGCCCCCGCGTATTGCGAAACCTGAACAATTCATAGGGACCGGCAAGCACGTGGAGGACATTGGTACGATTCGTTAATGACTTCAGCCACTCCAGTTGCTCATCGGTCGTGTAGCGCCCACCTCCCTGCATGAGTCGGTGCCCCTCGTCCAGGAGCACCGCGTTGACGCGCGCACGGATGAGCGCTTGCTCCGCCGCTTCCCGCATATCGAGCCACTCCGTGCTGTCAGCTCGAACGCGTGCGGATTTGGGCGCGGTCATGAGATGGGCCACGTTCACGTAAAGTTCTTTGACCAGGATATGTCCTTTGAGCGCGCTGACGATCTGCCGGTAGTAATCCAGCCGCACATAGGGGCCGGTATCCGATGGGATCGGCTCCAGCAAGACGATCGGGATCACGGCCCGATTGGGTTCCTCTCTGTTGAACCGCTCGGTGACCCCTTTGAGCACAGTCGATTTGCCGACGCCTCCTGGTCCGCAGAGCAACACATGTGTGGAATCGACATGCTCTTCGATAGCCAGGGACAGCGCCGCATCGACCTCAGAGAGGCGCGCGTGCTTGACCATCACCCCTTTAAAGGCATCGAGGCGGGCTCGTGCTTCTCCGGTCAAATAGGCCATGTTAGCGATACTCCTCGTACTGTGGAAGGGCTGCCAGGTCCAGCTCTTCGTCGTCCACTTCGGCCTCGGCTTCTGGCGGTTTGAGGACCTGGTGCCGTTGTCCGACAATCGCCTCGCGGACGGGCAGCCCTTCCAGATCGCGCTGCCGCTGGAGCAGCAACTGTTCTTCGGTCGCAATCTCTTCCAGGAACTGGGCGAGCAGCGGGCCATCGACACTCACCCGCTTCCTCCCATGTTGTCGCTGCTGCTCCCGCCATTCGTCCAGGATCAGCTGCCATTCGCGCTCCGAACGCCCCTGGACCTGGAAAAAGGCGTCGGCGGTACACTTCAACCACTGCCCGTCGACAAAGGCGTAGGCGATGCTCATATCAAAAGGTTCATAACGTACTGGCACACACCTGCCTGCCTCCGGCGAGGAACGCATCAGCGGATTCCAGTACCGTAACCCGTTGACGACAATCCCCCGCGCCCCGTCCAGCTTGGCGCAGCCGGTACGCGTCGAGGGACAGGTGAGCAGGAGAAACTCTTCCGAGTAGGGGATCAGGCGATGCAGACGCATCCCAGCGAGCTGCATGCCCTGCGCAAACGCTTCGCGCGAACTCTGCCCCAGGGCTGGATGGTCCAGCTGGTCGTACACCTCGTAGGCATATTGGCGCAAGCGCGCCGAGAACCGGTCCAGGGTCCAGACCGCCAGGCGCCGGGGATCCACCTCGCGTGTCAGCAGGCGTGGGTGCTTGCTCGCCTGGGTATTGCCCAGCAATTGATGCAGCAGCTGGGTCGTGGCAGTGCCGAAGAGCCGCTCGATCACCGATCCCATGCGTGGGTGCGAGGGGGGACGGTCTTTTTTCGTGACAAAATGCCGGCTGAGCAGCGTCTCAAAGTAGACACTCCCAAACTCAGGGCCACGATCCACGAAGCATTCCTGCGGCAGGCGCTGATGCCGCTTCACGCACTCGCGAAAGGCCATCATCACCGAGCGATAACTGGGCGGATCGTAGGTTACGTAGCAGGCCAGGATGCGCCGGCTGTAGGCATCGGTCAGAAAGGTGGCCCAGGGTTTGCCCAAGGGCTTGCCGGTCACCGACGAAATGAGTTCGATGTCCAGTTCGGTGTGGTCCAGGTGCGCCAGCGCAAAGGGTCGCTCTCCATGGCGGGGAGTGGTCTGATCCAGCCAGGAAAACGGCTGAGCAGCGTAGGCGGCGCGCCGTCCCCGACGGGCGGCAATCACCTCGGTGGTGGTGAAGCGGGCGCGCGCGCGGTAAAAGGTGCGCTCGCTGACGGGTGGAATGCCCTGCTGTCCGCAGTCCTTTCGGTAGAGCCGATAGACGGCAGCTGCGCTTTTGGCCTGCGGAGCGGCGTAGTGGGTCTGCAAATGCGCCTCGAGCAGTTGCAGAGAAGCGTCCGGGATCCGTAGCGTGCGGTTTCCGCGCGCGGCCACGTGATTAAGCAGCCCCAGGTAACCGCACCCATGCTGCGCCTCGGCCTTCTGGTAGGCACGCCACCAGCGTTGGACGGAACGCCTTGGGGCCGCGATCGGCTCTCCGCGCGCATAGGCGAGCATCTGCGTGAGTCGTTGATTCGCCTCCTGTTGTGCTCTGGGGCTGGCGCGTTCGAAGAGCTGACGAACCTCTGGCGTGATGGGGGAGGGAGAGGCCGAGTCCACGACCCAGAGCGATCCTTCCTGCTGCAGGTGCTCAAACTCGGCACGCGGGAGCGTGAGTGGCTCGCCGACTTCTGGCCGCAACTGCACCATGTCTCCCAACGCTTCGAGCAACCAGAGTCGTCCATCCCAGGCCAGTAGCGTGGTAGGCGGTGAAACAGCAGGAGCGAGAGAAGGGGTCGAGCGGGCAGACTGGACCTGCGACTCCTCGGCATAGAGAGCGACCCGCTCATGGCGCATGAGCAGCGTCGCAGAGAGATCGGTGAACACCCGGCGCATCGAAAGGAGCAGCCACACGACATCCACCGGCAGGTCAGGGTAGGCGTCAAGCAGTTCGGTTAGCGGAATGCCAGGATGTGCCTGGATATGGGCGAGAGCGAGTGCTTCGAGTTCTGGGTGGGGAGGAACCTCATGGGCCCAGAAGTCCTGTAAAAACTTCAGGTTTTGAATCTCCAGAGGATGAAACTCTGCTGAGGAACGTAACCGATACGAGAGCCCGAGTGGTTTCGCATAGACCTCCCCTGGTAGGCAGCACCACTGCCCCGTTCCGGCTTGCTGATAGCGCGCGGGCATGGAATCGGAGAGCTGATCGAGCGACTGCGCCGGCTTCCATTCTTCCCAGCCTGCCGACTCGCGGCGTAAGACAAAAAAGTCTGGGGTGTGCCACTGCGTGGTCTTACGACCTGATTTGGCACGATAACTGAGCGGGATGCGCGAGGGTTGGTCGTAAAACTCCAGCACATCGTCGTCGCGCTCCATGGCGTAGATGGCCCAAAACTCCACATGCTCACTTTCAAACTGGATGGACACTCCCATTTTGGGGCTAGGGTAACGCCCGGTGACGTTGTTGGCCCGTCCGCTCACCCGGCGAACCGGAGGGGAAGAGCGAATAGTGGCGATGAGCGCCTCGGTTTCTGATGTGAACTGGAGGCGTTGGCTCCAGGCTTGGAATTCTTCAGCCGTCATCCTCATGACCGTCTTTCCTCGAGCTGTGCAGAAATCGCGTCTCTCTTTCCATCTCACGAGTAAGTATACCTGAGATTTGCCAAAAATGCGACCATTTTGCCGCATTTGCTGGCGCTTCTGCCAAATATCTTGGCGAAAGAGAGGAAGACAAACGGGAAAAGAGCGATTCACTATCGACGCCAGCTTATGCGGCGGAGGTGGTCTGCTGAAAGCGCTTGGCAGCGTGGCATCTTATTTGGCAGACAGATTATTAAACTTGTCAAGTGACAGCATAGCATGCCTGACAAGGGTTTAACTTGCAGTAGAAACACAAGGTAGGGATTGTTCTTATTGACAATCCCTACCTGGATCATTAGTTGGTGCTTGTTGGTTGAACGCTCAGAAGAATCTGATTACTCCAGGGATCATTAACGCGAATCAGGTCTTCCTGCTCTACAAAGGGAACCTGGTGAGCAATCAGCCGCTCTTTGACTTCCTGCAGTCCTTCACGTGAGGGAATAGCTATGATGTAGGTTTGCAAACCGGCAGCGTTTTCGGGTGTGGGTTTCGCTCCGCGCGAGTGCCAGGTATTCAGGCCGATATGGTGATGGTAACCACCAGCGCTGACGAAAAGCGCTCCGTGCTCTGATAAATCAGCGGTGACATCGAAACCCAAGATAGTATGATAGAATTGTTTGGCTTCTGTGATATCGCCTACTTGCAAGTGTATATGACCGACACGAGTCCCCGCTGGTATTACTTCCCATGGTTCTGCATCGCGTTCCCCTTCTGCGATCAGGCCGCGGATATCGACCGGATCAGTGGCCATCTCGACCATACCATTTGTCCAATGCCATTCACTCCGGAGACGATCGCGATAAAGCTCAAGACCATTGTCATCGGGGTCGGAGATATACAATGCTTCACTCACCAGGTGGTCTCCCTGACCAACCTGCATACCTGCTCTGGCAACACGCACTAGTTCGCGACCCAGGTCTGCTCGCGTTGGAAAAAGGATAGCTACATGGTAAAGACCAGTTGCCCTGCGTGGCTGAGGTGCTGCTCCTGGAACCTCTATCAGTTCAAGGAGTGGCTGTTTATCCTGGTCACCAAGGACAACCTTTCCCGGCCCCTGCTCGATGGGCTGGAAGGCGAGTATACCTTCATAGAAACGACGTGAACGCTCAAGATTAGCGACGCGCAGCGTAACCAGTCCAATATTCGTACCAGGGCGAATTGATGCAGTCGTTGAAGCTGCTTGTTGTTCTGTTGACATGAAATTGTCTCCATTCTCGCATCAACTGCGATTTTTTTACGGACTTTCGTCTACAGCATAAGCCCGCATTGTAAAAGTATCTCTTTCATATACTAACAAAAAGTAAGTGAGGAATCATCCCTGCTAATTACTTATAAGTGAACGGTTATTCCTCGTCAGGGGTACCAACATGTTCAATACGATGAAGTACATCGGACAAAGCATCGAGCCAGGGCGAACGATCTTCTGTCTGATCCATCTTTTCCTGGCTTTGCATCACGAGATCTTCCAGTGTCAGATAGTATTCTACCAATACGCGCTCACCGCTTGTATGCGCAATGCAATCCTCTAAAATGGATTGCGCTTCCTCGTAGGCGCTCAATCGTTGTTGTGACTCGGCAAGTGCCTTCTGTGCGCGCTGAAATTGCTGTTGAACTGCTTCAATCTGGTGGGTCCTTCGACGTGGCCTCGTCTCTACTGCCTCCTCTTGCATGGCCTCCTGGAGGGCTAGTGCCGCTTCGCCTACCTCCATGGTGGCTTCATCATGCCTGCGAAAGAGCCATGCACGTACCGCGTGCAAACGCACAAGTATATTTGCGCTCTCGGGTAAACGCAAGTTTTCGTCGGAGAGCAGTTCATCGCTGCCAATCTCCTCATCGCCAGGTTCATGATCATCGGAGAATGGAAAATTTTTATCTCTATCCATAATCAAGCTTAGACTATTTCGTCCCTATTCCCTGCATTACCGCGTCAATCATCTGCTCAACCCACTTATCAGGAGTGAAGGAGGACGACGGCTCAAGAAAGTGTATGGTAATCCAGTGGAAGTACAACGACCCGCCGATCAGGTCAATGAGCAACGACCAGTCAATATCCCTACGAATCTCCTCACGTGCCTGGGCCTGCTCAACCATATGACTGAATTGCTGGAAGCGCGGAATGAGGACTTGCTTAAGATAGACCTGGAAGATTTCGGGATTAGTTTGATACTCACCAATGAACTTGATCGCCAATTGTCCCAGGAGAGGATGGGCCATCATGCCCAGGTAGGCGGTTTTTAAAAGTGTTACGAGATCATTGCGAAAATTGCCCGTATCGACCATCGACAAATCAATCTGCACTTCACGAATGGCATCCATCACCAGTTCGTCTTTTGAGGGCCAGCGACGATAGATGGTGGTCTTGCCCACCCCGGCTTTTGCCGCAACCGCTTCGATGCTCAGACCCTGGAATCCTCCTTCCGCCAGGAGTTCCAGGGTCGCGTCTAAAATTGCCTTATGTGCCTGGGCGCTGCGTGGACGCCCAGGCTTGCGTATTCCTTGTTCAGGTCCAGACTTTGTCGTCATGCTTTAAGTTGCTCTTCCTCCTGCACTTCCATTGTAGTAGCCACATCGTCCTGCGTCAAGTTATCCTGGGGGATTCTGCTCGTCTTTCGCATATGCAGGTAGAAAGAGCAGTGCCACCAACGCCCCGCAGAGTGTGACCCCCGCTGAAATGAGTACCGTATTATGCATGGCATCAATAAAGGCAGTATTGACAGCGCTGGTCAGCATCTGCCCTGCCTGACCGCCAATGTGCGAAGCAACAAAAGCAGCCCTGCCAATTGAATCGCGCACAATCTCGCGGACTGGAGGAGGCAGAAGTTGCATAATAGACGCGCTGTTCAGCGATGACCGGTAGACCGAGGCAAGTATACTGCCCAGTACGGCCACTCCTAACGCTCCTCCTACCTGGCGTGTGGTATCGTTCACAGCAGACCCCACACCGGCTCTACCAAGCGGCAGTGCTCCCATGATCGAAGTCGTGGCAGGAGCCATTGTCAGACCAAAACCAAGCCCTAAGATTGCCAGCATCAAGGCAACCAGCCCATAGCCGCTGCTCACGCTAGCAGTTGAGAGCAGGATAAAGGCTCCTGCGACGATAACTAACCCTATCGTCACCGGAATTTTTGTCCCAATGCGTTCGACGATGCGTGGGCTAAGGATGGAGCCGATCAACAGCGTCGGGATCAGGGCAATCAGGGCAGTTCCGGCTTGCAACGGTGTATAGCCCAGGATGAATTGCAGGTATTGGGTTAGAATAAACAGCGCGCCAAACATTGAAAACGTGTTCAACGTAATCGCTAGACTCGCAGCCGAGAAGCGCGGGTTACGGAACAGCTTCATGTTGAGCATCGGCGAGCGTGAGCGCAATTCCCAGATGACGAAAGCTTGCAGTAATACCGCAGCGATAATAAACGCTGCGATGATACGGCTATCGCTCCAGCCATTGACGGGTACTTCAATGATGCCCCACAGCAGCGCGGTCAGCCCGGCAATCGAAAGCAGTGCCCCAATAGGGTCAAGCTTCGAGGCATCAGGGTCTTTTGACTCCGGCACCAGGAAAGATGTGCCAAGCAAAACAAGAGCAATGATTGGTACATTGATCAGGAAGATCACACCCCATGAATAATGATTAAGCAGCCAGCCACCAAAGACGGGGCCAATAATAATAGACAGTCCGGCTACACCTGCCCAGGCTCCAATGGCCCTACCGCGCTCCTTTCCCTCGAAGATGTTCATGGTGATTGAGAGAGTGGTCGGCATGATGAGCGCACCACCAATACCCATCACCGCCCGTGCCGCTATAAGGATGTTAGCCGAGCCCGAGAACGCGGCCCAGATTGAGCCCAGGCCAAAGATGGAAAGCCCGGCGATCAGTGCCTTGCGGCGTCCAAAACGATCACCCAGGCTGCCCATTGTCAGTAACAGACCCGCGAAGACGAGTGTATAGGCATCTACAATCCATTGAAGCTGGCTTTCGGTAGCCCCGAGATCGCGCGCCATTGTAGGTAGTGCAACATTGAGAACAGTATTATCAAGTCCGATTACTAGTAAGCTAAAGCTCAGTGCTACAAACGCCCACCAGCGGTGTGGGTGGGCGCGCAGTTCAGTTACATTCAATGTGTTCATACTCGTTACTCCCTTTTTAATATTGATACGTAACAGTATCGTTTCCTTATTAAGATTATAACACCAAAAATTAAGAAACGCAATAGTATCGTATCGTAATATCGGGGATAAGAAGAATTTCTGATATAAAGAGGAATGGTCCTTTAGCTACCGCAAAAATTCCGGTTGGTGGCTTATTTACTGTTAAAAGACCGAAATGCATTTGAGCGTGTAGGTCGTGTGCGTGCGCGTTCCGTCTCCATTATACCTCGCTCTTTCAATTTTATGTATATCCACAGAGCGATACCGAGAAGAACACCGCCAATTAGATAGGCTCCCAGGACATCACTGGCCCAATGATCGCCCAGATAGATACGGGATGGGCCAATCAGCGCAACAAAAAACGCGGATACCATGAGCAGTGCTATGCGCCACCAGCGTGTCCCGCGGAAGAGGATAATCCCGAAGGAGAAGAGTAACCCCCAGAAAGCCAGGTAGGCCATAACATGCCCACTTGGAAAACTCTGCCCGCTGGTTGCTTGAAACACATCTACAAGATGACCAGTAGGGCGTGGGCGCGCAACCAGAATTTTCACCAATGTATTCACCCACAGGCTGACCACGCAAAGGGCAACGACGAACACAGCCTCCAGACGTAAGCCAGCGAGCCAGAAGATCAAGGCCGCAAGTAAAACAAGGCAGGGAATCACGAAGAGATTCCCTGCGAAACTGATTGCTATCATGCTTATCTTCAGCCAGGACGTGGGATTCTCCTGAAATTCGCGTGTGATCGTAATATCGATTGGGTTCACCGGATAAATGTGGACCAACCATGCAAGTATACCAAAAAGAGAGAGTTGGATAGCATAAATGATGAGCAATATGCCTCCAACGTGCCGCAAATGAGACTGGCTTCTACGCGAAGCTGTGATCTCACGCTCAGCGTTTTCAGCAACCGTTTCTACGTGTTCGTGCAGATTTTCTTGTTGTGGTTTTGGGAACATCGGAATAACCTCTCTCGTGCGCCTATTCTGCTTGGATATGTATATACACGCATGAGTAAGGTAAATCGTTTTGCAACCTTGAACTCTTTCGCTCTGCCTCTCTTTATCATCCCTTCATAAAACTCAGCATGAACTTGTCCAACACCTAGACCATCAAAGTAGCCGTCACCGAATAAATGGGGGGCAGAAAATCGGCAATCAAACGCCAGCTATCACCTCGGTTATTGGTAGCGAAGAGTTGTCCGGTATTCGTTCCAACATACACTCCGCAGGGATCTAGAGTATCAGCACACATCGCATGACGCAGTACACCGAGACGTACTCCGGGTCCTGCTGGCAATCCCTCGGTTAGGGCTTGCCACTCTTCGCCGCCATTCTCGGTTCGATATACCGTAAATTGCTCATTGACATTATTACGTCCATACGGGTTCTCAACGATGACGTATACAGTGTCGGGATTGTGAGCATCTAGTGCGATTGGAAAGCCAAATTCGGAAGGCAAGTTGTGTTGTATATCGATCCAATCATCACCCCCATTGACACTCTTATAAATGCCACAATGGTTCTGCTGGTACAATACGTTCGGCTTCGTCGGATGCTGCACAAAGCGGTGTATGCATTGCCCATATTCTGGATACTTCTCCGGCAAGAAGTCAGCTCGCGTGTTCTTATTTGCGAACACCCAACTCTGACCGCCATCGTCTGAGCGCATACATCCAACAGCGGAGATACCTACCCACATGCGAGACTGATTAGAGGGATCCGCAACTATGGTATGCAAGCATAATCCACCCGCTCCAGGTTGCCAGCTATCCCGCGTTGGATGGTTCTCCAGTCCTGCATTGATTTCCCAATGCATTCCGCCGTCCTTGCTGACCCACAGGCTCGCCGGATCAACGCCTGCGTAAACGGTTCCAGCTTCATTAGGACGACCCGGCACAATGGTCCAGATATTTTCAAGTTTCTGCTGGCCTCCTTCAGGGAACTGGATACCGACTTCAGGGTCATGCCATGTCTGTCCAAAATCGTCGCTATAGCGCAAAAATGTTCCAAAAAAGTCTCCATTATCTGCTGCGAATAGTCGCTGACCGTCGCGTTGATCGAGAGTTGCAAAGAAAACACGACTCCCCTTCAACTCTGTAGATTCTACTTGCCAGGTTTCTCGATCCTTTGTAGTCAAGAGAAATAACCCGCGTTTAGTGCCAACCAGCACAAGTACAGTACCAGGTGAGTATGCTTTTCGATCGTTCATTACTTCCTCCTTAAAGTTTCTGCTGCCGTTGTATTAGGAACAGCCGCCAGCAACGGATTGCAAAATGTGGATAGTAGCTCCCATTTGTATCGGGGTTTCTAGCCCTTGCAGATAACGGATATTTTCACGATCCAGAAAGATGTTCACATAGGGACGGAGTTCGCCCGTTTCATAACACAGGTTGAACCCTAAACCAGGGTAGTCATGATCGAGTGCATCGATGATCTCGCGTATAGTTGAACCGGCAACCATGATTGATTTGTGGTTGCCAGCTTTTTCACGTAGCACATAGGGTAATATAACAGTTGCAGTAGGAATAGCAGCCTGTAAGTCCATCATGCCCTCAAGATCGATACAAGTGATAAACATCAAGTATAAAAAATAACGTTTTGATAGAGCTAATTGTCACGGTCAGTCTTTCCTATTGGACACGAATTTAGAACAAGTATACCAAACTTGACGAGGTTTTACAAGAAGTTGGTACTGTCGGGAGTGCGCGAACGATTTTTGGATGGAATAGGTATCCGAGGCACGAGGAAGCTCCCCAGGCAGGGCGATGGCTTGTTGTCGGCTTGTGATCATCCAAAAATCCTACGCACAGACGTATACTCAGTAGCAATGTGAAATTATTAACACGATCAGAGTGAATGTAAGCATAATATTTCTCCGAAAAATATCCTACACTCTACAAGTAGAGAAGCTATTTCTATGAAAATGATGAATAACAATTTCAAACATGTCATTCTCGTAAAGACCTTGCTTAAATATGAAAGAATCTGAAGAAGAGATATATAAACCACTGGGAGCATGATACTATGAAAGAATGCAAATTTTGTGGCTCAACATTGCCAAACTATGCTCACTTTTGTGCCGACTGTGGACAAGTAATCGATGAATTGAACCAGGGGACAACCAAAATCTCGAGTTCCCCAGAGCTGGACATGCCCACTATCAAAAGCACTACTCCGCCTCTGCTAAGTGATGCAACGTATCCGATCGTCTTCAATTCGGCGATGGAACAGAGCGAACTAGATGCTACCACCACGCTCCCATGGTATGGAGAGGTAAATATACCAGACAACCAGCATTTTCAGGAACGTCGGACCGATGAGAATCAAGTGATCCTGCCGGGTATGATGTTGCTCGCAGGGCAGATAGCAGAGGGACAGGCGCCTGCTGGAAACGTACCGATGGTGCAGGGCACGCCCCAGGTGAGTGGCGTACCGGCTGTACAGGGAACTCCCGCAATGCCTGCTCATCCTGCTGGTGCGCAAGCCCTCTACCATAATGCTCCCGCATCGGCACCTACTGCCCCATCGGCTCCACCGGCTCATCCCCTTCATTACCTCCGGTCAGGTCGACATATACTTCGCCCCCACGGTATAGCTCAGCATCTGCTGGTTGCCGCTGTCGTTGTTGTTGTTATCGCCACCACCGCTGCTACTGGGGCGCTCGCCATCTTCCGACCAACCCTTTCTCTGAATGTAAATGGTGGCATTACTCCTGGAGGAACAATTCAACTGCATGGGCAGAATTTCACCCCCGGTAGTAGCGTAACGCTCACGCTTGACCAGGGCATGCCCCTCTCCTCAATTGGTCATGGCAATGTAGGAGTAGCCAGCTACGGGTCAGGATTCGCGAATGTGCTGCAGATGTCAGTTGCTGTAGAGCACTCTCAGCAGGCAACAGCCCAGAACACATCAATTCCGGTCAGCATCCAGGGAACCTTCAATGCGATGATTCAGGTGGATCAAAATTGGTCTGCCGGAGTTCACACGATACACGCGACGGATCGTGTGCTTGGGCGTACTGCTGATCTGCAGTTCGCGATTCCACCGGCACAGGCTAAACTTCTTGTTACACCTTCCTCCATACTTGACTTTGGCTCGCTGGAAACAGGCAGAAAAGTAGTCCTGCCGGTGATCATTGGAAGTATAGGTGGACGACAATTGCATTGGACTGCCGATGTAGGATCAACGCCATGGCTACAGGTTCAACCCGCCAGCGGCATGTTGTTGCCTGGCAATCACGAACAAGTGGTGAATATTGTTGCCGATGCCAGTAATCTGACCGCCAAAAACTACTCTGCAATTGTGCATATCTCTGCTGATGCCGGTGAAGCACGCATAACAGCCAAACTGAGGGTAATCCCTCCCGGTTCGGGTTCGAGTGCGAAAGCAATATTGGATGTGAATCCAGCCAGTCTTGATTTCGGCACCCGGACAGTGCCTACACAAGTGAACATGAATGTGACTGTCGCAAACACCGGTACGCAAACGCTGAATTGGAGTGTGGATACGGGGAACGCAAGTTGGTTGAAGCTGTCCAGCAGTTCCGGAAAGATTCAGCCGGGAGGACTCCCGCAGATACTGTCCGTTACAGCAGATACAACACAGCTTGCTGCTGGAAACCACTCGGCAATGCTCAACATAAAATCGGATGGTGGCAATAAGCAAGTTGCAATCACTGTGGTTGTAAAGGGTGCGACGCCAACGCCGACCCCTGCACCGACTGGAACGACGCCTAGTCCTTCACCAGCAGTGCTGGCTGTGAACCCTGCTGGCCTTGACTTCGGCAAAATGGATCCGGGCACCACTAAAACATTGCAGGAGACGGTCAGCGACAGTGGTGGACAGTCATTGACCTGGAATGTCGATACTGGCGGGACGAATTGGTTATCGGTGGACACAGGTAATGGCACAGTTCAATCTGGTGGTAACCAGACGCTCAATGTGAAGGCTGATACATCAAATCTGTCGCCAGGACCCTACTCAGCCACGTTGAACTTCACCTCCAATGGAGGGAATGCATCGGTATCCGTCACACTGACCGTAAATACGCCGCCATCAGTACAACGTAAACTTACATCGCAGCAAACCCAATCGCAGACCGTTAAAGCAACCGGGCAGGGAACAACACAAGGAACTCAAGCAACCGGAAGCATCTTGATTGGGAATGGGGATTTGAAAAACCGTTTAAATCTACCTGCCAGGACATACCTGACTAATACACAAGGATGTACGGCACAGGGACTGCAAGTTAGCCTGGATAGTGATGTCAACATACCGGCCTATAGTGGTAATGGCCCCTGGCCTACCACGACCGTTTTAATCCATGTTGTTCAGCCAGGAGTTGCGGGCAATATACAGGACTGTAGCAGTACAGATCAAGCATTTTGGAATCCTACATTGACATTTGACGCATATAATCTAAACGGTGGGTTTACGGGTGGAACAGATCCGCAAACGTATACCGTTGTTCAGCAGAGTGATATTGATACTGCGGCAAATTCGTTAAAAGCATCTACAGCACAGAGCGCCCTGGCAGACCTCAATAGTCAATTGCGACCAAATGAGCATCTGGTTGGTAATCCGCAATGCACCTACAATGTCACTTCAGACCATGCAGCCGGTGATCAAGCTACCACTGTAGCAGTGACAGTAATGGCAACGTGTACTGCTACAGCTTCTACCTGACTCGTTCTACTCGATATTCGTGTATAGTAGGGGGCGTACCCTTGCGGTCGCCCCTGGAAGCTTCCTGACGTAAAATCCCTCCAAGGATGAGACCCAGAAATATAGGTCAACTGACACTCCTCAGGCTTTTCAAAAGGATGTACACTCAAGGCTAGAGTAAGAAACACTGTTAAATGTATAACACATCAAGAGTGATCTAGCAGATACTATTTCTTCGCAAAATATCCTACACTTTACAAAAAGAGTGTTAGCATCGATCCTGGACATCTGTAAAAGCAAGCGCAACCTCCGAAAGGGGTATGAGCATGAAACAGAAAGCATCCGGCACGTTAAGTGTCGCAGAAGAAGAACAACGTCTTGCATCACAAGACACCTTCCCTGAGCAACTATCTCCTGACGCATTGAGAAGAGAGACACCATATAATGCGCTGAGCGTTCCACAACTCGCTGCACAATGCCTGAAGGAAATAGATAACTATCATCGAGGTGAACCATACACAGATGTATATGGCGTCGAGCTGTTACGCCGTGCAACTGTGCTAGGCGATCCGGAAGCCTGGACATGGATGCAACACTGTTTCAGCGGTCTTGTGCTTGGTTGGCTGCGTCGTCATCCTTATAGGGAAACTGCCTGTCGACTTGATAACGAAGAGAACTATGTTGCTCAGACCTTTGAACGCTTCTGGCAAGCTACCACGTTGACTCAAAAGGTGGCATTCAACACGCTTGCTTCTGCATTACGTTACCTGCGTCTGAGTCTAAATGGGGCCATCCTCGATTCACTACGAGCGAATGCGCGATCAAGAGAAGTCTCATTACCAGAACCAGGAGAACCGGGGGAGCCATATATTGAGGATGTAACTTCCAGCTGTGAGGTATGGGAGATTATCCAAACCATGCTTCCCGACAAGCGCGAGCAGCGACTTACCTACTTGCTCTTCTACTGTGGTCTTAAAGCCAGGGAGATTGTGCGTTACCTTCCCCAGGAATGGAGCGACGTACATGAGATCTACCGCATGCGCAGAAGCATCACGGAGAGGCTACTTCGCAATGTAGATCAATTGCGATGGCGGTTAAGCTAAATATACTCCGACATGAGTCATCCCGAAGATTTAGGACAAAGATTCAAGAAGACCAGGACCCACAGCAACCAGGCGGGGAGTCGGTCTAACCAAGGTGGATGACCCGGCTGACGTGAGCGACTTATGCAGGCAGGTGGATAGCGTTGCCACAAGTGGCTGAGGGCCCAGCGCAAGCGGTAGAGCGGTGCGCGCGTCTTGCGTGCACGTCGTCCGGTGCGATGGGACCAGCGCTCCAACAGACACTGCCGCAGCAGGTCGTGTTCCTGCTCCAACAAACTCAGTAGGAAGGCATAGACCAGGGTCACTACCAAGAGCAGCTTGCGGCGGGGTTCCCACTGCTGCAAGCGTGGAGACTCCATGCGCAACTCACTTTTGCCGTAGCGGAAACTGGTCTCGACTTGCCACCTGCGTGCATATGCGACGACCACTTGCCAAGCCGCTTCCTCACTCTCGATGGGCTCATTGGTCAACAGATACCACGGTTCGCCTCCGCGCCGGGCCACGACGAGCCATAAGGGACCGCCATAGCCGGCATGCCGCACTGGCAGGGCCAGCACACTGGTCTGTCGCAGCTTGCGCAACTGCCCATCCCAGAGCAAGCGCGGCGCTCCCCAGGCGCGTTTGCCCAGAGCGATTTGCCAGGCTTTGCGTTCGCTGCCTGTGCTATCGAGCAACTGGTAGCGCTTGGGCCAGCGCATCACAAAACGCACTCCCGCTCTGCCCAGTTCGCCCAACCACGGCGCGCCTGCATAGCCGCGATCAAACAGATGCAGCACCCGGCATCCCCAGCGCACAGCGCACTGGCGCAAGAGATGACCTGCCTGTTCACGTGCGGTGGTCGCTTGCTCGCCCTTGCGACTCCACCACCGCATACTCACCACCTGCACGGCCCCGCTCATGCCACACAACAGCACGGCGGTCCACTCCCAGCCTCGTACCACAATGGGCCGACCTGGCTTATTGAAGACCCCTGGCCGAGAGCGTTGCAAGCGCTTGGCGAGGCTTTAGCGCACCGGAGCCAGCCCCTCCAGCTGCGCACTTTCAGGTTTTTCCAGCACACTGCCATCCCACACACACAGCGGGTGTTCGCCTGCCGCTTCCAACGCGCTGAGCCCCTGCGCGGCTTGCCGCCACAGAAACTGCTCAATCAGCCCACTGCACCACTTGGCCGAGTGCAACAAGCGACTGAGTTGTTTGCTGCCGGCTGGCCCATGCTGTGGGTCGGCAATGTATTCACCCAAGACCGACAACAGCAAACTCGTGCGGGCCACGATGATGGCCACCATCGTCTGCCACAAGGTTTCCACCAAACGACAATCCACGTAGGCATCCAAGAGTTCTAAGAACGGCTGCACAAACCGCTGCAACTGCTGCGCCACCTGCTCAGATAACGCCTGATCCTCTTGTGAGGACGACTCCGTCATGGCATACTGACTCATGGGCTGACACCTCCTGAAGCAACTGAAGGAACGTTTCTTGTCTTCAGTATGCTTCAGGCGCGCTCGCTCTGCCACCTGTTCCCCCTTTTTTCCCCCTCCTGCTCTTCTGTTCGCTCCTTTCTCTTCCTCTTTGGAATGTCCGTTCCAAATCTTCGGGATGTCTCATGACTACTCGCCTATATGCTCAAAGGCATCGGCTACACCCAGGATCAGGTCTTCGGCGAAGAAGTTACCCAGTAATTGCAGACCTACAGGTAGACCATTACTAAAACCGCCGGGGATCGAGACCCCGCAGATACCTGCCAGATTAGCAGGAATGGTGAATATGTCCTGGAGATACATTTCGTAGGGATCAGATATTTCGCCAATTTTAAATGCTACGGAAGGTGAGGCGGGACTAACCAGCACATCAACTTGTTCGAAAGCACGAGTGAAGTCTTCGGTGATCAATGTGC
>WNGE01002680.1_pt1 | contig 21597 bp, 11 predicted proteins | sample 5400651 | NCBI WGS metagenome assembly WNGE01 (sample SAMN13153370, study PRJNA577476) | soil metagenome | isolation source: 60 cm soil or saprolite under grassland replicate 2 | place: USA:California | collected 2016-06-15 | reverse complement strand
CTCGACCACCAGACGGAATTGCTCTTCGGCTTGCTTGCGCTTAGTGATGTCGAGTGAAGCGCCGCGCATCCGAGCCGGCTGACCGTCGCCATTGAAATCGACGCGGCCGCGCCCGGCGATCCAGCGCACTTGCCCATCCGGTAGCACCACCCGGTACTCAGCTTCATATTCTGCGCCAGTGTGCAAAGAGTTCTCTACAGCCTGGAGCACGAATTCACGATCCTCAGGATGTACAGCGCTTCGGAAGCGATCGAGGTCGAGCTTCTCCGACGATGCGAAACCAAAGAGGGCGCGCCCTTTGTCCGTTATCCAAATTTCATTACGCGCAATATCCCACATCCACATGCCGAGCTTGGCAGCGCTGGCTGCCAGCTCCATGCGCTCCTCCGTCTCGCGCAAGTCAGCTTCGCTCGCCTGCAACTGCCGCGCGAGCTGTGCTGCGTGGAGCAGATCGTAGCTCAATTCGTACGCCATCGCCGCGACAATTCCCGAATATGCGAAGCAAAGGAAAAACGGAATGTCGATGATTCCCCAGATCACGAGCGGGACGTGCCATGCCAGAATCGCGCCGAAAATCATGCTGCCGCCGACAACTAAAGCGCGTCGCCGGTCGCCCCGCCGCCAAACGGTAATCGTGGCATCGACGAAAAAGATAAGCAGCAACACGAGGCTCACCGAACTAAGCAGGCCCCACGGATTCGCCTCGCCGATCGGCACCGAGATGATCTCACCGCCCCCCCACGGGAACTGGCGGAGGCTTGTAATGTGCCGGAAGTTAAGATTCGGCGTAAAAATGAAATCAAGAATCAGCACCAGTGTCCGCAGGCCGCAGATACTCCACGCGATCCATGGTCGTCCGGCGCGGAGATAGAGTCGCACAAAACTCACGACCGAGACAATGAGCACCCAAACGGGCACGTGTATCCAGCGTATGAGCGCTTCGTATCGACCGACTGTCTCGGCATGCATCATCGCTAACTCGAACGCGGCGATGGCTGCTGCTGCTACAGCGGTGAACGTAAATAAGAGATGCGCCCAGCCTTCGCGCTGCTTGCACCAGACCAGCAGGTATATCCCCGCCAGCGTCAAACACGCGGCCGCATTCATTGACCAGACAATGGTAATCCAGGTCATCGTAGGCCTCTGATATGCATTGGCCGCGTTCGCGGGAGCCAAACAACTTTGTTTGCCTCCTCAAAAGTAGGTGCGGCACCGCAGACATGGTACCCGGGCTCGCGGTCAATAATTGCGACCAAGCCTTGCTCGCTAATGATGGGGTCGCCGACCGCCACGACCCGGCATGGTTCTGTGCCCGTTGGAGGCGTCGGGCTTTTTTTCACGGGTCGCGGTCTAAGAAGTTCGCCTGGAGAATTGAAATTGTTTAATTGCGTTTTATGCGCAAAATATTCTTGGGCAAGTCCGGTTCCAACTTCTAGTCGCACCTTCTTCTACGGAGAAGGCAGGGCGAAGTTCCCGACAATCTTCACGAAGACGCAAAAATATCTCTTGAATACCGCCGGGGCTTTCAGGAACCGATCCCGTTGTGAAGCAAATACTCCACGTCCGTCATTATGACGCGGAATTGGAAGCCGCAGATGCGCACTTTGATTTTTTGAAGACGTTGTAACCGCGAGCGACGCCACGCTGCAACGCGCACCAACCTCGACGTCTCCCGCGATGGCGCTCTGATCGCGACCGTGCCCAACACCGGCTCCTACACCGATTTCATCGGTGTGCGGGGAGGCAACGGCCGTTACACGTACACTGCTCCAACGAAGTCACAGTGAGCTTCGGCTGTCCGCCCCTGTAGGCGGGAACCGGTGAAACTGTAATTGCTCGGAAAGCCAGTACCGTAAAATGGGGCGCCGCTTCTGTTGGCCCGGGGAGCGCGGCCTCTCAACGTAAGACGCGCGGCTGCACTCGGCGCCGTTAGCAGTAAGAATCGACAACCGGCCGATAGCAGTTTTAATCTGAGAGCGAGATCCGATGAGTAAAACCGCGCCTGCCACACTTGTTTGCGAGATTTGCAAGAGAACGAAATCGCCGCACGACGGAATGATCGCAGAATTGATCCGGCCGTCGCTCCTCGAATTCATCAAGAAGCGCATGCCCGATTGGGACGGGAAAGGTTTTATCTGTTTGGATGATCTCGGCAAGTTCCGGAAGGAATATGTCAAAGACGTCCTCGAGGACGAACTCGGCGAACTTTCTGTCCTCGATCAGGAAGTCATCGAAAGTTTGCACCAACATGAAATCCTCGCGAGCAACATCGAGGAGCAATTCGAGAGGAAGCTCACTTTCGGCGAAAGGTTGTCCGACCAGATAGCCTCGTTTGGCGGCAGCTGGCGATTCATCATTCTCTTCGGCGTCGTCCTCGTGCTTTGGATCATTTTGAACGCCGCCCTGCTCCTGAACCGCGGGTTCGACCCGTATCCATTCATCCTGCTGAATCTGATCCTCTCGTGTCTCGCCGCGATGCAGGCGCCAATCATCATGATGAGTCAAAATCGCGCCGAATTGCGCGATCGTTTGCGCTCGGAGAACGATTACAAAATCAACCTCAAAGCCGAGCTGGAGATCCGGCACTTGCACGAAAAAATCGATCACCTGCTGCGGCGCCAATACAATCGGCTCTTCGAGATTCAGCAGATTCAGATCGAGTTGCTCGAAGAAATCGGCCGCAAGCGGGAAGGCTGAGCGACCAGGCTCTGCTATTTGAGTTGTTTACGCCGCCACCCTGTCGGGCATCTCGTCGTAAGTCCGCCCGCCGAGCAGTCGGCCCGTGAGATCCTTGCGAACGCCGCCCCATTGTTTGAAGAAAAATGGAACGTGTTGTTTTCTGCACGCGCGAAAGATTTCTCGAACCCACTCGATGTTCATCGAGCGCGAATGCGGACCAGACTCGCCGCCAACAATTATCCAGTGAATACCATCAAGATCAATTCCAGCGAGCGAGCCGATCAAAGGCTCGCAGGAAAGAAACCGAACGGCCGCAGGAACGCGCCGGAGATCGTCGATGCGGTGAAATACGCGTGCGTCTTCAACGCTCACGCCCATCCAGACATTTGTTGGCCAAGGAAGTTTCACGCTTAGCTTTTCAAGACGATCACTTCGCTTCGTCAGCACCTGAAACGTGTGCTGCGGGCATTCGACCATTGTCTTAAACACGCGGCGTATGAACCAAAGCGGAACGTCCGGATGAAACAAATCGCTCATCGAGTTCACAAAAATCCGGCGCGGCGTTTTCCATCTTTGCGGAAGATCGACAACGTCTGCGTGCAACGTGACGCGAAATCCTCGTTTGTAACGCTGATTCCCCATCGCTTGCAGTCGAAGTGCGAGACGTTCGGCATAACAATTCTTGCAGCCCGCACTGATTTTTGTGCAACCCGTCACCGGATTCCACGTCGCTTCCGTCCATTCGATGTGAGAATGATCTGCCATTGCCCTAGAATAGCTTAGAGAAGCTCGCGCTGGTTGTCGGGTGCGATTTGACAGGATTTAAGCCAGAACTCAAGTCCCTTCCGACTTTTCGAGGCGAACAGCAGGTAATAATAATGACGGACACGTCGGAGGTCGGTGTGCACGTATCCCAGTTTTCGAAGTTGGCGACTATAAGTTTCAGCGAACTGGCGCCTCAGTTCATCATGATCTCCTCGTTTTGCTAGCTCTACAACGTTTGCGCTCGCGCAGAAGTTTGGCTCTCCAAGGAATCGCTCATATTTTTGGCGTGCCTTTGTATGACTCGCAGACAGAATCGCGGGCACAATATTCCGATTCACATCGGTACCGAGGGCGACATTGATTAGAAGGTCAGCGTTGTGCAGGTGACTAACGATGCTCTTAATTGTCACGAAGGGAATGTCGCACTCAGTTGGGTCAATAAAGACAAAATTCAGTGATCGTGATCGCAGGCCAGCGAGAGCTCCCGTAAGGCTTGCCGCGTCTTCGTAGTCGCCAACGACGCCTTTGGCGCGTGGACCCGCGCCCAACGCGGCCAAGCGCTGATTGAGAATCTCCGTTATTCGCGGGCTTGAGTCGACGAACATCGCTTTTTGTAGCAATGAAAAATGCCGATTGCGGGCGATCGCGATAGCAGTTCCATCCAATTCCATACAATCTTCGCGAACAATAGAGCGACCGGGCCCGCTCCCAATCTCGACATAGTTAAGAGCTTCCCACTGATTCTTCATGCCGCTGGCGAAGATGCCGAAATATTGAATCAAGCGGTAAATCTTGTCGTATGCCCATTCACCAACAGATCTCACCGGCAACCCGTCGAGCATCGAAACGACTTGCGTGCAGAGCCCATCATGGTCAATCTCATCACGTTGCTTCCGGCCAAGCCCCTGACACTGTCGATTAACGCATTGGCGCAGATCAAGGTGTTGATTCATGACGAGAGCCTCAAATCAACAGCTGTGCCCGAAAAACTTTGCGTGCTGGAGCCAACGATTACAACGTCGGCATCTCACCATTGGTGTTAACGATCATTCGATAAAAATCGTTTCTTCAGCGCTTCCGCCTGGGCTGACCGCGCGAATGTTCCATTGACCCCGCGCCACTTGCCAAAAAAATCGACCATCGGGTTGCGGTGCTATCTGCGTGCCGTTGACAAACCATTGGACTCGATCGCCAAGCGTCGCGGTGAGCTCGATCATTTGCTGCGAACCGGGCAGCACGGGATCGATCTCATAGCGTGCGTTTGCGATCGGATTCGTGATGCGCGGTTCCGATCGAACATGAGCACCACGCGTATTATTGCTGCTCGCGCACCAACCTGCGTATTCGGCAGGCAACAGCAATTTTCCATCGGCGGCGAACCAGTTCGCCGAGTCTTCCTTCGGCTCGGTGCCTTTTAGAAACAGCTCGCTGATTCTCGACGTACTGAAACGCGACGCCAGCAATCCTGTGTCCGCGCAGATTTCGCACCGGATGAGTCGTTCGTTTTCCTTCGGTGGACCAAGCGGATGATCGCGCCGCAGCAACTCGCGCATCATCGCCGCCCAAAGGGGCGTGGCTGAACGAACGGCAAATGTATCGCGCATCGGTCGGCCATCAAAGTTTCCAGCCCAAACCGCGACAGTGTGCTCTTTATCGAAGCCGACTGTCCATGCATCGCGAAAGCCGCTGCTGGTTCCAGTTTTTGCAGCGATTCGTTCTTCAAATGCGAGCGGTGAATGCGCACCAAAGCTTTTCTGCCGCGCATCGTTGTCACACAAGATGTCGGTTATGATCGCAGTCGCGTCGCTCGACGCGATCCGCGTCATGGGATGATGCTCGGCGGTGAGAAATTTCGCCCGCATGGAGATGCCGTCCCGTGCCAAACCCGCGTAAGCGCCGGCAAGATCGACAAGACGAGTCTCGGCATTGCCCAAGACGAAACCCGCGCCGTATTCACTTAATCCTCTTGGAAATTCGAAGCCCCACTTTTGCAACTCGAAAAAAGCCCCGCGCGCGCCGAGCTGGCTCAGGGCAAAAACTGCGGGAACATTGAGCGAGCAACCGAGTGCCTCACGCAAACGCACCGGACCGAGATAACGATGATTGTAATTTTGCGGATCGTAATCCGCGTACTCGTCGCGAATGGCCTCAGCGGTGTCAGGCAACAAGCTCGCAGCGGTCAGAAGATGTCGATCTATTGCGGCGAGATAGACGAACGGTTTCAAGGTCGAACCGCAACTGCGCGGGCGCATCGCGCCGTTGACCTGGTTTGCCGCATAGTTGTTCGAACCAACCATCGCCCGCACCGCGCCGGTTTCGTTGTCGAGAATAACAATCGCCGCCTGCGTGATGTCGTAGCGATTCAGGGCAGCAAGGTGGGAGCGAACAAATCGTTCTGCTGTATTTTGCAAGTCGAGATCGAGCGACGTCCTCGCGGTGCCGCGCAGCGACGGATTACACGCTATCACGGCATCGACAAAATGCGGCGCCAGGCGCGGCGGATCGAACCGGTGCGCAACGGGCGCAGATTTCGCCAGAAGAGTTTGCTGTTCGCCACTGATCACGCCCAACTGCGCCAAACGGGCGAGCGAGCGCTCATATTTTCGAGTCGCCACCCCGGGATGTTGCCATGGATTGAACCGAGTCGGCGCTTGTGGCAGACCGGCGAGGAAAATCGATTCAGCCAAAGTAAGGTCGCGGGCTGATTTTCCGAAGTAAGCACGCGCAGCCGCTTCGGGTCCGAGCCGGCGATTGCCGTAGCTGCTTCGATTCAAATATTCGGTGAGGATGCGTTCCTTGCTCCAGCGGCGTTCGATTTTCCAGGCAACGATTGTTTCGTAAAACTTGCCAAACCAACTGCGCCGCTGCCGCCCGGAAGCCATCTTCACCAGTTGTTGTGTAATGGTTGATGCGCCCGAAACGATGCGATGCGCTTTCAAATTTCGTGTGCAAGCCGATGCCGTTGCCCGCCAGTCGACGCCTGCGTGTTCGTAGAAGCGATGATCTTCGAGAGCGACGGTCACGCGCGGGAGCCACTCCCCCAGTTCGTCGAGCCGACGCGGCAATTGCGCGCGCGCTTCAGGCGAAGCGATCTCGGCAATTTCGCGGCCGCGACAATCGAGCAGCGTCAGCGTTCCGATGCATGGCTGTTGGAGGTTCGCGGGCAAAGGCAGCCAAAAGATCGACATCGTTATCGCAAGAATGGCGATTGCGCCGATGAGAATTATTCGCCGGAAATTATGCATAGGCTCGAAGGCGATAATCCCGAGAAACGGCTGTCGTACATCGGCACAACTTGCGTGGCCGGCCAGCGGAAGGTGCCTGCCGCCGTCGCCCGTGCCAGCACCGAATACGTGCCCGATCCCGGTTCAAATGTGTCGAAGTAAAGCAGTGTGGAACGGTCTCGCATTTCTGAGTACGAAAGCGCGAGCGCTCGGTCCGATCGATCGCTTGCCGGAATTTCAAAAAACTTTCCGACCATCGCCAGATTTGGGTTCACCGTCTCAAGACCGGCGGGCAGCGAATCTTCGAGCGCGACGTAATTTTGCTTCTTCCGCGTGTTGATGCGGTAGGTCACGAGAATCTGGTCGCCAAGTTTCAATGGCACGTTTATCTCACCGGTGCGCTTCGATTCGGTGAGATTTCGCACGACGCGCTCAACCCGAAATCCGCGATCGACGCGATCCGTATCAACTTCCGGAGTGGAATATTCCGCCTGCATCAAAAACGATAACGCCGTTTTGTTCAGGCCCTTTACCAGCAGTTGACTGTCGATCTTGCGATCGAGCCATGCCGCGGAGCGGCCATTTGTCGAGACAACGCCTTTTGGCTCGGCAGTGTTAAGCACCTCCGCTTTCTCCGTGCCGATCATCGACTTGAATGCGAGCAGCAACCAAAGATTTTCCTGCGTCGAAAGCGCGGCCGACGAATCCATCAGCGCAAGCATTCGTTCGCGGACGCGTTGTTTCTTTTGCGCGGTATAAATTTTTGGCGCAATCGTGTCGAACGCGAGCGCGCAGATTGCCTCGGCACGCGTCATCGAACCAAGCGTCGCTGGATTAAACGCGCGTTCCTTGATCGGCGCGTCGATTTCTTTGAGCAATTGCTCTTTCTCACGCGGCATGATGTTTTGTCGATGGAGCGTCATCGCCAGCAGTGCGCGCCCCTCATCGCCGCTCTCGTTGCGCCGCAGATACAAATCTTGCGAAACGGCGCTGAAATCTTCGTCTGACTCATATTGCGTCAGCACGAAGAGCGCGAAGCATTTCTCAAACGGCGACGCGCCAGCTTGTCCGTTCACGATTTTTTTGAGCGCGCCGGCAAGCTTGTCGCGTAATCCTTCCGGCGCTTCGAACCCGGCGTTGACCGATTCGTTTACCGCCCAGAATGCTTCGCACGTGACGAACAGATTTGGAGCACCACTGCCCGGCCAATAGGGCAGCATTCCGTCCGTTAACAGCGAGTCGTTAAACTGTTTCATGCCGCGCTCGAGGACTCTTCGGTACTCCGCCTCGCGCGCCTGTATGTCGGGCAGATACGCCAGTAAATTGGCGAGAAGACTGTAACCGAGCAGCTTGGTCGAGATTTGGTCGAAGCAACCGTGCGGATATTCGAGGATGACAGGAACGCCCATAATCTTCGGCAACCAGGGCGAAGTGGAAATCGTGGCGCTGAATGTTCCGCGTCCGCGTTTCCATGGTTCGGGCATTGCGCTTCGGGCATCAAATTGCGGCCCGTTAAAAGGTCCGGCGACGCTTTCTTTGCGCACGACCGTGGGCGGCTGCACCGGCAAAGTCAGTTCGACCGCGTCGGACATTTTCGCATCCGATTTTGCCACCGCCTCGAACTGGATTTTCGCCGGGGCAAGATCGACATCTGTCACTTTCGCTTTGAACCGGAACACCGTTGGCGCATCGCGTTTAGCAGTTTGCGTCGCGCTGCCATCCACGAGCAGTTTGCAGCTCGCATCCGTTACACAGCGCGCCGTGACCTCCTCTGAGTCGGAAAATTTTTGTTGCACGATTGCGCGCAACTCGACTTCATCGCCATCCCGAAGAAAGCGCGGCAAGGCAGGATTGATGAGAAGCGGTTTTGAAACTTGCACCGTCGCGCTGGCGTCGCCGCCGAATTGATTTGCTTTGGTCTGGCCGATCGCCACAACCCGATACGTCGTGAGATTATCCGGCGCGGTGAAATCGAAAGTCGCTTTGCCATCGCGGCCGGTCTTCAAACTTCCTTCCCAGAACGCGAGCGTCCGAAATTCCTTGCGCAGGTTGGTAACGTTCGAGAGAGGTTCTTCGCCGCCATCACCGATGATGAATCCCTTTTGGGTGAGACTCTTCTGCGTGATTTCTTCGATATAATTCTGAAGCGACTGATAGCTTCGGACCGCAAACGGATTCCGGGGATAAAAGCCGGCCACCAGATCCGGGAGTCGCCAATCGCCAAGTTTTAACACTGCATCGTCAACTGCGAAAACGACAAGATCGACATCTCCAATCGGTTTGCCTTCCGATGTGACCTGCACTTTGCCGTGGACGCTTTCCCCTGGCTTCACCGAAGCGTTTGCCAGATGCGGCTCGATCTTTAGTTCGCGATCCGGCCGGCGCACCTCGATTTCGGACACAGCAAAACGCTCCTGCGGCAATTCCTTGTCGCCGCCCGGCCTGACGAGGTAGATCGCGACGGTTGCATTCGGCGCATATTCTTTTTTGATCGGCAGCTCGATGCGGCCGGCGTTGCCGCGCATCGGAACGAGAAGCGTGTCGAGAATTGCGTCGGTTTCGACCGAGACCCACGCAACGCCCCCGAAAGGCGCCTGGATCGATAACACCGCTTTCTCACCCGGAGTGAACGCTTCGGCACGATGTTCGATCTTGAAACTTGTTTCGTTCTGGACCGGAAGTTCCGCGGGCTCCGCGCCTGTCAAGGTAGTTTCGTCGCTGACGAGTGCTGTTTTCCTATCCGTCGCGCTGGCCACCACGACATAACGCCCGGTTTTGCCAGCCGGAAAAAGAAATTCAGCCGGCGTTTTCGTCTCCTGAGATGCGACCTTCGCAAACTGATCGGTGTTTCGATAACGAAAAACGAATGGCGCGATCTGCTCTTTCGTCGTCTTCGTTGTCACATGGAAAAGATCGACACGAACCGGCACGCCCGCGATTTTGGCATCCTCTTGATCGACGGCGTCGATGCTGACATTGACGCCGCCGTCCTTGCCCGGCCGCTCGGTGGCCTTGATGCCTAAGCGCGTCGAATTCGAAAAAATGGCAGCCATCTCGCCGCCAACGATCGTTTGACCATCAACGGATGTGACTTCGGCGCGCCACGAAACATTGGCGCGCCCGATCGCCGGATCGTCTTTAAATGGCGATTCGCACACCAGGTTTGCGAATCCGTGTGCATCCAGCTTCGTGTCGCCTTCAATCGTCTTGGTCTGTTCGCTGTAGGGATCGAGACTTGGACCCACTTCCGCGTAAGCGTTATACCGTCGCTTGTAATCGTCGGCCTCACCCCCGGATTCGGCCAATGGGGTCCAGGTCGCTTTCCAATGGACGCGCGCGCCCACGTTTGGCGCTCCGTGAAAATAAGCGGAAGAGACATGGGCGTGCGCCGTTTGCCCGACCTCGTCCGCGGCTTCCACTACCACCGAAAATTGCGGCACACGATATTCCTCGACGCTGATCGACGCTCTGCCGTCGTAGTCCTCGCCGGCGATTTGGCAGCGAATTTCGAAATGACCGAGCTTCGATTTTTCCGGAATGTTCCATTCTGCTTCCCATCCGCCATAGCTCGAAAGATCAGCCGTTCCTTCTCCCACCACGCGGTCTTCGTAACCCTGCGTAATACGCCAACCGACGACGGAATGCTCTGCCGGAATGGCGAGGCCGGCGTCAGTGATATTGCGCACGATTCCTTTCATCTTCACGACCTGCCCAGGCCGGTAGAGATTGCGATCGGTAATAATCTCGGCGTGCGGTTTTCGCGGCGCCGCGTATCCGCCGCCTGATGATGAATAGGCCGATCCATCGGCAAATTGGAGTGCCGGTCCGTTTGCGGTATCGGCAATGAAAAGAAAAACATCCGGGGTTTTATTTGGAAAAATTTTGTCGCGGAGAAAAACTGCCATTCCGTTTTTGTCGGTCACGGCGCGATCCAGCTCAATGTTTTCGCTGGTCACGGCGCGGACGGTCATTCCCAGGACCGATTGCGCATCGGACATTTTCGTGACGCGAATTACTGCGGTTGCCGGCGTCCGCTTTTGAGTGAGAATGAAATCGCTGCTGCAAATGATCGAACGGTTGCCGACGATTCGGCCGTCCCCGAGCGCCGCGCTCGCTTCGAACAGATAAGCGCCGCCCAAAGACTCGCCGTGTGAAGCGGTGCAACGCACATCGCGCCGCGTCTCCGTATCGCCGGTTGCGGCCTCGACCGTGCTGCTGGAGATAACCGGCAAATTGAATGCTTCGACGAGTAATTCGGTTTGGAACTGCTTCTTGAAACCGGTCCGAGGATCGACAACCGATTCTCCGGTAACCGGATCGGTCGCGTTTTTGTCAAACTCACGCACCCTCGCAGTAACAACCGGCAATTTCTCCAGCGGAATGCGCGCGAGCTTCCATGTCACCGGCGGGGTATTGACCTGAAAAAACGAGAACCGCAGCTCGGGCCGCGCACGCAGAAAAATCTGCGAAGCCGGGAAAACAATACATGACTCTTTCGGATGAAACGTTGCGCCCCAACGCGACTCGGCGGCAAGGCCGTAGCGACGCTCGCCTTTCAATTCGGTTGAGATCGTCACCCGATAACGTTGCGTGAGATCGAATTGTCCTTTCACTTCGACTTCATCCCGGCTGGCGAGAAGCCGCATCTCGTTCACTGCCGGCTCAATGCGGATTCGGTCCGGTGTGGCTTCATCCGGATCGATGTCGTCGTTGAACCTGATCCGGATTACCGGCTCTTCGAGTGCATGATTAAACGCGGCGACCCATTCGACCTTGAGCGGCTCGGTCTTGCCCGCCGGAATAACCTTTAGATATGGCAAAGGCTGCCCGCTTTTAGCGTCGAGCAAACCATTAACGATGAGATCGTAGGTGTGGCCCACCGGCAGCGGCTGACGCGGTTCGACGGCAAAATCTTCCGCTTCCGGCTGCTCCGTCAGCTTCTCCTCGCTGCGCAGAATCACATCGACCGGAAGACGCTGACGCGAATCGCGGTCTTGAAAATAAACGTGCTCGGCAACTTCGCTCAGCCGCACGTTGTAGCTGGATTCGAGCGGGATTTGCGGCAGCCCGTTGAGTTTGTCGCGCTCGGAAAAATCGCTCGAGATCGTAAACGGCGCCGCGGTGAACTCTGCGCTCCAGCCGGGCGCAACAACCGGCTTCCCGCTAACGTCTTTCAAATCGCGCACAAGCGTGAGCCGATGTTTTGCTCCCGCGACCACGCTTTTCACCACAAACACGCCTTCGGTCTGGCTCTTCCACAAAAAATTGCCTTCGATTTTCGGTTTGCTCACGAATGGACACGGTTGCTCGCTCAAGTCGATCTTGTCTGTGCCCACCATCGCGCTCGGAAATGTAATCGTGAGTTCTGCGCCCGGCGCGATTTGGCCTTCGCTCGGGTCGATCACCACGCCGCCCGCGTCCGGGTTGGCATTCGATTTTTCCTCGCTCGGCGCCGAATGGAGGTTTGTCAGGCCGATGCACGCGGAAAAGAGAATGACGATGATTTGTTTCATTCTTTCGTCGGCTACAATTCGCGGATGCGTTTCAGATCCGCGTCCGCCTTGTCGATCTGGCCAATGCGCCGTTCGCAATTCTCCCGGGCCCGCAGTGCGTCCAGCGTTTCGCCGAGCTTCAGCGAGCGTGTTTGCGATTCGATCGCCGCAGGAAAATCGGCACGCTTTGCTTCGAGCACACCCCGGTGGTACCAGGCCGCCCCATCGTTCGGATTCAATTCCGTTGCCTTGACGGCGTGGATCAGCGCTTCTTTCGAATTGTCCAATGCATCGAGATCCTGTGCGGCTTCGAAATGCGCCGCGGCCGATTTGTCATCGATCGCCAGCGCAGCCCGGGCATCGGCCAGCGCGAGCGCGACCTGGCGCAGCTCTCGCAATGTCTTTGCCCGCGCAGCCAGCGGCTCCGATTTGCCGGGGTTCTGCCGGATCGATGCGTCTTCTTCTCCAAGTTCCTGCAACGCGTTTTCGCTTACGTGCCGGGTCCCCGCCGTGCGAGCGAGCGCCGGGCTGACTTGTAACTTTGCTGCATCCTCGTCGCGCTTAACGTCCAGGAGTGCTTCGCCAGTCTGGATGCGCGCACGCATCGATGCCGGCTCGAGCTTCATCGCGTGTTCGCAATCATCCAGTGCCAGCAGTGGACGCTCGCCCAGTGTGAATAATCGCGCCCGTTCGAGCAAGAGTCCGGCGTCATTCGGAGATTTCGCAATCTGCGCATCCAGCGCTTTGATTTCGGGCAGAAAACGTTCAAGTCGCTCGAACTGCGGCAGCCATTCCTTCACTTGCGCATTGGTGCTGTCCATCGTGTTCGCCTTTGCCATGTCGGCGTAGGCGGCGTCCCATTCGTGCAAGCGTAAGAGTGTGCATGCACGAAAAACGCGGCGTGCTGCGGTATCCCCGGCCGCGATGGCCTTGCTCCGATAAGCCACATTGTCGGTCCAGCGCGCCTGATCGGCGCACAAATCGGCGAGTTTATCGTACGTGTTCGCCGCGTCTGCCGCCGAAGGTTTCTTCGCTAAAAATGCAAGCCAATGCCGCGCGGCATTTGGGTAATCCTTGCGTTGCGCAAAAATATCCCCGCGGAAATCTTCAATCGCGACGGGTGGCCGTTTCACGGCTTTTTGCCATGCGTCCAGGGACTTCACAGCATCGTCGAATTCTTGGGCTTCAAATTGTGTCTGGACTAGCGTCTCCCAGGTTTCGGAGTCGTTCGGAGCGATCGCGACGATTCGTCGGCTCAGTTCGATGATCGCGGCTTTATCGGCAGCTTCCTCCGCCTTCGAAAGCTGCGTGTGCAACCGAGAAAGATCGCTGCTTGCAGCGCGCAATGAACTCGTCGCACACAAGACTAGCAAACTGAATATGAGTATTCGGGCCGGGATGCGCCATCTTGATCAGCTTTGGTTGCCGCTTGCAACATTTTCCGATTGAACAGTGCGCGCCGCGACAGCAGCGTAACCGGTTCGAGCCGGACAGGCATTATGTTTCGCCAATACACGCTGCAGCGCGCGCCTACATCGACATCGATCCATATCGATTACGCGGCGGAGCTGAATGAGCAGCAGCTCGCGGCAGTGACCGCGTCGCCGGGTCCGCTGCTCGTCATCGCAGGCGCGGGCAGCGGCAAAACGCGCACACTCACCTACCGGGTTGCGTACTTGCTCGAAAACGGAATCGACCCGCGAAATATTTTGCTGCTCACGTTCACGAACAAAGCCGCCCGACAAATGCTCGATCGGGTCGCGAATTTACTGCCGGTGGATGCGAGCGGGCTCTGGGGCGGCACGTTTCACTCGGTTGGAAATCGGATGCTGCGGCGTCACGGGAGCGCGCTCGGTTATTCGAGCGGGTTCACGATCATGGATCGCGAAGATCAAAAGGATTTAATCAACACCGTGATAGCAAGCGCGGGAATTGATCCGAAAGAAATACGGTTCCCGAAAGGCGATGTGCTCGCTGAAATCTTTAGCTTCGTCGTCAATACAGAGACGTCGATGGAAGAATTGCTCGCCGGAAAATTTCCGTATTTCCTGTCGTTGCTCGAGAAGATCCAAGACGTTCACGACCGCTACGAGAAAAAGAAGAAGGCAACCAATTCTTTGGATTTCGATGATCTGCTCGAAAAGACATTGTCGATGTTACAGCAACACGAAGGCATCGCCGCATTTTATCGGCGGCAGTTTCAGTTCATCCTTGTCGATGAATATCAGGACACGAACAAAATCCAGGCTGACCTGGTTGATTTGCTCGCGCTGGATCACAGAAACGTGATGGTGGTGGGCGACGACGCGCAGTCGATCTATTCGTGGCGCGGCGCGAATTTCCAGAACATTCTCGAATTTCCGAAGCGCTATCCGGACGCCCACGTATTCAAGATCGAGATGAATTATCGTAGCGTCCCGGAAATTCTCGAAGTCGCGAACGCGGCGATCGCGGCCAATGTTCAGCAGTTTCGCAAGCACTTGAGCGCAACGCGCGAATCAAACGCTGCGAAGCCGGCGCTGGTCGCGCTCAATGATGGCGCTGAGCAAGCGCAATTCGTCGCGCAACGCATTCTCGAATTGCGCGATGAAAATGTCGATCTGCACCAAATCGCCGTGCTCTATCGCGCGCATTATCACGCCATTGAATTGCAACTGGAACTTTCGCGCCGCGGAATTCCGTATCAAATCACGAGCGGCATTCGATTTTTCGAACAGGCCCACATCAAAGATGTCACGGCGTTTATTCGCTTCGTGGCGAATCCGCGGGACGAGGTCGCATTCAAGCGCATGGTGAAATTGCTCCCAGGCATTGGCAATCGCACTGCGGAAAACCTTTGGCGTGCATGGGAAGACGGCCTGGCTGTAGCCGGCATCGGTGATCCCGGTTCTGAAGCAACGTCAGCGCCAACCGGGCTCACCGACCCCGCTTACAGTGCCGCACCCGGATACAACTTTGGTGAGCGATTTATGGCGATGAACGTGAGCGCGAAATCAAGAAAAGCTTGGGAGCAGCTCGCGCATACGCTCGATGAGATTGCTCCAGGCGGGCAGCCAAACTCGCCATCGGAAATGATCATATCGATTGTCGAGGCGATTTACGATGATTACGCGAAAGTGAATTTCCCGAATTACGAATTGCGACGCGAAGACCTGGACCAGCTCGCCGTGTTCGCCCGCCAATTTAAGGACGTGCACGAATTTCTTTCGCAATTGGCGCTCATCAGCAATGTCGATGCGGAAGCAGCGCCAAACCAGACGAGCGACAAGGAGGCGGTAAACCTTTCCACGGTGCATCAAGCCAAAGGGCTTGAGTTTCACACTGTGTTCGTGATCTGGTTGACGGACGGAATGTTTCCGAGCAGTCGTTCGCTCGACACGCGCGATGCGCTCGAAGAAGAGCGGCGTCTGTTTTATGTCGCCATCACGCGCGCGCGCGACGAACTCTATCTCACCTTTCCGCACATGCGGTTAAGCGGAGGTTACGGCGACGTTTTCCAGCGGCCATCGCGCTTTTTGCAAGAAATTCCGGGCGCACTCGTAGAGGACTGGCAGGTGCGGCGAAGCTGAGTTGCTTTTTGTCATTCCGAGCGGAGTCGAGGAATCTCTTACTTTCAAACTAAGCCAAGATAGCAATGAGAGATGTCTCGACTCCCCTCGACATGACAGGAAACTGCTGGTCGAAGACTGGCAGGTGCAGAGAAAATGACGACGCTCGAATGATGAATGTCGAAGGAAGTCCGAATGTTCAAATGATCGAAAGCGCACGGATGTTTCTCTCGTTATTCGGATTTCATTATCGTTTCGTTATTTGCCTGCCGCGCCGAAGCTGCGCGAAGGCGGGTCATTCGTCATTCGTCATTTCCCTGTGAATCTCTCGCCGGACAAAAAGATCGCAGGAATTCTCGTGCCGCTGTTTGCGTTGCGCGGCGAAGACGATCTTGGAATCGGCGATATCGGTGCTCTGCGGGAGTTTATTGATTGGGCCGCCGGAATTGGATTCAAGCTTGTCCAGCTGCTGCCGATCAATGAGATCGGAGCCGACAACAGCCCTTACAACGGGATCAGCGCGCTGGCGATCGAGCCCACTACGTTACAGCTCGGGCCGAACTCTCCGGCGGACTTAACGGGCGAGGACTTTGATTCCGCGCTGGCAGATGTCGATCCTTCGACTGCGCCGAGGACAAGCCTTGGCCGGCTGCGCCGCGGTGGTGTCAAATATCGCCACGTCAAAAAATTGAAACGGCGTCTGCTTGAGAAAGCATTCGCGAATTTCTCCGATCGCGCCAGCGAAGAACGGCAGTCGGGTTTTCAGAAATTTTGCGAACAAGAGGCGGCATGGCTGCATGATTACGCATTTTTCCGGGTCCTCATGGAGGAGAACGACGACAGCGCGGCATGGAATCGTTGGCCCGTGCAACATCAATCAATCCAAAGAGCGCGGACGTGGCTGCGCGATCTGCCACAGGACCGGCAAGAGGCCATAGCAGATCGCCAGAATTTCTTCTGCTATGTGCAATGGATCGCCCGTCAGCAGTGGCGCGAGATCAAATCATACGCTGAAGAACGCGGCGTTGCGTTGATGGGCGACATTCCTTTTGGCGTCAGCTATCACAGTGCCGACGTTTTCGCGCGGCCAGATGAATTCGTGCCCGACTGGGCCGGCGGCGCGCCTCCCGAGCCGTACTTCAAGGACGACGAGTTCACGCAAAAATGGGGACAAAACTGGGGCATTCCGCTCTATCACTGGGACAGGATGCGCTCGAACAATTTTGAGTGGTGGCGCGAACGTGTGCGCGCAGTCCGATGCATTTTTCATCTCTTTCGCATCGATCACGTGCTCGGATTTTATCGCATTTACGCTTTCCCGTGGCGGCCGCGGAAGAACAAACAATTTCTCCCGCTCGATTGGGACCAGATGCTCCAGCAAACCGGCAGCCGCGCTCCGCATTTCGTACCGCGCGACGACGACACCGCCGAGAACCGCGAGGCGAATAGACGCGAAGGCGAAGAATATCTGCGCGTTGCTCTGGAAGAAGCCGGCGCCACACGCGTGATTGGCGAAGATCTTGGCACTGTGCCGGACTACGTGCGGCCCAATCTGCGGTCACTCGGCGTTGCCGGGTTCAAGATTCCACAATGGGAAGTGCATGATGGCCAAGTCACTCCGGGAGACAAATATGAACGGCTCTCCGTTGCCACTTATACAACACACGATCACAAACCGATTCGGGCTTTATGGGAAGAGGCTTTTGAGCGGCCGACGGCTACGTCTGAACAATCGAGATTCGATTTGGCGAAGATCGCTATTTTCGCCGGCCTCGATCCGAACCTCGATTTTGAAAAAGATTTTTATCCGGCAATCATGGAAGCGCTCTTCAAAGGCAACGCCTGGATTGCCATTGTCATGATCACGGATCTCCTGGCGCGGAAATACCGGTTCAACGTCCCCGGCACGACAGCAAGTTCGAATTGGACACGGCGAATGCAACGGAGCGTGGCACAGCTTCGATCGAGTCGAAAAGTGCAAGCACGAATGTGGTTGATTCACGAACTGCTGGAGAAAACCGGCAGAACTTAGCCACAGATGAACACAGATTTTCACAGATTCGGAATGGTTTCCGATTGGTCACTTTTTCGTACGGCAAAATCTGTGTTTCATCTGTGTCAATCTGTGGCTAAAGAATAAATATGAAGTCGCCGCTTAAAGTCGCTGTCACCGGCGCAGCCGGGCAGATTGGTTACTCGCTTGTGTTTCGCATCGCCTCCGGGGAAATGTTCGGACCCGATCAGCCGCTCACGCTGCATCTGATTGAGATTCCGAATGCGCTCGGTGCGCTCGACGGTGTGGTGATGGAATTGCACGATTGCGCTTTTCCGCTGCTCGAATCGGTTGTGCCGACGGCTGATCTCGATGAAGGATTTCGCGACGTCAACTGGGCATTACTCGTTGGCAGCGTTCCGCGCAAAGCCGGAATGGAGCGCAAGGATTTGTTAGGGATCAACGGCAAAATTTTCATCGGGCAAGGTCAGGCCATCGAAAAAAATGCCGCCGCGGACGTGCGCGTGCTCGTGATAGGAAACCCGTGCAACACGAATTGTCTGATTGCGATGAATAATGCAAAAGAAATTCCGCGCGATCGGTGGTTCGCCATGACGCGGCTGGATGAAAACCGGGCACGCGCCCAGCTCGCGCATAAGGCTGGAGTGGGCATCACAAAAGTCACAAACATGACAATCTGGGGTAATCATTCTGCGACGCAGTATCCGGATTTTTACAACGCAAAGATCGACAATCGACCGGCAAACGAAGTCATCGGCGATGAGAAATGGTTGAAGGAAGAATTTATTTCGAGCGTGCAGCAGCGGGGCGCGGCGGTGATCAAGGCACGTGGTTTATCCTCAGCGGGCTCAGCTGCCAATGCGATTGTCGATACCGTGCGTTTTTTGACGAACGACACGCCGCGCGAGGATTGGCACAGCGTCGCCGTTTGTTCCGACGGGAGTTACGATGTCGAGAAAGATCTGATCTCGTCATTCCCGGTTCGCGTTCGCGGCGGGAACTGGGGAATCGTGCAAAACCTTTCGATCAATGAATTCAGCCGGGACAAGATCGACCGGTCGGTGGCCGAGCTGAAAGAAGAACGCTCCCTAGTGAGCGATTTGCTGCGAAAATAATACAACGGGTGTCATCCCGAGTCGCGCAGACGACGAGGGACCCCGCCCACGAAGCTTATGCCACGCTGAGTAGAAAGCATGCTCCACAACCCTGTGAGAGGTTCCTCGCTTTGCTCGGAATGACACGCGTGTTATTTCAATTTCTCGCCGGTTAATCGCTCGAATGCTTCCACGTATTTCGCCGATGTTTTCGCAATCACGTCTTGCGGCAGCGACGGCGCGGGCGGCGTTTTGTCCCAATCAAGAGTCTCCAGATAATCGCGCACGAATTGTTTGTCGAAGCTCGGCGGACTTTGTCCGAGGACATATTGATCTTTCGGCCAGAACCGAGATGAGTCGGGCGTGAGGCATTCGTCGATCAGGAGCAATTTTCCATCGACAACGCCAAACTCGAATTTCGTGTCCGCGACGATGATCCCGCGTTGCGCGGCGTGATCGCGGCCCTCCGCATAAATTTGCAAACTCAAGTCGCGAACGCGCTCCGCCATTTCGTTGCCCAAAATTTGGCGACACGCGTTCATATCTATGTTGAGATCGTGTCCGGTATCGCTCTTTGTCGCCGGAGTAAAAATCGGCTCCGGCGATTGCGAGGCGAGTTGCAACTTCGGCGGCAGCTTCTCGCCGCAAACACTCTGCGATTCCTGATATTCCTTCCAGCCCGATCCGGCCAGATAACCGCGCACGACACATTCCACCGGCAGCGGCTTTGTTTTGCGCACGATCATCGAGCGCCCGGCGAGCTGATCGCGAAATGGACGTAGTTCCTGCGGGAACGCGTCGAAGTTCGCCGTGACGAAGTGATTATCAATCTTATCGAAGCGTTTGAACCAGAACGCCGAGAGTTGATTCAAGACCGCGCCCTTTTGCGGAATCGGATCGGGCAAAATTACGTCGAACGCCGAAAGCCGATCGGTCGCGACGAAGAGGAGCGTCTCGCCGAGATGAAAGACTTCGCGCACTTTTCCGCTGCGCAATTTTTTTATGCCGGGTAGGTCAATTGAGGATTGAGGAGCGATTTCCATGCGAAAACGCTCAACGCTCAGCGCTCAACTTTCAACGTCGAATAATTGCATTCGTTGAGCGTTGGACGTCGAGCGTTGGACGTTCGACGTTGCGCAATCCATGGCTGGAATTGTCGTTAAACCGCGCGCGCGAATCTTGCACGGCCACGACTGGGTATTCTCCAGTGAAGTGCTGAAAGTTTTCGGGAAACCGGCGGATGGCGATGTCATCTCGCTCAAAGACGGCAAGGATCATTTGATCGGCAGCGCGATTTATAATTCGAAATCGCAAATCGTGGCGCGCCGTTTCTCGCGGCGAAAACAGGACCTCGACCTGGATTTCTTCAAACGGCGAATTGCGCAAGCGGCGGAATACCGTCTGCGGCGAGATGTGGATCCAAAGCTTTGTCGCGTCGTCTGGAGCGAGAGCGACGGACTCCCAGGGGTAATCATCGATCGGTACGGCGATTATTTTGTTTTGCAAACGCTCACGCTCGGCATGGACATGCGAAAAGATTTGATCGCTAACGCGCTGGAGAATCTTTTTTGTAGGGCGAGCGCTTCGCTTGCGGGAGACACGGTGGAGGCAGGCGAAGCGCCTGCCCTACAATCTATCATCGAGCGTAATGATGCGCCGGTTCGCCGTGCAGAAGGGCTTGAATTGCACGGCGGCGTTTTGCGCGGAGATACTCCTTCGCCGGTCGAAATCGAAATCGGCGACTTAAAGTTCGAAGTCGATCTTTTGCATGGGCAAAAGACCGGGTTTTATCTCGATCAAAGACAGAACTATGAAATCGTCGCGCGATATGCAGGAGGGCGACGCATGCTCGATTGCTTCGCAAACCAGGGAGCATTCGCATTGGCTTGTGCACGCGCCGGAGCGGCGGAAGTGACGGGTGTGGAAGAAAATTCAGCGAACATCGCCGCGGCGAAAGGAAATGCGGCGCGAAATAATCTGAAAGTGAAATGGATTGAGCAGGATGTTTTTCAATTCCTGCGCGCCGCCGAGAAAGCGCAGGCGCAATACGATTTGATCGTTCTTGATCCGCCGTCATTCACCCGGACGAAGGGTGGCCTCCGCGACGCGATGCGCGGTTATCACGAGCTCCATGTTCGCGTCTTTAAATTGCTGTCGCGCGATGGTGTTCTGGCGACTTTTTCATGCTCGCATCACGTCAGTGAAGATGCCTTCGCGCAGATGATCGCCGATGCGCTCGTGGACGCACGGCGCTCAGCTCGCCGGCTTCGCCGTTTCGAACAGGCGCCCGATCATCCGGTCCTTCCGACCTTGCCGGAATCGGAATATTTCAAAGGCGCACTGCTGGAAATGATGCCAGGACGGTAGGAACACAGGCTTCTAGCCTGTGCGGCCGACGGGCATCCTGCCTGTCGTTTTGAAAGAAACACGCAGGCTGGAAGCCTGCTTGCCGCACAGCCAAGATGGCTGTGTTCCGGGCGCTCGTCGAGATGACGCCAGCGCGCTGATTCAAATTTTGTAGCGGCGTTCTATGAGCGGCACATTTTTCCCGCTAATTCGAGCGCCGCTCACGAGGCTGCTACAGTGAAAATTTCCTTTTGGAAATATCTGGAATTCTCAAGTCAGCGATTTAATATGGCGCTACAGCAAGATTGGATGGCCCACCACGATTTGTCATGGCAGAGAAAATTCGACCGAGTGAACAGATGCTGGAATTGAGCGAGGACGACGCGCTTTCTACCGAGCAGCTGGACTCGCAAGTTCAAAAAGCGCAGGAACAAC
>WNGE01002677.1_pt1 | contig 21602 bp, 20 predicted proteins | sample 5400651 | NCBI WGS metagenome assembly WNGE01 (sample SAMN13153370, study PRJNA577476) | soil metagenome | isolation source: 60 cm soil or saprolite under grassland replicate 2 | place: USA:California | collected 2016-06-15 | reverse complement strand
CATCTGGCCAAAAGCCTGGCCACGCTGGACCACCTGAGCCAGGGCCGCTTGATCGCCGGCATCGGCCTGGGTACGAAGCGCTACGACGCGGCATTCGGGATCGAGTCCGAAACGCGCGTAGCGCGATTCACCGAGGGGCTGGCGGTAATGAAGAAACTGTGGACGGAGCCAACCGTGACGCACCACGGGCGCTTCTGGCAGCTCCACGAAGTCCGGATGGAGCCGAAGCCGTACAGCAAGCCCTGGCCAAGGCTGTGGTTGGGCGCCCACGAGCCACGCGCCGTCCGCCGAGCCGCGCATGTCGCCGACGGCTTCATCGGAGCCGGATCCAGCCCCACGAGTGCATTCGCCGAGCAGGTCAAGGTGCTGCGAGATGCGCTCGCGGAAGCAGGCCGTAGCGTGGAGAGCTTTCCGATCGCGAAGCGGGTCTACATCGCAGTTGACGAGGACCGGAGCCGCGCCAGCAGACGTCTGGAGCAGTGGTTCAGCCACAGCTACGGGCGCAGCAACCATGAGCAAGTCGCGGTGTGGGGCAGCGCCGACGAATGCGCCGACAAGCTGCGCGAGGTACACCACGCGGGCGCCTCGATGATCGTGCTGTCACAGCTATTCGATCACGAGGACCAGCTCGAGCGCTTCGCGGCCGACCTGCTGCCGCGGCTTCGGGACTAATGGATCATGGCGTAGACGATTCAGGGGCTGGCGAGCGCGGCCGATACTCGCATCGTGGCCGGGGTCCTCAGGTTCATCGAACGCGCCGTGCGCGCGCCCTACGCGCGGATCGTGGGCATCGCGCTGCTCAGCCTGGCTGCCGTCGCAAGCTTCACCCTCGGCTGGTACGCGCCGGCTTGCTTCGCGATGTTCGGGCTGGGCTGTGTGTTCGCTCCGCGCTCACTGGCTCGCACTGAGGAGCACGCGCGGCTCGAAAAGCTGCAGGACAACTTCATCGCCACCGTCAGCCACGAGCTGCGCACTCCGCTCACCTCGATCAACGGCTCGCTGGCACTGCTGACCACGGGGCTGCTGGAACGGCAGCCCGAGCGCGCCGACCGCATGTTGCGGATCGCCGCCGCCAACGCCGATCGCCTGGCTCGCCTGGTCGACGACGTGCTCGACGTCGAACGGCTCGCCTCAGGTACCGCGCCCCTCGCACTCGAACAGTGCGCGCCGAGCGACCTGGTGGATGCGGCCGTCGACGCGGTGCGCGTGGAAGCCGACCGCCGCGGCGTCTCGTTTGTCGTGGACGCACCGCGCGAGCTGCGCCTGATGGCCGACCCGCGGCGGCTGCGGCAGGTCTTGGAGCAGATTCTGGAGAACGCGGTGAAGTTCTCGCCGCACGGCGGCACGGTCGAGGTCAAGGTCGAGGCAGCCGACAATGACGTCCGCGTCGCGGTCAAGGACAGTGGGCGCTCGACAAGGAAGATGTCGCCGGTGATCTGCCAGTCGTCGACGTCAAGCACCACGCGCACGGGCAAGCGCTCGCGCCAGGCAGCAGCCGACGGCACACTGGGGTGCTCCTCGATCGGGCGCACCAGCCGCACCTCGCTCAAGCGAACGACCAGCTCGCGCCGCTCGAATGCCACATCCGAGTGACCGACGACAGCGGACGCCATGCGGATCGTCGCGCCCAGAAAATCGCCCGGCGCGTTGTTGAACAGGTCGGATAAACGACTGAAGCCCTGCAGGTTCAGCTCTGCGCGCAGCCGCCCGCGCGCGAGGTACAGATCGACGATTGCCAGCCCGGCCTTGACCTCCAGGCTCATGGCTGGCCAGCCAGTGCCGCGCCCGCGCGCAGACCAACCGGACCGATGAGGAGCATGAACAGCGTCGGCAAGATGAAGATGACCAGTGGAAACAGCATCTTGATCGGCGCGCGCAGCGCCTCACTTTCCGCCGCACGTCGTCGCGACTGGCGCACGTCGCGACTCTGCGACTGCATGACTCCGATCAGGCTCACGCCCAGCTCTTCGCTCTGGATGATCGCCCGACTGAGCGAGCGCAGCTCATCCAGCCCCACCCGCGACGCCATGCGGTCGAACGCCGCGCCACGTCCCGTCCCCAGGTCGGTGTCGGACAGCACGCGCATCAGCTCGTCCGCGAGTGGGGAGTGGTACTCGTGCACGATGGTGCGCAGTGCGCGGTCCACGCCCATCCCCGCTTCCATGCTCAGCACGAGCAGGTCCATGACCGTTGGCAGGTCGCGCAGGATCGCGCGGCGTCGAGTGGCGTGGTAGCGCGCCAGCGCCAGATCGACCGCAAACCAGCCGATCACCGCCGATACGACCAGCAGCACCGCGCCGCGCACGCCGTACTCGACCAGGGCGGCCGTTCCGAGAGCCACTCCCAGGGCGGCGCCGACGATCTTCCACCCAAGCAGCTCTCGCGCCGACACCCGCCCGGCGAGCCCCGCTCGATCGGTTTGGGAAGCAAGTGCACCCATCTGCGCAGGCACGTGCCTGGCCAGCCAGTCGCCGAGTCGTTTGGCGAGCCGGCGGGCATCGATGGTCCATGCGGCTCGCGCACCTCGCCCGTCGTCGACGGCGAGCGAACGCAGTCGCGACTGGATGCGGCGGCGGTGCAGCAGGCGGTTGATTGCCAGGCCGAGCAGCACGACGCCGACGGCGCACACGCCCGAGATGAGGAACAGCTGCGTTTCCTGGATCAAACCTCAGACCTCGACGCGCCCGATCTGGCTCATGACCGTCCAGCCGATGAACACCATCAGCCCAGCCGTGACCAGCAGGACGCGGCCGAGCCACTCGGTAAACAGGGGCATCACGAAGGAGCGATCCATCACGAACAGCAGCAGCAGCAGCGCGAACGGCAGGATGGTCAGCACGATCGACGACAGCCGCTGCTGCGCGGTCAGCGCGTTGACCTGGCGCCGCAGCTCTATCCGCTCGCGTAGCGTTCCTGAGACGGAGTCGAGGATCTGGGCGAGGTTGCCGCCCACCTCATGCTGCACGCGCACGATGATCGACACCAGCTCGTAGTCCGGGTTGGCGGTGCGCTCGGCCAGGCGCGCCATCACATCGTCGAGCCCGACGCCGACCGCGAGCTCCTGCGCCGCCAGACCGAACTCGGACGCCGTGGGCTCAGGACTCTGTCGCGCGAGCAGGGTGACTGCTTGTGGCACGCTGTACCCCGCGCGCAGGCCCGAAGCCAGCAGCTGCATGGCATCCAACGACTGCGCCTCGATGCGTTGGCGGCGTCGGGCGCGTCCGTTGAACAGGTACGCCGCGGCGGCCGCGAGCACGGCCAGCGCGATCCACGTTGGCGACAGTGACGCCAGCCCAAGCAGCGCGCTGATACCAGCCACCACCATTGCCGGCCCGCGCAGAGCGTCATCGTGCGCGCGTACCCGCGCGGCGAGCTGCACCACCTGCACCCGTACAGCTGGCCAGGCGACTCGCTCGCGGCGTGGCATCGCCACACGTTCGAATGCATCGACTCCGACCGCTGCCGCCACACGTCGCGTTGCCAGGCTGCGTTGCCGCGCACGCTCGACCGCGACCAGCAGAACCACCAGGCCCGCAGTGGCGAGCACCGCGAGCCCGAATGGCAGCACGTCAATTGCCACTGCTGGTGACCTGTCCACGACCGGGCGATGTGAGCCGCTCGGCCAGCTCGGAATCCGTCAGACTCGACGGATACGTGGTCTCCCCGCCCGCGCCCGAGCGCAAGACCACGAAGGGTCGGGCGCCGAGCGCCTGAGCTTCGTGCAGCAACAGCGCAGTCGCCTGCGGTACCGCCAGCGTCAGCCCCGCGCCACTGCCATCGGGTGCCACTGCCATCACCGGCACATCCGCTACGAGCAGTCGCGTGACGTTTTCGCCGCCAGTCACCTGGCGCGAGAAGTAGCCCAGCACGTCCACGTGGTCGCCAACGTGCGCGACCGCCGCGGCGCCTCCCGTTGCGTCCACACGCAGCACGGTTGCGACGCGATCGGGCGGCACCACGGGCGTCAACTGCGTGGCCGGCTCAGCCGTCGGCTGCGCGGGTCCCGCGGCGACGGGTTGCAACACCACCAGCACGCCCACGATCGCTGCCGCGAGCAGCACCGCGCCGAAGCCGACGAGCGCGAGCGTCAGCGGGTCAGCTCGGCTCTGCATGCATGCTTCCGCGCAGCGTCTCGAAAATGGGCGCGGCTCGCCGCCACGCCGCGTCGAGCTGATCCAGGTACTGCTGCCCGCCAGCCGTGCTCCCGCTGCGCCCGAGCTACTCGAGCTCCCAGGCGATGTCGCGCAGCTCGTTCGCGCCGACCGTGCCCGCGATGCCTTTCAGCGCGTGCGCCGACGCCTCGAGCGCGGCTGCGTCGGCGTGCTCGACCGCTTCCTGCAGCGTGGCGCTGCGCTGCGCGCCCTCCTCGAGGAAGCGCGCGATGATCAGGCCCACGCGGTCGGGCCCGTCTGGCCGCTGCAGCTGGCGCAGCATGACCAGTGACGAGACGTCCACCGGGTCAGGCGGCACGCTGCGCTCTATAGATGACATCCACGATTGCGTCCGGCTGGTCTGCACAGGACAGAGCTAGCGCCGGGCCGGTACGGCAGAAACAGCCACAGCGTGTGCCACAGACGAACGGCGCGCTGGTGTAACCCTCTCGCTCTGGGAGAGGGCAGGGTGAGGGCGAGGTCTCGGCCGACAGCTAGCCCTCACCCCCGACCCCTCTCCCAGAGGGCGAGGGGAGGACGATATATATGCTTGCAAGGTTCGTGAGGTCTCGGGCGCAGCTAGCCCTGGTGTACATCTCGGGCTCGTTCGGCTTTGGCTTCCAGCAGATGGCGGCGTTCCTGGTACCGCTGCGCGCCCGTGAGCTGTCGGCGCCGCTCGACCAGATCGGCGTCATCGTCGGTGCCGGCGCCGTCGTGCCTGCCCTGCTCTCGGTGTGGTCGGGCGAGCTCGCGGACCGCTTCGGTGCGCGGCGCACCTATATTGGCGGCACCGTCGTCGCCGCCGCGTGCGGCGTGCTGATGTTCGCGGCAACGAGCTACTGGCTGCTGCTGCCCATCCAGCTGGTCATGGGTTTCGCGCGCAGCACGGCGTGGATCGCCTCGCAAACCTATGTCGCCAACATCGGCACGGGCGAAGACCGCGCCAAGCACATGGGCCGCCTGAGCTTCACCACCAACGCCGGCACGGTCGTGGCGCCGCTGGTGATCGGTCAGGTCGCCAACCTGGTCGGCTATCAGGCGAGCTTTCTGTTCATGGGCGGAGTGACGCTGCTGTACACGCTGATCGGCGTCGTCTTGCCCGAGGTGCGGGTAGCGCGTACCACCAGAAAGCGCGGTGCGGCTGGTGGCTTTGGGGCCGCGCTGCAGCTAGCGCGCCAGCGTGGGATCCAGGTCGTGCTGCTGTTGACGTTCGCGCGGTTGTGGAACGGCTCGGGCTGGCGGCCCTTCATGCCGATCTATCTGCGCGAGCTCGGCTTCGACAACACCGTCATCTCCAGCGTGCTTGCGGCGAACTCAATCGTGGGCACGATCACGTCGCTCGGTGCGAGCTGGGCTGCGCGCAAAACCAGCAACGAAGTGGCAACAGCAATCGCGCTCGGACTCGGCGCGATCGGTACGGCCGCGTCGCCCGCGCTGGCGTGGGTGCCCGCGGTGTACCTCCCGGCGCTGCTGATCGGCACCGGAGTCGGGATCAGCCTGCCGTTGCTCATGGCCAGCGTGAGCTCGGAGGTACCCCCGGATCAGCGCGGTCTGGCGCTGGGGATGCGAATGAGCATGAATCAGGCGGCCGGCGCGCTGGCGCCGCTCAGTGTGGGCGCGGTGGCCGAGCCGTTCGGCATCCCGACCGCGCTCCTCGCCAGCGCCGGTTTCTCGCTCAGCGTGCTCGCTGGTGCGATGGGTCTGTATGCCTCACACAACCGCCGATAGCCCGCCGTCCATGTTGATCCATCAGGCTGGACTCCTTACGGGGGCAGTCGTTGGCCGCGGCTCCAGGTTGTCCGACGAGGGACTGCCATGACCGCGCAGTGGCAGCTCGCGCAGAAACAGCGCTGCGACCAATCCCGCGAACAGGACCAGCGCCGCGCCGAGAAAGACCCAGTGCAGCGAGCCCGCGAGCCCCGCGCGAATAGCGCCAAAGATGAGGTCCACCGCATCGGGGAGGTCGTAGAAGGCCTTGCCGATCTGGAGCTGTAAAGCCGTCGCGGAGGCGGGATTGAGCAGTGCCTGCGGATCGCGAATGCTCTCCAGACTGGCCGCGTCGAGTCGTGCTGCTAACTGCGCGGGCACGGCCGCCTGCATTTCGGGCAGAAAGCGCAGGGTCAGGATGCTGCCAAACACGGCCGTGCCGAGCGTATTGCCCATCGATCGCGCGAACTGCAGCAGCGCTGTCACCACGCCCAATTCGCCGGGTCGGCTCGCGTTCTGCGCCGAGATCGTCAACGTCGGACCGGTCAGGCCAGACCCCAGGCCGAGCACGATCATGTACAGCACGATCGCCGAGTACTGGGCATCGGCTCCCAGCGTGCTGACCAGCAGCATGCCGAGCGCCGAGGTGCTCAACCCGACCAGCAGCATCGGCTTGCAGCGGCCGGTACGCGCGATCAACTGCCCACCGAGGATGCTGGCCACGAGCATCGTCAGCATCATCGGCGCCATGATGCTGCCGCTGACCGTCGCGCTGGTGCCGATCACGCCCTGCACGAACAGTGGGATGAACAGCGAGGCGCCGAAGACGCCGATCGACTGGGCGCCAGCGCCAAACACCGAGATGGCGACGACGTTGTTGCGGAACATCGACAGCGGCACGACCGGGTCGGCGGCGCGCGACTCGATCCAGACGAATAACCCCAGCAGCATCACCGCCGCCGCGAGCAGTCCGAGGATCGGCACCGAGCCCCAGGCGAACTGATGACCACCCCAGCTCAGGGCGAGCAGCAGCAGTGCCGACGAGGCCATGACCGTGACGGCGCCCGAGATGTCGATGGGCAGGCGCTTGCGTGTACGGCGGACGTCGGGAAACGCGAGCCACAGCACGATCAGGCCGATGATGCCGAACGGCAGGCTGGCCCAGAACACACCGCGCCACGACACGTTGTCGGTCAGGTACCCGCCCAGCACCGGGCCGAGGACTGTTGAGAGGCTGAAGACGCCCGTGAACAGTCCGCTCATCCGCGCTCGCTGCGCTGGTGGCAGCAGCTCGGCGATGGTGGCGAACGCGGTCGCGGTGATGATCCCGCCGCCCACGCCCTGCAGCGCCCGCAGCACGATGAGCTGCGTCATGTCCTGCGCGAAGCCGCACAGCGTAGTGGTGACCAGGAAATACACGGTGCCGCCGACCAGCAGTCGCTTGCGGCCGTGGATGTCGCCGACCTTGCCGATGACCGGCACCACGGCGGTACTGGTCAGCATGTATGACGTGGTGACCCAGGCGTAGATCTCGAAGCCGTTGAGCTCCGAGACGATGCGCGGAATGGCGGTGTTGACGATCGACTGGTTCAGCGACGCCAGAAACAGGCTCATCATGAGCCCGCCGATCGTCAGCGTCAGCTCGCGCCGGCTGATGCTCTCGGAAAGGTAGCCGTACGTCGCTCGCGGTGGGGCGCCGACGGCCTCAGACAAGTGGGCCGGTCACCGTGAGATCCAGCTCGGGGTGGTGCACGAAGCCGCGGCGAAGCTCTTCGGTGTCCTTGATCCAATCCGCGTCTTTGGCCAGGAAGACACCCCCGGCGCGCGCACCGTAAACCTCTGGCGTGTCCACGGCGGGTGGCGTTTCACCGCGCTCCTCGAGTGCCCGAGCTGCCTCGAGGAGGCGACGGCGTACGCGAATGACCATGGTGTCGCTCGAGCCGAGGTGCTCTTTGCCGCGGTCGTAGACCTCGCCCATGCTCTCGGTGATCGCCTGATCCTGCAGGTGAATGCCCGTGATGCCCGTGAAGTCCTCCATGTTGCTGTTGCGGCGCTGCTTGGCCCGATCGATCTCGTAGTCATTCGTGCTGTTGGTAGCGAGTCGGAAGCGGCCATACCAATCGGTGCTCGGGGGTAAAAAGCGCGCAATCGAGCGCCGAGTTGCGGGACCCATCATGAAGAACATCGTGTGCGTGTCGTCCATTGGGACCCAGCAGCGCACGGTGACCTTGTTGCCGAGCACACCTTGTGGCGGCATCGTGAAGCACGGGAACAGATGCTGAGCGATGCGCCAGTAGCGGCGCCCATCGTTGGTGTCGCGGTAGGCGCCGTACATCGTGCCGTATTCCGTATCCAGCAGCGAGTAGCGTGGCGCCCGATCGGCCAGCATGTAATACGAAAACGACCCCTCGGGTTGTGAGCCAGCCTTCATCGAGCCCGCGTGGAGAAAACTGAAGTGACTGGTGTCGATATCGCCCTCGAGCGCTTGCAGCCAGTTGCATTCGCGCTGCACGGCTGTGGCGCTCCACGTCCCTTCGGGCAGCATGTTGCCCTCGAGATGCGGCAGCGGCGGCGGCTCGCTTCGTTGTCCGAGGTACGCCCACACCACGCCATTGCGCTCGCGCGTCGGATACGCGTTTGCCTTGACTCTGTCCTTGAAATCGGACTCGGCGGGTTCGTTCGGCATGTCCACGCATCTTCCCGAGGAGTCGAACTTCCAGCCGTGGTAGACGCAGCGAATCCCGCATTCCTCGGTACGCCCAAAGAACAGTGAAGCGCCGCGGTGCGGGCAGTTGTGGTCGAGCAGGCCGACCGCGCCGTTGGTGTCGCGAAACGCGATGAGCTTCTCGCCGAGCAGGAGCACGCGGACGGGGTCAGAGTCGGGCGTTGGTACTTCGGATGACAGCAGCGCGGGCAGCCAGTACTCGCGCATCAGCTTGCCCATCGGCGTGCCTGGCCCGGTCGTCGTGATCAGTTCGTTTTCCTCTTTGCTCAGCATGACTACCTCGCGGCTTGCAGTGCTTGTTCGAACTCGGAACGGATCTGGTCGCCGCCCTGGCTGCGCCAGTCTTTGACCAGCTGGTCGAAGCGGCTCATGTCGGAGCGGCCGAAGATGATGTCCACGAAGCCGTCGCCCATCGTCTGGTTCAGCGCCGAGGCACGCTCCGCGTTGGTCTTCGAGTACAGGCCGACGGCGGGGTTCTGAATACCGAGCGCTTGAATCGCCGAGGCGTCTGGATGCATGACTCGCGCGTATTCGGGCGAGAGCGCGTCGTACAGCACGCTCGCCGGCGAGCCGACGTTCGGCCACGGGATGAACAGGTCCGGCTGGCCCTTCTGCGACACGACCGGGTTGCCGTTGGCGTCGAAGTCGAATTCCGTGCCCTCGATGCCGTACCAGATCAGGAGGAACTCGGCGGTGCCGAACGGCGCAGACAGGTAATTGAGGATGCCCAGCAGCTCCTTGACACGTTCGGGCGGCGCCTTCTTGATGACCGTGAGGAGTGCCGCCCCCGAGCCGAGATAATGCACCGGCTTGCTCTTGCCGTCGGGACTGAACGGCGCCAGCGCGCGCATGTTGAAGGCAGCATCCTGCGCATTGGCGCGGTTCCAGGCGACGTCGCCGATGGTGAACCCGTTGCTCCACAGAGCCGTGCGGCCGGCGTAGAAGTTCTGCGCCGCCTGATTGACCGTGGCAGTGGGCGAATCGGGATGCACCACGCCCAGTTGCCACAGGCTGCGCACGAAGTCGATCGCGGCCTTGAACTCGTCTGTTTCCCAGTCCTTGGTCAGCTTGCCGCCCGATTCGCGCCACACGTTGGGCGCGCCGAACGACTCCAGAAAGTACGTCGCGATGCCTGGAATACCGCCATTGGGCGCACCGCTGGTTGCGCCCAGTCCCCACTGGTTGCTCGACCCGGTGAGCTGCTTCAGCTTGGCGACGAAGTCGTCCTTGTCCTTGAACTGAATGCCGCCGACCGTATCCAGCAGCTTGCCTTTGGCAAACATGATGCTGGCACTGATGCTCGTACGGGGCACCGGCACGGCGAAGATCTTGTTGTTGAAGACCGCGTTTGGCCAGGCGTACGGGGGTAGGTTGGCCAGGTTCGGGAACTCCTTGACCGCGTCGCCCGAGACATGCGGTGTCAGGTCGGCGATCTGCGACTCGAGGAAGGCTGGCAGATTGAGGACCGCGGCGCCGTTGCCTGTGCCCAGGCTGAACACGTCGGGCAGGTTCTGGCCAGCGATCGTCGTGTTCAGCTTGGCGTTGTAATCGGCGAGCTGGATGATCGGGAACTGCATCCGCACACCCAGCTCTTTGTTGACCTGCTGCCAGGCCGCATTCGACTCGGTTGGCGTCGGCGCGGCCTGTGTCGTGTACATCAGCGCGGTGACGTCGCCGCCCTTGCCTGGTGGCTGCGGTACCGACTTCTGCGGATTGCGCGGGTAGCTTACGTAGGCAGCGGGCGCGATGCCATCGGCGCTCCCAGCGAAGTCAGGCTTGGGGCCGTTGAACGGCACATGCGTGGGCAGCTTTACGCGTCCACTGGCCACCTGGGCGGTCGGTGCGCTTGCGGGCGCGGTCGGTGTACACGCGCTCGCGAGCATTACCGCGCTTGCGGCTTTCAGAAAATCTCGCCGACTCGCCATGCGGGTGCCCCCTCCGTTCAGGAGCATACCGAAGGTGTTGACGCTGCCGCCGCCCCCTGGCTAGCGTGGGGTTCGGCGCCCCGCGGGCGCGCCGCTAGGCCACCGCGACGGCTTCGGCCCGCGTCGGCGATCCTGCCTGCGCCAGGAACGCCCGCTGGCACGCCAGCAACCCCGAGCCAGGCTTCACGTCCAGCCCCAGGTCGGCAAAGGCCAGCTCGGTCCCGCCGATCGTCGCCAGCACTTCCAGCTCGTTGAGCGCCCCGAGGTGGCCGATGCGGAACGCCACGCCCGATAGCTCGCCGATGCCGCCGCCCAGCGACAGTGAGTACTTTTCCCGCGCGTGCTTGGTCAGCTCATTGCTGTCGAAGCCGCTCGGGACCCGCACGGTCGTGATCGTGTTCGAGTAACACGCGGGATCCTCACACACGATCGGCAGCCCCCAGGCGTTCACGGCCGTGCGCACCGCCGTAGCCAACCGCGCGTGCCGCGCGTACACGGACGACAGACCTTCCTCGTCCACGAGCATCTGCAGCGCCTCGCGCAGCCCGAAGAGCATCAGCGTAGCGGGTGTGTACGGGAACAGCCCGACGCGGTTCTCGCGCATGATCGGCGCCCAGTCCCAGAAGAAGCGCGGCGAGCCGCCGCCCTGCTGATTGATGGCCACGGCGCGCTGGCTCGCGCACAGGATGCCCAGGCCCGGTGGCATCATCAGCCCCTTCTGGCTGCCGCAGATCGCCACGTCGACCCGCCACTCATCCATGAGGAACTCGATGCTGGCCAGCGAGCTGACCGTATCGACGAGCAGCAGTGCATCGTGCTGGGCCGCGTCGATGGCGCGTCTGACGGCGGTGATGTCGACGGTAACACCTGTCGACGTCTCGTTGTGGACCACCAGGACCGCGCGGTAGGGGTTGGTCGGCGAGTCAGCGCGGAGGCGCCGCTCGAGGTCGTCGGTAGGGATGGTCTTGCCGTAGCCCAGGGGGACTTCGTCGACGGCGAAGCCGAAGCGGCGCGAGATGGCAGCCAGGCCGCCCGAGAAGACGCCGTAGTTGTAGACGAGCACCCGCTCGCCCGGGCTGAGCACATTGACCAGCGAGGCTTCGATCGCCCCCGTCCCGGAGCCCGGGTAGAGCATCGGCACCCCATCGCGGGTACCGAAGACCTGCTTCAGTCCTGCACGCACCGTCTCGGTCAGCGCCGCGAACTCGGGCCCGCGGTGGTCGATCACCGGGCGGTCCATCGCGCGCAGGACGCGCTCGGGGATATTGGTGGGTCCAGGAATCTGAAGGAAGGCTCGTCCGCTCATGCTGCATGGTAGGCGGAGCCGCGATGCACTTGCACCATTGCTCGCTCCCCAGCCCCGCACCCGCACAGCCCGGCGCCCGGGGCCGAGCGCGCGCAACCGCTACGGACTCGCCTGAGCCGCCGTAGCCGACGTAGCTGTCGTCGTCGGCGATGGCGCGATCTGCCGCGCGGGCGTCGCGCCCGCGATCACGGCTGCCACCGCCAGCACGACGAAGCCCAACGCCAGCTCCACACGCACTCCGCGCTGCAGCGCGCCGCGCAGTCGGACGACCAGCGCCACGATCAGCATCAGCACCAGCAGCGCGACCTTCAGCAGCACGCCCTGGCCATACATCGTGTTCAACAAGGCATCGAAGGAGCCCACTTCGAAGACCGCCTGCAGCGTGCCCGAGGCGACGATCGCGATCACCGAGCCGCCAGCGAGCCACGAAAACCGCCGCACAACCGCCCGGAACACCTCGGACTGCTGCCGCAGGAGGGGCGCGATCAGCGCCATGCTGGCCAATCCGCCGATCCACAGCGCCGCCGCCAGCACGTGCAGCCAGTCCAGAACCACGCCGAAGAGTGCCGATGGCAGCGCCGCCCCATGGCTGGTCAAACTGTTCGTGAGCAGGATCGCCGGCACCATCGCCGCGGCGCTCTCGCTCCAGGCATCGTCCAGCCCACGCCACGCAACGAGCGCGACCGCGATCACGCTGATGCCCAGTCGCGGCCACCAGATGCCCGCGAACCGACCGCGCGTGAGCAGGTCGCGGAGTGGCGCGCCGAAGCTCGACTCGAGCGGTACGCCCGCGGCCGCCGCTGCCTGAGCCACCGCGGCGAAGAGCGTCCCGATCAGCAGCAACGCACCCGCAACAACTGCCAGTCGTTTGCCCCGCGAGAGAGCGCGCGGCCGCGCCGGATCGTCCGCGCTCAGCAGCGGACCGAAGACGATCTTCCAGGTAGCCAGCGCGCCTGCGAACACGCTGGCCGCGACGTACAGCCACCAGCGTGCGATCAGAGTCGGCAGCGTCGACTCGCTGCTCTGCGTTGCGGTGACGCCGCCCGTCGTGACCGGCACCCCGACGAAGAGCTGGTAGCCGCCGACCTCGGGGTGCACGTCGATCGTCGACAGACTGCGATACATCACCGTGTACACGCCATCAGGCAGCCCCGTTCGCAACGAGACGGTGAGGAGCGTGTCGTCCACGCGCGAGTCGCCGCGGTCGACCTGGGCGCCACTGCTATCGAGGACTTGCACCCGACTGAACTGCGGGTCGATCGGCTCGCTGAACAGCAGCCGTACCTCAGCGGGCGCAGCCGCCAGGCGCTGCGCCGATGGCGGGTCCGAACGCAGCAGCACCGCGTGGGCCAGCGCCGAATCGGGCACGGCCAGCATGAGCAGCAGCGCAACCCCGATCAGCGCCGGCCACGCGCGCACTAGAACCCCGGTACCCCCGTTGCTGGATCGACCGTGAAGTCGAAGGCGGCCTGGGCATCGTCGAAGATGTTGGTGCGCCGCACGACGACGACGGCGTGCCAGGCACCCGGCAGGGCCACCTCGTTGCCCGCCAGCACCCATCCGCCGTCACCGGTCGCGTTCGCCTCGAGCAGGTCTTCGCCCAGGTCATCTCGCGCGAGCCAAATGCGCACGCGTTCGACCCCACGGGTGTCGTTCAGATCCACCCGCATCCAGCTGGAGCTGTCCTCGCTGGCGCCGACGGTCAGCGTCGCCATCAGGTCGGCGGCTGGCTGTTGTGCCTGCGCCGAGCCGGCCAGGATGCCGCCCGCGGCGCCCTCGACCGCGAATGTGAAAAAACCCTTCGCCCGGTCGCCATCGGCGGCGTCCAGGCTCGTCCACGCCACCGTGTAGGGTCCGGCTGGCAGAGGATCGATTGGCGCCACTGCCGCCTGCGCGTTGCCGGTCACGGGCAGCGGCGTGGTCGCGACCTGGGCGCCGCGGCCGTCCAGCAGCACGAGCTCCGATTGTGCCGCGTCGATGGGATCGTCGTAGTTGATGCTGATGCGGGCTGGCGATTGGGCCAGCCGCTGATTCGGCAGAGGCGCGGTGGTCTGGGGTCGCGCGTGCGCCCATGCGCTCGTGGTGGTTGCCGCAAGTAGCGCGACCGAAAGCAGAGCTGCAGGTCGAAGTCGCATGGTTTCTCTAAGGCTTCGGGCTGGGCGACGGTGCACTGACCGGCTGCGGCGCATTCGTGCCGAACGTCGCCCGAATGTAGTTGATGACGTCCCAGCGCTGCTCCTCGGTCAGTTTGTCCTGCCAGGCGGGCATCGCTGAATTGGGGAAGCCGTAGCTGACCCAGTAGAAGAGCTCACCATCGGTGTGCACGCCGGGAGCGCTGTGGATGCGCAGGTCCGCTGGCCGCGGCACCAGGCGCAGACCCGCCGGCCCGTCGCCGCGCCCCGACTCACCGTGGCAGGTTTCGCAGTTGGTCGTGTAGACGTCCTCGCCGCTGGCCAGCGACCGCTCGTCTGGCGCGATCGGATCGCGGATGTTGGCCACGTCCAAGGGCACGCCGTTGCGCACCTCCTGCGCGTAGACATAGCCACCGCAGGCCATGACCAACACCCCCGCGGCTAGCACCGCCGCGTGCCGCTGCAGCATCCGTCGACCCCGTCGGCCTTGCCTGATCGCGCGCACAACGCCCGAGATGAACACGATCACGCCCGCCGCCAGCAAGCCGTAGGCGATGCTGATCATCGGCGAGGGCAGCAGCGGGTAGGCGCTGAGCGCCGTGGCCGGCTGCTGCGCGCCGCCTGGCCCCGACGCCAGGAAGCGCACCGCCGTGCGCGCATCGTCCTGGTTGACTCGACGAACCAGCAGCTCGGCTTGCCAGGTTCCCGACTGCGAGAGGATCGAGGTGGTCTCCCAGAGCGTTAGCTGGGTGCTCGACTGGCTCAAGACGATGGGCTGGCTGCCGAACTGCTCGTCGAGATAGGTCAGGGTGAGCTGCACGCGCTCGACTTGTGTCGGGTCGGTGCTCGGCAGCTCGACCGCCAGCCGGTTCTGCCCCAGCGTCGCGGGGGTGATCTGGATGCGCGCGCTCAGCCCCTGAGCATCGACTGTCCGATCGACCGGGCCGGCCTCGAGCACGCTGCCCGAGCGCCGCGCGATCTCCTCGCGCGCTGGAGCAATGCCTGTGAGCACCGCGGCTGCGATGAGCACGAGCATCAGCAGCGCCAGCTCGGTGCGGGTCGCCAGCGCGAAGCGTTGCGCTACCTGGCTGGCCACCGCCGATTGCTTCGCTGCGAGCAGCGCCAGCCGCGGTCGCGCGATCAGCAGGTTGAAGGAGGCGGCAACCAGCGCCAGCGCCAGGAGCACGATCTTCGTGGTCACGCTCAGGCCGTAGAGCGTCTGGAACATGCCCTCCCAGGAGCCGACTTGCAGCCATGCCTGAAACGTCCCGGTGGCGATGAGGACCCCGACCGAGATCAGTGCCATCGTCGAGAAGCGGGCGACTGCCTGCGCGAGGACTCTGTCCCCGCTGGCGCGACTCTCGCGGACCGCGCCCGGCAGCACGAACGTGAGCGTGGCGAGGCCGCCAAACCACGTCGAGGCCGCGAGCAGATGCAGCCAGTCCACGGCCACTCCGAGATAGGAGCCGGACAGCAGCGCCGCCGAGTGACTGTTGAGCGAGTTCGTCAGCAGGGCGCCAGCCATCGCTACCAGTGCGATCTGACCGGGCAATTCGCGGACGCCTCGCCACGCGACGATGCCCAGCGCCAGCACGGTCAGCGCCAGACGCGGCCACCACAACGTGGCGTAGCGGCCGCGCGAGAGTAATTCGGTGAGCGGCTGGCCGAGCGTGTTCCAGATGGGAACGTCCGCGGCCACGGCAGCCTGCGCGATGGCGCCGTACAGCACCCCGATGAGCAGGGCCGTCCCCGCGATCAGGGCGAGTCGCCGTGCCTGCCTGGCGGCGACCGCTTGCGCGGTTGGGTTGCTCTTTCCGAACAGAGGTCGGAATGCGTATTGCCAGGCCAGCAGTGTGCCGAACAGGACGCCGGCCGAGAGATAGAACCACCAGCGCGCAACTGCCGTTTCGGGTGCAAAGGTTGCCTCCGAGGAGGCCGCGGTTGCTGCGCCCAGACCCTCGGCGGGCAGTGGGCCGATGACCAGCGGGAAGGCGCCGTTGACCGTATGGCCATCGACTGCTGACAGCGTGCGCCACTGGACCGTGTACACCCCGTTGGACAGCTGGTCCGGCAGTGACACCAGCATCGCCCGCGGGTCGCCGGGCGCGACCCGACTGTCGTTGCGGTCGACCACGTCCTTGTGATCGTTGAGGACCTGGATTTTGCTGAAGCTCGAATCGACGGGTTCGCTGAACTGCAGGCGGACCTCGCGAGGTGGCTGGTCGAGCGCCGAGCCGGGCGTCGGCTCGGCGCGTTCCAGGTTGGCGTGCGCGAACGCGATTTGGGACGGCACCGCCAGCGCGCCGACGGTCCCGATCGCGGCGATTGCGCTCAGCCAGCACGCGAGCACCACCGCGGTCGCCGCCGCCCGACCCACCGTCGCCCGACCCGTAGCCGCGGAGCGCCGCCAACTTGACTTTCTAAGCGTCATGCGAACCGTCATGGCTGTGACGCGAACCGTCACGCGAAGCGTCACACGGCCCAGCGATCAGGTCCTGGCCGAGCGCGGACGGCTCAGAAACGCCCCAAGCCCGGCCAGCAGTCCCAACACACCCAGGCCGATGCCGACAAACGCCAGTGTCCGCGCGCCCTGCGCATCGCTCTGCGCCGCCGCCGCGGCCGCGGTCGCCGCCTGGCCCGCGTCAGCCGCGGCCGGGAATTGCAGCCCCGAGATCGCTTCGACACCGCCGAACTTTCCGTCAGCAGTGTCGAACTTCTCGTTCACCTGGTCCTCGTTGATCGATCCGACAAACGTCCACTGGAAGTCGCCGTCGCGCATGGGCACGATATCGGCGACGTAGTAACCCTGCTGGCCGAAGAACGCGCGCAGCGGGAACTCCTTGGTGCTGGCGCCCTGCCGAATCTGCAGCTTGAGCGATTTCTCGGCGCCCTGGATCGGCACGGCCGGATTGCTGCCAGCTTGCGAGATGCGAATCGAGGCGGAATTCTTCAGCCCCTGGTAGGCGGGCTCGATATCCCAGCCGACCACGACGTCGTACTTGCCATTGGCGATGGTGCGGCGCTCGTGCGCCAACGCACTCGTCGGAATGGCGAACAGCGCGATGAGGAACAGGGCAGGCCCGATCACCCACAGTCGATTGCGATGCATTTGTTGAATTACTCCACGTCGTACCGGCTCGCGTCTTCGCTAGAGCCGGGGTATCAAGAAAGGTCCAGTACGGCTAGCGATGCGTAAAGGACCGCGACGTGGGTGGCGGATCCGGCGGCGCAAACGTCACCCCGCGCGGCGCCGCGCGCGAAGCAATCGCGTAACCCGCGGATAGCGGCGGGTCGAGCAGGACGTCCTGCCACGGCAGTGTCGGGCTGATCGCCAGAGCCTCAGCGGCACTTGCCGAGGCGCCAGCGCCGGCGCCGAACGCGGGTCCCTTCGATGGGGTCTGGTCAGGATTCGAGCTCACATCAGCCAGCTGCTCGTGGCTGACGATGCGCCCGTCCACCAGGTGGGAATGGCTGAACAGCGGGTGCAAAAGGACCGAATCGTGGATGCCGTCACCTGTCCCCGTCGGTGTGGTGACCGCGAGCAGAAGCAGCAGCAGAAACGCGACAAGCGTCGCTGGGACGGAGCGCACGAAGGTCCGGTCTGTCCGTTCGAACATACGCCATCACTGAGCCAGCCGCAATGAAGCCGCGGCTAGCCGTGGATGACGTACAGACGGACGACCTCGCCCGCATGTTGCAGTCGCCGCAAGCGAACATCGACCGGTCGGATGCGCCCGCCGGCGTAGATCGCGCCGCGGATCGACTCGAGGCTGTCGGCCTCGTCCATGAACGGGAGCAGCGCGCGGACTGGCGCGCCGATGGTGGCTCGACTGACGCCGAACAGGTCGATCGCCGCCGCATTGGCCCGCACGATCTCGCCCTCGGCGCTCGCGACCAACAGCGCGATCGGCAGGACGTCGAGCAGGGGCCCGACCTGCGCCTCGACGAGCGCGAGCGTCATGCGATGGAAGTCCAGCGCCTCCGACCCGGCGGACGCCGAGCTGTCACCCGCGTGTCGGCGCGTGTGCGTCGGTCGCATCGAACCTGACCCCACTCTAGCGACTACACTGGCGCGGCGCGTTAACGCCCGGCAATTGAAAGGTTAAATACTGCGTTGCCCGACATCGGCCATCGCTTCGTCGAGACCAACGGCATTCGCATGCACATCGCGGAGCAGGGCAGCGGTCCGCTGGTTCTCCTGCTGCACGGCTTTCCCGAACTGTGGTACTCGTGGCGGCACCAGCTGAGCGCGCTCGCGGAGGCTGGTTTCCACGTCGTCGTGCCCGATCTGCGGGGCTTCGGACAGACCGATGCGCCAGCTGAGTGGCAGCGCTATTCGCAGGTGCATCTGGTCGGCGACGTCGTCGGCTTGCTGGATGCGCTGGGTGAGGAGCGGGCGGTCGTGGTCGGCCACGATTGGGGTGCGACGCTGGCGTGGACGACCGCGCTGCTGCGACCCGATCGAGTGCGCGGCGTGGCGGCGCTGAGCGTGCCGTACCGTCCGCGCGGTCCGCAGAGCGTGCTGACCACCCTCCGCGCGCGAGCCGGCGAGCGGTTCTACATGCAGTATTTCCAGGCGCCAGGGGTCGCCGATGCTGAGCTCGGGCGCGACGCCCGCGCGACCTTGCGGCGGGTGCTGTACACGGCGTCGGGGGCAGTTCCGCCCTCGCCCACGCTCGCGTTGGCCGCGGAGGGCGGTGGCTGGCTCGATCAGATGCAGGATCCGACCACGCTACCCGAGTGGCTGACCGAGGCTGACCTGGATACGTTCGCGACCGAGTTTGCCAGGACCGGCTTCACCGGCGGGCTGAACTGGTACCGCGCGATCGATCTGACCTGGGAGCTGCTGGCGGCGTGGCATGGTGCGCTGGTGACGCGGCCGGCGCTGTTCGTGGTCGGCGATCGCGACCTGACCGTGGCGCTCACGCGCGCCCCAGATGTCATAGACAACCTGCGGCGGTTTGTGCCCGACCTGCGCGATGCGCGGGTGCTCCCCGGCTGTGGCCACTGGACCCAGCAGGAGCGACCGGCCGAGGTCAACGCCGCGCTGCTCGACTTCGTCGCGGCGCTTACATGAACGCTCGGCAGCGGTCGAGCAGCCGCCGGTGGTTCGGATCCATGTCCTCGGGCAGGGCATCCCAGTCGAAGTAGCCGACCTCGGTCGACTCCTGCCCATCGGGTGCGGGGGTGCCGCGCACCTCCTCGGCCACGAACAATGCCCCGACCACGTACGCCTGATCCCCGTTTGGATATTCGACGAAGAATTCCGCGCCCGAGTAGACGTCGAGTAGTCGCAAGCGGCGGGCTTCGACTCCCATTTCCTCGCGCAGCTCGCGGCGCGCGGTTTCCTCGAGGCTCTCGCCCGGCTCGACCGCGCCGCCCGAGGTACTCCACAGCCCGTTGTCGTCGCGACGGTGGAGCAGGAGTCGACCATCCGCGTCGAACACCAGCGCACCTGAGACAGCCAGCACCAACGGTCGGTGCCCGACCAGCACCCGCAAGTCGCTGACGTATCCCACCCTGCTGCTCTGCTTTGCCTTGCTGCCCGACTGCCCTGCTGCTTTGCTGCCCTGCTGCTTTGCTGCCCTGCTGCTTTGCTGCCCTGCTGTATATGGTGCCCCTCTTTAGGGCGCCCGCGCGAGCGCGCCCGTGGACGTGGCCGGAGACGTGGCCGGGCGGAACGCGGGCATGACCTCTTCGGCGAAGAGTCGCATCGAGCGGCGGACCTGGTCGATGGGCAGTCCGCCGAAGTTCATCCAGCACACCAGCTCGCCCACGCCCGCCTCCTGGAGCTGCGAGACTTTGTCGCGTACGGTCGACGGCGAGCCAATCAGAAGGCTGTCCTCGATCAGGTCTTCCCAGCGCCGCTCGCTGATGCGTTTTGCGAACTCATTGGCCTGGGCGCGCGCCGCCTCGCTCATGCTGGTGAGCCCGTCGGCGCGCAGGGAACGCGCGAAGGAGTCGAGATACCAGCGCTCGTGCGGCTCCGCCTCGCGCCGTGCTCGAGCATCCGTGTCGGCCACGTAGGCGTGCTTGGTCACGGTCCACTGGTCCAGCAGTTCTGTTGGTTGGCGGCTCTGTTGGAGTGCGTCTGTGTACGCGTCGCGCAGCTTGATGAGCGCGGGGAGCGGCGTGCCCAGTCCAGAGCTCAGGATGCGATAGCCGCGCTCCGCCGCCCAGGTCACGGTGTCGGCGCTGGTGGCCGCGACCGCGAGCGGTGGGTGCGGCTTGGTCGCGGGCTTGGGGTACACGGGGATGTCTTCGAAGTGCCAGTGCTGGCCGTGGAAGTTCACCCGTTCCTGCGTCCAGGCTTGCACCATGACGTCGGTGCCCTCGACCAGGCGGCCGCGGCTCTCCTCCAGGGTCACGCCGTGCCCGACAAACTCGAGCGGTCGGTTGCCGCGACCGATGCCCACGATCAGGCGTCCCTTGCTGAGGATGTCGAGGGTGGCCGTTTCTTCGGCGAGTCGCAGCGGATGATGGAATGGGATCACGTACACCGCGGTGCCGATCTTGACTCGTTCGGTGCGCGCCGCGAGCGTCGCGGCGAGCACGCTCGGCGCCGACGAGAGTCCGTAGTCGGCGTAGTGGTGCTCGGTGAGCCAGACCGAGTCGAAGCCGAGGTGCTCGGACAGCACCATCTGGTCCATCTCCTCGGTAAGGATGTCCTGCCCCGACCGCCCGGGCGGCGCCTGCAGGAAGAAGTACGTGCCGAAGCGCACCCTGTTGTGGATGGTAAGCGGTTTGCCGCGCCCCGCTTGATGCCCCGGGCGGAGGTTGGTCCGCGGGTTTCCGCTGCTACGCATGCCTCGAGTTGCTGAGGTCGTCGGACGCTGCTGAGGTCGCCTGGCGCGGCCTCCGTGTTGGTCGGGTGGTGCGCGCCTGGAACTTGCCATCGGGTGCGGCACGTGCTCGCCGCGAGCCATCGGGCGCCGTTCAGCGCTTGCCGGGTCCCGTGCCCTCGGCGCGCGCTGTTCAGATGCCATCGGCGCGTGCTGGTCCTGTGCCGCCGCAGCCGCCAGCGCCAATGCGCGACAAGCCCCATGCGCCCTGACTTGACCCGTAACTTGACGAAGCAACCGTCATGCGAACCGTCACAGCGAGCCCGTGGTAGGCTTGCGCCGCGATGGCAGAGGCGTGGCCGCGGGCGGGGCTCGCCGTGGTGCTCGCACTCGCGCTGGCGATCGCACTCGCCCAGCTGAAGCCCCTGCCGCGCGATCTCGCGCTGGCTGTGTTCGCGGTCGCCGTCGCGGTGCTCGGCATCTTCGCGGTGTTCGGTCCGACCGCGGCCGTGGTGGGCGGCGCGGCGATTCTGGGCACGTTTGCCGTCGGCGCGGCGCTGTACGGACTGATCGCCCTGCTCGCGCGGCTGGCTCGATGAGCTCGCATATCCCGCGCTCGGTGCGACTGAACGCGCTGGTGCGGCTGGCAGTGCTGGTGTCGCGAGCCGCGCTGGTACGGCTGGCGGTGCGAGCTTCGACGGCGGTGCTGGTGCCGCTCGGTGCGCTGGTGCGGCAGGCTGCGCTTGTGCCACAGGTTGCGCTGGTGCGGCTGGCGGGGTCGGTTGCGCTGGTGGTGCTGGTCGCGCTGGGGACCCTGGTGGTGGCCCTCGTCATCGACTCGGCGAGTGCCGCCCGAGTGGCGCAGGCGCACGCG
>WNGE01008591.1_pt1 | contig 21607 bp, 44 predicted proteins | sample 5400651 | NCBI WGS metagenome assembly WNGE01 (sample SAMN13153370, study PRJNA577476) | soil metagenome | isolation source: 60 cm soil or saprolite under grassland replicate 2 | place: USA:California | collected 2016-06-15 | reverse complement strand
GCCGGTGGTCAGCAGGTGCTCGGCGATGCCGCGGCCCTCGCGGCCCATGTTCCGCTGGACGAGCTGAGTGGCGCTCTCGGCGTAGTCCTGGACCAGGGTGCCGCGCTTGGCCTCCAGCTCGATCGCGTCGAGTGCCCGGCCCCGCAGTTCCGGGGTCCGCACCAGGTGGCTGCGGACTGCCTCCAGGTCCTCATACGGGTTCCGGAACCGGCTGGTGACCAGGTCCGGGCCGCGGCCGTTGCCGCTGACGATGCCGCCGGGGGCGCCGTCGGGGCGCTCCAGGTTGGCCTCGTCCTGCGCGACGCGGGTGATCGCCCGGATCTTCTCCATCCGCTCGATGAGGGGCTTGGTCTTCTCGTCCAGCTCCTCCCACCTTTGCAGGAGGGTGTCCCGCAGGTCACCGTCGGTTTCCTCGGTGACGGTGTCGTCGTCCTCCATCCGCTGAAGCTCGTTCTTGATGCGTGCCTGCTCGTCGAGCAGTTCCTGCAGCGCGGCCATCCCGCGCCTCCTTCGGTCTGGTTACCAGACCAGCCCGGCCTTCTCCCGTGCCTCCTTTGCGCGGAGTACGAACAAGGCGTGCTGGTGATACCTGGCCGAGTGCTCCTCCTCGGGGAGCGGGTCGGCGAAGGCGGGTCCCTCATCGGGAGGGAGTGCCTGCGCGTCGTTCTCATCGTCCGGGTCCAGGACGCCTCCCGGAGTGGACATGCGGACGCCGAGGATCTCGGCACCCGAGTACGCGGGCCATAGCACCGGGCCGTACTCGCGGAGGCCCAGCTTCATGCGGCGGACGGTGCGGAGGCTCCCGGTGCTGTCCGGGCGGTGCCGGTCGCCGCGGCGCAGCTGCGGGTCGGAGCGGATGATGCGCCCGACGAACGACTGCGAGGTGATCGACCCCTGCCGGATCTTGCCGAGCAGCCGCTGCACGAACGGATCCTCAGCGTCGTACCGGGTGCGGGTCAGCAGCCCGCGTTCCTCCGGCTTGATGTCAATGGGGACGCCGATCGGCAGCTGGAACTCGGGTGCCGGGGTGCCCTGGACGGTCATGCCGTGGTTGTAGAGAACCTTGATGTTCCCGGCGAGGCCGCCGGTGTTCCGCTCGGCGAACGCGATCGCGGTGTCGAACGCGCCCCGGTCGATCTCCTCGATGTAGTGGCCCTCGTGATCCTTGATCTCGGCGGCCTGGCCGAACACGGCGGCGTACGCCTCGACGATGGCGCCCTGGTGGCCGTCGGCGTCCTTCTCGCTGCGGAGGATCTCGATGTTCTCCAGCGGGTACATCCGCACGAACTCGGCCCGCGGCGGCGGCTGGCCGTCATCGGACCGGCTCGCGCCGCGCGCCTTGCTGGCCAGCTTCATGAACTTCCCCTTGCCGTATTTCTTGCGCCCGATGTACGCCGCGAGCGCTCCCGGGTCATGCGCGCCCTTGGCCGCCAGCGAGCTCTTGAGCTTCTTGAACCGCGCCCCTGAACCGAGCTTCGGCTTCGCGCGGGACGCGGCAGCCGGTTCCGTGTCACCGTCAGCGGCCTCGAAGTGGCTCACGTCCAGGCCGGTCAGGTCCGGCAGGTCCGAGCAGTCACCGTCCCAGGAGCCGTCCAGGCCGTCAGCGTCATACGCGGGTTCGCTCACCTGTGACCTCCCGGCCTTGTGCTCCATGGCGGCATGCGTGGCGGGGTAGATGCCGAGTGCTGCGTGATGCGCGAGATTGCAGTAACCCTTCGGGTCCTTGATGAACTTCCCGAGATGCAGGACGCACCTGTCGAAGTCCCCGGGCTGGCCCCAGCGGATTTTCGCGGCGCCCTCGCCGTGCACCCAGTACTCGTGCAGCCGCTCCGTGCCGGACGGGTTCGTCACCGCACCGCCCGCGCGGGACGCGTGCGCCTGCTTCTCCAGGTCCGCCGCGTGCTCCCGCAGGTGATGAATCTCCGCCTTCAGGTGCATGATCCGCTGATGCAGCGTCGACGCGTGCTTCTTGTGGCGGTGATGCGCCGCGTGGTGGTGCTGATGGTGCACCGCGTGCCCGGCCTTCCCCGCCGCCGCCGCCTGCGCCGCGTGATGCTTCGCCGCCGCCGCGGCGGCGTGGTGCTGGTGCTGCAGGGCGTGAAGTTCCTTCTCCAGTTCCCGCGCCCGCTGCTCGTCCGCGTGCGCTTCGGCGAGCAGCCGCTCCCGGGGAGTATGCGCGGCGTCGTGGCTGCCGCCCGGCGGCAGTGCCGCGTGCCCGCCGGGGGCCTTCGCGGAACTCCCGCCGCCGCCGCCAGATGATGAGGAGAACTGGCCGCCCGCGGAGGATCCGGCTTTCGCGTGGTACGGGTTGAATCGCGCCGCGTCAGAGGTCGCCACGGCCGTTTCCTCCCAGCAGCGCCCGCCGTCCCGCCGCTAGCTGCGGCGCGGGCCTCGTCCCGTTCCCGCCATCACCCGGCGACGTCGACCCGACCGGGAGCGCCGCCTGCGAATCCGGCAGCGGCGTCGCGGTCGCGCCGGGCTGCTTCTGCGGCAGCATGTGCTGCACGTTCCCCGCCGCCGCCGCCTGCGCCGGGTCCGCCTTCAGCTTCGTCAGGTCACCGGACACCACCGCGGCCACCGCGGACTCCCGGGTGTACCCGGCCTGGACGTGGGTCAGGATCGCCTGCCCGTTCACCAGCGCCGCCTGGCCGCGCTCGAGGATGCCGTCCTGCAAAGCGGCGATGTCGGAGGTGTCATACCAGAGCCGGGTTCCCGCCGCCGGCGGCGGGACGATGTGCTCCAGCGCCCCGCACGCGGACCGCCATTCCGGCCGCGCCCACAGGTTCGCGAGCTTGGTCATCGACTCCTGGTAGCCGCCATCTGCGACAGCGAATTGCCGATGATCGTCGCGTCGGCGCCCTGGTCAAGGATCAAGGTCTTGAACGCGTTGCCCGCGCCGCCGTACCGGGCGTGCATCCGCTCCCGGATCCGGTCGACCGTGGCCGGCTGAAGCTTGGACGCGTACTTGATCAGGAGGTTCGGGCTGGCGTTATTCTCCAGGTACTTGATCTTGTACGTGGCCAGGCCGTCATCCCCGGCGATGTCCCGCATCGCGGGCGCCAGCCACGACATGCCCCGGAAATCCGCCTGCGGGTCCGGGATCGGAACCCAGTGGCACACCTCGGCGGCGGGCATGAAATGGCCCTCGCCCTGCCCGGTGACGCCCTTCGGCGGCTCGAACCAGAACCCGATCTTGTCCCGGTAATACCCGCCGTCCACCCGGACCATCTCGGACACGATCGTCGTCCAGTCGGGACGCTTGCGGACCAGCCGGTCCTCGCCCGGCGGCGCCCAGATATACGCCTGCCCGGCCAGCGACGCGTCCTGCTGCATGCGGACCAGCAGCTCCCCGGACGTCGTGTCCGGGCCGAACGGGTGCTCCAGCAGTGACAGCGACGTGTCACCGAACAGGTGCTTGTCGTCCAGCGCCTGCCACGTGAGCCGGGCCTCGGAGAACAGCTTCAGGCGGACCAGGATCGCGGCGAACACCGGCGAGTTCGATCCGTAGGCCTTCTGCGCCCACGCGGCGAACTGCGGCAGCACCGCCTCACGGTCCGGGGAGCCGTAACTGGTGGTCAGGACGGCGGCGCTGCTGGCCATCCCCTCCCAGAAACCGGCGTCCCGGCGGAGCATCCGGTCCAGCAGCCGCGTCACGGCGCGCCTCTCAGGCGCCGCAATTCACGTGTGGCGACGTGAAGACGCCGCAGCCAGTACAGCTGGCAGGCGTTGACGCCGATCGCTGCACAGCTGATGACGAACGCGGCGAGGATCATGGCACGTGCCTGGCCCGCTCGAGGATCTCCGGCACCGTCATCGCACCGCGGCCCTGCGGTGCCGTGCCGTCATCGCGCAGCAGCCCCACCGCCAGCGCGCCGCCGGACTCCGCGATCAGCACCAGGCCCAGGCACCACTCCCCGACCAGCGCCCCGCCCGCCAGCATCCCGCCCAGCCCGATGACCACCAGCAGCGCCTGCATCCTGCGCCCCGCAGCCGCGGCCAGCCGGGAACCAGCGCCGCGGGCCTGCGCCGCGGCGACCACCGCGGCAGCGCGCCACGTCACCCGCAACCGCGTCATCGGTTACCCTCCAAAGTGGCCAGCCGTTCCAGGCCGTCCTAGGCGATCTGCGCGGTGCCGGTTGTGACCTACGTGCGGGACCAGGGCCGCGAGCGCTGCCCCCCGTAACGGGGCGCGGAGGCCATGCCACCCGCGTAGGCGGCGGGTGGCCTCAGGTCACAGGTCACCCGCCGGGGACAGGACGACCCTGCCGTCCGGGCCGATGCTGGCCACCTTCCCCGGGTTCTCCATCCCGGCACGGGTGAGCAGGCGGATCTTCTCCTCATCGGCACGGGGATCATCCGGTGCCAGCGCGGCCTGCAGGGCACGGCGGACGAGGGTCGCGGTTGCCGGCAACCGAGCGCGCGGCTGACCATCTCATCGGTAACCATCGGCACGACAGGCTTCCTTGCTAGGATTGGGTAATCCGCGGGAGTTGATCTCCCGATGCTGAGGGTTCGGCCGGCCCGCTCAGTGCCCGCCAGGAGACGTCCTGGCGGGCATTTAGGTCTCTAGATCACGAACGTGCCGGGCTGCGACAGGACCTCCCAGGCCAGGAACGCCCACACCGCGAGCTCCCCGGCCATGAACGGCGACTGGTCCACCGGCAGCTTCCGCTCCAGCGCCTGCGCCCCCGACAACGGCCGCTGCTGCGCCGCCCGCACCGCCGCCGTCAAAGGCGGCTGGTCCAGGTGCGCCAGGCCGCCATCGTTCACCAGGTCCGTGAACTCCCCGTGCGCCACCGCCACATCCTGCGTATTCGGCAGCGTCAGCATGACCCCCTCATCCCGCAGCGGCCGGATCAGCGTCGCCGCATGCGACCGCGGGTCAATGACCACCGCCACCGGGTCATGCTTCGCCTCAAGCTGAACCAGGCGGGCCACCGCGCCGCGCGGGTGGTCATACCAGACCAGGTCAATCAGGATCCGGTGGCCATCCTTCTCCCGGCCGGCGGCCATGATCGCGCAGCGCTTCCGGTTCTCGGAGATCTCCGCCGCGAACGCGACCTCGCCGCTCACAGCAGCGCGCCCGGGGCCGCGGCCGAACCCCACGTGTCGGCGGTGATCACCGCCCAGTTGCCGCCGTCCACCGGGTAATCACCCACCGACAGCCGCTCCCGCGCGAACTCATCCGGAGCCAGCGCCGCCCGTTCCTTCCCGATGTACTCCGGCGTGATCCGGATCCCCAGCCCCGGGTTCGCCTGCGCCCAGCATCGCGGGTCCGCCGGGTCATAGTCATCCGGGTCAACGGACCACTCGAAGAACGCCAGCGCCGGGTCATCCCCGCGCAGCCCCCGCGCCCGCACCGCTCCGAGTTGCGTGCTCGTCGGCAGGCCAGCCGTCGAGGTGTACCAGATCTGCGGATTCGGCCGCGCGGAGAGCGTGGGGAGCAGCGCCGCCATCGCCGCATCACCGAGTTCGTACGCCTCATCAAGGATGACCAGATCAGCGGAGAAGCCGCGGCCGGAACCGCCGGAGCGGGCGATGAACCGCAGCCGCTTGCCGTTCTTCAGCTCAATCGACTCAGCGCCCCGCTGCAGGTACACCTGGCGGACACGTCGCCGGAACGACGGGTGATTCTCGATCCGGGCCTGCACCCGGCGGAACGCCTCCGCCGCCGTCTTGAACTCATGCGCCGAATGCAGGATCAGGTCGACGCCGAAATCGTCGAGGAACAGCGCCGCCAGCTCCAGCGCCTCCAGGACCGCGCCCTTCCCGTTCTGCCGGGACACGATCAGCGCCTTCTCGAACGCCGCCCACTGATCCCCGGCGCAGCGGCCCAGGCCCTCCTCCAGGACCCACCGCTCCCAGTCATCCAGCACCAGGCCCGCAGCCTCGGCAAGATCAGCTACCCGGCCGCCCTCCGATGACACGCACGGCGGCACCGAGCACAGCCGGGGCCGCTGGTCACCCAGCAGCGCGCCTCGCGGCACGTCGAGCGTTGAGGTCATCGATGACATCCCGTTCCGGCTGCTTCTCTGCCTCCGCGATCAGGTCAGCCCGCGTCTGCCGCAGCTGCAGCGACGCCGCCGCCGCGGCCACCGCGCCGCGCGAGACGTCGATCTGCCTCGCCAGTGACACCGCATTAGCGGCCAGGATCGACGTCTGCACCGAGATCTTCAGCGCCCGCAGCTCAGCCCGCGTCGCGCGCTCCACGCAGCCCATTCCGGCCATCGGCCCGCCTTACGCAGAGTGACACAAGTCCAAGATCCAATGTGCGGACACACGAGACGGCTGCGGAGTCGCCCGTCAAGATCAACATCCGATGCGCGATCCATCGTCGCAGGTCAGGGGCCTGCAACCACCCGGGATGGTCGGTCAGCGCGCGGAGGGTGGCTCAGCGCGGGAGGGTTGGTCACTCTGCGGATGGTCACCGTGCGTGATGGCTGCATGGTGGCCATCCGCCGCCAGCGCACGCAGCTCCTGCTCCGGCGTCCACTCGCCGAACAGCTCCTGAATCGCCTGCATCCAGTCCGGTGCCGCGATCAGCACATAGCCGTCCTTGCGGCCCGGGGCAGCCCGGGTCTCGATGACCGTGGTCAGCGCCAGGGACGGCGCGAAGTTCGCCCGCAGGTCAGCCATGTCGCGGAAGTCGTACCTGCGCGCCTCGAAGTCCAGTTGCGCGGCGGACAGCCTGTCACTGGCCATCAGCAGGACGCCGGGGCCGTCCCAGTCCAGGCCGATCATCACCCATTTCGGCTGAGCGCTATTGAGTATCCGCGCTCGGCCGGTGCTGATGCGGGGCATTCGTCCACGGTAACCGCTACCACTGGCGTGCTGCCTGCCACCGGCGTGTCCTGCCGCGCATCCGGTTGCCGAGCCGCGCGCCTGCTGACCGTGAGCAGTGCCGGTGCTCGAGTCCCGCGTACATGGTCTTGCCCGAGCCGTCCACGTGGCCGAGGTCAACGGCGGACACGATGCGGCCCTTGCGGTCGATCATGGTGAGGCTGGTGATGGGCTGGCCGCAGCGGGCGCAGGGCTGGCCCGGCCGCCATGCCGCCTTGGCTGCGAGGATGCGCTGGCGGTGCCGGTGGTCGTAGCCGCGGTCGGCGGCGCTAAGCCGCGGGCGCGTCCTGGCCATCACGCGGGCCACGCGTAGTAGGGCGAGACGCCGTAATCGAGCAGGCGGCGGCGGGCCATGTGCTCAATCTTGGCTAGCGCGACCTTCTCGGGAACACCTTCAGCCATGAGCGCGTCGATTACGCCTGGCCGGGTGAAGTCTTCACGCCATCGCCGGGCCAGTTCGATCACGTGCTCATCGGCGATGTCTGAGCGTTTCATCACGCCCCTGGTGATCGCGGCGCACTGAATCCGGTGAATGGGCCTGCGTGGCCATGGTCAGATGCGGCCGACGGTCCTGGCGCAGGCGGCGGCCAGCCACGGCTGCGTCACGTCGCGGGCCAGGGTGCCGCCGGTGACGGCGCAGCTGGCGCCGTTCCCGTAACCGGAGGAGCCGTTGATCATGGTAAGTTCCCGCCGTTGCAGTGCCGCACGCGCGGCAGGTTCCGCCGTCTCACTGTCCGCCGGGCACCGGGACGCCGAGCGCGCGCCTGGCACCGGCGGTGAAGTGCACGGACTGGATTTCCTGGCTCTTAGCCAGCTCGTCCACGAACCGCTGGCAGATCGCGTCGGCGTCATCGGGGCGGCCGTTGTCGTGGATGCCGTGGCCCTGGATGACGATCGTCCACTCACCCATTGAGACGCTCCTGGCTGGCCGGGGACATAGAGGACCGGCAGTCATCCTGATGTTGCCGCACGTCACGGGCGTTGTCAACGTGGCCAGTGGTCCCGGCGTGGCGCCGCCGGGCGCAGAGCGCTCAGGCGGCACGCACCGCAGAGCTGGCGCGGCACGCGCGGGCCTGAGTCACCGGGATGCTCCCACCGCTCGCCGGTGCATGCCGTGCGGCCATGATCCTCGTCCATGACGAGATGGATGATCACCACCGGGCGGCTGCGGTGAACGGGGACATCGCGCAGCCGCATCTCATCAGTGACACGGCGGAGTTCCTCGCGGGTCACCATGTAAGCCAGCCTACGGGGAAGTCATTTCGCGCAGCCGGGCATGGAGGCGTTTCGCGTCGGCGACGTCGTACAGGGTGCGCCTGCCCCGGGTGCCGCGCCTTGGGAGTTCGGCGGGGTAGCGGCGGGCCCAGGTGCGGATGGTGGCGGCGGGGACGTCGAGCAGCCATGCGATGGCGCCGGTGTCGGCCAGGGTTCCGGGCACCCGTTAATCATGGCCGTGTCCGTAATCTCCGGCAGGTCAGCCGCGCGGATCTCGATGCCAGGCGCGATCTCAGCACACGGCCATCCGTCACGAGCGAACGCAGCAGCCACGTCCGGGGATAGGCCAGCGGCCGTGAGGCGTCCCATCCGCCAGGCGATCATCACTTCAGCCGCAGGCCAGAGCCGGAAATTACCCGTCCCGTGGCCTCCTTCGGGTCGCAGGTAGCCCGCTCGCGCCCAGTAGTCGAGTTTCTTATACGTGATGCCGATATTGGCGGGCAGGTGACTGTTGCAGACGGCGACGTCGCGGCTTCCGGCACCCTTTGCAATCAGGATGCCTGCAGCGATAGCGGTGACCTTCCGCTAGCCGTTCGAGCGTGGCTGGTGCGGCTGTCATGACGCCGCCAGCATCGTGAGCAGGAAATCCCATTGCAGCTTCCGCCACTCAGCGCCGCACAGATGACACCGGATCAGCCCCGCGAGCTGCGGCTCCGTCACCGACGGAACCGGCCCGTCCCGCAGGAACCGCTCAGAGCCGATCATGATCAGCGGCGACGGTTCCTCGTGCAGGGGGCAGTCGAGCCCGAGCGGCCGGTCCGGGTTCCGCAGCCCCAGCGCCAGCTTCGTCACCCGCAGCCACCTGTCCGCCTGCCGTTCGATCCGGGCGGCGGCGGTCACCATGTCCAGGTGCGCCAGCCGCTCATGCAGCCTGGGCAGGGCGCGCAGGCACACGGGCAGCGGCCGGGGGTGCCATGGCTCGCCGGTGAGCTCGCACGCCTCCGCGCATGTGGCGGGGATCTCGCGGTGCAGCATCCGCATGGCGTGCAGGACGTCCATGTTGACGACGCACCCGGCGGACAGGACGGGCCGTCCGCCTGCGGGCGTGTTGTCGCGGTCCAGGGCGGCGGCGAGGGCGGGGATCAGCGCGGCCAGCTCGCCCGTGCGGCCGGTGATGTCACAATCCCGGGACGTCGTCACGACGTGCCCACAGTCGGCCAGTCATCAGGGAAAACGGGCGTGTTGCCTTCCCACCTAAAGCCTGCCGCATGCGCGGCCGGGTAACCGGATAGGCATTCGGCAGGGATGCACTGACCGCTCGGAAGCGAGATCCACCCAGGTTCGCGCGGCGGCTCGGTGGATTTGGTGATCGCCTGCGCCAGGGACTTCACCTGTACCTGCAGGCAGGCGATCTCTATGTCACGAGGATCAGTCTCGACGGCTGATGCGAGCCCGGCTAGCTGTCTGCGCAGCGCAGTGATCTGCGCATCGCGCGGATCAGGCTCGTCCCGCGTCGTCACCGGGCCAGCCCCGGGACGGCCCCGGACGGCCACAGGGGGGTCTGCCGGGAGCCGCCGTGCTCGCACGCGGGCCGGTGCCCGAAAACGGCAGGGTCGGCCCGGCACCCGCACGGCCGCGGCCCTCCACCGGTTCTTGCGGCCCCGGAAGCCCGGGCCCATGCCCGGGTATGCACCGTGCGCTGCGCGGCGTCCTGCGGCGCGCAGGCGCGGCGCGCAGGGGCCATCCTGCCGCCCGCTGTCACGGCGCATCCAGGTGCAGGATGTGGCACAGGGCATAGTGACCCTGGTAGCCGTCCGCAGTCCAGAACTTCCGCCCGCACTGGCAGCCCTTCCTGAGCCCGTAGAACGGGAGCGGGATGGACGGCACCCACTGGCCCCGGCTGTTCTGCGCGAAGGCGCCGCCATCATCAGGCGAGGCCAGCCACGCTTCCCGGTACGGGATGCCCTTCGCTTCCCCCAGGCCGTGCGCGTAGCCCTCGCGGAAGGCGGCATCCCGCTGGGTCGGCTGGCCTGCCTCGCGCTCGCTCATGACGGGATCGCCGGCAGGCGCCACGTCAGCCCCAGCGGCATCGGCGCTGACACCATGCCCGGCTTGCCGCCGAACACGTCGTTGATCCAGCGGTACGTTTCCGGCGTGAACGGGCCGTCCCTGGCGGTCAGCCGCAGCACGTGCGCGGCCGTGGTGCCGTGCTGCGCGGCGATGTCGTGCAGGGACATGTGCCCGGCGGTGACATGCGTGACGTACCCCGGCGCCGCAGGCTCCGGCTTGCCGGGCACCAGCGCGGATAGTTCCGCGAGCGTCCCGTGGTACACCGACGTGTCGCAGAACCCGGCGCCCGGCCAGTCCGTCCGGTGGATACCGGTGACGCCGTTGGTGCACTGCCACAGCGTGTGCCCGAGCGCGGGCTCGGTGCTGCGGTAGGCCGCCACCCACGTGTGCACCTGCGGGCCGTTGAAGATGGGTGCCAGCCCGTGGTGCTCGGCGTAGTTCTCGCCCGAGTAGAGCCATGGCCGCTTCCCGAGCCGGACGCCGGTCAGGGACAGCCACTCGGCGGCGCGCACCGACTGGTCGCCGTCGCCTTCCTCCAGGTCGATGACTGGGACCTCGTGCGCGCCGAGCGTGCCCACGAGGTCGCAGAACGCGGCGGACTGGGACGGGATGTCCTGGCTGGCCACGACGTACTGGTAGATGCCCAGGAAAGCGAACCCGGCGGCAGACGAGCGCAGGTTGCGGTACGCGCGGTCGGGATGGTGCGCGCCGTAGCAGGCGCGGATGATGGCCGCGCCGCCGTTGAGGTGCTTGATGGCGGGCATGTCGGCGTGCGGCTGGAACTCGCTGAGATCGGGCAGCAGGACGGTCATGTGTTGCCTCCGGTGGTTGCGGCGAGCAGCGTCAGGTACTCGGCCGCGGTGGCCTTGGAATGCCCCTGGGTGCCGTAGCGGACGAACGCGAACCATTTGCCGACGCTGGTGATCACGCCGTCCTCGGCCGGGCCGCCTCCCGGCGGGTGGTAGACCACGCCGTCGGCGATGTGCTCGCGGGCTTCGTCAAGGGTCATGCGCTGCCTCCTGATGGTGCGCGGTGCCGGGCGGCGGCGAGCGCGCCGCCCGAGGTCAGATGCCAGAAATCGCCGCACCGGTAGGCGCGGGCCCGGCCGCCCTGGTAGATGCGGGCCGCGAACCGGCGGGCGTCACGGCGGGACGGGTAGCGGATCTTGCCGCAGTCCGGGCAGGCGGCCCTGATGGGCAGGTTGGCGCGGCGGCCCCGGCCCGGGGCCCTGGTCATGCGGTGCCTCCCTTCGTGTTCGCCTGGCAGTCGTACTCGGCCTGGAGCGCGGCCATTTTCGCGTCCCATTCCGGGGTGTGCATCAGGCCGCGGGCCCGCTCGGCGTTGTACACGGCCAGGGCAGTCACCGGGCCGAGGCCGCGCAGGGCCGGATCATCCCGGGTCCACGTGATCTCCGGGCCGGTGTCTATCTCGGCGGTGCCGAGCAGGCCGGGGAAACGGAACTTCATGCGGTGCCTCCTTGCGCGGCCGACGGGTCTCCGAGCAGGTCGGAGATAATGAGCAGGACGTCGATCGCGTCGTCTTCGTCCAGCAGCTCGCCAAGCTTGCGCTCGGCGACGCCGCCGTCGCCGCAGAGCTGCCGGATGCGGTTCCTCTCGGCGGCGCGGATGGCGGGCGCGGCGGCGTCCAGCATGTCCCCGGCCACGCGGTAATCGTCTTCGTCGTACTCGCCTTCGGCGCAGGACAGGACCAGCGCGGCGGCGCGGACGGCTTCGGGCGGGACGCTCACGTGGTGCCTCCTTTGCGGTTCTTGCGGGCGCGCTCGTAGGCGCGGCCGGCGGACTGCGCGACGCCCATCGCGGCGGCGGCCCGGGGGACGGACAGGCCCCTGGCGCGCAGCCGGGCGAACTGGGTGATGGCGGACTGCCGCCGCGCGTTCTGCCCGGCGGGGCTGGGGGCGCGCTCGAGGAGGGCACGGCGGGCATCCCGGGCGGCAAGCCCGGCGAGTTCCTCCGGGCTGAGGTACGCGGGGTCGCGGTGGCGGTAGGGGACGGCGGTGCCGGGGGCGGCGCGCAGGTAGGACCTCACGACGCCTCCCGTGCGTTGTTCCGGCCGCGCAGGCAGCTCTTGGCGTGGACGGCCATGCGCAGGATGCCCGCTGGCGTCAGGTCAGGGCTGGCGTGCGTCATGGCGGCGCCGGAGCTGCGCAGGCCGGGCATGCCGGTGTTGACCGTGGCGCGGCGCAGGGTGGCGGACTCGGCTCCGCAGAGGCAGCGGACGATGATGCCGTGGCCGGTGTCGATGATGCGGAGCGGCAGCTCGCCGGTCATGCCGACCCCCGCCATGCGGACCGGAACGGGAACGCGGCGCGGCAGCCGCGGTGCTCGGCGAGGGGGTGGAGATTGCCGCAGTTGCCGCACCAGAACGGGGCGGCGGCGAGCGTCTCGTACAGGCGGGGTCCGCGTCCGGCGTCTCCGGGGACGTTGCGGGCGCGGCTGCCGGGCCGTCCCCAGTGGCGGTTGGCGGTGCCGCCGGACCACTGGCCGCTCACGGCAGCAGCCCGGCGCGGCGGCACTCGGCGGCGATGAGGTCGAGGAGCTTGCGGAACAGCTCGCCGAGCCGGTCGGGGTCGTGCGGCATGGGCCGCAGCCGCTCGGCTTCGAGCCGCTGGACGTCCGGGGATGCGTTCACGGTGGTGCCTTCAGGGTTGATTCGGCGATGGCCTGGGCGACGGTGCGGTCGGATGCGCGGCGCGGCGGGGCGCCGTTGGCGCCCGCGCGCGTCTTCCTTCCCGTAAGGGAAGGGGGAAGGGGCACGTCTGCTGGACCGTCTCTAGGCGCGTTAGCAGACGGTCTACTAGACGGTCTATAGACGCGTCTCTGGCCTGACGTGGGGTTACGGCGGTTCTCAAGCCACCGTTGCTGCCGTTCCGCCTTGAGTTTCCGGGTGGCGAGCACCTGCTCGCGGGACGGGTTATCCACAAGGTAGCGCGGCATGAAATGACCACCCGGGACGGTCTCCCAGAGGCCCGCTCGGGTCAGCTTCCTGGTCCACTCCGGCGTGCCGTACTGGGCGGTCACCTCTGATGGCACGAAGCCGTCGAGAAGGTGCCGCGCCACGTAGACACCGCATCGGAAGTAGAGCCCTAGAGCTGCCGTGCCGGCCCGGGAAACCGCCGGGTCATCGTAGAGCGAGTCGTCTGCCTGGAACCTTGGCATTCATCTAGTCCCGTCCCGAGTAGGCGGACAGGGATGCGCTGGTCTCCGCGAGCCAGCGCGTTACCTCGGCGTCGGGCATCTGGGCCCGGCGCCGGGGAGTCTCGTAGGCGGCCCATGCCGCGGTCATCCGCTGGCCGAGGCCGGGCGGCCGGGTCCAGGGCGCGGCGGGGCAGCGGGCCTGCATGTCGTCGATCACGCGCATGTGCCGCAGGACGGCCAGCGCCAGCGCGCCGCTCATGCGGCACCTTCTTCGGGTGGCGGCTCCTCCTCGTTGAGGTGCTTGAGGTAAAGGCGGTCCCGCAGGTCTAGCGTGTCTTTGCGCAGCCGGTACAGCAGCCACACGAACGCGCGCTCAGTGAGCGGAACCCACTCGCCGCAGCCATCAAGATGGCCCGGCTTGACGCGCTCGAAGAACGCCACTGCGGCGACGTTGACGGGCTTGACCCTGAAAGCCCAGCTGCCCGGCCAGTACCGGGCGATCAGGAACGGAAGCTGGCGGCCGTCAGGGTCGTGGAAGTTGCCGAGCATCTCGTACGTCTTGTGGCTAGTCTTTGCCAGGTCCGCCATGTGGTGCTTGTAATCGATCACCGCAACCGGGATGCCGTTGTTGAACTCGGCCATGAGCTTGTCGAGGTCTCCGACCGGGCAGTCATCGCCCCACTTCTTCCGGTGCCGGTCGGAAAGTTCCAGGCTCAGGCGCCAGAGCCGTTCGTCGCTCATGCGGCGTGGGGTCATGACAGCCTCCCGGCAGCCGTGGCGTGGTCCACGGCGCTTATCTCGCAGCCGGTGAACCGGCGCTTGAGCGCAAGTGCTGCGACGCCGGTGGTGCCTGCGCCCATGAACGGGTCCACGATCAGCTCGCCGGGCCGGGTGAGGCGCCTGATGAGGTCGGCCATGCCGGATTCGGACTGCGCCCAGCGGCGGTCACCACCACCCACTTGCCGCCTGTTGTCGTTGTCGTTGACGTCGCTGCGGGTGACGTCGCCGAACCACTCGGGCTTCGGGCCGTCACCGTTGCGGTAGATGAGGACGGGCTTCCAGAACGTGTTGACGTTACGCGGGAACACCTGGACGGCCTGGCCGCCGGGCGTCAGGTAGGCGACCGTCCAGTGATAGTCGAGGTGCTCGCCCAGGCGCATGATCACTTCGGGCAGGTGCGTCTGCCCGGACATGGCGGCGAGGATGCCGCCGGGCTTCAGCCACTTAGCCGCGTGCTCGCCGAGATCAGACCAGAGCGGAAGGTACTCGCGCGGGTACGGCGGGTCAGTGATGACGGCATCCACGGAACCCGGAATCAGGTCACTGAGAGTGGTGCGGAAGTCACCGAGACGACAATCTGCTGTGTCATTCTGGCCTTGTTTTTGACACGCGGCGGCTGCCTGATTTGGGTGGGTTTGATCCCATTCCGCAAGATCACGGTGGACAGTCTTGAAACTAACCTTCAGTAGCTCGGCGGTCTGCCTGAGTGACAGGCCCTCGGCCCGCAGCTCGGCCGCGCGGCGACGCCGGGTCACAACTCGCTTGGCCACTCACGGGTCCGTTCTTCTCATGGCGGGGTGCGGATAAGGGATGGTGGCCGCCCCGCCCCACGCCCATGAGACGGGGCGGCCTGCGGGCGGCGCTCAAGCCCTGCTGGGGGACCGGGCGAGCGCGGCCCGCGTCCTAGGGTCCCCGTCGGCGCATCATCCCCGGCGGCACTTGCATGGCCCGCCTGCGTCCCCGCCGGACCCGCAGCATGGCGGCGCGGGCGGCGCGGGCCTTGCGGATGCCGCCGCGCTGCCGTGCCTGGTGGCCGGGCAGGGCCGCGCACGGCGGCACGTGATCACAGCTGTTCTTCGGACTGGTGGGCCTCGGCGGCGGCGCCGCAGATAGGGCATCCCTGCTCGCCTCCGGCTTCTCGTTCAGCGACGGCCTCGCGGCTGGCGGGACACGGGATCTCGTTCCAGTCCGGCGGCTCACTCATCGCCGTCGCCTCCGGTCTCGCCGAGGGCGCGGCGCATCTGCGACCAGATCCCGTCCGCCGCGGCCTCGATGTCGCCGTGCGTGGCCTCGAGCCACCCGGCGAGATGCTCGGTGACGTGCTTCACCTCGGCACGGGTGGCCGTGTAGCCGGGGCACAGCCACCGGATCAGGTCGTCAACGTGCTCAGGCGGGCCGAGGCCGATCTGCGCGATCAGGTCTTCCATGCGCTTCACGGCGGCGGCCGGCGCGGGCTGCCCCTTCGGCTTCCCGGGCTGCTCAGTCCCACGGGTAGGTGAGGGGGATCCCGCAGCCGGGGCAGTCGATGAGCCCGTACTTGGCCCGCTGCCCGCAGCGGGCGCAGTAGGGTCCGGCTGCGTCCACGGGTCGTGCTCGTCCGGTTCCGCGGTGACCTGCACGGCCCCTGCGGGCGGCTGCCCGTCACGTCTCAGCGCGTCATGCTCCACCCGCTGGCCGCGGGTCATCAGCCCGGCGGCTTCCTTCTCCTCCTCGGACATCTCATGCTGCTCAAGACGGCCGTCCGGCCCGGCGGGGAACCCGTCGTGGATGATCTCCCCGCTGTCGTCGTCGGCGCCGAGCTCGTCCGGGGTGTAGGCCATGCCGAGGAGCACTTCCTGGCAGGCGTCGCGGGCGGCCTCGGACACGGCGCGGGCCTTGAGCATCGCGGCGGGGTACCGCTGCCAGTTTGACCGGGCGAGCAGCCCGGCCTGCTTGGCGCGGTCCATGTCCCAGGTCGCGGAGTAGGTGAACCCGGGGTCGTCGGAGCGGATGATCTGGCAGCGGGCCCGCTGGTCGTTGCCCTCGACGCGGATGCGGTGCCCGGCCTGGCGGACCAGCGCGGACATCAGCCCGGCGCTGATGCTGGGCTTGCCCTCGATGACGTGGATGCCGGTGATGGCGGCCATGGGGTGCAGGCCGAGCAGTTCGCCGTATTCGTAGGCGAACAGGATGTTCTCGGGGTGCTCGCGGTAGTCCTTGGGCAGCAGCCCGGACTTTGCGAGGAACCGGGCGTACTCGATTTTCTCGGGCAGCGTCGCGATGTGCTGCTGGCGGGTGGCTATGTCTGTGCTCATCAGAACTCGTCGCTCATCTCGGGGTCGTCGCGCAGGAGGGCGTAGGGGACGGCGCGCTCGCAGTGGCGGCACCACATGGCGGTCCCGTCCTCTTCGAGGTCGCCGTCGCAGTCCGGGCAGGACCAGATGACGTCGCCTGCGGGCACGGGCGGCCCGGCCTGGTTTGTCCGGGCGGACCGCCAGCCGCCGCGTGCCCGCCGCACGGCCGTGTTGCGGCCGGACCGGGTGCCCGCGTACCGGCGGGTCATGACGGCACCTTGGCGGTCGCGCCGTCGATCTCCCATAGGTGGAAGCAGGTTTCGTGCACGGATGAGGTAGACTTTTCACCATGTTGGACAAGGCGGCAAAGTCGGCGTACGACAAGGCGCGCTACCGTGCCATCAAGATTGCCCGGTCGCCGAAGCCGCCGAAGCCGCCGGACATAATCCTGCTGATAGCCGAGCTGGATCTGATTTACCTCGCCGGGCTCCTTGACGGCGAGGGCTGCTTTTATATCACGTTCATTAATCACAGCGCCCGGCCCGTCGTCTCGCTTCAGATGACGCATCGCGGTGTTGTTGAGTGGAGCGCTAGCCTGCTGGGAGTCGGATTCCAGGGCTCCCGCCGGCTTAACAAGCCGGCGCACCATGCCGATCAGTACGGCTGGAAGACCAGCGGCAGGCGAGCTGGGCTGCTGTGCGCTCGCCTGCTGCCATACCTCCGGGTCAAGGCCGAGCAGGCAAGGCTTGTGATCGAGATATGCGAAACCATCGGAGCTACTCCTGCTGGCCGTGGTCAGCAGGTCTCCGCCGAAGTAATTGAGCAGCGCCTGGCGATGAAAGCGCGAATGCACATACTTAATAATCACGGCCGGGCCCCGCTTCGATTTCCCACAGATGAAAACAGGTGGAATGCACGTTGACCCACTCGGCGCGGGGCGGCAGCAGCATGGCCACCCGGGCATCGTCGGGGATGAACCTGTAGCGGGCCTCGGTGATCTCGTCCCAGTCCGGGTAGCGGCCGGGCTGCGGCCTGGCCTCGTTAGTGCGGTGGCTGATCGACAAGTGCCACATGGGCCGGTCAAACTCTGGCGAGGCTTCCCGGCCGACGAGGACCAGCAGGTGGCCGTCGGCAAGGTCACGCTGCCATGCCCGCGTGCCGGGGAACTGGCTCCTCATGACCGGCCCGGGATCAACCCGGTGCCACTTGGCGGTCATGGCGCCTCCCCGGGGACGGTGCCGACGGGGATGCCGCGCTTCTCCAGCTGCACCGCGACCGCCCAGAGGGCGAGCAGGACGGGCATCTCGTTGCGGCTGATCCCTTTCATGCCGTGCTGCTGCCACCGGGCGGCGCGTTTCCACGCGACGGCGAACCGCGCGGGGTCGAAGTGGCCGATGGCGACGTGGACGTCCTTGGCGCGGCGGGCGCATTCGCCGCAATGATCTTGCAACACCTGGCGGGGGTCGCCCGTGTGGACGTCGTGGCCGGTCATGGCTGCCTGTCCAGTTCGGCGGTGAGCGCGGCGATGAGGTCGCGCACCTCGGGCGGGGTGAGGATGTGGTCGCGCCGGCCGGAGATGAGGGCGACGGCGCCGGGGCGGCTGACGATGAGGAACCCGGCGGCGCGGGTGACGGGCGCTTTCACCATGGTCATGCCGCCGTCACGCAGGCTCGCTGTCACCGCGCACCATCCGTTCCATCTCGGCGGGCCAGGCAGGGTCGTGGATGACGCAGGGCCGCCACACCAGTTCGCAGCCGCACCGGGCCCACGGGGCGGCCAGCGGGTCAGGGCCGTCTGGCATGGGCACGTGGCCGTTCAGCGGCGGGTACTCCCGCCGTGGCCGGGGATTGCCCCGTCCCGGCCGCCAGCCGCGCGGCTCCCCGAGGTACCAGCCGATGGCGCCAGCGGCGCCTGCGATGCCGAACGCGAACAGGAAGAAACTCATCTCGCACCTGCCGGGACGGGGCGCAGCGCGGGACGGGCGGGGCGCTCGCGCATCCGGGTGACCATGGCCGCGATCCGCGCCCGCGACTTGGCGCCCATCGCGGCGAGGCGCCCCCGGTGCTTGCGGCGGCGCCAGAAGAACCGGCAGACGAGCGCGGAGAGGATCGCTGCCGCCGTGAAGTAAACGGCCAGGCCGCGGTTCCGCTCAGTGACGGCGGCGATCATGAACAGGGCGTTGCCGGCCGCGAACGCGCCGTGCCCCCAGAACTGCTCGATCTTGTGCCGCCACGACTGGATGACCAGCGCGTACGCGCCTGCGCAGGTGACCATCCCGGCAATCCAGAAGACCCCGGTCATGGCTTCGGTCCCTCGATCGCGGCGACGCCCAGCCCCATGGCCCTGGTCCACATCGACTCGACGGCCGCGTCGTTGCTCTCATGGATCTTGAACCCGGCGTCGGCGAGATGGTCAGCGATGGCGGCGGCGACATGGCCGTCGCGGCGGCGGGTGATCAGCTCGTCGACGACGGCGTCCGCGCAGGACTGGCCGCCGCGCCAGTGCCCGGCCTTGCCGCACTTGCCGCAGTAGGGGTCGCCGCCGGGGGTGAACGCGTGCACGCGGGGGGCCTCGTGGCGTCCTGCGGGCGGGTCGTCGGCGACCTCCACGGCAGCGGGGCGCTGAGGGCAATCTCGCGGGACGACGGGAGGCTCGTGCCGGGCAGCTTCCCAGCGGGCGCGGAAGTCCTCAGCCTGCTCCTCGGTGAGGTGGCCATCGAACTTGATGGTCTCGGTGGGCGGCTCGCCCCAGCTGGCGGAGTGCTTTACCGGCGGGGCGATGGCGGGCCGCCGGGCCTCGATAGCGGCGATCACCACGGCGGCTTCCCGCTGCGCCCGGGCAGCGGAAGCCTTCGCGTCAGCGCGGGCCAGCCCGCGTTCCTGCCTCCCGGCGCGCACGCCCCGGTCGCTGTGCCGGGTGAACGTGCCGTGCCAGATCGCGGCGAGGACGAGCGCCGCGGCGATCAGCGCGGCGAGCCGCCACGGGTGCGCGAACCAGGAGAACACGGCGAAGATCGCGCCGTGCAGGACGAGGGCGGCGGCGAGCAGGACGGCGGCGGCGGCCCCGGCTGCGGCAGGCCGGCTGATGACGGTCATGGCGTGCCTTCCTGCTCGTGCTGCACCGCGAGCCTCGTCAGCTGCTCCAGCGTGTAGCTCTCAGTGAAGGTGCGGCGGTAGGGCGGCCCGCCGTCGCCGCAGGTGCAGGTGACGCGGATCACGGCCGCGGCCCCGTAGTCGTCCTCGGCGATCTCGGGCCTGAACTGCAGGTCGTGGGTGACGGGCCCGCCGGACGGGCGGGGCTGGTCGCGGCCGGACACGTTCTCAGTGACGGGCGCGGCTTCGGCGGCCCTGGCCTTCAGGACCTCGCCGAGCTCGGCGTGGAGCATGTCGTCGCAGAACTCCAGCGCGTTGTCGACGTAGCCGGGGTGCTCGCTGGCGATGTGCGCGAGGGCCTGGTATGCCTCAGAGGGCCGGAGGGCGAGGATGCGGGCGATGCGGTGCGCGGTGGCGTCTTCCGGCGGCGCGGTCATGACGTGGCCTCCAGGTACCGGACCGGCTTGCCGTGAGCGAGCGCGTACTCGACCTCGCCGCGCGTGGACTCGCCGATATAGCCGCCGACGTTCAGCACGAGCACGTCATCGGCGAGGTCGATCTTGCGCTTGTGCAGTTCGTCGAGGTCGCGCTTGACCTGCCCTGGATCGCGGCCTAGCGTCCCGGCGGCGATGAGGTCGCCATCGGACTTGAAGTCGCATCCGATTGACAGGACTATCCGCCCGGCCAGCGTCTCGCGGAGATTGGCCTCGCGGAACGCGTCGTAGAACCGCGTCGAGCCGCACAGGCAGGTGACCTTCGGCGCGGTCATGACGTGCCGTCCTTGCGGGGCGCGAGGCGGCGGATGTAGTCACCGCGGAATCGGCGGTGCCCGCCGGGGGTGCGGATGACGTGCTCGGGGGGGATGCCCGCGTGCCGGGTCCGCGCGACGAGCGCGCCCGGGGTGATGCCCCACAGGGCGGCGGCCTCGCGCGGCGTGAGCCACTCGGGCGGGGCGGGGGGGCTCATGACTGTCCTGCGGTGAACTGGATGATCACGTGCCCGTCCTGCTGGCTGGTGCGGGCGTGCCCGTCGCGGCGGATGGCGGCCATCCGGGCGGCCTGGGTGAAGCTGCTGGCGCTGACGGTGAAGTCGGTGCCGGGGGTGAGCCGCCAGACGGCGCCGTCGAGCCATTCGTCCCACGGGTATCCCTGGCGGCGGTGCCATACGTGGCCGGTGATCCGTTCTGCCATTGCCTGCTCCGTATACTTGTTGATTGCTCCGTCCGGTCGTCCCAGTGCAGTGGGGCGGCCGGTTTTGCTGCTGGAACCTCCCCGGCCGCGGCCCTCCGCGCCCTCCACAGGGCAAGCCGGGACCGGGGAGGGGCCTATGACGCTGCTGCGGTCTCCTCGGGCACGGCCATCCGCCGCTTGATGATCACGCGGCGCCATTCGGCGCCGAGGGCAACGGCGCAGGCGCCGTCGAACCCGTGGCCGGCCGCGTCGCCGCGCAGGTCCCAGACGCCGAGTGCCTCCATGCCTCTGCCGTACGGGGTGACCCAGTCGCTCTCGACAGGGAACAGCTGGCCGATCACGCAGTCGTGGCAGCTGTTCATCTGGAGCCGGGCGAGGTCGATCCGCTCAGCCCAGCCGGGGATCTTCTCGTCGAGCAGCGCGGCGCCGCGGGCGACCTGCCGCGATACGGCGCTCATGACGCCGCCTTCTGCCGCTCGCGGTAGCCGCGCTGCCAGTCGCTCATGGCGGCAGCGCAGTCACCGCAGCGGCAGCCGTACTCGGTGTACGTGCTGGGCCTGCCGTGGCTCAGGAACGCCGGGTCAGGAGGGTTAGCGCGCCAGGCCGCGCGCCGGGCGGCGGTGTAGGCGGCGCTCGCGGCGCGGCAGTCCCCGCAGCGGCAGCCGGACTTGTACCGGCCGTGGGTGGCGTCGTCTCCGCAGCCGTCCGGGAACAGGCTGGCACTGGGCGCGACGCTCATGACGCCTTCACCTGCGGCTCGGTGAGCCAGTCGTAGGAGACACCGGTCTTCATCGCCCATAGCCGCAGGGTCCGGGTGTCCGGGTCGATGCGCCCGTTGGTCCAGTTGGAGACAGAGGTCCGGCTGCAGCCGAGGTAGTCGGCCATCTCCTGAGCACCGATCCCGGCGTCACGCAGCGCCTTCCGCATACGGTCGGCGAGGTTCCATTCCGGTGTCGTGCCACCCTCGCCGGCTAGCGTCGTGCTGGCGGGAA
>WNGE01002769.1_pt1 | contig 21611 bp, 13 predicted proteins | sample 5400651 | NCBI WGS metagenome assembly WNGE01 (sample SAMN13153370, study PRJNA577476) | soil metagenome | isolation source: 60 cm soil or saprolite under grassland replicate 2 | place: USA:California | collected 2016-06-15 | reverse complement strand
GCGCTCGAGAAGTTGCGTTCGATCATGATTTCAAACTGTCCCGGCATGAATGAAAGTCTGTCACAGTCCAAAGTCCAAAGTCCAATTTGGAGTGCGGCGGCCCGGCGCCGCTTTGGCCTGTTATCGGAGTCAAAGCGCTGCCAGGCCCTGAACCTTATACGCATCTTGATGATTCCTCGTTGATGTCATATTCGTCGAGAAGAGATGCATCTGGCGGAGAATGCAAACGCCAGCCAATGATCATATCCCCCAGGCGGCGCAGGCCGGTTGCCAGTCTTTCAGCGCCGGGTTCGCCATCGCACTTGCGGCCCAACCAGCCAGCGAGTCTCGCGGTCAGCCGATTTGCTTCTTGCAGGGTTAACTCCGAAGCCGGCTTAGGACTTTTTTTTTGCGGCACGGCCCGGGTCAGAATCTCGAGTTCTTCGGGCGTGTAGATTAAGGAGGCGGGAGCATTCGGAAGTACACGTCCCAGTTTAATCAAGGCGACTATGCGCCAGGCCATGATCAGGTCGAAAGCCAGTACCCGCTGCAGGTGCTCGGCGGTTTTCAGTTCACGTTGCTCGACTCTGCAGATGCTTTTCAGAGCGCGGTGCCATTCTTCGATGCCCCAGCGGCGGCAATACCATTCGGCTTTCTCCCAGGCTTCGCTGCCGGAAGTGATAGCCAGATCCGTCAACAACATCCAGCTCAGGGGCGCGATGCCTGTTGGTGGTGCGGGTTCGGATATCCAGATCGCTTGCAAAGTCAGTGGGGGCCAACCCTTTTTAGGGCCCACGGCTGGAGCTTGGATGGTGACTGTAGCCCAACGGACTGCGACGGTGGCCGTCCGAGCTGGCAAAGAACCACGCCGGGGAACATAGAATTCCCGCTGTTCGGCCACCGGTTGGTTGGCCATAAAGCTCCAGAGTTTCTGATGACCTTCGAGGTTGCGATTATGCTGGGCGCGGATAACCACGTGCAGGTTTGGGGGACCGAGCTGGACCCCATCGTGCATTTCATAAATGTCCCCTTCACGGTCAGCCAAGACAATCAGCTGCGTGCGTGGCAGACGGCGGGCCGCGGTCCCAGCCGCAGTCAGCGACTGCAGCCAGCGAGCACTCTCCTTCTCATCAAGGGACTTGGCGTTGCGGGTGCGTATATCTGTAGCGAGCGCCGGGGAACGTCCCCAACATTGCGCCTGGAGTACTCCCAACGGGACGCCGTCAGGACGCCAAGCGAGCAGGCTGTGCAAGAACAGTCCGCGGCTTCCCTGATGGTTGATCGCTCCAAGCCCCTTCGTCTCGCGCAGACCTGTGTAGTTCAAACTGGTCGTGTCCTGAGGCAACAAGACCACCGGTTCGACGGTCATCCGAGCGAGAGTTGCTTCGCTGTGCGGGGCAAGCAGAGTCTGCAGATTAATCTGAGCACTCTTATGGTCGATCAAGGCAAAAGCTCCTTTAGTATCGGCCCAGTGCGGAAAGCTGGCCGCGAAGGTCGCCGAGGGATCGACCCAACGTCCCGCCAGAATATTTCGGGCGCGGCGGTTCCGGCGTTCATCGCCAAGGTCCAGGCTCTCCAGTTCATGGGCGCACCAGTCTCTAGTTTCCAAGCTCTCCAGCAGCGAGCAAGGTTTGATCGCTCGAGGCGGTTCTATCTGCAGCTGCCGCCGGGCAGCGGCACCCAGAGGATAAACCCAAATGTCCTTGACGGTGGTGGTCTTGGTATTAGGGCCGAGGCGACCGCGACCGCTGCTCTGGCCCACGCGCAGCCAGTTCGCGGCCGCGAAACAGCGGCCAGTAAAGCGGCTCCGGTCAACGAAAGTTTCTACCACCAGCGGCCGGCTGCCGTAGCGACGGTGCCAATCGTCGGCCAGGCGCGAGACGATCATACTCCAGACCTTGGAAACGAGATTGGTGCAACGAACTTCCCGGCGAATGAGCAGGCGCGAAAGACAGACGACTTCGGCAAGATGCTCCAGCCGGGCGCGTGTGGACCAACCGATCCACAGGTCACGAGCGCCAAGCACAAATGCTGCCGGCCCAAAACCCAATGCTCCCAACCAGCCGTGCTCGCTGCCGATCAGGTAGCGCAATTGCGTGCCCACCAGCGGCGCATCCGCGCAGGGATGTTGTTGGATAATCAGGTCGTTCCACAGACCGTGCAAAGGATCATCCTGACCGGAAATCAGGTGCAGGTACAACCCCTCCACCTCATCCACCCGCCGAGGCACTTTGCTCACCGCAGGAAGACACTGACCGGAAGCTCGCAGTCGGTGGGAACGCCTAAGGTCGGTCTTCGCTGCAGGCAACTCGAGCAACCCTCGCCCTTCCAACTTTCGCAGCGCCACCCTGGCGCTGGAAAGCGCTGGTCGGCCCGCGCGGGAATACCAATCCAGATGCATACAAACTTCGCCAGCCAAAGTGTGACGGCGGATAGCGGGCTCAGCGACAATCATCTCCGCCAAGTGTTGTATCAAGGCGGGCGTGAACTCACGGCCGCAGATGCGCATGAAAGTATCCATGCCGCCAGTGTCGCAAAACGGCCGGCCCGTGTCTAGTAAAAGCAAAATGCGTATAACGTCCAGGGCCTGGCAGCGCTTTGGCCTACGTTCGCGACGGTCCTCCTGGGGGCGAAATCCCTTCGCAGGCAAACACCTTGATTCGCAGTTGAGTGGCAAGGAGAAACAGGCCAACGCGGCGCCGGGCCGCCGCACTCCAGGCACGCGACGCCTGGCAAATGTGATCCTAATTTGGAGTGCGCTGGCCTGGCAGCGCTTTGGCCTACGTTCCCGATGGTCCTCCTGGGAGCGAAATCCCTTCGCAAGCAAAACACGTTGATTCGCAGTTGAGTGGCAACGAGAAAAAGGCCAAAGCGGAGCCGGGCCGCCGCACTCCAAAGTTTCGTCAGATCCAGGAAGGGGCTTGAATGCCGCCTTCGGATTGCGTCGTCTCGCAGACACGAGAGGAGAACGATTATGCATTGAAGCAGATGGCAAGAGTCTTGAAGGCGGATGTGAGGCCGGCGTCTGAGTTAAATCTTGAGGACATGCAACGATGAGGTCTGGATTCGACTACCCGAAGGGTTCGTCGATTGATTTGCTTTGCGTGGTGAAAAACTTTGGCCCGTTTTCGGTTATGTAAAGACAGTCTTCGAGGCGGATGCCAAACTCGCCATAAATTACAATTGTCGGCTCGTCACTAAAACACATTCCTGGCTCAATCGGTGTTTTGTTTCCGCGAACAAAATTGGTCCATTCGTGCCCGTCGAGGCCGATACCATGACCGGTGCGGTGAGGCAATCCGGGGACCTTGTAGTCGGGACCAAATCCTGCATCCGTGAGTACCTTGCGAGCCGCGGCATCTACGACCTCGCAGGGCTGCCCTAACTTCGCCGCAGCGAAACCCGCGTCCTGAGATCTGCGCTCGAGGCTCCAAATATCGCGCTGGCGCTGCGTGGGCTTGCCGAGAACGAAGGTACGCGTTATGTCTGACTGATAGCCTTCAACGCCGCAGCCCCCATCCATCAAAACCACATCGCCTTCTTTAAGTTTTTGCGGGGTGCTACTTCCATGCGGAAACGCGGTGTATTTTCCGAAACTACAAAACACGCCGCCGGTCACGCCCAGGGCTCGAAACGCCGCCGAACAGTTCCCGGAAAACTCGTCCTGATTCATACCCTCGTGCATGGTGTCGTAGGTGGCTTTGTAAGCAACGAGGGTAATGTCATTCGCCCGTTGCATTAAAGCAATTTCGGCTGGGGACTTGTGCACGCGACAGCCAACGGTTACCGGGTCGGCGCTGACATATTCAAATCCAGATCCCTCTTTTCGAATGCCGTCGAAAAGAAAGAAGCGCACTCGTTCTTCAATGCCGATTTTGCCGGTCCGGAAGCCCCGGTCTCGAAATATCTCGACCACGCGCCGGTAGGGACTTTCATCCTCTTCCCACGTACGCACATCGGTGCCAAAGCGGATCAGCTCGCGCGCCCGCTCTTCTTCAAACTTTGGACAGACCCAGGCGAGCTCGCCGTGGGCGGGGATCACCAGAGCAAACATGCGTTCACTTGTCCCCCAGCGCATACCAGTGAAATAGAACATGCTGGGACCTGGTTCAAGGTAAATGGCGTCAATCTTGTTCTGGCCCATCAGCCGCTGGGCTTTGGTGATTCGCGCTTTGCGTTCGTCGTCAGAAATCGGAACAACCCCGGCGGTCATCCGATTCAGTTTGCGGATGGATTCAGGTACTTCGCGCTGTTGCGCAGAGGTACTGATCGCAAACAGCTCGTTAGTGAGTAGCGAAGCGCCGGCAATTCCGGCCGACAGGCGCAAAAATTCTCTTCTATCAGTACACATTGAGTTTAATAAGGCGATGTCAAGGTTGGATTGCGCGAGCATGCTACACGACCCGCCGAGGTGAGAACAAGAAGACAGCTAATTACCTCCTGGGTTAAGCCATCGCACGTTAGAGATTTAAACTCTTCACTCCGTAGGAGTGAAGAGTTTATAGCCCGAGTTGAAACGCCCTAACCAACGGCGTTCGGAGGAGCGGAATGCAACTGGACCCTTCAGCACGCGAGAACAGTTCCGCTTCTCCGAACGCCGCCGGAGGGGTTTTGTTCCTCGAGCTATAAACATGCCACCTCTAACGGGGTGAAACCCCTTAACGCTTTTTTCACGGCTTCGGAAGTTGGTCGGATTCAGTGCGATCGCCCTGTTTGTAGATCGGATATGAACCATCACCGACTGCGGTTGGTGGGATTCACGCAGAGCAGTTGTCCTAACGTATTCGCATCCTACGCAGCGGAGGTTACAATGAGAGGCCCTAAAAACGATCCACTACTCTGACTCTGATCTTCTGAGGAATAAACAGTATGAGCGATTCGCTAATAGCCGTGTCTCACTGCAGATTCATTCTGCTCTTAGGGGCCCAGGCTTTGATCCTATTTTTTCTCGCGTCTGTCATGGCCCAGACCGGGCATCCGCTCGATCCCCTGAGCGCAAACGAGATCAAGGTGGCGGCCAAAGCTCTCAAGGCCTCAGGACAGTTTCCCCAGACAGCACTCTTCTCGACTATTGTCCTAAAGGAACCTGCGAAGACCGAAGTGTTGAACTACAAATCAGGCGCGCAATTCAGTCGACAGGCTTTTTCGGTAATCATGGATCGTACCGGTAATCGGACATTTGAAGCGGTCGTAGATCTGAAAACGCAGCGCGTGCTTTCATGGCACGAAGCAAGAGGAGTGCAGCCGCTCGTTATGGACACCGAATTCAAGGATCTTCCGGATATAGTCAAAGGAGATCCGCGGTGGCAGGCTGCGATGCGCAAGCGAGGCATAAATGATTTCGACAAGATACAGATAGATGGTTGGGCCGTCGGGCAGGTCGCAGCAGCCCATCAGGGAATTCGCCTACTACGAGCACTCTCCTACTTCAAAGGAGACTCCATCAATTTTTATGGACGGCCCATCGAGGGCGTGGTGGCGCTCGTCAACATGAACGCCGGAAAAGTCGTGGAAGTAGTGGATACGGGTGTCGTCCCGCTAGCGCCACCTGGTCAGGAGTTAGACGAGAAATCTACTGGCACGCGAGCAGCCCCAAAACCTCTGACGCTCAATCAGCCGAATGGCGCGAGCTTTGAGATCAACGGACAGGAGATTCGTTGGCAGAAATGGCGCTTTCGCTACACGATGCACCCGCGCGAAGGATTAGTTCTCCACACAGTCGGTTACGAGGATGACGGGCGCTTGCGTCCCATACTTTACCGCGCTTCCCTCTCCGAAATGGTCGTGCCTTACGGCGATCCGGATCAAAACTGGCGCTGGCGGAGTGCGTTTGATGTGGGTGAATACAGCGTTGGCCGGCTTGCCAGCTCAATTGAGCCCAAGACTGATGCACCCGAAAATGCCACCCTCCTTGATGCCACCTTTGCAGGCGACGACGGTGACCCCTACGTTCTACAACGGGCCGTAAGTATTTATGAGCGCGATGGCGGGCTGCTATGGAAGCACTTTGAGAGCTACTCAGGTCAGAACGAATCAAGACGGGCGCGCGAGTTAGTGATCTCCTTTATCGCCACCATAGGCAACTACGACTATGCTCTCAACTGGATTTTCCACCAGGATGGTGTGCTCGAAGTTGATGCTGCACTGAGCGGCATCATGTTGCCCAAAGGTGCGCGCGAAACGAAGGTCGACGGACATGGAGCAGCATTCAAGTCAGGTCATCTTGTCTCAGCCAATGTCGTTGCGCCGCATCACCAGCACTTCTTTAATTTCAGGCTCGATTTCGATGTGGACGGACAGAACAACTCGGTTCACGAGATGAACACGCGCGCTTTGCCTGCCGGTCCGGCTAACCCCTACCAAAACGGAATGCTGATGGAAGAGACACCCTTGCGGAACGAACTCGAAGCGCAGCGCCAGATGAATCTGCAAGCAGCCCGGACCTGGATAGTCCTTAATCCTTCAGCTCAGAACACGCTGGGCCACCACACTAGCTACATCCTCGTGCCGGGAGCAAACTCTTTGCCCTACATCGCGATGTCATCTGAGGTGCGCAAACGCGCGGGCTTCATCAACAATCACTTCTGGGCCACGCGGTACAATCCGGAAGAGATGAACGCCGCCGGAGCATATCCCAACCAGAGTCGCGGCGGTGACGGTTTACCGCGCTGGGTCGCCAATAACGAGTCGCTCGTCAACCAGGACATAGTCGTTTGGTATACGCTGGGCGTCACGCACATCCCCAGACCCGAGGAGTGGCCCGTCATGCCAGTCACCCACGTTGGCTTTAAAATGATCCCGGGCGGCTTCTTCTCAAGAAATCCGGCGCTCGACGTACCTAAATAAGCGCGTTACCATCGCCAGACATTTATTCCATGTAGCGCCAAAGACTGATGTCGGTCGCTTGTTTGATAAGTAGATGACTAGAGGAAGATACGAAATGGACCACGAAGAGGAAGCTCACGAAATCTCTTACGAAGTGCGAGTGAAGCCGGGTCGCGTCGGAACCGATCCTGAAGCGCCCGATTGGGAAGTGCTCGAGCTGGAAGACGGCGAGATTAAGAACAGTGCTGATATCTACGATAACCTGACACTTGCTGAGGCAAACCAGATCTCCGGAATGTGGCGGCGAAAGAAGGAAGAGGCGGAAACGGGAGGGGAAGCAAGCTAATAGCTTGCTTGCGTTACTCGTCGCGATGCACCGTGTCTAGGGAAAAGGCCGGCACGCACACAGCGATATATTCAGCACCGTCTTCTTCTGGCGTGCTGTATTGAACCCACTCTCCGCGCTGGGCAATCACGGCCTGGCCGGCCCGAACGTCAAACGTTTCTTCTCTCGCTGTGACTCTGAGTAGTTCGTGCAACATACTAATCGGCAAACTGCTTTAAAGAATTCTTGAACCTCAGGTAGTCTTGCCGATGTTTGTTATAGGCCGCGACATCACGATACTTGATACCGAAAACCCTTCGATTGTTTGTCTCGGTATTTTCAGTATCCTCAAAGGAACGTATGTAAGAATTGTCCCTGGCTTTGAGCGTCACACGACGAGTCTTGATGCTTCCCTTGTGTTCGACGTTCTCAGAAACAATCTCCTCTAACCGAGGATCCCGCTCGATGTCATCAGGTGTTCCATTCCACAGCGGAGCAAAAACGTAAAACTCGACGCTGCCATTCGGGGCAGTAAAGAAAGCGCTGTCATGCTGACCCTCAAACGAATTGCTCGGAAGCGACTTGCGTGCTTTGAAGCCGGGCGGATATTTTACTTCAAAATAAGCGCCTTTAAAGCTCGGCCATTTAGGTGCGTTCACAGTACTGGTAAGGGGCGTAAGCAGAAGCACAACGGTTAAGAATAGATTAATCATGCGAGCACGACTCCTCAGTGAACGATAGATTTAGGCCTAAACCGCGCACCAAATGAAACAGGCGAATGCGAGAATATTTTCCCTCCAGTACCAGAGCTCCTGTGTAGCCAGGTGCGATAGTCAGCGATGTCATCGACCAGCGTGAGCATTGGGAACACGAATCGATCAGCTCGCTCGCTTTCGTCGGTCGAGAGCAGCGACTGCAGGTCTGTAACCAATGCTTCATCAAGACGTGCGACAAGAATATGAACTTCACCCTCGCCGAGAGGTGGCACGAGAAAGGTGTTGGCACTCAGGTGCGCCGAAGGATCAATCGACTCTTCTTCTATTTCAGTTGATGTCACCGCTGACTTAAGCACGCTCTATGCGGAAAATATTATGGCTGGTAAACGCTCTTTAGACTACTAAATCCTTTCAAAAAAGAGCCTCATGTTGGTCGTGGGAGGAGATCTCTACTTCAGATTAGTGACTTCTCTCAGACTTAAACTCTTCACTCCGTAGGAGTGCGATGTTTATAGCCTGAGTTGAGATGCCCTAACCAACGGCGTTCGGAGGAGCGGAATGCAACTAGGCCTTTAGCACGCGAGAACAGTTCCGCTTCTCCGAACGCCGCCGGAGGGATTTTGTCCCTCGAGCTATAAACATCCCACCCCTACCGGGGTGAAACCCTGTTCCTGTGTTTGGTTCTTCTGTTTCGTGGATCGATTTTGGAAAGTCGCTTAGACGAATTTCTGTTTGCAATTACAAGAACTCTTGACCGAAGACTTGCGTAATAAAGCAACCGTTGTGGTTCGTACTTCAAGTCTTTGCCTGTTAAAATACGTGGCCTGACTCGCCTGAGAAAACTACGGCAATCAACCTGATAACGAGGAGATAACCAATGATTCGCTTCAAGACTCTCTACACCTGCTTATTTATGTTTCTGATGCTTATCACGTGCGGGATTCAATATGCATCGGCGCAGGCGCCGCCTCCAGTGCGTGTCCCGCGACCCAGCCAGAAGGCCAGTGTCATGCAAACGATTGGCGTCACGGATCTAACCATTACTTACAGCCGGCCCGGTATTAAAGGACGTATGATCTGGGGTGATGCCCCTGCCACCGCAGAAGCGAGGGTAAAGGGTGACGCCACCTTGGATGATCAGAACGCACGTCAGAAAGGCGAGCCCATTGTGCCTTACGGTCATGTCTGGCGCACCGGAGCAAACGAAGCGACTCAGTTTAGTGTGTCAGATGACGTGTTGATTAATGGACAACCATTAAAGGCCGGAACTTACAGCCTGCACACGATACCGGGTCGGGAAGAGTGGACCATTATCTTCAACAGCGACGCTGGCCAGTGGGGAAGTTTCACTTATGACGCGCAAAAGGACGTGCTCCGCGTCAAAACAAAGCCGCAAGTCACTGCTGATAATCAAGAGTGGTTGATTTACAGCTTTGACCCGGTAACTGATAATTCGGCGCAGGTCAATATCCGTTGGGAGAAGGTTCGCGTTCCATTCACTGTCGAGGTAAAAGATGTCGCTGCGCTGACGATCCAAAAAGCCCGCGCTGCCGTCGCCGCCGCCAAGCCAGACGATTGGCGCACGCCCTTGGACGCGGCTAACTACGCCCTGCAAAGCAAGAATGAAGAGTTAGGCGCGCAGTGGCTCGACCAGTCCATCAAAATCAAGCCAACATTTCGGAACCTTTCCGCTAAAGCTAATATGCTCTTTAGCGCAGGCAAGAAAGACGAAGCGCTGGTGATTGCCGAGCAAGCAATCCAACAAGGCAAGGCTGACAAGGTCGACACCTCCCGCTTCGAAAAGCGCGTAGCTGACATGAAGGCCGGGAAGATGTAGCAACGGCATTTGTGCACCGCCTCCCGAACCTGTGATAGAAAATAGCCGCAGATTAACGCGGATCACACGGATCAAACAGAATAACATTAGTAGGTTTGTTACCTTTCTTATCCGTTCTGATCCGCGTTATCGGCGTTAATCTGTGGCTAATTCTTCATCCTGTAGCAACGACGAACTAGTACTGATCTGTGCGTCTTAGCTACCTTTGCGGCTTGGCGTCAATTCTGCCTCTGGCTATAATTCGGCTCATGAAAAAACCAATCTCTCGCCCCCTGGCGCTCGCACTTCTCGTACTTTTTTCGTTTCAATCTGTCTGGGCCACCTGTGGAGGTGGTGGAGGCGGCGGTACCGGTGGCATGTCGGGCGGTGGAGGTGATAAGAGCGCCTAAAATCACCACGGAGATATGGGGTTCACAGAGCCGGCAGAGGCGAGTGAAATTTGGCCACTACATAAATTTGACCGCGAAGGTCAAGCAACCCAAGTCGATTTCATCCGCGCAACGCAATAATCGAAATCCGAAATTCGCAATCCGAAATTCTTTTACTCATACCGCAGTGCCACCAGCGGATCGACTTTGGTCGCGCGTCGCGCCGGGATATAGCAAGCAAACAAAGCAACGGCAATCAATCCCACCGCCACACTCACGAATGTGATGGCGTCAGTCGGCGTCACGCCAAACAACACAGTCTCCATCAATCGTGTCAGCGCAAAAGCAATAATCAATCCCATCGCGACGCCGATTAGTGCCAGGCTCATTCCGTTGCCTACAACCAGCTTCAACACGTCTGCCGCCCGCGCGCCGAGCGCCATCCGGATGCCGATCTCCTGCGTGCGCTGCGTCACCGCGTACGACATCACGCCGTAGATTCCTACCGCGGCCAACACCAGCCCGATGAGGGCAAAGACAACCAGCAGGCTCATAAACAACCTTCGTAACAAAATAGATTCGCTTTGCAGCTGCTCGAGAGTTGTAACGTTGTAGACCGCCTGATCCTTATCAATGCGATCGGCGGTCTGCTGATAAAAGGTTACTACATTTTCCGTCTTGGGATACTTTGCGCTAGGTAATCCGATGTTCATCGTGAGAACGTTCTGAGGGTTGAACCCGGTGTCCACTTCCCTGAGCCGCATGACCGTGCGAATTAGCAGGCCGGCGCAAACCAAGAGCACCAATGTCATGGCAACTTCCGCGATCACCAAGCCGCCTCGAAGGCGATTGCGAGGAGCTGCCCCGCCGGCACTTCGCCCTCCTTCCTTTAATGACTCAGCCAGGTTGGGCTTCGACAGTTGCAGGGCCGGCGCAATGCCAAAGAACAAGCCTGTGATTACGGTTACGCCAAAAGTAAAGGCGAGACAGAGGGTATCTATTCGAATGTCTCTAAACATTGGGTTGATCTTTGCGCCTACAGTTTCGACGATTCCCGTTCCCCAGATGGCAACAACAATCCCATTCCGCCGCCCAAAAGGGCTAATAACATACTCTCGGTTAACAATTGTCTGATCAGTTGTACTCTGCCCGCCCCAATCGCCGCCCGAATAGTTATCTCCTTGTATCTGCTTGTGGCGCGGGCCAACAAAAGATTGGCAACATTCGCGCAAGCGACGAGCAGGACAAAGATCACCGACCCAAAAACCAGCCACAATGTCCGGCGGGCCTTTCCAACAGTGTCTTCGGTTAGAGAAACGACGTTCGCACCTCGTCCTCTATTTGTTGTCGGATGCTCGCGCTCCAGGCGTTGAGCAAGAACACTTATCTCAGATCGGGCTTGTTCAACTGTTACGCCGGGTTTAAGGCGGGCAATGGCGCGCAAGTGACGCTCGTCGCGTTTTGGATCGCTGAACGATTCGGCAACAGGTCTGTAGAACTGGCCTTCCGGCAAAACTAAACTTGATGGGAGGGGACTAAAGTCTGGACCCATCACACCGACGATCGTGTAAGGGCGGCTGTTAAGTTGAACAGTCTTGCCGACAATATTCGAGTCGCTACCAAACCTTCTTTGCCATAAGCCAAAGCCCAGGACGATGACAAAGTCCTTACCATCCTCCTGTTCTTCGGGAGTAAAGACTCGGCCAAGGATTGGCGTGCCTTTCATGATCTTAAAGAAGCCGTCGCCGACCTGAGTTGCGGGAATCCTTTCGGCCTGGCTATCTCCGGACATTATTGGATTCCAGCCGGTAAAGATCGCAATATCTTCAAAGACAGTGGCTTGGCTGCGGAAATCCGCGACGTCAGTCGCTGAGACTTGATTGCGACCTCGCAAGCTGGATTCTGTCCTTGTGTCGCCCCACACAAGCACAAGGCTTTGCGGGTCCTTGTAGGGCAGGGCTCTTAGGAGCACAGCGTTAATAACGCTGAAGACGGTCGTGTTCGCGCCAATTCCGAGCGCAATTGATAACACCGCGACAACGGTAAACGCGGGACTCTTGATTAGCATGCGAACCGAATAGCGTAGATCACGAAAGAAGGTGTCCATATATTTATTTCCGATTTCCGATTGCCAATTGCCAAGTTTGAATTTCGGATTGCGGATTGCGGATTTCTCTTTTCAAACTTTTCAAACCTCAAATTGGATAGGTCCTAATTTAAGATTTTTCTCATTGCCAACCTCTATGTTCTCGGGTGCCTCAGTGGTGATCAAAGCGCCTAAAACCACCACAGAGACACCGAGTTCACAGAGCGTCTCCGGCCGCAACCAAACTGACTCAAAACATGATCCACGCGCATCACACGAAGTGAAATCACACGAAGTAACACTAAGAACATTTCGTGTCAGTTCGTGTCTTGGGTTCGCGTAGATTCGTGGATCGATCTGTACTCAAAAACAACCTGCTCAAGAAAACAAGAAGTTGACGGCTTGTTACACAGAGGCAGCGCGAAAACAAAATCTGCAATCCGAAAATTCGCAATTCTAAATTCTAAATTCTAAATTTCTTCATTCGTACCGCAGCGCAATCAGAGGATCGACTCGCGATGCCTTCCTCGCCGGCAGGTATCCCGCAAACACAGCGACCACCGAAAGCACGCTAATGGAGATCAAGAGTGTCAGCGGGTCACTACCCCCTAGGCCGAAGAGTTGCGTCGACACGAGTTGCGCCGCCCCCAACGCCGTTGGCACACCGATCGCTATCCCAATAATGACTAGAACGAGACTGTCTCGCAGTACCATCCAGATGATGTTGCTGCGCTCGGCGCCGAGCGCCATACGAATTCCGATCTCATTCGTTCTGCGCACCACCGCGTGGGCCATGATTCCGTACAAACCCACTGAAGCAAGCACGAGCGCCAACAATCCAAAAAAGCTCACGAGTTGGGCTATCAGTTTCTCCTGCCGCAGCGCTTCGTCAGTTTGCATGCGAAGAGACGTCAGGCCCGAGATCGTCAATTTTTCGTCGACCTGTGCCACTGCCGCTCGCGCTGTCGGCGCAATATTCATTGGATCGCCGTCGGTTCGCATTTGAATAGTGTTCGAAAACGCCCCTTGCTCCTGTACTTGCAGAATTGGACGATAGACACTCCGGTCGGCTTTTTCTTTTGCGCTACGGTACTTCACATCTCCGATCACGCCGACGATTTCGAGATCATCCTTGTCCGAGTTTTCCTCGAAGGTAATGCGCCGGCCAATCGCGTTCTGACCGGGATAGAAGTATTGCGCAAAAGCCTGATTGACCACTGCAACCTTTGTGGATGCTGGCGTGTCCTGCAATCCGATACTACGGCCCTGCAATAACGCTAACGAGAGCGTTTCGCCGTAGTTCGGCCCAATCAGAATATCGGACACGTCCATCTTCTCGCCCGGGTTGGTTGCACGTCCCCGAATCGTAACAGTACTGTGTCTCGAAGTGCCGCTCATGGGGCTGTAAGTGGCGAGCGTTACGGCATGGACATTCGGCAGGGCACTCAGCCGATCATAGAGCTGTCGGTAAAGAGTGCTTAGTTGATTTGGTTTGTAACCGGCAAGGCGCGAATCGACGGTAAACAGCAAGACGTTGTCTCGATTGAAGCCAAGATCTACGCTCTGCAACTTTAGTAAACTACGCGCGAACAACCCGGCGCAAACCAGTAACACAAGAGACAATGCCACTTGCGATATGACCAGTGCGGAGCCCAGGCTCAAGCGCAAACGATTTCTGCGGCCCTGCGTCGCCTTGTCTTTCAGGGCGGAGGTGAGTTGAGCTCCGGTTGCGCGAATGGCAGGAGCGACGCCGAATAGAAGACCCGAGGCCAGCGAGATTCCAACAGTAAAACCGAGCACTGCTAAGTCAGGCTTAACATCCAAAGGCGACGACTTGGCTACGACAGTCACTAAGAGGCTGACCGCCCACTGCGCCAGAAGGATCCCAAACACTCCGCCGATCAAGGCAAGCAGAACGCTTTCAGTTAGTAATTGTCTCATCAACCTCAGCCGGCTGGCGCCGAGCGCTTGCCGCAACGCAAATTCTGAGTGTCTCGCGGCGCCGCGTGAAAGCAATAGATTCCCTACATTCGCGCAGGCGATAAGCAGAACCAGCACGACGATCACCATCAGCATCTTAAGTGCTTGCGAATAAAAGAAACGTAGCCCTGACAGTCCGCGCCCGCCCGGCACAAGTTGAACATAGGAATCCTGTATTCCGCGCCGACGCTCATCAGTTATCTTTGTTCCGGCCTGTTCCGTCAGAAACTGTTTAAGCTCTAGATTCACATTTGCCTGAGCCTGTTCGATACTTGTGTTTGGTTTCAAGCGGCCGAGCATATTCAGCCAGTAGACAGTCGGATCATTCAGATAGGAATCCTGCAGCTCTATCTGCGGTTGAAAGGAAAGGGGAAACCAGTAGTCCGGTGACCGCCGCACACGCTCGCCAAAGAATTGCTTTGGCATCACACCAACAATCGTGAAAGAGGTACCGTTCAATACAACCTCTTTTCCCACAACTTGCGGATCTTTGTTCCACTGCTGCTCCCAATAGCCGTAACTGATGACGGCGGCTGGTCGCGCCGACGGCGCATCGTCTTCATTGGTAAGCACCCGGCCGGTCATGGCGCCCACACCCATCACAGCAAAATAATTTCCTGAAACGAGATGACCTGAAGCTCGCTGAGCGGCTTCCCCTGAAGGCGCGCCCACTTTCTGGACGCTAAGCCGGGCTTCGCCGCTGCGGAAGGCACTCAGTTGCTGAAACGATTGATCGTGATCGTGGAAATAACGATAGGCGTCAGTTGAAAACAGCTGCCATTTCCCGGTCGGCGGATCCCCATCCGAGGTTCCTTCACCAGACGTATCGTCGAAGAGTACCAGCGCTTCAGGATTGGCGACGGGTAGTGGTTTCAGTAAGACCGCGTTGACTAACGTAAAGATGGCCGTATTCGCTCCGATTCCCAGTGCGAGCGTACTGACGGCGATGATTGTGAATGCGGGTCGCTTCCACAGCCCTCGGATGCCGTAGCGAATGTCTTTAAGTATTGAATCCATAGTCCACCTAATTTCCGATTGCCAATTGCCAGTTGCCGCTTGCCGATTTGAATTTCGGATTGCGGTTTCATGCTGCGATAGGGCGACGTATTTGGAGTGCGGCGGCCCGGCGCCGCTTTGGCCCTAGTCACGCATCTAGCTCGCTCCCATCGAATGATCCTGATTAGAGCTTCAGGTTCGTACGCTCCAGGGTTCGCCGGTTCAACTCTATCGCTAACCCCATGCCTCGAGCGGTACGCCTGGCTCGAAGTGATAAGCCATGCGAGCCGTCCGGGGCGAGCACGCGAGGTACGACCGAGGCCAAAGCGGCGCCGGGCCGCCGCACTCCAAATATGTCGCCCTTTGGTAACACGAAATCCGCAATCCGCAATTCTTCTTCATTCGTATCGCAGCGCCACCAATGGATCGACTTTGGTCGCGCGGCGCGCCGGGATGTAGCAAGCGAGTAGAGCAATGATCAGCAAGAGCGCCGATACCCCTCCGAAAGTCACAGCGTCGGTCGGGGTCACGCCAAAGAGTAGAGTCGTCATTACTCGCGTCAGCGCCAGTGCTCCCGTCAGGCCAAGGGCCACACCAACTAAAGCCAACATCATGCCTTTTCGTAACACGAGTCTAACCACGTCGGCTGTGCGCGCTCCGAGCGCCATGCGTACCCCGATCTCGTGACTGCGTTGCGCAACCAAATATGAAATCACTCCATAGATACCAACGGCGGACAGCGCCAACGCGACAGACGCAAAGATCGCGAGTAGTAAGGCAATGAATCTGGCCCGAGCAATGGAACTCGCAAGCAGACTCTCCATCGTGCGCGCATCGGCCACGGGTTGCTCACTATCGAGTCTCTGAATTATTTGACGCGCGCCTTCGGCAAGATTTGCCGCATCGCCTTTTGCGCGAATCACAAGAGTCATAAATGGATAAACCAATTCCGGGTGCGGCCAATAAGACATCGGTTCAGCCTCGCCATCGAGGCGCATGTTCTTCGAGTCACCCACCACTCCGATAATCTCGGTCGGATCCTCCGTGTCCTTCATGTTGATTGCTATTCGTTTGCCGAGTGGATCTTCGTTCGGAAAGTATTTCCTGGCCAGAGCTTCATTGACTACAACCACATGACGCATTTCCGTCGCTTCCTGGTCGGTAAACAGGCGGCCACGTTTCAAGGGAATCTGCATGGTGCGGAAGAAATTTACATCAGTGACGCTAACGCCTGTCGTTGGCGACTGTCCGGGAAGCGGCTTCGGAAGCCCTTCAATTGCGAAGGAAGTGCCTGCACCGAGGCCCGCAAACGGCAGGAAGTTGATCGCGCCTGCACTTTCAACGCCAGGCATGTTTTGTAAGCTTTCGATGGCTTGCCGGAAAAACGCGATTACCTTGGCATCCTGATCGTACTTCTTGCCGGGCAACGCCACGCGCATTGTCAGAACGTCCCTGGGATTGAAACCCGGATCGACTGACTGCAACCTGTTGAAGCTTCGGATAAGGAGACCGGCGCCAATAAGCAGCATGAGCGCAAGTGCGACTTGCGCGATTACAAAGCCGCTCCGTAACTTGTGACTGCTCGTACCGCTTCCCTTCGCGCCTTCCTTCAGTGAACTGTTGAGATTGAGACGTGTGGACTCCAGTGCCGGCGCCAGGCTAAAAACCATCCCGGTAAACAGCGAAACACCAAACGTAAACCCGAGCACGGTAAGATTGATTTTTACCTGCGAGAGATCGATCAATTCCGATGGGCCAAGCGAGACAAGCAGACCTGTTCCCCACCAGGCCAACAGTAGACCCAGCACACCACCCAGCGCGGCCAGAGGTACACCTTCAATCAAAAGCTGCCGGATGACGCGCCAGCGTCTCGCGCCCAATGCGGCGCGAATGGCAATTTCTCTTTGCCGCGCAGCGGCCCGGGCAAGTAAGAGGTTTGCTACGTTCGCGCAGGCGATCAGCAATACGAATCCGACCGCGCCGAGGAGCACAAATAGTGCCAGCCGAATCTCCCCGGTAAACTGCGTACGCAGTGGCACAACATTCACGCCCCAGTTCGCATTAAAGTCGTGGTACTCCTGTTCGAGACGGCTGCCAATTGTAGTCATCTCGGCTTGTGCCTGGGCCAGAGTGACGCCCGGTTTTAGCCGGCCCACGACGGTCAGGAAGCGACCGTGTCTTACTCGAAACTCGTTCGTGATTAGAAAGGGTGACCAGATTTCAGGTGGCTTTGAGGTTAGTGATCCCTTCTTGATGAACCACTGGAAACCCGAGGGCATGACACCGACAACGGTCGCCTCGTTGCGATTGATGTTTAAGTGGCGGCCAACGATCTTTGGATCGCCGCCGAAGCGGCGTTGCCACAACGCATAACCGATAACTACTACCCGCGGCTGATTGGGTTGACCGTCCTCAGGTAAAAGAGTGCGGCCGAGGAGGGCTTCGACTCCCAGAACGGAGAACAAGTTTGGTGTTGCGGCCTGCATCGGAATCTCTTCTGGCTCACCGTCGCCGATAACAACCGCGCGAGTATCGGCGATGGCTGCCATGTCGGAAAACACTCGATTCTGTTCTTTCCAATCCATGAAGTTGGCAGGGTTAGCAACATTCTGGTTGCTCTTGCGCCCGCTTTCCCAGACAATTGCCAGGCGATCAGCGTCCTTGTACGGTAGCGGTCCAAGCAGCACGGTATTGACCACGCTGAAAATTGCCGAGTTCGCTCCGATACCGAGGGCGAGTGTGATCACTGCCGCTGCAGTAAAGCCCGGACTTTTTGCCAGCATGCGCAGGCCATATCGCAAGTCTTGCCAGAAAGAATTCATAAAACCCCTAACATTGCCCTTCACTCGTATCGCAGCGCCACCAACGGATCGACTTTCGTCGCCCGTCGCGCTGGAATGTAACAAGCGAGCAGAGCGACAATAGTTAGCAACAGCGAGATCACCGCAAACGTTGTTAGATCAGTTGCGGTCAGGCCGTACAGCAAACTTTTCACAACGCGAGTCAATGCGAAAGCAACAGCTAAACCGACTGTCACGCCAATCGAGGTAACGAGCATGCCCTGTCCCACTACAAGTCGGAGCACATTATTGGCTTGTGCGCCGAGAGCCATTCGAATCCCGATTTCATGTGTCCGCTGACCCACGCTGTAGCTCATGATCCCGTAAATGCCGACCGTTGCCAGGCCCAGTGCCAGGAGACCAAAGCCGCCCAGGAGTAAGGCGCCAAACCGGGCAGGGAACAGCGAAATGTTGATATTGTCGGCCAGAGTAACGACGTTGAAAGGCGGCAAATTCTCGTCCAACCCTTGCACTTCGTGCCGGACTGCAGCGGTCAGATTCTTCGGGTCGCCGCTGGCACGCACTAACACGGTCATCACCGGCTTGTAGTTTTGTGAAAACGGGAGAAAAATGAATGGCGCTGGGTCTTCACCCAATGAAAGATACTTGCTGTCTCTTACCACGCCGATGATCTCGCAGGAGACCGGCTGCCCGCCACTACGCATCACACGTATACGCCGTCCGATAGGATCATCGTCAGTGAAGAATCTGTGGGCCATTGTCTCGTTGATAATCGCAACGCCTGGCCCATCTGCCCTGACCTCCGAAGTAAAATCTCGTCCGCGCAGTAGCGGGATACCGACAGTTTGAAAGTAACTCGGGCCAATCGTGTTATTACCAATCATGGGCGGATTCTCACCGGCTGGGGGTTCGTGGCCTTCAACTATGGTGGGCGCTGCCAGGGCGGGGGAATAAAAATAGCTCAGCGGCGCAGACTGCGCGAGGCTCACGGCCTGCACACCGGGCAAGGCTTGCACGCGCTTGAACAGCTCTGCGTAGAACCGCGAACTTTTGGCTTCGTCGTAGCGTTGCGCGCCCGTGGCGAGTGTCATCGCAAGCACTCGGGGCGCATCAAAGCCTGGATTGATTGCTTGTGCGTTGCGCAAACTCCTCAGGAACAACCCCGCTGCGATGAGCACCACGAGCGACAATGCCACCTGCGCAATGATGAGCCCGTTGCGCAGATTGAACAGAGTACGACGGTGCCCGAACGCGCCCCTTTCATCCTTCAAGACCGGAACAATTTCAGGCTTCGAAGCTTGCAACGCCGGAACCAGTCCGAAGATGACGCCGGCAAGTAGCGAGAACACGAACGTGAAGGCCAGCACGCGCCAATCGGTGCGGACATTGATGTTCATTGGCAGAGGGACCGAAGGCTTCAGAGCCATTAAAAGGTTGGTAGTCCAAACGCTTAGAACCAGTCCGGCGGCTCCGCCGAGCGCCGCAAGCAGCGCGCTTTCGGTCAGCAACTGGCGCACAAGACGACCGCGACTGGCGCCCAGCGAGAGACGAATTGCGATCTCCTTACGACGCGTAGTTGAACGCGCCAACAACAGATTGGCAACATTGGCGCATGCAATCAACAGCACTAGCCCGACCGTAGCCAGTAAAATCCAGGCAATAGGAAGGAGTATCTGGCGAAAGATCGGTCGCCCATTACCTGCCGCGTAAACTGTGATGTGATGATTCGCATTCGTCTCCGGGTAAACCAGCGCAAGCTGATTGGCGACATGGTCCATTCTCGCCTGCGCTTGCCGCAAACTCACACCAGGCATGAGACGGGCCATGACGTCAAACAACCGGGCATTTCGATCGTTCAACAGATTCTGGTTTAGGATGGGGCCAACAGCTCCGCCTCTCAACCGTTGCTCCATCGTTAGCGGAACCCAGATGTCCCGCGGAAACGCTTCTTCGGTGCCCACGAAATCCGCCGGAGCAACGCCGACAATCGTGAACTGCTCGCCGTTCAAAACCACCGCCTTCCCAATGACATTTGCATCCGCGGCAAATTGTCGTTGCCAGAGATTATGACTAATCACGGCAACCGGAGACGTGCCTGGTAATTGACCTTCCTCAGGTAAAAAAGTGCGGCCCAGTTGCGCCCCCACGCTTAACGTTTTGAAATAGTTGGAGGAGACCAACGCACCCTCGACACGCTCAGCCTGGCCACCGCTCCCAAGGTTTAAAGGAATCCAGTTGTAAGCCAGGATGTCGGAGAAGATGTCGGTTTGCCGAGCATAATCCATGTAATCCGGAAACGAGATGGACGTGTTGCTATCGGTGAAAAGCCAAACGAGCTGATTCGACTTAGGGACCGGCAACTGCCTCAGAAAAACTGAATTCGCCAAACTGAAGATCGTCGAATTTGCGCCAATGCCGAGGGCCAACGCCAATATCGCGACCGCAGTGAAACCCGGACTCTTTGCGAGCGTTCGACCTCCATAACGCAGGTCCTGCCACAGTGTGTGCATCTCTAAATACCTCCCAAGTTATTTCCGATTTCCAATTGCCAATTGCCGATTTGAATTTCGTGAAACCCAAGGCTCTTTGCATTCGCTAAAAACGTGTCGGCTCATACTTTTCCCGACAGACTTTTTCGCAGCCTACCTGACCGTCTACCGCGTGACTTCGCTACTCTTGTCAGCGCACTTTAGAGACAGGACACTAGCTCGATTCCCATGCACAGAACGCAATCCGAAATCCGCAATTCATTCATATCTCAAAGCCACCAGTGGATCGACTTTCGTTGCTCGCCTTGCGGGGATGAAACAAGCCACCAATGCCACAGCGATTAAGCACACCGGGACGATCACGAACGTGGCAGCGTCCGTCGGTGTTACTCCGAACAGCAGCGCCGTCATCCAGCGAGTCAGTATGAAAGCGCCGACAAGTCCACCTACCACGCCGATCAGCGCAAGACCGACGCCGCTACGTAACACGAGCTTGAGCACGTCGGCAGCTTGAGCCCCGAGCGCCATCCTGATACCGATTTCGCGCGTACGTTGCGTAACTGAATAGCTCATCACGCCGTAAATCCCGACCGTGGCAAGCAAAAGTGCCACGGCCGCAAAGACTCCCATCAGCAACATTGAGAAGCGCCGCGGGGGAATGCTTCCGTCTAGAGTTCGAATCTCGTTGCGCACTGCCGCGGCAAGGTCCTTTGGGTCCGACGCTGTGCGCACCACGAAGATCGGAGAGCCCAGAGGGTTGACCAGATAAGGCCGATAGACTTCCGGTCGCGGTTCCATATCGAGTCTAAAATGGCGCACGTTTCCCACCACTCCGACGATGGTCCACCAGGGATCCTGGGCAGAACTTGCTCCCCACTTGATGCGTTTGCCAACCGCTTCTTCTCCTGGCCATAAGCGGCGAGCCATCGCTTCGTTGATCACCACGGTCAATGGTCGACCGGAACTGTCACGCGGTTCATCCTGCCACCCAAACAATCTCCCTTTGATGACGGGAATATTCATCGCGTCAAAATAACTGGGGCTGGCCACACGGTAATCAGCTTCCGGCAGATCACCCTCGGCGACATTGCGGCCGTCGATGACGATTGTGCTGGTGATGTTGGAGCGTCCGGTGGTGATGTCGCCGGCAAACATTGGCATTCGGCTAATGGCGCCTACGGCCTTCACTCCCGGCAGTGCCTTAAGCCG
>WNGE01008437.1_pt1 | contig 21612 bp, 21 predicted proteins | sample 5400651 | NCBI WGS metagenome assembly WNGE01 (sample SAMN13153370, study PRJNA577476) | soil metagenome | isolation source: 60 cm soil or saprolite under grassland replicate 2 | place: USA:California | collected 2016-06-15 | reverse complement strand
TGGCTCAAGCAGGAGGGCCGGCCGCACACGGAGGAAGGGGCCAAGGCGAAGCTGTTCGCATCCGAGATGGCGCGGCGGCAGACGGCAGAGGCGATCCAGGTGCTGGGGGGCTATGGGTACACGAAGGAGTTCCCGGCCGAGCGCTACTACCGCGACGCGAAGATCACCGAGATCTACGAGGGGACGAGCGAGATCCAGCGCCTCGTGATCGCGCGCTCGATCCTGGGCCTCCGTAGCCGCGAGCTCGCGCAAGGATGAGCCCGCGGAAGCCGGACGAGCCCGTCCGCTTGACGAAGATCTACACGCGCGGCGGGGACAAGGGCCAGACGTCGCTGGGCGACGGCTCGCGCGTCTCGAAGCTCGACCCGCTCGTGCGGTCATACGGCGCCGTCGACGAGCTGAACTCAGTGGTCGGCTGGGCGCAGGTCGAGGCGCGCGACCCGCGGCTCCAGCGGGTTCAGAACGATCTGTTCGACCTGGGCGCCGACCTGTCTGTCCCCTACGAGGAGGACGACGGGAAGCTACGCGTGACGCAGGCGCAGATCGACGCGCTCGAGCGCGACTGCGACGAGGTGAATGAGCTGCTCGAGCCGTTGAAGAGCTTCGTGCTGCCCGGCGGGACGGAGGCGGCCGCGCGCTTACACCTCGCGCGGGCCGTGTGCCGCCGCGCGGAGAGCGTCGCCCTGTGGGCGGCAGACGAGCGCCCCGTGAACCCGGTAGCGCTCGTCTACCTGAATCGGCTCTCAGACCTGCTCTTCATCCTCGCGCGCGCTGCCAACGGCGGGGACGAGCCGCTCTGGAAGCCCGGCGGTTCCTAGACGCCGTTCAGCGACTTCGTCTGGCCGCTGCCTGAGACGGGAATCAGCACGGTGCCGCAGGCGACGGTGCCGCTGCCTTCCCAGCGCTCGCCCGCGATGAAGTCCGAGGCCGCGCTGAGCGTCAGGTGCTGCACCTGCTCGCCGGTGGAAAGGCTGTACGGCTGAAGCGCCGCCTCGGCCTGGTTGCCGGGCCGTGCGGGCTGCTCCGCGAGCCAGTCGACGATCACGATCTCGTCGCCAGCCGGGCAGTCGTAGAGGTTGAACTCGAAGTTCGTGACGTTGGCGGTGACCACCGTGGCGATGTTCTCGACGGTGGCACTCGGCTCGGTGGAGCTGCGTGCCGAGGCGGCGCCTAGAAGCGCCACTACGATCGCTGCCATAGCTGCAACGATTCCCAGCCTCATGGGAACTCCCTTCTCAACGGGGGGACACGGTGCTGTCGCCAGAGGGCAACAACGCGGTCCCTTCCCGCTGACCCCGGGGACCTAAACCGAGTTACTCGATCGGAGTGGCCGCGCCGGCGAGGACGAGCGATCGTGCGGTCTCGGCCGACGGCGCGAAGACCTCGACCTGGTAGCCGGCGCCGGGATAGCTGAAATAGACGCTCGTCGGCCTCTGGCCGTTGTAGACGAGGAGGCCACCGTCGGCGATCGGGCGCGCGACGCTCCCCAGCCGCTTCGCGGCGCGCTTCAGGTTGGCGTACGCGTGTCGCTGTTCGTACGTGCCGACCACGAGGAAGCTTGCCCGGGGGTCGCCGGCCGTGACGCCGGCCGGGAGGTAGCGCACCCAGACTCGGCCGCTCGCCGAGGTCAGCTCGTAGGAAAAGCCGGGCTTCGGCCCCACCCAGTACACAGGGTGGTCGAGCGAGCCCGCAAAGTGCTGGAGCTGAGCCTGAGAGACGATCTTCGGGCCGCTGTTCGCCGAAGGCGTGCCGCTCGAGCCGCCGCTCGCGAGCAGCCAGGCGACGACGAATGCCGCGACCGCGACCGCAAGGCCGAGCGCAATGAGGTGCAAGTGCTGCGGCCGCCGTACGGGTTCGTGCTGAAGGGGATCTGGAATCGTCGTCACGGCGGCTACGGAGTGAAGAGCTCGCCCCAGGAGGCGTCCTTGATCGTGACCGTCGTGCCGGCCAGCTCGCTGCGGAACCGTGGCGTGAGGTTGCCTGCGGTGCCGGCGGTCTTGACCACTCCGAAGATGTGCGCGGTGTAGTTCGTGTTGGCCGCCTGGACGCCGGTGGCGAGAACCGTGTCGTCCCAAGCCGTTCCCCAGCCGGAGTACAGCGCGCCGGTGCCGTCGGCGCCGGTCGGGACGTCGACGGTGTAGCTGATCACCGTCGCGCCCGCGGGCCCGGTGAGCGCGAATCCGGTTCCCGTGTTCGTGGCCGCGCTCTGGAAGATGATCACGTAATCGAATGTGTAGGTCGTGTTGGCCGCGAGCGCGAGGCTGAGGCCCGTCGCGCTGGCGAGGGCAACCGTGTTGTTCGTGTCGTCACCGGTCGCCTTCCGCGCCGTGGTCGGACCGGGGCCCTGGAGGCCGGTCGGCCCGCGCGCGCCCGTTGTGCCCTTGGCTCCAGTGACGCCCTTGGCGCCGGCCGCACCCGTTGGGCCCTTGGCGCCGGCCGGGCCGGCAGCGCCCGTGACGCCCTTCGCGCCCTGAGTTCCAGTCGTGCCCTTGGTGCCCTGAGAACCGGTCGTGCCCGCATTGCCCTGAGATCCGGTGGTGCCATTCGAGCCCTGGGTGCCGGTGACGCCCTTGGCTCCGGTCGGGCCGCGCGCCCCGGTGGGGCCCATCGCGCCGGCCGGGCCGGTGACGCCCTTTGCGCCCTGAGCACCCGTGACGCCCTTGGCACCCTGCGCTCCGGTGACGCCCTTGGCGCCCTGCGTTCCGGTGACGCCCTTGGCGCCTTGCGTGCCGGTAGCACCCTTGGCACCGGTCGTTCCCTTGGCACCGTCAATACCCGTGACGCCCTTTGCGCCCTGAGCGCCGGTGGCGCCCTTCGCGCCGGCCAGGCCCTGGACACCGCTCACGCCCTTAGCGCCGGTAACTCCCATGGCACCCGTAGTGCCCTCGGCACCGTTCGTGCCCGTGACGCCCTTCGAGCCGGTCGCGCCCTTGGCGCCCTGGACGCCGGTCGCGCCCTTGTCTCCGGTGACGCCCTTCGCGCCCTGAGCACCCGTCAAACCCTTGGCACCCTGCGCGCCGGTCGCGCCGCGGGCACCGGTCGGGCCGAGCGCGCCGGCCGGGCCTTGAACGCCCGTCGCGCCGCGTGCACCCGCGGCGCCGGTCGCACCGGCTGCACCGGTGACGCCCTTGACGCCCTGAGCGCCGGTGGCGCCCTCGGCACCCGTCGCTCCGTTGGTCCCGGTGGCGCCTGTCACGCCGTTCGCGCCGGTCGAGCCTTTTGCGCCGGTCGAGCCTGTCACGCCGTTCGCGCCGGTCGAGCCTTTTGCACCTTGCGCGCCGGTCGAGCCCTTTGCGCCCTGAGCGCCGGTCGCGCCGCGCGCGCCCGTCGGGCCCATTGCACCGGCCGGGCCCTGGACACCCGTCGCGCCCCTAGCGCCCGCAGCGCCGGTCGCGCCCTTCGCGCCCGCGTTGCCCTGTGCGCCTGTCACACCTTTTGCTCCCTGGGCCCCGGTCGCGCCCTTCGCTCCCTGCGCGCCCGTCGGTCCCTGCGCTCCGGCCGGGCCCTGGGCACCCGTCGCGCCCTTCGCACCCTGCGTTCCCTGGACGCCGGTCGCGCCCTTGGCACCGGTGATGCCCTTCGTGCCGGTCACACCCTTGGCGCCCTGTGCGCCGGTTGCGCCGCGCGCTCCGGCCGCGCCCTGAGTCCCGGTCGCGCCACGCGCCCCCGCGACTCCGGTTGTACCCCTGGCGCCGGCCGCACCGTCGGCTCCGGTCGCCCCGCGGGCACCGGCGACCCCCTGCGGCCCCGTGGGGCCGGTCGCGCCCTTGTTCACAGCCGTGCCGGGAATCCCCTGCGCGCCCTGGGGACCGGTCGCGCCTGGGTTGCCGTCAGCGCCCGCGGGACCGGTCGGCCCCTGGAGACCCATCGGCCCCATCGGCCCGGCAGGCCCGGGCGGGCCGCCGGCTCCCTCGGGCCCGGTCGTGCCACGACGGCCGCTGGAGAAAGTCGACCGGGTCGGATCGGAATTCGACCCGGCGCTGGCGAGCGAGCTGGAAGCAGGAGTCGAGCTCTGGGTGCCACCCGCAGCGCTCGATGTCGCCGTGCCGTTCGTGCCGTTCGTGCCCGCCGAGCCGTTGCGCCCGTTCTTGCCCGCGGTGCCCTTCTGATGACTCAGGACGACCGAGGAGAACGGAGCGCCTGCCCTGTGCGCCTGCGAATGTCCAGGCGCAACCTTGTCGGCGAACAGGATCGCCCCGGCGGCCAGCGAAAGGGTGACCGCGAAGAGGAAGAGGGTGTGCGCGCCCAGAAGACGCCGCAGATGCCGCAAACTCGCCACGAACGCACCATCGGTGGCAATTGCCGGAATTCGGGAAGGTTCCGGTATGAGAGCCGTATGAACGATGCGAGAATCCCTGATTCGAGGGACGGAATCGGCCTTCCAGGGGGCTCGAGATGAGCTGCGTCCTCGTCGTCGACGACGAATCCGACATCCGCGGACTGGTGCAAGAGCTGCTCCAGCGCGCCGGCTACGACGTGATCGAAGCCGCCGACGGCAACGAGGGGCTGAAGCGGTTTCACGCCCAGAAGCCCGATCTCGTCATCCTCGACGTGCAGATGCCGGGCCTGGACGGCTGGGGCGTTCTGGAGCGGATTCGGGAGCTGAGCGAGGTCCCGGTGATCATGCTCACCGCCCGGGCCGAAGAGCTGGACAAGGTTCGCGGCCTGCGCGCCGGCGCGGACGACTACGTGACGAAGCCGTTCGGCCGGCAAGAGCTACTCGCGCGCGTCGAGGCGCACCTGCGCCGGGGCCGTGACGGCCAGGACGCGCCACAGCACTACGCCGACGAGTTCGTCGTGGTCGACTTCGCGCAGCGGGCCGTGCGCGTGGGCGGCGAGGAGGTCTCGCTGACGCCTCTCGAGTTCAGGCTCCTGACCGCTTTCGTCCGCCACCCGAATCAGGTGCTCTCCCACGACCAGCTGGTCGAGCTCGCCTGGGGCGGCGCTGGCAGCGCGGAGCGTGACCAGGTAAAGCTGTACGTGGGCTACCTCCGGCGCAAGCTCGGCGCGCCGAACGGTGCTGAGTCGCCGATCGAAACCGTGCGCGGCTTCGGCTACCGCTACCGGCCTAGAGCCTGAGCGCCGGGTCAACTGCCCCGATTGGGTCATGCAAGGGGCAACCTGCTCTTTATCCTTCGCCTTGTCGGGCCGAAGAACTACTGTGGACGCCAATCTCGCGGTCGCGCAAGCGCTTCGTTACGCGGAGGAGCTCCGCCAGATTCACGCTGGCGAACGAGCTCAGCGGGCGCTTGCCGAGCGCGCGCTCACCGAGTTGAAGGACTCCTACGGGACCACCGTCCGTGCCTTGGCCGCCGTGCTCGAGTTGCGGGACGACCAGACCGGCAACCATGCGCAGCGCGTGACCTCGCTCGCACTCGACCTGACGCGGCGCGTCGAGCCTGAGCTGGAGGAACCCGAGCTCGAATACGGGTTCCTGCTCCACGACCTGGGCAAGGTCGGCATCCGTGACGGCGTGCTGCTGAAGGCCGGCCCACTTGATGATGGCGAGTTCGAGGAGATGCGCTTCCACACGACGTTGGGCGAACGGGTCGTCGCCGGCGTTCCCTATCTCGGGGGTGTCGCGCGCGAGGTGATCGCCTCCCATCACGAGCGCTGGGACGGCAGTGGCTACCCGAAGGGATTGAAGGGGACTGAGATCCCGCTTCCGGCAAGGATCTTCTCGATCATCGACGCGTTCGACGCGATGACGAACGACCGCCCGTACAGGAAAGCGCGACCCGTGGCGGAAGCGCTTGCCGAGATCGCGCGCGGGGCTGGGACGCAGTTCGAGGCTCGGCTCGCCGATGCGTTCATCCTCCTAGTCGAAGAGCTGCGGCTCGCGGCCTGAACGGGCCGGCCCCTTCGCTGACGGTGGGCAACGGCTAGGCTGACGCCAATGGCCCCGGATGGCGCGCGAGTGCGAGGCCGGCGTTGACGGGAGACGGCACGCGCGTCCTCATCATCGACGACGACGCAATGGCTCAGAGCTGGATCCAGCTTGCGCTGGAGGGCTCGGAGTTCGCGGTCGCGGGTACAGCCTCCTCGGCCGCGGGGACGCTCGACCTGATCGAGCGGAGACGGCCAGAGCTCCTGCTCGTCGACTACCGGCTCCCCGACACGGTCGGCACGGAACTGCTCCGTGATCTGCGTCAGCGGGGAATCTCGACCCCCGCCGTCCTGATGACCGCCAACCTCGAGCGAGGATTCAACGAGGCGGCGAACGAGGCGGGTGCGCAGGGCAGCGTCCTGAAGTCCGGTCGGCCGGACGATCTGCTCCACGCTCTGCGCAGCGTCGCCGCCGGCCGAGAAGCGTTCGACGTGCGCCATCCGAAGCGGGACCCGGGCCGCGGTGCCCTAAGTCCCCGCGAGCGCGAGGTGCTGCGTCGCGTCGCGGCCGGCGCGACCAATCGCGAGATCGCTGCCGAGCTCGGCGTCGCCGAGGAGACCGTGAAGACGCTGATGGCTCGAACGTTCGCGAAGCTGGGCGTGCGGAAGCGCGCCGAGGCAGTCGCTCAGGCCCATGCGCTGGGGCTGCTATGAGCTCCGACGATACGCACGTCGCTGGTCTGATCTCCGAGCTGGCGCACGAGCTGAGGACCCCCATCGCGGCGATCTCGGGCTTTGCCGAGCTGCTTCGAATTCGGGACGACGACCGCCTCCGTCACGAGGCCGCCGACCAGATTCTGGCCGGCACGTCCCGCCTCTCACGATTCGTGAACGAGCTCGTGGCGACGTTCGAGGCGGATCACGAGCTTGCGGTTCGGTTCACCGAAACACGAGCCCGGACCGTGCGAAAGGAGAGTTCATGAAGCGCGTGCTGATCGTCGACGACGACCAATCGATCCGCACGCTTCTGCGGATGACGTTGCCGGACGACGCCTACGAGGTGATCGAGGCGGCCGACGGTAGTGAGGTCGTGAACCTTCTGACCCAGGAAGCGCCTGATCTTGTCGTTCTCGATTGGAAGATGCCCGGAAGGCACGGGGCGTTCGTGCTGGACGACTTGAAGGGCCGGAACCCGAAGCTGCCGGTGATCGTCCTGACCGCGGAGGGACGCGACACACAGAGAGCTCTTGCGGAGGCGCTCCGCGCCGACGCGTTCCTGACGAAGCCGTTCAGCCCGCTGCAGCTGCTCGAGACCATCGAGGACCTGCTTGGCCCCCAGTAGTAACTACTAGGCGGCCACGTCGCCGAGGGTGCGCTCGACGAGGCGGCGCAGCTCGTCTGGTGAGTAGGCGCTCTTGTCCAGCAGCGAGACCGTGCGCTCCAGAAGGATGTGACGCTCACCGGCCGAGAGGCGGCGGGCAGTCAGGACGATGACCGGGATCGTTCGCGTTTCCGGATCGCCCTGCAGGCGTTCGAGTACGGCGAAACCGTCGACCCCGGGCATGATCAGGTCGAGCACGACGACGTCAGGCTTCTGCCGCGCGATCTCGGCGAGCGCCTCTTCGCCGTCCGCGGCTTCGCGCAACTCGGTGACCTGGCCCTTCAGCGTCTCCTGGACGAGACGGCGGACGTTCTCTTCGTCGTCGACGACGAGGACCGAGCCGCGGCCCTCCGGAAGCAGGCGCTGCACGACCTCGCGGATCCGCTGCGGCGAAAATGGCTTCGTGATGAAGTCCGCCGCTCCGAGGGCGCCGGCGTCCTCGCGACCGTTTCGACCTGTGCAGATCACGACCGGAATGTGCGCAGTGGCGGGGTTTGCCTTGAGGCGCGAGAGGATCTGCCAGCCGTCGAGCTCTCCCGGGAGAACGATGTCGAGGCAGATCAGCACGGGTGCGCGTTCGTCCACGAGCTCGAAAGCCTTCTCGCCGCTCGCAGCCACCTGAACGCCGTAGCCGTCGCCTGACAGGTACTCGGTCAGGAGCGACGCCGCGGCGCGATCGTCCTCCACGACGAGCACGTACCGGTCGTCGGATCCGTTCCGCCGGCTTCCCGATCGCGGCAGCTCGAACCAGAAAGTCGACCCCTCGCCTTCGCGGGAGTCGAACCCGATCCGTCCGCCGTGCGCCTCGACGATGTCGCGCGCGAGGGCGAGCCCGAGACCCGTCCCTCCGATCTGGCGCGTGTCGGAGGTGTCGACGCGGAAGAACTTCGTGAACAGCTTCCGTTGCTGGTCCTGAGGAATGCCGAGGCCTTTGTCGGCGACGACGACCCGAACCATGTCGCGCCGTGGCTCGACGGCCACCTTCACGGCCCCGCCCGCAGGGGAATACTTGATCGCGTTCGAGATCAGGTTTCCGAGCACCTGCGCGATCCGGTCCCGCTCGCCGAGGAGCTCCAACGGCGCCTCCTCGGGCAGCTCGAGCTCGAGGATGTGCGCTTCGCTCTGGGCCGAAAAGACCTCGACCTGCTCGCGGAGCACGTGCTCGAGCTCGAACGGCTCGAGTGACAGCGTGAAGTTGTCCTGCTCGATCCGCTGGAGGTCGAGGAAGTCGTTGACGAGACTCGTCAGCCGTTTCGCCTCGCCGTGAATCGTGGCCAGGTAGCGCTCGCGCGTCTCGCCATCGACCTGGCGCTGGCTCAACAGCTCGGCGAAGCCGAGAATGCTGGCGAGTGGCGTGCGCAGCTCGTGCGAGACCGTCGCAACGAGCTCCGACTTGAGTCGCTCGGCCTCGCGCTCTTGAGTCACCTCGCGCAGAGTGATGATCTGGCCGATCGGCGTGCCCGCGGCGTCGCGGACAGGAGCGGCGGCGCGCTTGAACGAGCGTCCCGACTCCTCGAGCTCGTATTCGCCCGTTGACTCGTGCTCTGGATCGGCGATCACGCCGGCGATCCCGGTCCGGTACTGCTCTCGCTGAGTTACGCGTCGTGCGGCTAGCTCGCTGAGCTCACTCATGGTGCGGTCGCGCGTCATCAACTCTGCGGGCTCGCCGAGAATGTCCGAGGCGAGCCGCTCGAAGGCCGAGTTCGCAAAGACGGGGTGCCCGTCGACATCGAACATCGCCATCCCGTCCGCACTCGACTCCAGGATGGCCGCGTTGATCCCCGCATGCCGTTTGATCTCCTCGCCGGCCGCCTTGCGCTCGGTGATGTCCTTCGAGATTCCGATCAGCCCGATCACGTTGCCGTCGGAGTCGCGGTAGGGGCCCTTCGTCGAGAGGAACGTCCGCTCCGCGCCGCCGACCGTCCCGCCCTCCTCGTACGTCGACCACTCGCCCGACTCCATGACGCGACGATCGCTGGCCATCGCTCTCTCGGCGGTCTCCTTCGATGGAAGGACGTCCGCGATCGTCTTGCCCACCACGTCCTCGACCGCCTTCCCGAAGAGCTGCGCGCCTGCGGGGTTGATCAGCACGTAGCGACCCTCGAGATCCTTCACGGTGACGAGGTCGCTCGTGCCTTCGCTGATCGCGGTGAGAAGCTCGCTGTTCTGCTGCAGCGCTTCGTGCATCGCGGTGAGCTTGGCCTGGCCGTCTTCGAGCTCGACCGTCTGCGCCTCGAGCTCGGCGTTCTGGCTCTCGAGCTCGTCCCGGCTCGCCTGCAGCGCTTCGGCCATCTCGTTGAACCCCTGGCCGAGATCGGCGATCTCTGCGGCACCTGCGGCCGGAACCCGGGCGGAGAGGTCGCCCTCTCTCAGTCGCTGCGCAGCGGCCGCGAGGCGTCTCACCGGCGTGACAATCACGCGGGTGAAGTAGCCGGCGAAGAGAAGGATTAGCAGAACCGAGCCGGCAAGCCCGCCGAGGCCTAGCGCAACTGCCTGTCGTGCTTCCGCGCGGGTATGCGACCGGCGCTCCGCTCCGAGGCGCCGCTCGACCGCATCGAAGCGATCGAAGCGCGCACGGATCGCGTCCACTTGTCGCTTGCCGCGACCTGTGGCGACGAGCGCGGTGGCGTGGTCGAGATCACCTCGCTGTGCGGCCGCCACCAGCAGAACGGCGTAGCCAGAGACATAGGAGTCGATCGCGGCCGAAATCGCCTGAGCCCGCCGCTCCTGCTCGGGGTTGTCCCGTACGAGCTGCTCGAGCTCCTCGAGCTGTCCGTGCCTGAGCTCGCGAAGAGCCCTCTGCCACGGTTCGAGGAAGCGCGGATTGTTCGTAATCAGGTACCCCCGCTGCCCCGTCTCGACATCGATCACGAGCTTCTCGAGACCGTTCGCATCGGCAACGACGGACTCCGAGTGCTCGGCCCAGGCCGCATCGTTGCGAAGCTCGCCGATCGAGAGAATGAGTACGGCGAACGCGGCCGCGACGAGTATCGCGAGCGCCGCGCTTGCGACCAGCATCCGCCGGCTGAGGCCCTTCACGCCGAGGCCTTTAGGTAGGCGTGCGGAGCCATCCGATTCAGGCCAAGCTTCCCGGGGTCAGACACGCGCTCGCTGCGGCCGAGCAGCAGGATGCCTCCTGGGACGAGCGCTCGGGCGAGGTTCGAGTGCAAGTGCTTTTTCGCATCTCGCGCGAGATAGATGGCGAGGTTGCGGCAGAGCACCAGCGTCCATTGGCCGGGCGGCGGCTCCTCGCGAACGAGGTCTCGTCGCTCCCAGCGCAGGCACCGGCGCAGGCTCTCGGGAATCGCTTCGTCAAGCACGAAGCCGTGTGCGAGCTCGAGATTCTCGGCGAGGACGTCGCTTCCGAGGAGCGAGGAACCGTCGAGTGCTCCGAGCCGGTCGAGCAGCAACCCGAGACTGACGAGCTCGGAGCCGTCTGCGCACCCGGCGGACCAAGCTGCGATCCGGCGGCCGCCGGCGATGAGGAGGGGAAGGAGCTCGTGCTCGAGCAGCTCGAACTGGGCAGGGTCGCGGAACAGCCCCGAGACCGAGACGGCGATCGAGCGGCGGAAGCGGATGCGGGCGGCGGGGTTGGCCTGGAGCAGCTCCGCTAGGCCGCGCTCGTCGCCGATCGGCTCGCGTGAGAAGGCCCGCCGCACCCCGCGCTCGACGTGGGCGGCCCCGTATGCCTCGAGCTCGAGGCCGGACGCATCCGAAAGCTGCGCCAGCGCTCGGCGGCCTGGGCGCGGGCGGTCAGCATGATCACCGAGGTCTCGGCGAACCGCGCGTCTTGGCGCAGCTCCGCCAGAACCTCGAGACCCGTCCGTCCGGGCATCATCATGTCCAGCACGATCAGATCCGGCTCCAGGCTTCGCGCGAAGTCGACGGACTCGTCGCCGTCCCGCGCCTCGTGGACCTCGTAGTCGGCGCCGTCGAGAGCGGCACGAACGAGGACCCGGAGGGTCTCTTCGTTGTCACAGATGAGAACTTTCGGCCGCAGCGGAGGCCCTTCCGGTCGCCTGCCTGGTCCTCGGAGATATCGGCGCCTCGGGCCGGAGCTTGAGCAAGGTCACGCGTGAGCAAGGAGGTTGTCCAGGAGCCGCCGGAACTTCGCAGGTGGCATCGCAGTCGCCTCGGCATGGGCAAACCGGATGAGCGTGTTCTGCCGCGACGGCCAGTAGGCCCACGCGAGCGTCGACGCGAACCGCTCGCAGCCAAGCTGCGAATGGCGCAGGCCCGGGCGGCCGGCCCACCAGGTCTTGGCGCGGAGGAGCTTCGTCAGGCGTGCCCGCACCGTTGCGTCGAACATGAAGAAGTCGATCTGGTGTGCGAACTCGTGCTGGACAACGCCCCAAGCTGCGCGGCCCTTGGCAAGCAGGGCCGGGTTGAGCCAGACGGCGCCCTTCGTCGCATAGGACCCGCCCTTGGCGAAGTGGATCGTCACTTCGCCCGGGATGAGACTCCAATCGAACGAGCTTGCCTCGAGCGCGGCGCGGACGGTGGCCTGCTGACGGGCCGTGCCGCCGTCAAAGGAGTAGCCCGTGGGCTGGGCCTGCGCCTTGCCCGGCAAACCGAGCAGCACCACCGCGAGAAGCGTTACCGCGGCAAGGAATGCGAGGAGGGCGGTGAGCTGTTTGCGAGCCATGCTCTAGTGATGCCATGGCCCGGCACTGCCGGTGTCCCCCGATTTCCGCCTTTAGGGCTCGGTTTGTCCCCCGTTCGGGTCCGCGAACGGAAGTTGTCCCCGTTTTGGCGCGTCGGCGCTCAGGCAACTAGGGCACGGGTGGCCACGTCGAGGTCCTGCTCGACCCCGAGCGGCAGCTCGACCCGTACGGTTGTGCCGGCGCTCTCGACGCTCTCGAGCGCAATCCGGCCGCGGTGCCGCTCGACGATCGCCTTTGTGATCGCGAGTCCCAGACCGGTCCCCGGAATCGCGTGCTCGGTCGCGCTCGAGCTGCGGAAGAAACGTTCGAAGAGCTGTGCCTGCTCGTGCGAAGGGATTCCTAGCCCCGTGTCCTCGACCTCCAGCACCGCATGTCCGTTCGCCGCCGTGAGCCGCACCTCGACGCTGCCGCCCTTCGGCGTGAACTTGAGCGCGTTCGAGATGAGGTTGTCGAGCACCTGGGCGAGTCGCGCACGATCGCCCTCGAGCTTGGGCACCGGCTCCGCGTGGGCGGTGAGCTTGATTCCCTGGGCAACAGCGATAGGAGACGACGCCTCGATGCATTCGTCAACGATGGTGTTCAGGTCGACGGTGTCGAGCTCGATGGCGAGCTTGCCGGCTTCGACCTGGGCGAGGAAGAGCAGGTCGCTGACGAGATCCAGCAGTCGCTGCGAGTTGCGGTCGACGACTCCGATAAAGCGCCGCTGGTCGTCGGTGAGCTCACCCGCCTCCTCGAGCAGGAGCTCGGTGTAACCGCGGATCGAGGTCAGCGGTGTGCGCAGCTCGTGGGAGACGAGCGACACGAACTCGTCCTTGAGCCGGTCGAGCTCGCGGAGCCGATCGTTTTGCTCGGACAGCAGCTGCTGCACCGCTTCCGCCTCGGTGCGGGCGTCCCGCTCGGCGTCGAGCAGGACTCCCCGCTCGTTGGCCAGCTCACGGAGACGGCGATTGCGCGCTTCGAGTTGACGCATCAGCCGGTTCATGATCGGCAGCAGCGACATGAAGAGCGCGAGCAGCGCGACCGCGAGGATCACCGCAAGCCGGATGTGCGTGTCGCCCGTGCCGACGGCGACGGCACGGTAGTCCTGGTCGAGCCCGATCACGCCGATCGGCTTGCCGGTGAACGTCGGGCGCACGGGCACCAGGATCTGCAGAACCTTCAGTTGCTTCTGGCCGCGCCATGTGTCCGTGTAGGTGATGCGCCGCGTGACCTCGCCTCGCAGTACGGCGGCGAGGATCATCGGGTGCTGAACCTTCTGGCCGATCCGCTCGTGGCGCGCCGAGTAGGTGATCGTGCCGTTCGGCGAGACGAGGCCCCCGCCGACGACGCCCGGCACGACGATGCTGCGGCGGAAGAGCCCGTCGAGCGCGTTGCGGCGGGCGCGTGAGACCGGCGCGGCGAAATCGGCTGCCCGAAGGTGGCTGCGCAGGTTCGTCACGGCGACCGCGCGGGCCTGGTTCTCGACCGTCCGGGCCGCGCGGTTCTCGACCTCGCGGTTCACGAGCCAGGAGATCGCGAGGCCCGTGCAGAGCAGGACGATTGCGATGTACAGGGCGAAGCGGAGCCGCAGCCTGGGCTGGGCCTCGTCCGCGCCGGGTGTGTGCGCAGCAATGCGCGTTTGCTGAGAGGTGGACTCCACCATCGCTCGCCGTTTGCTTGATCGGCATGAGCGAACCGCCACGAAAGGCCAACAGCGGAAATCCCCCAAATGGGTTAGTGCCTCGCCCCGAAGCCTCGCCGCAAGGCAGAATCCGCTCATGGCGAGGACGGAGGACCGGCCCGAGGTCGGCGGCAGGACCGAGGAGTGGCGGCAGAGCCTCTACGAAGCGGCGCCCGAGCGCCAGGGCGAGCTCTTCAGCACGATCTCCGGGCTAGAGAACGAGCCCCTCTGCACGCCTGACACGGTCGAGGTCGACTACGACCGCGACCTCGGCTATCCGGGGGTCTTCCCGTTCACGCGCGGGGTCTACCCGTCGATGTACCGCGGGCGGCTCTGGACGATGCGACAGTTCGCCGGGTTCGGCACGGCGGAGGAGACGAACGAGCGCTTCCGCTACCTGCTCGACCACGGCCAGACCGGGCTCTCGACGGCCTTCGACATGCCGACGCTGATGGGTTACGACTCCGACCACGCGCGCTCGCTCGGCGAGGTCGGTCGCGAGGGGGTCGCCGTCGACTCGCTGGCGGACATGGAGACGCTGTTCGACGGGATCCCCCTCGGCGAGGTCTCGACGTCGATGACGATCAACGGGCCGGCGGCGATGCTGCTCGCCTTCTACGTCTGCGTCGCCGAGCAGCAGGGCGTCTCGCGCGCGGAGCTTCGCGGGACGATCCAGACGGACATCCTCAAGGAGTACATCGCGCAGAAGGAGTGGATCTTCCCGCCCGAGCCGTCGATGCGGCTCGTGACGGACATGGTCGAGTACTGCGCGCGCGAGCTGCCGCGCTGGCACCCGATCTCGATCTCCGGCTACCACATCCGGGAGGCCGGCTCGAACGCCGTCCAAGAGCTCGCCTTCACGCTCGCCAACGGCTTCGCCTACGTCGACGCGGCGCTCGAGCGCGGCCTCGACGTGGACGAGTTCGCGCCGCGCCTGAGCTTCTTCTTCAACGCGCACGTCGACTTCTTCGAGGAGATCGCCAAGTACAGGGCTGCGCGGCGCATCTGGGCGCGCGAGCTGCGCGACCGGTACGGCGCCAAGAACCCGCGCTCCTGGCTGATGCGCTTCCACACCCAGACCGCGGGGGTCTCTCTCACTGCGCAGCAGCCCGAGGTGAACATCGTCCGCACTGCGCTCGAGGCCCTGGCGGCCGTCCTCGGCGGAACGCAGTCACTGCACACGAACTCGTTCGACGAGGCTCTTGCGCTGCCGACCGAGAACGCCGTCCGCCTGGCGCTGCGCACGCAGCAGGTGATCGCGCACGAGACCGGCGTCGTCAACACGATCGACCCGCTCGGCGGCTCGTACTACCTCGAGGACCTGACGAGCCGGCTCGAGGCCGAGGCCTACGAGTACTTCGAACGGATAGGCAAGCTCGGCGGCGTGATCGCGGCGATCAAGGACAACTTCTTCCAGCGCGAGATCGCCGACGCGTCCTTCCGCTACCAGGCCGAGGTCGAGGCGAAGCAGCGCGTGATCGTCGGCGTCAACCGCTACCAGCTCGAGGACGAGCCCGAGCTCGAGATCCTCCGCATCGACCCTGCGCTCGAGGACAAGCAGGTCGAGCGCGTCCGCGGCCTGCGCGGCCGCCGCGAGTCAGGCGAGGTCGAGGCCGCCCTGGCGAAGCTCAAGGAAGCCGCGGCCCGCGAGGGCGAGAACCTGATGCCACTGCTCGTCGAGGCCTCCCGCGCGTACGCCACGCTGGGCGAGATGTGCGACGCGTTGCGCGAGGTTTGGGGCGTCTGGCGGGAGACTCCGGTCTTCTAACTTCCGCGCTACTCTGTGCGTCCTACTGCTCTGACGCGCATGAACACGATTCAGACTGCTCTCTCATCGGCCCGCTTCAACCGCTTCATGCTGTGGTTCGGCGTGCTGGTCCTCGCTGCCGGGGCTTTCGCCCTCATCTTCAAGTACGCCGGTGGCAGCGACCAGACGAGCGCCAATCCGTCACCGGGCTTCCACCCGAAGCTGCCGACGAAGAGCACTCCGCTCAAGAACGCGAACGGCGTCACCATCAAGACCTTCTACCAGCTCGATCCGGGGATGCGCACGGCGATTCGCAAGTTCATCGGAACCGCGGTTATGCGCAGGAACCTCGACGAGGGATGGGCCGCAACCGCGCCTACTCTGCGGAACGCGGTCACCCACAAACAGTGGATGACCGGAAACCTGCCCGTCGTTCCCTACCCGGTCGACAACCTGAACACGATTCAGTACTACCTCGACTACGCCTCGACGAAGGCGATCCTGGTCGAGGTCGGCGTCAGCGCCAAGGCTTCGCTGGGCATTCGCCCGGCGAGCTTCCAGCTCGAGCTCGTCCCGGTCGGCCACGGCCGCTGGGCCGTCGATTACTGGATGCCGCGCTGGACGCCGCCCGTCCCGCAGAACTGATTCATAAGCGCTAGCTGCTAGTCGCGCGGGTCGAGCGCGATCTGCATGCCGTCGTGGGCCTGCTCGTACCCGTCCTCGAGCGGCCGCTCGAACGGACGATGCGTGATCAGCAGCCGCTTGGCCCCTGAGGCCTCGAACGCCTCGTTGGCCTCCTCGGCGCTGAGGTGTCCTCGCTTGCCGCCCTCGGGGTTCGGACGGAGCAGCGTCGCCTCGCAGACGAACAGGTCGGCGTCGCGCGCAAGGTCGGCGAGGCTCGCGCTCGGGCCGGAGTCGCCCGAGTAGCCGACGACCGCCCCGTTCGCCGCGGCGCGGAAGCCGAAGGCCAGGAGGTCGTAGTGGAGCACCCGCCGCGGCGTGACCTCGAAGCCGGCCGCCTCGAAAGTCTCTCCGTCCGCGTACTCGTGGAGGTCGAACGCATCCTCGAACATGTCGGGGCGCCCGAGCCGCCCGCCGATCGCGCTCAGCAGCTCGGTGCCCTCCGGCGGAACCCAGAGCTCCGGCTTCCGCGTGTCCTGACCGGGGCCGAGGGTCGAGCCCCAGACCCACGGGACGAGGTCGCCCCAGTGGTCGAGGTGCCAGTGCGTGACGGCGATCGCGTCCAGCGCGGGCCAGGGCTCCCGCTCGCGCAGCTTCGCGAGCACGCCGGGGCCGCAGTCCAGCAGCAGCCGTCCCGGGCCCTCGAGGAGGTAGCCGGACTGCGCGCCGCCCGGGTTCGGCCAGGCCGGGGAGCAGCCAACGACGGTCAGTTTCACGTTCGTATACTCATCTCGATGGCCAGCAAGATCCGTGTCGTCATAGCAAAGCCCGGCCTTGACGGTCACGACCGGGGGGCAAAGATCATCGCACGCGCGCTGCGGGACGCGGGGATGGAAGTCATCTACACCGGCCTCCACCAGACCCCGGAGCAGATCGTCGAGACGGCGATCCAGGAGGATGCGGACGCGGTCGGGGTCTCGATCCTGTCCGGCGCCCACATGACGCTCGTGCCCCGGATCCTCGACGGGCTTCGCGAGAACGGGGCGGAGGACGTGCTCGTCGTCCTGGGCGGGACGATCCCGGCGGAGGACGCGGAGGAGCTCAAGCGCCAAGGGGTGGCGGCGGTCTTCACCCCGGGCGCGCCGACCTCCGAGATCGTGGACTTCCTGAAGGGAAAGGTCCCCGCCTGAGCATTCGCGTCGAGCGCGAGGACGCGATCGCGATCGTCACGATCGACCGGCTGGAGGCGATGAACGCCCTCGACCGGCCGACGCTGGACGAGTTGCGCGACCGGCTGCTCGAGCTGCGCGACGATGTCGAGGCGCGGGTGGTCGTCTTGACCGGGGCGGGCGAGAAGGCGTTCGTCGCCGGCGCGGACATCAAGTACATGAGCGGCCTCGGCACCGACGAGGCGAAGGAGTGGGGCGGGCTCGGCCATGCCTGCGGCCGGCTCCTGGAGACGATGCCGAAGCCGACGATCGCCGCGATCAACGGGTTCGCCCTCGGCGGCGGCTGCGAGCTCGCGCTCGCCTGCGACCTGCGCTACGCGTCCTCGGCGGCCAAGCTCGGACAGCCCGAGGTCAACCTCGGGATCATCCCGGGCTGGGGTGGCACCCAGCGGCTCGCCCGGGTCTGCGGCCTTGGCGCTGCGAAGGACCTGATCCTGACCGGCCGCGTCGTCGATGCGGACGAAGCTCTGCGGATCGGGCTCGTCAACGGCGTGCACGACCCGGTGCTCGAGAAGGTCCGCGAGGTCGGCGCGCTGCTCGCGTCGAAGAGCCCGCTGGCGCTGGCGGCGGCGAAGCGGGCGCTGAACCACGCGCTCCAGGGCGACCACGTCGGGAACCTCGAGCGCGAGGCGGACGAGTTCGGGTCGCTCTTCGCGAGCGAGGACGCGAAGGAGGGCATGACGGCGTTCGCGGAAAAACGCGAGCCGCGCTTCGTCGGGCGCTAGCTAGCGGAGTACGAGCGAGACCAGCGACGCGCTGAGCGCGAGGTCGTCGCCCCGCTCGGCCTTGAGCGTCGCGGGGGCCACAGCGGTCCAGACGTCGACGGCCTGACCCACGTCTGCGTCGGCGAGGGTCGCCGACGTGCCCGGCCCGCCGATCTTCGCGACCGTCTGGACGAGCGCGGACGAGGAAACCTCGACGACGAGCTTCCGCTTCAGCTTCGTCTGGCGCTGGCGCATCGGCCACGCGTTGACGGTGGCCGTCTTGACGCGGATCGAGCTGTCCGTCACCCCGGCCACGGTGCCGCGCAGCTCGAGCGTGAACGGTGACCCACTGGGCGCGGCGAAGAGCAGATGCAGGCCGCTCTGCAGCCACGTGTACGGGTCGACGGCGCGGCCGCCGTTCGGGTGCAGCTCGAAATGCAGATGAGGATGGATGCCGTTGGCGTCGCCCGAATCGCCCACGTATCCGACGACCTGGCCGGCCGTCACCTTGGCGCCGTCCTTGAGCCCCTTCGCGTAGGCGGTCCCGGCGACGCACTTGCCGCGGTTGTCGTTCCGCCCCGTGAGGTCGTTGTTCAGGTGGATGTAGTAGTAGGTCGTGCCGCTCGCGCCGTAGAGGTAGAGCATGCAGCCGGCGGTCGCGGAGTGCGTCCAGAACTTGACCTTGCCCGGCTCGGCGGCGAGGGCGAGCGCGCGCTTCGGCGCCATCATGTCGATGCCCTGGTGCGGCCCACCTGCCCGGGCCTCGCCGAAGTCGTCCGTGTAGGTCGTCGGGCCGAGGACGGGGAAGACGATCGTCGTCGGCGGCTGTCTCGAGCCTGCGGACGCCGCTCCGACCAGGAGAGCCGGGAGGGCAACTACGAGAGCGAGGGTTCCTCGGGCTGTCGTCCGGAAAGGGTTCACGGGCGGCCGAAGCGCCAGACCCTAGCAGGTGGCCTCGCTTGTAGAGTCCTCGCCGCATGAAGATCGCCGTGTGCGCCAAGTACGTGCCGGAGGCCGCCGCGAACGCGCGGATCGACCCGCAGACGAAGCGCCTCGACCGGTCCGGCGAGGGCGCGCTGAACCCGTTCGACGTCCATGCCGTCGAGGAAGCGCTCAAGCTGAAGGAGGCGGGCGAGGCCGAGGTGGTGATCGTCTCCGTCGGTCCGGAGCGCGCTCTGGAGGCGATGCGCAAGGCGCTGGCGATGGGCGCCGACCGCGTCGTGCTCGTCAGCGACGATTCCGCCGCGGGCTCCGATCTCATCGCGACCAGCCGGGTCCTCGCGGCCGCGCTGGCGCGCGAGGAGCCCGACCTCGTGCTCTTCGGCCAGCAGGCGAACGACTCCGACGGCGCGGTGCTCTGGGCGGCGGTCGCCGACCGCCTGCAGCAGCCCCTGATCTCCCAGGTTGCGGAGCTCACTCGGGAGAACGGGAAGGTCCGCGGCAAGCGCCAGACCGAGTACGGCTACGACGTGATCGAGGCGCCGCTGCCCGCCGTGGTCGCCGTCTCGGACGCGATCAACGAGCCGCGCTACCCGTCGCTGAAGGGGATCATGGGCGCGAAGAAGAAGCCGCAGGAGACGGTGTCTCTCTCCGATCTCGGAGTCGACGTGGGGGAGGCGGGCGAGGCGGGATCGCGTACCGAGGTCTACGAGCTGGGCGATCCACCGGCGCGCGGCGACACGGTCAAGATCGACGACGACGGCACCGCGGCCGAGAAGATCCTCGCGTTCCTCCAGGAGAAGAAGGCTTTGTGAAGACGCTCGTCTTCCTCGAGGACCACGAAGGCAAGCTGCAGAAGGACTCGCTCGGCGTCCTCTCGAAGGCAGCCTCGCTCGACGGCAAGGTCGAGGCCGTGCTGCTCGGCTCCGAGGTCGCGGGCCTGGCGGCGGAGGCCGGGCGCTACGGGGCGGCGCGGGTGCACGTGATCGAGGACGTCCTCCTGGCGAAACCGCTGCCGCAGCCACGGATCGACGCGCTCGAGACGCTCGTGGGGGAACGCGGGTTCGACACTCTGCTGTTCGCGGCGACGGTGCTCTCGGCGGACATCGCCGCCGGGCTCGCGGCGCGGCTCGACGCGGGTCTGAACTGGGATCTGACCGACGTCGTGCTCGAGGACGGGAAGCTTGTCGGCAAGCGGCCGGCGCTCGGCGACTCGGTCTACGTCGACGTGGGGTGGACCTCGGAGCCTCGGCTGGCACTGGTCCGCTCGGGGACCTTCGAGCCCGAAGCCAGAACTGATGCCGGTGATGCCGAGGTCGAGAAGTTCGAATCGCGCCTGCAGGACTTCTCGCTGGCCGCGGAGATGGTCGAGCAGGCGCACGAGGAGAGCGAGGGGCCGTCGATCGAGGACGCGGACGTGATCGTCGCGGGCGGGCGGGGGCTCGGCTCGCCGGAGAACTTCGCCCTGGTCGAGGAGCTCGCGAAGGCACGCGGCGGGGCGGTCGCGGCCACGCGTGCGGTCGTCGACGCGGGCTGGTACCCGTACGCGGCGCAGGTGGGGCACACGGGCAAGACCGTCTCGCCGAAGCTCTACATCGCGTGCGGGATCTCGGGCGCGATCCAGCACAAGGTCGGCATGCAGAGCTCGGGCCTGATCGTCGCGATCAACAAGGACCCGAACGCGCCGATCTTCGAGTACGCCGACCTCGGGATCGTCGGCGACCTGCACGAGGTCGTCCCGAAGCTGACCGAGCTCGTCCGCCAGCGAAAAGCCGCGTGAAGCCGTCCGAGTTTCCGCCGCCGTTCTCGGTCGACGAGTTCGTCGCCGCTCCGGGCGAGCCCGAGATCGAAGTCGGCGTCCTGATCGTCGGCGCGGGCCCGGCCGGGCTCGCATGCGCGATCCGGCTCGGGCAGCTGCTGGAGAGCGAGCCCGAGCTGGCCGAGCGGCTCGGCGACGTCCCGGTGGCCGTGCTCGAGAAGGGCAAGCAGCCCGGCTCGCATCTGCTCTCGGGCGCGGTCGTCAATCCGCGGTCGCTGCGAACGCTGTTCGAAGGGCGCGTGCGCACGAGCGAGATGCCGTTCTTCGGGCGTGTCGAGCACGAGTCGGTCTACTTCCTGACTCCGGGCCGCGCGATGCGGATCCCGACTCCGCCGACGATGCGGAACCACGGGAACTTCGTCGCGTCGCTCTCGCAGCTCGGCCGCTGGCTCGCCGAGCGGGCGGAGGAGGCGGGGTCGACGATCCTGCCGGAGACCGCGGCGACGACGCTGCTCGTCTCGGATGCGCGGGTGCGCGGCGTGCGCACCGGAGACCGCGGGCGCGGCCGTTCGGGCGAGGAGCTCGGGAACTTCGAGCCCGGCACTGATGTTCACGCGCGCGTGACGGTGCTCGCGGAGGGCACGCAGGGGCATCTCACCGGGGTCGCGCTGGAGCGCTTCGGGCTCGCGGGCGAGAACCCGCAGGTCTGGGCGCTCGGCGTCAAGGAAGTCTGGCGGGTGCAGAAGCCGCTCGACCGCGTGATCCACACGATGGGCTGGCCGCTGCGGGCGGGAGCGAAGCACCGTGAGTTCGGCGGCTCGTTCGTCTATCCGATGGGCCCGGACATGGTCACGCTCGGGATGGTCGTCGGGCTCGACTACCGCGATGTCGAGCTCTCCGTGCACGACCTGCTGCAGGAGCTGAAGACGCATCCGCTGCTGCGCGGGATCCTGGAGGGCGGGGAGCGGATCGCGTGGGGGGCGAAGACGATTCCGGAGGGCGGGTTCCTGTCGGTGCCGCAGCGGCTGCACGCGCCGGGCCTCCTGATCTGCGGCGACGGTGCGGGGCTTGTCAATGTGCCC
>WNGE01013548.1_pt1 | contig 21613 bp, 18 predicted proteins | sample 5400651 | NCBI WGS metagenome assembly WNGE01 (sample SAMN13153370, study PRJNA577476) | soil metagenome | isolation source: 60 cm soil or saprolite under grassland replicate 2 | place: USA:California | collected 2016-06-15 | reverse complement strand
CGATCAACACGCACGTGACGAAAAAGAGTGCATCGGGTTTCGTATGCGCAAGCGTGAACTCGACGGCAGCGAGAATGACAAACGTAATCCCGAAGAGAACCCGGTCGTACCAGGTGAAGCCGGCGGTTCGGTTGACCGCACATGACCCGACGTTCAAGGTAATGGCCCCGACGACGCCGATCGCATACAGACCCGCCAGGGAAGTAAAGTCGGCGGCGCTCAGGACGACAATCACGGGCAAGCCGAAGGCGATCAGGAGTGGAATCCAAGGGACGCCGTGGCGATTCAGCCGCGTGAACTGGCGCGGCAGCTCGCCATCGCGCGTGACCATGTAAAGCAGCCCGATCATCGCGACAATGGCCGTGTTCGAAGCGCTCAGAAGGAGGAAGAAAAACACGATGCCAACGATCCAGCCGAACAGGCTTCCAAACGCGGGCGAAACAGAAGCGGCGCCGAATTGTTCGCCGATGAAACGCAGCATGTCTTCTTTGCGTTGCTCGATAGCGGCCGCGACTTCGCTTGCGCCGCTAAGATGAAGGGTTTGGCCCAGCACGCTCGGCAGAGAGAGCATCGCCCAGCCGAGTAGCGCGGTTGCGAAGACGACTTCGATCGCCACTGGCGCAATCGCCTTGAGCGATTCACGCGCGACGCTTGGGTGTTCCGGCGTCGCGCCGGGGTCGAGCTTGATTACCCCGGTCAAATTCGCGATTGATTCTGCGCCGGAGAGGGCAAGGATCACGCCGACGAACTGCACCCACAAAGCGCCAACGCTCTCGTGCCGGGGCTGCAAAAACTGCGTCGTTAAATGCGGCGCGCTGATCCCGATCAACACCAACACCACGATCACTGTCGGCAGCGCCAGCGCGATGGCCATGCTGCCGCTATGTCTCGGGCCGAAATAGTTGATCGCGCCTAGAAACAACAGCACCGCCGTCGTGGTCAGCGCGATATGATCGCGAAGAAACTTGATCCAGGTTATCTGCTCCGCGCCGGAAGTGATGTAGCTCAATGCAGACCAACCACTGAGCGCAGCCGTGACCGTCAGATCCGCAACCAGAAGTAGCGCCCCGACCACCGCCAGCAACCGGCCTTGCGAACGCGCCGCTGAGTATACCCCGCCGCCATCGGGGAAATGACGACAGATAACGATATAATTGATGCCTACCAAGCCCGTGACGGCGCAGACCGCAAGAATAATCGGAAGAGATGAGAAGCCTGCCGCCACGAACGCCAGGCCGATCACGTAGCACTTGCTCGTGCCCCAATCGCCATAGAGAAACGCGCCGGCGCGCTTCCAATCGACATTGCGTGGCCGATGCACTCCAGAGGTCGCGTCGAGAATAATATCAGCCATCGCTATTGGCTCTGACTCTTCATTGCGCGCTTGTTCGCTGGCAAGCTCTTTCTCAGCCACGCCCGCCTTGACTGTGAATCGACTCAATCAGATGTTTCTCCAGTTCTTTGTTTCGCTTAATGGATCGGCGAGTGGCCGCTCCAATGGGGGAACCAAATTCCGGCCGCGAATGCGGTGCGGATCGGGGCGAACGATGCGCGGCATCGGGAGCATTTAATGGCTCCAGCCCGACAGCTAACCTCGTCAGCATCATTAAAGGGCAAAAGGATGTCGCAGGGAAATCGACTCCTGAAGTGAGACGCCCCGTCGCGCGAGTGTCGTCTCGTTTGAGTCGAATCAATTGATACCAACAGACGTTAAGCGACCGCGCAATGTCGATTGGAAACGCGCGGCCGCGATTTTGTACGGCGACTGGGGCACGAGCAAGGCCTACGTCATCGGTCTCGCCTTTGCCGTGGCCGGCTACGCATCGTTCTGGCTCATCGCCCTGATGTGCGTCCTCACCGCGCTCGTTGGCCTCAACTACATGATCATTTGCCGTCTCTACCCGGACGGCGGCGGTGTTTACGCGAGCGTGCGCCATCGCTCCGAAGTCATCTCCATCGTCGGTGCCTTTCTTCTCATCGCCGATTATTTGGTAACGGCGGCCATCAGCGCGCTTTCTGGGTTTCAATACCTCGGCGTTCCGCATCCGGAAAAATTCGCTGCCGCGGCCATTCTCATTATCGGGTTGCTCAATCTGCTCGGACCGAAACACACGGGCGGTCTCGCTTTTTTGATTTCGGTGCCAACTGCCATCGTCGTCGTTGTTCTCGGACTTTTCAGTCTGCCGCACATGGGGGAAGCGATTGGTCGTTTACAACCGTTGCACGGCGGCTTCTGGCAAAATTGGGCCGGCTTTGTCGGAATCGTGCTCGCGCTGTCCGGGGTGGAAGCGATCGCGAATGCAACTGGCGTGATGAAGCTCGATCCGGGCAGCACTGATGCGCAACCATCTGTGCGCAAGACTTCCACTCCCGCCATTCTGTGGGTGATGATCGAAGTCTGTCTCTTCACCGCGCTGCTCGGTCTCGCCATGCACGCGCTCGGCGGACTGCAAACCGTTAACGGCGACGTCAACGCGCCCGGCGCGCAAGGTGTGCGCGATTACATGCTGCGTTACATGGGAGAAACCTTCGTCGGCGGCGCGCTTGGGCCCGCGCTCGGACATGCTTTCGGCATCATTGTCAGCATCGTATTCGCCCTGCTTCTGCTCTCGGCGACGAACACGGCGATTGTCGATCTAATCATGATCCAATTCCTCATGGCGCGCGACCAGGAGTTGCCGAAGATTTTCCAGCGTCTTAACAAATGGGGCGTGCCGAGCGCGGGCATGTTGCTCGCCACGCTTGTGCCGATGTTGCTTGTGGTTCTTGTAAAAGACATGGCCGGCCTTGCTGACCTCTACGCGGTGGGCGTCGTCGGCGCGATCGCTACGAATCTTGGCGCGACCGCGACCGACCGGAAGTTGACTATCAAATCTTGGGAGCGGACTCTCATGTTCGCGACGTTCATCGTCATGGCGGCGATCGAGCTTTCGTTGCTCATCGACAAACCGAATGCGCGCTATTTTGCAGTTACGATTCTCGCGGTTGGCCTGATTCTGCGCGGCCTCGTCCAGGAACGCCGGATGAAAAAGGAGAGGCCGGCAATCGCGCCAGAAAAGCTGGCTGTCGATCTTGCGAGGACCCCTCCTGTCACCGCGCTACCCGCGCTGGTGGGTGCGGAATCGATTTTATGCGCGATCCGCGGGACAGGCCGCACGCTTGATTTCGCGCTCCGTGAAGCGCGCAACACAAAGTCTCGACTCTATTTGCTCTTCGTGCGGGAACAACCCTTCATGACCGAGCAGGACGTCAAACGCAAATGGCAGGAAGACGCCGAAGCCAGCACCATCTTTGCCGAAGCGAAACAAAAAGCGGCCGATCAACCGCCGTTGTTCTGTTACGCTGTTAGTCCCTCGGCGGCCGAAACAATTGTCGATGTTGCCGCGACGCTCGGCGCATCGCGGGTCATTCTCGGCGCGCCACAACGCGGGACACTCGTGAATCTTCTTCGCGGCAACGTCATCCGCGAAGTTTCAAACTCACTCCCGGAAGAAATCGATCTGCTTGTTTACGCGTGACACCGCTCCCCGTTTGTAACCGGGAAAAATTCCCTGTTACAGCGTTGACTTGCGCTATCAGAAGCGCTTAAAGATAATGTGTGGCCCGCTCTTCCACGACCTTCCCCCGCAAGTGGAACTCTACAGAGACAACCGTCATTCGGGTTCCGAAGGGAATTGCCACAGAACTGCTCAAGATCGCGCGCCGCCTCGATATCGCAAGTCTTCCGCAGCGCAGTCCGTTTCGATATCCTGGCGAGAAAACATGGCTCGTTCCCTACATTTAGCCTAACACCGTTCAACGTGTCCTATCCTGGCGAAGTAATCTTTCGGGCTTCGTACAACATTTTCCCAGACGAAGATCTCGTCGTTGAGGCCGATGGTGCCGGCGGGGCTACGCTTCTTGTTGTCCAAGGTAACTATCCTATCGATTATCTGGTGAAGGCTCAGCACGAATTCGACTCAGAAGAGGAAGCTTGCGAAAAAGCCGATCAGATGGTGGAGTAGTTACGAAAGTTAACTGATGGTGCTCGAGAAGTCGCGACGAAACTCCTCGTAGATCACGCGAAGAACTTTCTGACGGTCTTCGACATCTTCGAACCCCGTCGCCAATCCCAACAAGTGTTCGCGTTTGATGGATTGCACCTTCATATTTATCAAGTATCGCCTGATGTCCTCTGCGATATCATCAATCACCAGGATCACGTTTCCGTCCTGAAGTCGCTCGATGTCAAAATTCAGCTTTAGTTCGGCATAGAGTTTGTCAGCTTCTGCTTTCGTGTGCACACGCAGCTTCTTGACTTGGTAAACCACTCCAAAGTTTGTGGCCAAATCGACTCCTCGATCGTGTGCAGAAGTCCGAGTGTCCCGATAAATTTTACATGCGAACCTTTCCAAATGCACCTTGATCAGCGCGAAGCTTACTATCTCAAATGTCGTCGCGTTGCGCTCGATTTGTTGATTAATAAGCTTAATAAAAGCTTCAGCATCAGCCGCGATCTCCAGCCGAGTTTGAGCCTCGGCAAGCTGAGGGATTACGCCAATCCGAGCGTCAATGTGTTGCTTAATCCGATCGGGTAACCATGCAGAAAGCTCGGTTGAATAATTCGCGAACACCGGGGCGAGTTCGTACTGCAAATGTCCGATCGATTTGAGGAAGCGATAACGGGACATTCTCATCCCATAGGCATCCTCGTACTTTGCGCCGATGTGAACATCGTGGCCAAGGTGTTTCTTCAGAGAACGCACTGCCGCTTCGTAAGCGACGCGAAGTTCGGTGTCAGTGAATACTGCTTTTTGCGTAGCGAGATACTGTCGCAGCACTCCTAATCCAAGAGCCGGCATGATGACTTTAGTTTGCGAGTTCTTGAGCATTCGCTCGAACTCGGCTTTGCAGTCAACGACGGTCCTAAGGGGGTGACGTTTCATTCGCTACTCGGGCTTCATCGACTTTCCCGAAAAATAAACTGCCTGTAATTCAAGTGCGCACCAATCCATTGGCTGTTTTGTCGGATGAACTAACACGTTGTCGATTCGACCAATAAAATCCCGAGAATCTTCTTCTCTGATCTCCTCTGTCGCGCGCAATCGATCCAAAAATCCAATCTGGCCGAGCACAACCGGTTCCGTCGTCTGCAATATAGTCTCGACAACCCATGGAAATATCGTGTCGTTTTCAAGAAAGCGATTTGGACAGGTTGTGATTAGCGGGCCAGTTAGCGCCACGCGTTTATCGTCGCCCTGCTCATATTTTCGAAGTGAGCAAACCCCGCCCTTCTTGTTGCAAATGCGATCCTTTTGAAACGGACAATTCAAGCCGGTAATGGTCTTAGTACCGATCTCAAGTTTCGCTTGGTCCTGACGCTGTTCCGCAGATAACAATTCGAACGGACTACCGTACCACTCGCCAATAGAGTATCGGCTACGCACTTTTGTTTGTTTGTCCACCATCGCCGTGCGTACTACCACAACGAGTCGCTTAGGACGACACTAACTTGAGCACGATCGGATTCGCAGACAAAAACGCACAACGGCAGCGTCTCTTAATTGAATCCAAACGCGCTGAGGACAGCGGCCGCCACAACCTAAAGTTCGATAACTTGCGCAGAGTGGATGTCTTCGCTCGGCCGAATTTCCTCGAGCAACGGCTCGTCCGGCGCAGTATCGAGATTCAACACGGTAAGCGCAGTGCCACCGGACTGATTTCGGCTAAGCTTTTTCCTTCGCCAGCAGCAGATAATTCGAGCATGTCGGTGTAATCACCAGGCGCACTCTGGCGGGATTCGCTCACCTTTAAACCGAGACTTTCGGCAAAGGCGGGCTGCCGTGAACATGCCGAACCTCGACGCCAAGACATTGGCTGTCATCGGGCCGCATCTGCGCTTCGGCGAAAAGCTTGGGAGATTTCTGTCGCAAATCGCACCGCGGCGAGCCGACATCCTGAACATCAATTACAGTGGCAAAGTAAATGAAGTCGATACCACCGCGATCACGCGCTCCGTCCTGAAAGGCGGGGTGAGAACAAGATTGGGCGCGCTGCGCAATGGCGAATCGGCTGGCAACGGTTCAGTCTCGAAAACATCCAATTCCGCGCCGGCCACATGTTGACCTTGCAACGCTTTCAGGAGCGCATGTTCGTCGATCAACCGCCCCGGGGCGCAGTTGATAATTGCGCGCTCGTGCGCTGGCAAGCTCTTTCTCTTAATTCGATATTTGCAAATGTACTGCCACCTCGATCTCGGCAGTTTGTGGGAACATATCGAGCGGCGTGACCGAATTGATCGTGAATTTTCCCTGCAATTCTTTCAAGTCCCGCGCCAATGTCGCGGGATTGCACGAAACGTAAATCAGCGTCGCCGGCGCAAGATCCACAATTGCCTTTCGCATAGTTGCGCTCAGTCCGGTTGCCGGTGGATCGACAAGCAAAGTCGTTTTTTCGCTTTGGAACCCAGAAACAATTGAGCTTAACCGGCCGAACGCAAGATCGAGATCTCCGGCAATATAACTCTCTTTTGCTGTCGCGTTCTGCCTGGCGGCTTCGATTGCAAAGCGATCCCAATCCAACCCGATTACACGCTCGAATTTGTCGAGCAACGCTTTCGCGAAAAATCCAGCGCCGCAATAGGCGTCGATCAGGAGTTGTTGATCAGACGCAACCAGATTGTCGACCAGATCGCGCAACGCATTTGCCACTGCATCGTTCGTCTGCGAAAACACCCGCGGACCCGATGACGCGCGCAGTGTGTAATGTCCATCGCGCACATGTTGTTGTGCTCGCAATTCCGCCAGTGCGCGATTGACCTCGTCGCGCGAAATTGGGCAGCGCTCTATGTCGATCAAACAATGCGAGTCGCGCCGGAAAAAACCGATCACGCCATCCTGGGCGTGGACGGTGATGCGACTTCGATAGCCGTACTGTTTGGGCGATGGCACGATTGGTCGCATCGGAATATCCTTGAGTTTGCCAATGCGCTGCAAAACGTCGCGAACCTGGCGCCATTTGATCGCAAGTTGATGTTCGTAATCGATGTGTTGATACGCACAGCCGCCGCAACGGCCAAAGTACGGGCACTCCGGAGGAACGCGATGCGGTGAACTTTCTTTAATATCGACTAGTTCCGCCTCCGCGAATTGCTTTTTCTCGCGCACGATTTCGGCCGAAATGGTCTCGCCCTCGATGATGTACGGAACGAACACCGCTTTGCCCTTTTCACGGGCGACTCCCTTCCCGCCAAAAGCGATGTCCGCGATTTTTAGATCGACAATGCGCATATTAGCGACATCCTCCCCCAGGGGCCTGCCAGACGCGAGTCAATCCCGGTAAGCGCTTCAGCGATTTTCCAGGCAGGAGAAAACCGCTAAAGACGATTTCAGAATAATGATCCGCGTGGGACCGCTTTTGCCTTTGACTTTCCCTGGCTCTCTTAGTCGACTACCAGTGTCTTCCAATATCCCGACTATGAAAAGAATTCCGATCATCGTCTTGTTTCTCACCCTGTGTGTTTTCTTGCCAGTTCCCGCCTGGGCACAGAGCGCCGAATTTCCAGGCGTGGAAAAGGCGATGTCGCCGCAGGAATATAATGCAGCCGGCTTGCAAAAACTGACGCCCGACGAACGCGCGCGACTCGATGAATTCATTCGGCGTTTTGTTGCTTCGAGTAACCAGGTGGCAGCGGAAAAGGCGGTCGACCGCGCGGTGAAAGAACGCAAAGTGACTCCGCCTGAAATCATTCAGAGCCGGATTGTCGGTCCTTTCACCGGATTTAATGGCAGCACTGTTTTTACGTTGGAGAACGGTCAACGTTGGAGGCAATCGCAGCCGGATACCCGGTATTTTCCGAAGGTCGAATCGCCGCCGGTGATCATTGTCAAAGGACAGATCGGCTACCGCATGTACATTGCCGGGGGCGGAGATGTTCGGGTTTCTAGAGTCCGCTAGACCGCGCTTAATAATTCAGTTCAAACCAGCTCTCCTTGGCAGCGCGCGCTCAATCGCGGCTTCGAGTGTTTCGAGCTTCACCGGTTTTATCAAGTGCTCCGAAAAGCCCGCCTCCAGACTTTTCTCGATGTCCCCGTGGTTGCCGAAGCCGCTGATGGCGATTCCGGGGATTTTGGATATCGCGCGTAATTGCATCATCAGTAGAAGATCGAACTTATTGCGCACCGCCGTCTCCATCGCCGAGCGCACATTGTGGGTCGCAGCCACGAGATGCCCGCGGCGGACGAGTAATCTTTCCAGGGCGGCGCACGTGTCCTGATGGTCATCGACGAGGAGGATGCTTAAACCTTGGCGCAAAGTGTCTGCGCTGGGACGGGAAGGGACGGTCACTGCATCGGTCACCGAGATCGTTTGCATCGATAATATGAACGTCGATCCGCGATCATGACCATCGCTCTTGGCGTTGAGCGTGCCACCATGCGCCTCCGCGAGAGATCTCGAAATGGCCAGGCCGAGACCCAATCCACCAAAGCGACGCTCAAATGAGCGGTTCCCCTGCTCGAACGGGTCGAAGATACGCTCTATGACTTCGCGTTCCATGCCGATACCGGTGTCGCGCACGCTGATTCTCAGAACTTCAGGCGACGGATTGGAAGAGGAGATGGAAATTTCTCCGTCTTGGGGCGTGAATTTGATCGCGTTTTGTAAGAGATTCCAGATGATTTGCTGGAATTTCGCGGCGTCTGCGGCCACGTAACGCGTGTTCGCGCGCAAGTTGAGATGCACGCGAAGATTTTTGGAATTGGCTTCCGCGCGGCAAATTTCGACCACGTTCGAAATCGCGAGATGTGCATCGACTGGGGTGATTCTCAATTGCAACTTGTCTTTCGCGATCCGCGTGAAGTCGAGCAAATCGTCAATTAGCCGGGTTTCAAGTTCCACATTGCGGCGGATCATGGCCAACGCGCTTTTGACCTCTGTATTTTGTCCCGGTTCCGTTTCGAGCCCTTCCAGCGCGGAAATCACAGGGGTGAGCGGCGTGCGCAGTTCATGTGAAAGCATCGCCAGAAAATGATCTTTGGTGCGGTTGGCCGCTTAGACGACAGCCTTTTGGTGTTGGAGCGCCTCTTCGGCGCGCCTGCGTTCGGCCATTCCGGCCGCCAACGCGATCGCCGTAATTGTCGTCAGGACATTGAAACTTTGCAGAATGAGGAGCGACTGGTTCGCGCTTGGCCTAACGAAAGGACCAAACCCGTGCAAGGTTCCCCAGATCGCGATCACCGAGAGCAGAAAAATTCCGGTGGCGGTTTCGCGTTGGGATAGACGAAATGCGGTCCAGACAATGATCGGTCCGAGAATAAACGCAATCGGATAATTGAGCGCGCTAACTGAAAGCCAGCCGCCAAATACCACTTCGCTTAGGAACACCATCAGGACGAGCAGTATGCTTACTTCGATGTCGCGGGAGGGATCGAGCCGGTGCCGCGGGTTGACGCCCCAAAGAACAAGCACCGGCGCGAGAATCAAAGCGCCGCTGAGATCACCGAGCCACCACGTGTTCCAGATGGCACTGTAATTTGCCCAATTAGCAAAACCGGCGATTGCCAGACTGGTGACGCCAAACATTGGGCTGATCACGCACGCGAGCACGACCGCGAGACCGAATTTGAAAACGTCCTGTGCGCGATCGAACGCGCTAATGCCCCCGGCAAAGCGATTAACGAGCCACGCGCCGGCCACCGCCTCGAGCGTGTTGCCAGCCGCAATGCACAGCGACGTCGTAACGTTGCCCGCGGTGGTGGCATTTACTAAGAATGCGCCGATAAATATCGCAGGCCAGGTGCGGTACCCGAACAGGAGCATGGCAGCGAGCCCGATCCCCGCCGGTGGCCACACCGGTGACGCGCTGACGTGCAAAAAAGCCAGCTTCAATCCAAGCTTGCCGGCGATGAAGTAGATGATCGTTACAATGCCAATGACTGGCAACGTGGAAAAACGTCGCGATTGCATTGCCCGACTGCCTCAGCGCGTCGTCCTCTTTGTACTTTAAGCGCCGAGTGCGCGTCAACACCAGAAGACCAATAGCTGGTTTTTCCTTGCCGTGACAAACTCGAGACGCTTCTCCGCCACGACAGGCGAGCGCGCCTGTCTTTCTAATAATCCCGCACGTAAGGATATTTTGATTCGTTGCCGAGCTCGGGCGGAAACTCCGAATAGCCAGCGTGAATGTATGGAATATCTGGCGGCAGCATCGGGTAGTAGCTTTCGCGCCATGCCGGAAATGGAAATGTCAGTATCTCAAGCAAGCCGGCCACGAAGAGTTTTCATAGGCGCGCGTAGTCAGTTAAATGATTATGCAAAGGAAATGCAACAACATTTTACTTTCGGTTCATAGCCGCGGCGCGTTTCCGAGTCACGATCATCGAGGCAGTGATCGTGATGGCGAGGATGATTACGATCACAACAAGTGACACGCCGGTCGGGACGTGGAATTGATCGGCGACAATCATCTTGATCCCGACAAAGCCGAGCACGAAAGCGAGCCCAGTTCTTAAGTAAATGAAACGCTCCATCAAGCCGGCCAGCAGAAAGTAGAGAGATCGCAAGCCCAGAATCGCGCAAATATTGGATGTATAAACGATGAACGGGTCGCGCGTGATCGCGAAGATTGCGGGAATCGAATCGGCCGCAAAGATCAGGTCTGTGACCTCGATCACGATCATGGTCAGCGCAAGCGGGGTCAGCATCCAGCGGCCATCGATGCGCACCTTAAAGTGTTCGCCATGAAATTCGGGTGTAATTGGAAATATACGGCGGCACATCCGCATCACCCAACCCTCGGCAAAATCACGCGGTGGATGCTTTCGAAACAACATTCGCAACGCAGTGAGGAGGAGGAAGAAACCAAAAAGATAAAGAACGAAATGAAACCGCTGCACTAGTGCGATACCGCACAAGATCATGGTGCCACGCATGATGAGCGCGCCGACGATTCCCCATACCAAAACGCGATGCTGGGCAAGTGGAGGAACGCGAAAATGGGCGAAAATCAACACGAACACAAAAATGTTATCGGCGCTGAGTGAATACTCGATGAGGTAGCCGGTAAGAAAATCGAGCCCGTGCTGTGGTCCTTTGAAATGCCAGACCAGGGCATTAAAACCAAGCGACACGAGCACCCACAAAACGCTCCGCTGCGCGGCAGCGCGCATGCTCAATTCGCGACCGCGATGCTTGAAGGTGACAAGGTCGACTGCAAGCGCGACAAAAACACCGATATGAAAGGCGATCCAAAACCAAATACTCGTCGACACGGTGCGGGGAGGTTTTCATGCCGCGAGGCGCGCGGCAACCGCAAATTGCAAGAGGCGCTCATTCGACCTATAGGTCACATGGGACTCACATGTCCCGTAAATGGATCCTGAACTGCAAAAACTTGTTGAATCGGGAAAACTCACGGCAAAAGGCTCCGAGCAGCTCGAAAAATTAAAGCCAGGCACGTTTTGTCTGCACAGGAGTTGGGGATTCGGCCGGGTGGCCGAATGGAACCTGTTGCTCAACCAGATTGTGATCGATTTTACAGGAAAGAAATCTCATCCCATGCAGGTTCAGTACGCGGCGGAAAACCTGACACCGCTTGCCTCGGAGCATTTTCTCGCACGCAAGGCGAACGACCTGGCATCGATCAAAAAGCTCGCCGGGGAAGATCGAGTAGCTCTGGTGCGAAATATTATCGAAAGCCGTGGCGGCCAGGCGACCGTCGCCCAGATCGGTGAATGGTTGGTCGGCGATGTTTTGACCGAAGCGGAATGGAAACGCTGGTGGGATTCGACGAAAAAGCTCCTGAAAACGAGCGGCGCGTTTTCCATTCCGGTGAAAAAGGCGGAGCCAATCCAACTGCGTGGCGAAGGTATGTCGCACACTGACGAATTAATCGCGTCTTTCAACAAAGCGCGGCAGCCAAAAGAGCAGATCGCGGCACTCGATCAGATCATAAAATTTCACCAGCAATTCAAAGTACCTGAAAAACAACTGCAGCCGATTATCGCGACGATCGAGAACATGGCGGTGCGCAACCAGAAAATGCATCCCGAACTCGCCTTCGAGCTGATCATCGCGCGCGACGATTTGCTCGAACGCGTTCCACAACTGCATACGACGCACATCGGTCTGGCTCTTTCGAAATTGATTCTCGAGGAAGAGAAGCGGTTGATGTCGGTCTTGCCGAAACTGCCAGCCGCAAAAGAGAAAAGAGTATTGCAAGCGTTGCCGTCGGTGCTCGGTCCTCGCTGGACGGAGCGGGCCTTACAATTGATGCAAGGAAGTCACGGTCGCATGGTCGCACAAATTCCACGCATCTTGAGCGACGCCGGACAACACGCCGAGCTTCGAACAATGCTCGAGCGGAGCATCCGCGAACATTCCGCCACGAGTGAGATGCTCGCCTGGCTCTGTAGCGAACGAGACGGCTGGAGCGAGTTGATTACGCCGGATCTGCTCGGGGCGATTTTCGCGACCCTCGAACGCGAACAACACAACACTCCCGGCCGCGGCAGCAAGTTGCACCGTGCGCTGGTCGAAGATCGGCAATTGCTCGGGGACATTTTTAAGAAAGCTGACGTCGCAATCGCGCGCGATGCGGTGCGGCGGCTGCAACTAAGCCCGCTATTTGACGAGCTGACCAAACGCTCGCTTTTGGGCCGGATCGTCAAAGTCTATCCGGAGCTGGAGGGCACGATCACGGGCGCGCAGCCGCAGGAGAAGATCGCGCCGTTAATCGTTTCCTGGAGCAGCCTGGAAAGACGCAAAACCGAATACGAGGAGCTTGTGAAAGTTAAAATTCCGGAGAACACCAAGGAGATCGCACTCGCCAGGTCGTACGGAGATTTGAGCGAGAATTTTGAGTTCAAGGCGGCCAAGCAAATGCAAAGCGTGCTCATGCGACGCAAAGCCGAACTCGAACAAATGCTGGAGAACGCGCGCGGAACTTCGTTTGAAAACGTCGATACCTCGCGTGTTTCGATCGGCACAATCGTTACTCTGCGTGGCGCGGAGACGAATAAAGAAGAAACTTACACTATTCTCGGCGCGTGGGACGGCGATCCCGACCGCCACATCATTTCATATCAAACCGCCATTGGGCAGGCATTGCTCGGGCACAAAGCCGGCGACGCTGTCCCCCTCAACACGGAGCACGGCACCGCTCAATTTGCGATTGTTTCAATCCAACCCGCGCGGCCGGACGAGACCTCGCCAGCTCCGGGTCCTCCGCTGGAATCTCCCGCCGAACCTGCGATGGCCGAATAGATTCGGAATTGTTGTAGAGGCGTTTGTGCCAAACGCCTGCGGCACGGCCCCATGTTTGACACAATCACCGCTACACGCGCTGCTACATCAGTAACTCGTAAGAAAGAACACTGAGACAATAGATCGCGGCCGTTTCCACTCGCAGGATAATTGGGCCAAGCGTGATGGGCCGACACCCATGGCGGCGGGCTAGCGCAAGTTCCGCAGGCGTAAAATCGCCTTCCGGCCCGATAAGCATCAAAACGCTTTGCGGACGATGCTGGTGTTCGCCCGAATAATCTGCGAGAATTTTCTTCAAGTGTTGCGCCTCGGGCTGGAGCGACCCGATCAGACGAAGATCGAATTCTGCATTCGGGGTCGCTGCATCAAAGAAGTCCGCGAGTTTCCTCGGTAGGTGCACGCGCGGCAGCCAGTTCTGGCCGCATTGTTTGGCCGCCTCAATGGCGATCTGCTGCCATTTCGCCTGTTTTTGCACGGCGCTTTCAGAATCAATCTGCACCACGGTCCGATCGGAAATGATCGGCGCAATTTGGTCCGCACCGATCTCGACCGCCTTCTGCACGATCAACTCCATGTTTTTCCATTTCGGAACTGCTTGTCCCAAAATAATCCGGCAGCGCAGCGGTGGCGTTGCAGCTTCGTGCAATTTTCGCAAGCGAATTTCATTCCTGCCAAGATCGATAATTTCGGCAGTGATTTCGCGCCCGCATCCGTTGAAAAGAACAAGCTTCTCGCCGCGCTTCATGCGTAAAACATCGCGACTGTGATGAGCGTCCGATCCCGTTAGCCCGAGCGCGTCAGGATGCCAATTCTCGGGCGAGATATAGAAGCGGTGCATGATGACAGGCTGCAGGGTTGGGCATTTCAGGGTTCAGCAATGAGAATCACCAGTGCATCTTGGAACCCCGAATTCTTTATCCGTAATTCGAGGCGATCTCCGAATTCATCGCCAGCACATTCTGCAGCGATTTGCCTATCGGCAGCTCCACGCCGCGTTGTGCGAGCGCCTCGATTACGCTCTCTGTTGGAATGTTCCCGACCAGCGCGTCCTGCGCGAAGGGGCATCCGCCGAGGCCACCCATGGCCGAGTCGAAACGGCGGCAACCCGCGTCGTAGGCGGCAAGCACCTTGGCTGAAGCGTCGCTACGCGTGCCGTGCATGTGCACACCGATATCGTAGCTGGCGTATTGGCTCGTTACCGATTGCACCACCCGGTTGATCAGATCGGGGGCGGCGATACCGACCGTGTCTGCCAGCGAGATAGATCGGATCGAAAGATTGGCAATTTTCTCAATCGCCTCACCCACCTTGCCCTCATCCCAGGAATCGCCATACGGATTTCCGAATGCCATGGAAACATAGACAACCATGCCGAGGCCCGACTCATCAGCTTTTGTTTTGATTGACTGCAAAACTTTGTAGCACTTGTCGGGCGTCTGATTCTGGTTTCTTTTCAAAAAGGTTGCCGAGATGGAATAGGGATAACCAAGGGTCGTGACGGCCTGGGTTGCAATGGCGCGTTCCGCACCCCTCTCGTTCACCACGATTCCGATGATTTCGACATTTCGGGACACACCCATTTGCTTCAGCACCTTCTCGCTGTCTGCCATCTGTGGGACGGCTTTGGGAGAGACGAAGCTGACGGCATCGATGTGCTCGAAGCCTGCTCCGATCAACGCGCGCAGGTAACGCGCCTTCAGCTCCGTTGGGATTTGTCTCGTCAGACCCTGCCAGGCATCACGCGGACATTCGATCAGCTTGAGAGCATTGTGCAACACGGGAACTGCGGGCTTTATTTGAAAAATTCCTTTGTGCGCTCGAAAAAGCTTTTGCGCAATGGCGTGTTTTCGTCGCTGCAAAGCGCTGCGAATTCCTCGAGCCTGCGACGTTGCTCCGCATTTAGGCGCGATGGCACTTCGACAATTAGACGCGCGAACAAATCGCCACGACCGCGTCCGTTGACGTTTGTAATCCCTTTGCCGCGCAGCTTGAATATTTGCCCGCTTTGCGTGCCGGCGGGCACTTTGAGATGCGCCTTGCCCTCAAGCGTCGGCAGATCGACCTCCCCGCCTAAAGCCGCCAGCGAAAAAGCAATCGGCACCTCGCAGTAGAGGTCATCGTCTTCGCGTTGAAAGACTTTGTGCTCCTTGATGTGGATGACGACGTAAAGATCGCCCGGAGGTGCGCCACGGATACCGGCCTCGCCATTGTGTGAGGAACGCAGCCGCGAACCTTCCCTTATTCCAGCCGGGATTTTCAGTTTGACGCGACTGAGCTTTTCCATGCGTCCCTCGGCATGGCACTTTGGACACGCCTTCTCGATGATTTCGCCGGCACCGCGACAGCGGGGACAGGTTTGCGAAACGTGAAAAAATCCTCTCGAACTGATCACCTGACCACGGCCGCCGCAGGTCGGACAGCTAATTGTCCGCGAACCCGGCTCAGCGCCGCTGCCGTGACATTTGTCGCACGTCTCGAGCTTCTCGATTTCAATCTCTTTTTCGACGCCAAAAGCCGCTTCTTCGAGTCCGATCTGCATGTCGTAACGCAAATCGGATCCGCGCTGGTGATCATCACTGCGTGCGCCGGCGCCTCCGAAGAATGTCTCGAAAATTCCGCCGCCGAATCCGCCCCCGCCAAAGACTTCGCGGAAAATATCGAACGGATCATGGAACCCACCGAAACCAGCACCACCCGAGGCAAAGGCAGCGTGACCGAAGCGGTCGTAGGCGGCGCGTTTATCCGAATCCATGAGGATATCATAAGCTTCCCCAAGCTCCTTGAATTTTTCCTCGGCATGCGGATCGTCCGGGTTTTTGTCCGGGTGAAACTTGACGGCGAGTTTACGATAGGCGCGCTTAACCTCCTCTCCAGAGGCATTCCGCCCCACGCCAAGCACGTCGTAGTAATCGCGTTTTTTCGTAGCCATGTGACTGACAAGTCCTATCTGATCTATGGGACTAATGGGAGAGGGCAGGGGAGCCTCACTTATTTTGTGGGCCCGCTTGAAACCACCACTTGAGAGGGTCGCAGCAAACGGTCTTTGAACCGATAACCCCGGCGGGTCTGGCGGATAATCGTTCCCTCCGGAAGGTCGCTCGGTTGATGCGCGATCGCCTCGTGCAGGTTCGGATCGAATTTTTTTTCCTCTGCCTCGATTGGTTGCAGTCCATTTTCGGTCAGGAAATCGTTGAGTTGTTTCAGTACGAGAGTCATCCCGGAATAAACGGCAGACTGCTCGCCTTCGCCTTTCGCGGCTTCGAGACCAAGCTCAAAATTATCCACAATCGCCACCAGCCTCTCAAGCAACGAGCTGTTCGCGTATTTGATCGCCTCGTCCTTTTCGCGAGCAGAGCGCTTTTTGTAATTCTCGAAATCGGCCTGGCTGCGCAGCGCCAGGTCGCGAAACCGATCGAGGTCGGCTTGCAAGCGGACCGTTGGATCTTCTAGTTCACTTCGCTCCGCGTCACTCGTGGTCACGGCCGATGCGGATGCGGGGTTTGCCGCTGTCGATCGTTCTGTTTCTTTCTTTTTCATGTTTTGCGAATCGCAATCACAGTGATGTCGTCATTTTGGGGAACCGAGCCGATAAAGCTACGCACATCCTCGATAATTCTTTTTACAATCGTCTGGGCACCTTCGGTCGCGCTGGCGCGAACCGATTGGATCATGCGATCAAGCCCGAATTCATCTCCGTCGGTATTGAGCGCTTCCGTTACGCCATCGGTGTAGAGAACCAGGCAATCATCGCGCTCGAGCGGGACGGCGAAATCGGCGGTAAGCCTATCGAACACATTTCCGCTGTCAATTCCTACGACCATTCCGGGCGGCTTTATGGGCGTAACTGTTTGCGAGTGCCGTTTGTAAAGTAATGGCGCGTCGTGCCCGGCGCGCGCGAGCGTAACCCCGTCGCGTTGATGGTCCAAAATGAGATAGGCCATGCTGATAAACATGTCTTCCTTGATATCGGGATAGAGTTGCCGATTCACTTTTCGCAAAACATCGGCCGGAGAGGGATTCCGCGCCGCCTCGGCGCGCAACACGCTGCGGCAAATCGCCATGATAAGCGAGGCGGGAACCCCTTTGCCCGAAACATCCGCGATCGCAACGCCGAGCCGTTCGTCATCGACCCGGATATAATCAAAATAATCGCCGCTCACCTGGCGGGCGGGCACATTAAGGCCGCTGATCTGAAATCCGTTAATGGCCGGTGCTTCCGATGGGAGCAAAATACGCTGAATATCGCGTGCGATTTCGAGATCGTGGTCGAGTCGTTTCTTTTCGTTCGCCATCGAGTAGATAATCGCGTTATACAGCGCAAAGGCGGACTGCTCGGCGATTGACTTAAAAACAACGAAATCGCCCTGCGAAAATGGTGCGCCCAAGGGACCATTGGCGACGGCCAGCACGCCTAGACCTTGTTTTGCGTAGGAGAGAGCCGCGGCCATGACTGACGCAGCGCCAAAAGCACTGCCCCTCAATTTCGCCAGCTCCGGCACTTCTGAGAGATCGTTCAAGTAAAGGGATTGTCCTGTTTGCCAGACGCGCCCGATCAACCCCTCGCCCGGAGTAACCGAATGCAATCGCAGATAACTCTCAAGCGCGATGGGCGTAGCGGCTGCTTGTTGCAAGATATTTGGCGGAACATCCACCAGCGGTGGCCAACCCTTAGAGATGAAGGCTGGGGTAAGCTTGCCGCCCGTACGATCGGTCATATAAAGCGCGGCACCATGTGCGTCGATGAAGGCTTCGCCGAGCCCGTGCAGAAAATCAAAAACCAGAGTTTCTTCGACCTGAATTTCCTCATGGGAGCGTTCCAGCCTTCGAATTCTCCGCGCCTGGTAGTAGGCGGTAAAAATCCATCCGGCCACAGACGCCAGGAGCAGTCCGAAGAGAAGAGTCGGCCACATGATGGAGGGGCCAAGCTTACTTCGAAGGCGTCTCGTGATGAAGGTCTTGTTTTAGGTAATCGAGAACGTCCTTAAAGCGAAAGAGATTTTCCGGCGCCGCTTCGCAAAGGGCTTCGTGCGCTTCCAGCATCGTTTGGGCTTGCTCCTGTTTTCTGTTCTCTCGCGACTGGTCGCCAGAGCCGCGCTCGAGTGACTCGCATTCGGGCGCAGTCGAGCCATTGGTGTGAATGTCGAATATTTGATCGAGGCCAAGCCCAGAGAGCAGTTCCCGGCTGCGATTCCGGCAGTGAACGACATGAAGATGACCTCGACCGAGCTCCTTCAAGCGCAACGCCACGCTGGCCATTGTTCCCATGAACGTGGAATCCATCATGGCGCAATCCGCCAAATCAATGACAAACTCGCGATAACCGCGGTCCAACATCTCGCGCGCAAACTCTTTCAGGTTGCCGCTGTTGAGGAAACTACCTTTTCCCTCTACTTTCACCCATACGGTCGGACCATTTACCCCTACTTGAATCGATGACTCCACGTTTGTTCACCTTTAAGATACAGGATCAAGAGCCAGACTGTCAAACTTGGCCAGTCTCGGGAAGACTCCAGAATTGATTCGAATCGGAGAAGTTAGAAAGCCGTATCTTCCAAAGAGAACTCGTTTATTCCCACATGTAGGATCGGTTTTCTGCCACGATCCGCCCATTTTCGATTACCAAACACCGCCAGGCAATCACTCGCCCGTCGTCGAGATAATCGTCGCCGATAACCTTGAATTCCGTCTTACGGGTGCCGCGCACATTTCGGTAGGAGATCTCCTGCGCCTGCACGTGGTCGTGTAATTTCTCCTGGCGATACTCGAGCCGCACGGTCACATCGGCCGACCGTTTCGCGCGCCAAAAGAAATCGAAGTAATCGCCGAAACGTTGACGTTGATCCAGCGCGGTCACGGCCCCATAGAGCCGGTATTGCCGTTCAAATGTGATTGGCACATCCTGGAGCGTCAGTGTCTTTTGGGACGGCGCTGTGCTTGAACCTCCCGGTTTCAGGGCGCTTGAGGTGCGAGGTGCTTCTTTTTTCGGTGTCTTTTCGCTCAGAAAGTAAAGCTTCGTTTTGCGAAACTGAAAATCTTTGCTCAACGCGACCTGGAGTGGCGTCACCTTTTCGACGATTCTCGGTTCTTCGACGGCGCCCTCACCGGAAGCGCCCATGGCGAAAAAGATCAAGGCGAAGACTTGGGCAGCAAACCTCATTTGTTTAATAAAGCCGACTCTTGAATCAGGTGTCAACGGGCAACCCATATGTTGCATACGTCTTATGGTCCTATGGAACTCGCGCGAATCTGAAAGTAAACTTCATTTCATGATTGATGTTCGTTTTGAGCGCGGGGTTTATTTGCCGCGGCAGGATTTGTGGCTCGATCCTTGGGATGCAAAACGCTTCGCCTTCGTTTCACACGCGCACATGGACCACATCGCGCTACACCATGAGGTCATCGTCTCAGAGCGCACAGCGCGTTTGATGCGAAGCCGGCTTCCAGGCGGGCGGACGGAGCATGTCCTGCCATTTAGTGAAAGACGAACGCTGCGCGGGTTCGATCTCATGTTGCTGCCCGCCGGCCATATCTTTGGTTCGGCACAGTGTTTTCTTTTCGCTGGTGATGAGACGCTGCTTTACACGGGAGATTTTAAACTGCGGCCGGGGAAATCCGCCGAGCAGGCGGAGTGGCGCCAGGCCGATACACTCATCATGGAAACGACCTTTGGCCTGCCCCGCTATCGATTTCCGCCCACTGAACGGGTTATCGAGCAGGTAGTCGGTTTCTGCCGCGAGGCAATCGACGACGATCAGGTGCCTGTGCTCCTGGGTTACTCATTAGGCAAGGCGCAGGAAATATTGTGCTCGCTCGAGGGAGCTGGCCTCACGCCGATGCTACACCGTTCCGTTTACCAGATGACGCGCATTTACGAGGAGTTCGGCCAATCGTTTTGCAAATACGTCCGCTACAACGCCGATGATGTTGCGGGGAAAGTTCTGATCTGCCCGCCCAGTGCAAATCGATCGCGCATGCTGGAAACAATTCCGCGCAAACGAGTCGCGATGATCAGCGGGTGGGCAGTCGATCCGAATGCAATTTATCGCTACCAGGTCGATACCGCGTTTCCGCTGTCAGATCACGCTGATTACACTGACTTGATTCGCTATGTCGAGCTGGTGCGACCCCGACGCGTATTTACCCTTCATGGTTTCGCCGCGGAATTTGCCTGCGATTTGCGCGACCGCGGCATCGAGGCCTGGGCGCTGAGCGGGGAAAATCAAATGGAATTCTCGGGTCTGGGTAGCGCACCCGTCTCGAGTGCTGGCGAAGGTATCCCGCCCTCGCGAGCTTCCTTTGCGCGAGATGCGGGCGAGACGCAATCCGAATTCGCCAAATTCGCGACAGTCGGGGAACAGATCGCAGCAACTCCTGCAAAATTGGAGAAGATCTGCTTGCTCGCCGATTACTTGCGGACGCTCGATCAAGAGCAACTTCCCATTGCGACGACTTATTTTACCGGCCGCGCGTTTGCTCAGAGCGATCTCCGCACATTGCAAGTGGGAGGATCGATCATTTACCGCGCAATGATGGCAGCGTCGAAATTGAGTGACGCGGAATTTCGCCGAATTGCCCACAGCCATGGAGATGCGGGCAAAACCGGCTTCGAAGCCTTGCACGGACGCACCAAGCCGGAACCATTCACGCTGAAGCAGTCGCGTGATTTCTTTGATGCGTTGCACAAAGCGCGCGGTCCCGTCGCCAAAACCGAACTGTTGCGATCGCGCCTTGCCACGCTTTCCGCGCGAGAGGGTCAATACGTGGTCAAGATTCTCAGCGGAGACTTGCGCATCGGATTGCGGGAGGGACTGGTCGAAGAGGCGATTGCCCGCGCATTCGAGGCGCCTCTTGATGAAGTGAAGGAATCCAACATGGTCCTGGGCGATATCGGCGCCACCGCAACCCTTGCCTCCCGAAAAGAATTACATCGCGCAGAGTTGTCCATCTTTCGTCCCATTAAGTGCATGCTTGCGACTCCCGAATCGACAGCAGAAGCGGTGTGGGAACGGTTCGTCGATGGGCGTTTGTCCAACCGCGACGAGGGGACGGCAGCTACAGTTCACGTGGAAGATAAATTCGACGGTATTCGCGCACAGCTTCATCGTAGCGGACAACGAGTGGAAATTTTTTCGCGCGACTTGCGGCGTATCACTGATCAATTTCCAGAGCTGTCGGAGCAAGCAAAGAAGTTCGAGCAAGAGCTGATTGTGGATGGTGAAATTATTGCTTTCCAAGAAGGTCGCAGGCTCACCTTCTTCGATCTGCAAAAGCGGCTCGGCCGGAAAAGTGATGTCGCGGATTTGTTTGAGGGAGCCGCGGCGGATGTACCGGTCACATTTATTATTTTTGATCTTCTCTGGCTCAACGGACG
>WNGE01005930.1_pt1 | contig 21616 bp, 19 predicted proteins | sample 5400651 | NCBI WGS metagenome assembly WNGE01 (sample SAMN13153370, study PRJNA577476) | soil metagenome | isolation source: 60 cm soil or saprolite under grassland replicate 2 | place: USA:California | collected 2016-06-15 | reverse complement strand
GGACGATGAGCCCAGACGGCCAGAACCCGCAGGTGCTGACCGACTCATATCCGGGCTTCAACGACACCGGCGACCAGAACTCCGATCCGTCCTTCTCCCCGGACGGCACGAAGATCGCCTTCGTCTTCAGCCCGGGTGGTACACAGAGCTTCGACGTCTTCACGATGAACGCCGACGGCACGGCCCGCACGCGCCTGTTCACGAACTTGACGCACGAGGGCTTCCCGGCGTGGGCCCCGCTGACTGCGAGCAACGCGCTCACGGTCAATACGACCTCCGATCACGCCCCCGACGGCTGCTCGACCGACGACTGCACGCTCCGCGAGGCGATCGCCGCCGCGAACGCGCAGGCGGGACCGGACACGATCGACTTCAACATCCCGGGATCCGGTGTCCAGACGATCACGCCGACGTCGCCGCTGCCGGCCATCACCGACGACGTGACGATCGACGGCTACACGCAGCCCGGCGCGAGTGCCAACACCCTCGAGGTCGGCGACAACGCGACGCTCATGATCGTGCTCCGGGGCTCGGCCGCGACCGCAAGCGCCCCGGGACTCGACATCCAGGCTTCGGGCAGCACCGTGCGTGGCCTCGTGGTCAACGGCGGCTTCCTCTACGGGATCCAGGCGAGCGGCACGGGCGCGACGAGCAACACGATCGCGGGCAACTTCATCGGCACCGACGCAACCGGCACAAGCTCGCAGACGCCGGGGATCTACGGTGTGATCCTCAGCGCCGGCGCGTCCGACAACAGGATCGGCGGCCGGACTCCTGCCGACCGGAACCTCATCTCCGGCGTCGTCGGCAATCAGGGCAACAACGGCTCGGGTATCGGCATCGGCGCGGGCGCCGGCGGCGCCTCGCCCCAGGACAACGTCGTGCAGGGCAACTACATCGGGACGAGCCCGGGCGGCACATCAGCTGTCCCAAACGCCACCGGGATCGCGTTCCCGAGCACCGCGGCACACAACAGAATCACCGGGAACGTGATCGCCGGAAACAGCGGTGACGGGGTCTACATGCAGCAGGCGGGCGGCTCGACGCCGACGACGGCGAATATCATCTCCGACAACTCGATCGGCGTCGGCGCCGACGGCACTCGGCTCGGAAACGCCGGCAACGGCATCAACGCGCAGCCGGGCGTTACGGACACGCAGATCATGAACAACGAGATCGCGTTCAACGGCGCCGCGGGCGTCGCGATCTCCTCCTCGACGCAGGCATCGGTCGCGAACTCGATCCTCGGCAACTCGATCCACGACAACAGCGGCCTCGGGATCGACCTCGCACCGACCGGGGTGACGGCGAACGACGCCGGCGACGCCGATACTGGCGCGAACAACCTGCAGAACTTCCCGGTCATCACCTCGGGTGATCCCGGTACCAACCACGTCGCCGGAACGCTCGCGAGTAAACCGGGCGACTACACGATCGAGGTCTTCCAGAACAACCGCTGCGACCGCTCCGGCAACGGCGAGGGCGCAGTCTTGCTCGGGAGCACGTCGGTGACCGTGGACGAGAGCGGAAGCGGGACCTGGGAGCTCTTCCTCGAGTCGACATCGATCCCCGACGGCTCCTATCTCACCGCGACCGCAACGTCGTATGAGACGTTCGACACATCTGAGTTCTCCCCGTGTCTCGTCCCGGCGGTATCGAGCGTCGCCTTCACCGTCGACCAGTCGACGACGACCGCCGGAGCGAGCTCCTTCTCGCTCGACGCGTTGCCGCCGGAGCTCTTCCAGCTGCTCGCCGGCGCGACGAACGCAGCGCCGATTCCGAGCGCGCCGATCCCGAGCGCGGCCGTCGGTGCAGCGCCGATTCCGTCCGCGCCGATTCCGAGCGCGCCGATCCCGTCGGCTCCGATCCCGTCGGCGCCGATCCCCGACGCGCCGATCCCGAGCGCGCCGATCCCGAGCGCGCCGATTCCGAGCGCGGGGCTGGGTGGGCTTCCGATCCCGAGCGCCTCGGTCTCGAACCCGCTCGACGCGATCCTCCTCTCGTCGCTGCCGGGTATCGACCCGGTGGCGCTCTTCGCGGGGACGTCGCTCGCCGGCCGGCTCCCGCAGCAGTACACGCTCGGCGACATCTATCGCGCGCCGCTTGCGCTCCAGCGCTTCAACGCCTTGAAGGTGACGCAGCTCCCGCTCAGCCAGACGTTCCTGCGCGGGGTGCGAACGCTCTCCTACCTGCTCGGCGGGAAGACGCTCGACCAGATCACGCCTCCGGGCACGCCTACGCCGACCTGGTGCAACGCGCTGACGGCGAACGGCGGCAGCTGCGCCAACGTCGACGTCACGAAGACGACCGTGATCGGGCTCGACATCATGCAGCAGCTGGGGACGCTCAACCTCGGCACGCGCACGGTCGGCAACCTGACGAACGGCCTCAACGGCACCCTCGTCGGCGAGGCGCTGCTTGCGCGGATCGCCCTGCTCCGAACGACGCTCGCAGCGATCCCGCTCTCGTCGATCCCGAGCGTGGGCACGGTCGTCGACTGTGGCCGCATCAACTGCACCACGCGGACACTCGGCGACGCGGCGAAGCTGAGCCCGACGGCAATCCGCGACAACGTCCCGCTGAAAGCGCTTGGTACTGCAGCCAACGGCGTGACGCTCAACGAGCTCGTCGTCGCTCTCATCCCGCGGAACGCGTTCCCGTGGGAACAGGAGTCGTACCTCGGCTGGCAGGGCTTCGGGGGGCAGGCGCAGCAGCTTCAGTACCACCTCGACTTCGACGCACAGTGCCCCGTCAGCGGACTGACGATCCGGATCAGGCTTCCGTTCGGCTTCCTGTATCTGCCGGGGTCGGCGACGTTGCAGGTCGGCTCCGCGTCGCCCGTCGCGCTCGCCGACCCGACGTTCGACAGCGAGACCGACGACGCCGTCTGGTCGAACATCTCGGTGCCCAGCTGTGCAGCTCCGGCGCTGCTGCACCTGCGCTTCGACTTCAAGGGCCTGCCCGGGTACCGGCTCGGTACCAGCCCGTCACGGGCCTCGATCGGCATCTCCAGTGGCAACTCCACGGTCACCGGCGCACCGGTGCTCGTGCAGCGCAACTGGGCGGCGGCGACGAACCGCGCGACTGCGCCGACGATCGGCAAGGACACGATCATCGTCTCGCACGTCGACCGGGCCGACGGGACGAACTACTTCCGGCTCCCGGAGGTCGGACGCGGAAAGCTCGTGACGATCTACATGCGGCCGCCGGACGACGCCGACTTCGACCTCTACGTCGTACGGCCGTCGCCGAGTTCGCTGCTCGCGAGCCCGATTCCGTCGGCGCCGATCCCGAGCGCGCCGATTCCGTCCGCGCCGATTCCGAGCGCGCCGATTCCGTCCGCGAGCACGGCCGTGACGACGACGACGGACAACCCCCCGCCCGAGCTGCTCGAAGACGGGCCGCTCCCGGGCGGCGAGGTCGCCGTCAACTCGATCACGCGGAGCAAGGGCGCCGACGGCCTCGAGGTCGTGACGTTCCGTCAGGCGGGCAACACGGGCTTCGACGAGATCGCGGTGGCCGGGTACAACGGCGACTTCAGCAACGACCCGTTCTCGCTGCGCGTGCAGGTCGACGACCCGGCGCCGCTGCCGGCGAGCTGCCCCGTGCGGACATTCGCCAACAAGCTGACGCAGGCGGGTCGGCTGCCGGTCGGCCTGCCGTCGGACACGCAGGCGCTCGCGCTCGTCAACGTCGGCCGGATGAACGCGATGTACGGCACGACCGCGACGAACGCGATGCTGACGAAGCTCAATGCCGTAATGACGACGCAGTCGGTGAAGGGCCAGGTGCTCCAGATCGACGGCGACAACGGAGTCTTCGCGGCCTCGAAGGCATGGGATCAGAGCCCGTGCTCGATCGACGCCGCCAACGCGTATGTCAAGGCGATCAACACGCTCGTCGCGAAGTACCGCGGGAATCTCACCAACCTCCGGAGCATCACGCTCGTCGGCAACGACGAGCAGATCCCGTTCGCGCGCGTGCTCGACTTCACGCCGACCTCCTCCGAGTTCGACAACACGGGCGCGCTCGCGTTCCTTACGCAGAACCTCACCGTCGACAACGCGACGTACGCCGCAGCAGGGCTCGGCTATGTGCTCACCGACGACGCGTACGGCGCGTTCCACACCCGCACCGTGCTCGGGCACGAGTTCTTCCTGCCGGAGGTGGCGCTCGGCCGCCTCGTCGAGACACCGGCGGAGATCCAGGCGCAGCTCCAGCGCTTCCTCGACTCGCAGTCGAAGACGCTCGACCCGACGACCGGCTTCGTCACCGGGTACGACTTCATGGCCGACGGGGCCACCACAGTCGACGACAGCCTCGTCTCGAGAATCGGCCCCGCCACGGATCCGACGAAGAACACCGTCCTGACGAGCGGCTGGGACAAGTCGGCGCTCCTGGGATTCCTGACCGGCGCGACCGCCGCAAGGGGACTCAATGCGTGGAACGCGCACTACGATTTCTACCGGCTCATGCCCGCCGTCTTCGACGCGGGTCTGCTTTCCACCGCGAACCTGCCCCAGCCGCCCCTCGTCACCCCGCTCTTCAACGGCGACATCTTCTTCACGATGGGTTGTCACGCCGGCGAGGGCATTCCCGACACGTTCTCGGTTCCCACCCCGGACGCTGCGAAGAAGCGCGACTGGCCGCAGGCGTATGCGCAGCACGGCGCCGCAGTCTTTGTCGGCAACACCGGCTTCGGCTACGGCGACACCGCGTCCGTCGCCCTCTCCGAGCGCCTGATGACGCAGTTCGCGAAGCACCTCGCGTTCAACGGGTCGGTCGGCGAGAAGTTCATGCTGACGAAGAACGAGTACTTCGCCTCGATGGGCGCGTTCGGTCCCTTCGACACAAAGAGCCTCTCTGAGGCGACGTTCTACGGTCTCCCGTTCTGGGCGCTGAACAGTCCGGACGAGCCGACGGTGACACCGCCTCCGCTTGATCCTCCCGGTGCTGGATCGCTGCGCACGGCGCCGCTGACGATCACTCCGTCGCTGACGCGTGTGGATGACGCCCGCGGGACCTTCTGGAAGGGCGGGTCGGGTGTCGTCTTCGTCCCGGGCCGCACTGTCCAGCCGCTCGAGAAGGTCGACGTGACGCAGGCACCGACGTACTTCGCGAAGCCGATCATCGACCTCGCGGCCCACGAGCCCGAGCCGCAGATATCCAACGACACCTTCCCCGCGAACATCGTCAAGCTGGCGCAGACGGACTACCTCGGGCAGCGGCACAGCACGATCGACCTGATCGCCGGTCAGTCGCGGCCGGCGTCGCCTCCGTCTCCGACGCTTCAGAACGAGCGGCTCGTCGACAGCATCGGGGGCAAGGTGATCTACGCGCCCGTGAGCGTGACGGACTACACGCCGCCGCAGTTCATCCAGACGGGTGCGGTCGTCTCCGGCGGCACCGCGACGATCTTCGCCACGGTGAAGGAGGAGTCGGCCGGCGGCGTCACGAGAGTCCGCGCGTTCTTCACCTCCGGCGGGCCGTGGACGTTCGTCGACCTGAGCCCGGTGGCGGGCGTACCGAATGCCTGGCGCACTACGACGCCCGTCAGCACCGCACAGATCGAGGTCGGCTTCGTCGCCCAGGACGGAGCAGGCAACACCGGCTGGATGACCGACAAGGGCCATCTCGTGACGTCGTTCGCCGCCACGCCGCCCGCGCCGCGGATCTCGATCGACCGGCCGCTCGACGGTGGGACCTTCGCGCTCAACCAGGCGGTCCCGGCGAGCTACTCGTGCTCCGGCAAGGGTGGCATCGCGACGTGCGTGGGCACGGTGGCGAACGGCGCGCCCGTGGACACGTCCACCGTCGGCGAGCACCATTTCACCGTCACCGCGACGCCGCTCATCGGCCCGCCGGCGACGCTCGAGGTGACGTACACCGTCGGCTTCGACTTCGGCGGGTTCCTCTCGCCGATCTCCTCGACCTCGCTGAACGGCGTCAAGGCGGGGAACTCGGTTCCGATCAAGTTCAGCCTGCACGGAAACTACGGGCTCGACATCTTCGCGCCGGAAAGCCCGAGCTCGCTGCCGATCATGTGCATCGGCGGAGCCGTCGACATCACAAGCTCGACCGACACCTCGGGCAACAGCACGCTCCAGTACGACCCGAGGAAGGACGTCTACACGTACAGCTGGAAGACGGAGAAGGCGTGGGCGGGCACGTGCCGCGAGCTCCTCGTCGTCTTCAAGGACGGCGCCATCCGCCGCGCGTACTTCCAGTTCAAGTAAGCCGCTCGGCCAGGTACCGCACCGCGAGCGGGTAGCGGTACTCGATCGCGCTGTGCGTGGCGTCGAAGAGCTCGAAGAAGACGTCGGTGACCCCGATCCGCTCGAGCGCTCGCCGGAACCCTTCGGCCCCGAGGTCGAGGAAGAACTGGTCGCGCTTGCCCGAGTCGATGTAGATCGCACGCAGGCCGCGCAGCGCGTCGGCGTGGCGGTCGACCATGCGCACCGGGTCCCAGGCGAGCCAGCGCTGCCACACCTCGTCGCGCAACTGACCGGTCTCGGGCTCGAAGGGCAGGTCGACCGAGCCGTCGTCGTTCGCGGAGTAGCAGGCCGCCATCGCCCACGTGTTGAGGAGCGGGAAGTCGGTGGTCTTCGCGAAGGCCGGCCGCGAGCGGAAGTCCTCCCAGAAGCTGTCGAACGAGCCGTCGTACGAATCGCGCAATGCCCGCGCCGTCTCGCGGAAGTCCGGGAGGTAGCAGTTCTCGAAGAGAGCGTCGCCGGCATGCGTCGCGAGCCCGCCGAAGAGATCGGGCCGCAGCATCGGCGTCACCAACGCCCCGTACCCGCCGCTCGACTTGCCGGCGATGCCCCGGTGGGCCGCGTCTGCGAGCGTGCGGTAATGCGCGTCGACGAACGGAACGACCTCGTCACAGAGGTACGTGTGGTAGTTCCCGACGCCGGGCGAGTCGAGGAACTGCGCGCCGCCGTAGGACGTCCACGTATCGACGAAGACGACGAGCGCGGGCGGGCAGCCTTCTTCCTCGAAGAGCCTGTCGACGAGCTCAAGCACGGTCGGTCGGAACGCCGACCGGTTTCGCCACATGTCGACCTGCCCCGTAAGGCCCTGAATCAGGTAGATCGACGGGAGCGGGGTCTTGCCGCCGCCTGGCGGGATGTACACCCAGAGCGGCCGCACGTGCGGGTCGCCGAGGCGGTTGCCGCGCAGGGCTTCGCTCTCGAGCTCCAGCTCGTCCAGCGTCCCGGCGAGGTCACGTGACCAGGGTTCCACTACACGCCTAGTGTCGCGACTCTCCGGCGACCATGCGGACGCCGAGCCTCGCAGCGACCGCCGGGACGAGCGATCCCTGCACGACGACGGAGAAGATGACGACGACGAAGACGAGGAGGTAGATCCGCCTCGCCTCGTCGACCTTCTCGAGCACGGCAAAGGCGGCGAGGAGAATCGGAACCGCGCCCTTGAGGCCCGCCCACGCGACGAACAGGCGCTCTCCCCAGCGGAGGTGGGCCGGAGCGAGGAGCGGCAGGATCACCGCGGGCCTTGCCGCGAAGCCGAGGAACACCGCAAGCAGGAGACCGTAGCCGCCGACGTGGGAGTTGCCCAGGTCGGCGAGGTCGACCGTCAGCCCGAGCGCGACGAACACGACGATCTCCGCGAGGCTCGCGAGCGCGGCGAGGAAGCGCTCCGTGGCGCGCTTCGCGGTGAGGTCGGCCCCGCCGGCGATGAGCCCGGCCACGAAGACGGCGAGAAAGCCCGAGCCGTGGGCGAGGGAGGTGCCGCCGTAGATCGTGGCGGCGCAGGCGAGCGTGAGCAGCGGGTAGAGCGGCCTGCTCGGCAGCGCGGCGCGGTTGATCACGATCGTGAGCGCCCAGCCGGCGGCGATGCCGATCGCGCCGCCGATCGACATCTCGAGCGCGAACTCCTTGACCACTGCGTCGGCGTGGGTCGCCAGCTGGATCAGCCCGAGCACGAGGGCGATGCCCACCGGGTCGTTGGCCCCCGACTCGCCCTCGAGGATCGTGCCGGTGCGGCCGCCGATCTCCCGTTCGCCGAGCACCGAGAACATCACGGCGGGATCGGTGGGCGCGATCGCGGCTCCGATGATCCCCGCGGTGATCCAGGCGAAGCCGAGCGCCCAATGGGCGAATCCGGCGACGGCGGCGGCCGTCGCAAACGTGCCGAGCACGCCGACCGTCAGCGTCGGGATCAAGGCGGCTCGGAACTTCCGCGTGCCGATCCCCATGCCGCCGTGGAAGAGGATCACGATCAGGGCCACGACCCCGACGCGCGTCACGTCACGGATGTCGAGGTAGTCGTGGAGGTGCGGGTAGGCGTCAGATGCGGCGGCGGCAACGACGAGGAAGATCGCCGGCGTCGGGATAGGCACGCGCGCCGTGAGCTTGGCGGCGAGCACCGCCGCGGCACAGGCGGCGCCGACCACGAAGACGACCCCTCCGAAGTCGGCGATCTCGGCCACGAGTCGTGAGAGCGTATGGGGTTGCGCTCGGCCGCGGGTCCGTCGACCGGCGCGGCTACAGTCGGCCCGTGAGCCGAACGCTCGGGATTCTGCTGCTCGTCGCGCTGCTCGCCGGCGGCTGTGGGGTCCGCAATTCCAAGCCCTTCACGGCGAAGGGCAGCGCCGGCTGCCTGCGGAGCCATGGCTTCACCGGCGTCACGACCAACCCGCGCAAGGTCGGCTTCATCGCCGGCTTCGCCGAGAACGGCGGCATCCGCGCCTCCTCGCCGACCGGCAACGCCGTCACGATCGCCTTCACAGCCGACGAGAACTCCGTCGCCTCGACCGAGGACGCTTTCAAGCTCCGGGCGCCGAAGAGCCTGCGCCCGCACATGTCGGACATCTTGCGGACGAACCGGAACGCCGTCCTCGTCTGGACGATCACGCCGCTGCCGGACGAGCTCGACACGGCCATGCGCTGCCTCAAGGCATAGCGCGGACCCGGCTAGACTCCCGGCATGGCCGAGTACGGGACGATGCGCGTGAAGAGCGGCCTCGCCGAGATGCTCAAGGGCGGGGTGATCATGGACGTGGTCAACGCCGAGCAGGCGAAGATCGCGGAGGCGTCCGGGGCCGTCGCGGTCATGGCGCTCGAGCGCGTGCCCGCCGACATCCGTGTCGAGGGCGGGGTCTCCCGCATGTCCGACCCCGAGATCATCAAGGACATCCAGGAGGCGGTCACGGTCCCCGTGATGGCCAAGTGCCGGATCGGCCACTTCGCGGAGGCGCAGATCCTCGAGGCGCTCGAGATCGACTACATCGACGAGTCCGAGGTGCTGACGCCGGCCGACCTCGAGCACCACGTCGACAAGTGGAAGTTCACGGTTCCGTTCGTCTGCGGCGCCACGAACCTCGGCGAGGCGCTCCGGCGCATCGCGGAGGGCGCGGCGATGATCCGCACGAAGGGCGAGGCCGGCACCGGCGACATCGTCAACGCCGTCACGCACATGCGCTCCGTCTTCGGGTCGATCCGCCGGCTCACCTCCCTCGCCGAAGAGGAGCTGTACGCGGAGGCGAAGAACCACCAGGCGCCGTATGAGCTCGTTCGCTGGGTCGCCGAGCACGGGCGGCTGCCCGTCGTCACGTTCACGGCCGGCGGGATCGCGACCCCGGCCGACGCGTCGCTCTGCATGCAGCTCGGCGCCGACGGCGTCTTCGTCGGCTCGGGGATCTTCAAGTCCGGAAATCCCGAGCAGCGCGCGAAGGCGATCGTCGAGGCGACCACGCATTACAACGACCCCGAGATCCTCGCGCGGGTGTCGGCCGGGCTCGGCGAGCCGATGGTCGGCATCTCCACGCAGTCGCTCGATCCCTCCCAGCTCCTAGAGACGCGCGGCTGGTAGGAGTCCGTCCGTCCCGGGGCAGAAAATGCCCTGGAGATGGACGCCGTCCCGAAGCCGACCTGGACGAGCGCCTCGTTCCTCCTCTACGCGGGCGGGCTCACGGTGCTCGGCTCGGCGATCGGCGCCCTCTCGTTCCTGTCGGGCGAGTACGGCAAGGGCGCGTTCGTCGCCTGGACGCTGCTGCCGCTGTTCGTGCTGCTCGCGGTGGCGCTCGCGTTCCGCCGGCGCGGCGAGTGGATCGCGGCCGGGCTCTTCGCGTTCGCGACGGTCGGCATGTGGATCGCGTTTTCCGGCTCGCTCCTCGACTGGTGGGGCTGGCTGCCCGACGACCAGACCGATCCGTTCAAGGGCTGGCACTGGGGAACCTGGCTTCTCCTGCTGCTGATCATCGCCGCCGCCGCCGTCGCGCTGCGCGCGTTCCGGTTCCCGCTCCTGAGCGTGTACCTCCTCGGTTCGACGTACTTCCTGGTCGTCGACGTTCTCTCGGGCGGCGGCAACTGGTCGGCCGTGCTGACGCTTCTGATCGGGCTCCTCTACTTCTTCGTCGGCGTCGGCGTCGACAAGGGATCGCGTCGCCCGTACGGCTTCTGGCTCCACCTCGTTGCCGGGCTCCTGATCGGGGGCGCCCTGCTCTTCTGGTGGCATACGAGCGAGACCGACTACGCCCTGCTCGCGACGACCGGGGTGGTCTACATCGGCATCGCGGCGTCGTCCTGGCGGTCGAGCTGGGCGGTGCTCGGCGTCGCCGGGTTCGCCGCGGCGGCGACCCACTGGGCCAACGAGTGGACGAACACCGGGTTCTCGGTCTTCGCCCCGAACCGCAACTGGGTGCCGCCGCTCGTCTTCGCCGTCGTCGGCTTCTTCTGGGTCATGCTCGGCCTGTTCGTCGAGCGGCGCCGCCACCGGATCGCCTAGGAACCGTCTCTACACTTCGCAGCGTGGACCGGCCGCTTCGGATCGGCGTGCTCGCCGTGCAAGGGAACTTCCGCGAGCATGCGCTCGTGCTCCGGCGCCTGGGCGCAGAGCCGGTCGAGGTGCGGCTGCCGGAGCAGCTGGAGGGCCTCGACGGCCTGATCGTCCCCGGCGGCGAGTCGACGGCGATCACCCGGCTGATGCGGCTGTACGGCCTCGATGAGGCGCTGCTGCGCTTCGAGGCGCCGATCTTCGGCACCTGTGCGGGAATGATCGTGCTCGACCGGGAGCACCTCGGCCTCGGCGACTTCACGACCCAGCGGAACGCCTTCGGGCGCCAGGTGCGGAGCTTCGAGGCCGATCTCGACCTTGCGCACGGCGACGAGCCGCTGCGGGCGGTCTTCATCCGCGCGCCGTGGATCGAGGACGCGGGACCCGACGTCGAGATCCTCGCGGAGGTCGACGGGCACCCGGTGCTCGCGCGGCAGGGAAGGATCCTCGTCGCGGCATTCCATCCGGAGCTCACCGACGACACGCGGATCCACGAGCTCTTCTTGAACCAGGTACGGGAGGCGATGAGTGTCCGGGCATAGCAAGTGGTCGTCGATCAAGCACAAGAAGGGGGCCGCGGACGCGAAGCGCGGCAAGCTCTTCTCGAAGCTCTCGCGCGCGATCATCGTCGCCGCGAAGGAGGGAGGCCCCGATCCTTCCGGCAATCTCGCGCTCCAGAACGCGATCGAGAAGGCGAGGTCGTACTCGATGCCGAAGGACAACATCGACCGTGCGATCGCGAAAGGATCCGGCGCGGAGGCCGACGGGAGCCAGTTCGAGACGGTCGTGTACGAGGGGTACGGCCCGAGTGGAGTCGCCGTGATCGTCGAGGCGCTGACCGACAACCGCAACCGCACAGCAAGCGATGTTCGACACACGTTCTCGAAGAACGACGGAAATCTCGGGACCTCGGGCGCCGTCGTGTGGCTCTTCGAGCGGCGCGGCGTCGTGCTCGTGCCGGCGGAAGGCGTCGACGAGGACGAGCTGACGCTCGCCGCGGCCGAGGGTGGGGCCGACGACGTGACGCTCGATGGCTCGAGCTACCAGGTGCTGTCCGCGCCGGAGAATCTCGCCACCGTGCGCGAGGCGGTCGAGTCGGCGGGCTTCGTCATCGACTCGGCCGAGCTGACGATGCTCCCGAAGACCACCGTCGAGGTGGTCGACGAGTCCGACGCGAAGAAAGTCCTACGCCTCATGGATCAGCTCGAGGACAACGACGACGTCCAGGACGTCTACGCGAACTTCGACATCCCCGAGCAGGTGCTGGAGGCAGTCGCCGGTTAGGAGAGAGCCCGCAGCCTGACTTCAGTCAGTCAGGTTGAAACCTGGCTGCACTCCAAAGCAAGAGAACTGTCAGGACAAGCACACAGGAGTCGCGCACGAGCAGCAGCCAGACGGCGTCGGTGCCCGCCTGGATGCCCGTGCGGTGCGAGAAGACGGCCCGCGTCAGGGCCAGCACGACCACGGTCGCCGCTGACGCGCCGATGCCCGCGAGCGGCGCCAGCGGGACGAGCCAGTCCACGTACTGCGCCGAGAAGACCTTGTTGAACGCGATGAACCCGGCCACGGCCGCAGCGGCGGCGAGCACGAGCTCGTTCGGCCCGCGCCTGCTCCGGGCGAACGCGACGGACGCGGCGGCGATCGCGGCGAGGACGAGAAGCGAGCTCACCACGGCGATCGCGTCCGCGGCGCCGCCGAGGACGTCGAGCGAGCCCGGCGGCTCGTTGCCGAGCTTCGGGTCGCTGAAGGCGAGCAGGAACGCGCCGCCGAGGCTGTTCAGCTCGAGGCCTCGCTTCGCCTGCACCCAGTAGCTCTCGCGCAGTCCGCCGGGGCCGAGAAGCGCGAACGGCAGATGCACGAGCACCACGACGCCCGCGAAGCTCAGCAGCGCGCTCCGGCGCAGCCGCTGCTCGACGTAGAGCAGCGCGAGGGGCAGCACTGCGATCGGGTAGACCTTCGCCGCGCAGGCGGCGCCGAGCACGCCGAACGCGACCAGCGGCCGGTCGAGTACGAGCAGCATCAGCGCTGCCGACAGCAGGAACGCCGGCGACAGGTCGTAGGCATTGAGGAAAATCGGCCCGACGAGGAGCGGCGACGCAGCGATCACCGCCACAGCGGCGACCGACCGGGCGGGCGACGCCCTCAACGCCCGCAGCGTCACGACCGCGCAGGCGAGCGCGCCCAAGCCGAAAAGGGCCATCAGTGCCTTGAACGCGAGCGCGTAGTGCGCCGCACCCGCGACGCGTGCGAGGAGGAACACCGGCTGCGCGAGCGGCGGGTACTCGTCGAAGAAGTCGCGGTACGGGACCTCCCCGTCCGCCATCTTCGCGGCATAGGTCGAGTACACGTGCACGTCCGCGTAGAGCGACGAGTCGCGGAGCCCCTGATCGACGAGCAGGCACGAGAGGACGAACACGGCCGCCCCGGCCGCCCCGAGCACGAGCGACGCTCGACGCGTCACGGCTTGCGCGCCACCGCGACGACGATGTCGCCGACGCCGTGCACCGGGAGCGCCTCGTCGACCCGGTTCAGCAGCCGCTGGAGCGGGGTCCTGCCGAGCGGCCACATGAGCTGGAAGCGGAAGGTCTCGAGCTGCTCGACCTCGAGCCCGGCGCCTGCCACAAGCGCGCGGAACGAGGAGCGCGAGTACGGCGTGGCCGGCGACTCGACGCGCCCGCGCCGGCCGCGCAGTCCGAGCAATCTGACGAGACCTGTGCGCGGCGCGTTCAGCACGCGCGAGACGACGTTGTGCTCGTTGTCTGTCGAGATGATCAATACACCTCCCGCGCGCAGCACGCGCGCGAGCTCGCGCACGGCCGCTGCCGCGTCGAGCACGTGCTCGATGACCTGCGAGCAAAGCACGAGGTCGAACTCGCCGTCCGCGAACGGCAGCGCCTCGAGGTTCGCCTGCCGCAGCTCGGCACTCGTCCGCGAACGAGCAGTCTCGAGGATGCGCTCGGAGATGTCGACGCCGGCGAGCCGCGCGGGAAGCTCTCCCGCGAGGGCGGCGAGGTAGCGCCCGTCCCCGCAGCCTGCATCGAGGAACGCGGTCGCCGGCAGCTGCTCCCGCACGAGCTCGCAGATCCGTGCGAACTTCCGGTCGAGCCGCGGGTCGGGCAGCCGCCCCGGCTCGGCGTACTGCTGCTCGGCGCGCTCCTCGTAGAGCCCGCGCAGACGGTCGGAGGGAAGGCTCACGTAGCGGAGGCTACGGTGCCTGAACAACCGCCGTGTCAGCATCGGGATACCGAGGCAGGAGTCGTCCGACCTCACGCCTAACGTGTCGGCGTGAAGGTCATCGGCATCGATCCGGGGACGGCGAATTGCGGGTACGGGATCGTCCACGAAAGCGGCGGGCGCCTCAGGGCTATCGGCCACGGCTCGTGGTCGACCCCCGCCGGCGAGCGATTGGAGCTGCGCCTGAGGACGATCTTCGAGGGGGTGGCGGCACTCGTCGCGGAGCACAGACCGGATGCGGTCGTCCTCGAGGAGTCGTTCGTCGGCGCCGACGCCCGCACCGCGCTCTCCGTCGGGCAGGCGCGCGGCGCCGTGCTCGTCGCGGCCGCACTGGCGGGCGTCGAGTGCGCCGAGTACGCGCCCGCCCGCGTCAAGCAGGCCGTGTGCGGCTACGGGCGCGCCGAGAAGGCGCAGGTGCAGCGGATGGTGAAGGCGATCCTCGGGCTGCAGGCGCTGCCGACCCCGAACCACGCCGCTGACGCCTTGGCGGTCGCGATCTGCCATGCGCTCGCGCCGCCGCTCCTGAAGCTGGCCGGATGATCGCGAGGCTTCGGGGCAAGCCGGTCGCATCGACGCCGGAAGGGCTCGTGCTCGACGTCGGCGGGGTCGGCTACCTCGTCGCGGCGACGCCGAGCGCAGTCACGAAGGCCAACGGCGCCGATGAGGTCGTCGTCGAGACGTATCTGCACGTCCGGGAAGACGTCCTCCAGCTCTACGGCTTCGCCGAGCGGGCCGAGCGCGAGCTCTTCATCCAGCTCCTGAGCGTCAACGGCGTGGGCCCGAAGGTCGCTCTCGCGATCGTCTCCGGGTCGCCGGCGGAGGAGCTGCGCCGCGCGATCGTCCGCGAGGACGCCGCCCGCTTCACCGCGATCCCCGGCATCGGCAAGAAGACGGCCGAGCGGATCGTGCTCGAGCTGAAGGAGAAGCTCGCGGTCGCGGGAATCGCGCCCGTCGGCGAGGCCGCCGCCGAGCCCGACGAGCACGTCGTGGCGAGGGACGCTCTCGTCGAGCTCGGCTACACGATCGCCGATGCCGAGCGCGCCCTTGCGACGACCGACGCCGAAGCATCGCCCGAGGAGCGTGTCCGCCAGGCCCTGCGGAGGGCGGCATGAGCGTCGCTCGCCTTCGGCTCGCTCCCGTGGGGGAAACCATGTTTCCCCCACGTCAAACCCCCTTCTTCTTGCCCTGTGTGGGGGAACCTCCCGGTTCCCCCACACCCCCTCCCCATGCTCATAGGCCAGGGGCTGGCCTATGAGCTCGTTCGTCGCGCCGGTCCTGGCCGAGGAGGACGAGGAGGTCGAGCTCACGCTGCGCCCGCGCCGGCTCGACGACTTCGTCGGGCAGGAGCGGGTCAAGGAGCAGCTCGAGATCGCGCTGACGGCGGCGAAGGCGCGCGGCGAGTCGCTCGACCATGTTCTGCTCGCAGGGCCGCCGGGACTCGGCAAGACGAGCCTCGCCTACATCATCCGGGAGGAGCTCGGCGTCGGCCTGCGCACGATCGCGGGCCCCGCGGTCGAGAAGCGGGACATCGCGGCAATCCTGACCTCGCTCGAGCCGCGCGACGTGCTGTTCGTCGACGAGATCCACCGGCTGAGCCGCACCGCGGAGGAGATCCTCTACCCGGCGCTCGAGGACTTCCGCATCGACATCGTGATGGGCGAGGGAGCGGCGGCTCGCACGCTGACGCTCGACCTGCCGCCGTTCACGCTCGTCGGCGCGACGACCCGTACGGGCCTGCTCACGACGCCGCTGCGCGACCGCTTCGGGCTCACGTTCCGTCTCGACTACTACGACGCCGAGCAGCTGGGCGCGATCGTGCACCGCTCGGCTCGCATTCTCGGCGTCGACATCGCCGCCGATGCGGCGGAGGAGATCTCGCGCCGCTCGCGGGGCACGCCGCGCATCGCAAATCGCATCCTGCGGCGCGTGCGCGACGTGGCCCAGGTGCGCCACCAGGGCTCGATCACGACCGAGATCGCACGTGAGGCGCTCCTGTTGCTCGAGATCGACGAGTTGGGCCTCGACCGTGAGGCGCGCGAGCTGCTGCGCTCGATCGCCGAGAAGTTCGACGGCGGGCCCGTCGGGCTCTCGACACTCGCGGCCTCGCTCGGCGAGGAGCAGGAGACGATCGAGGACGTCTACGAGCCGTACCTCCTGCAGCTCGGCTTCATCCAGCGCACGCCGCGCGGGCGCACGATCACGAAGCTCGGCCGGGCGCACGTGGGCGTCGCGCCTACCGGCGAGGCCAAGCTCTTCTGAGCGGCATCTGGACGCCGGTTCCCGAGGGCCCGCACGAGGAGTTCGTGGCGCGGCTGCTTCGCGCGATCGCGGCCTTCGCGCAGCAGCACGGCATCGAGACGCCGGTCGTCGAGGTCGAGCTCGCCGACTCGGCCCGCTTCGTGCTCGAGAAGATCGAGCCGGAGCCCGGCCTGGGCATGGTGACGCTGCACGTGCGCGGAGACGACGACGACGCGCCCGACGCCTTGATCGTTCCGCTCGGCTCGATCCGCCGCATCGAGCTGCGCACGGCGCCCGAGGAGCGGCTGGCGAGCTTCGGCTTCTCGGTTCCTCCGGCGCCGCCCTGAGCGCGGTTAGACGAACTCTTCGGCGGGGACCGGCGGCGTTCGCCGGTCGGCGTCGCGCGACTCTTCGTCGGGGAGGAACCACCGCTCGGCGAACGCGGTCGGCAGCACGGCCGACAGGACCACGACGGTGATCAAGAGCGAGAACTGCGTCTTGTCGATGATGTGCGCCGTGAGTCCGTAAAGCGACGAGATCGTCCCGAACGTCAGCCCCGTGCTCATCAGCAAGGTCGTGAAGGTCGCGTGGCGGGGTATTGCGCGCCGCGCGAGGGGATAGACGAACGCCACCTTCGGGGCCATCTTCGCCAGGAGGAGGAGGCCGAGCAGCCCGAGGTTCGAGAACACGGCCGCGAGCGAGACGTTGAGACCGCCCTTGAGGAAAAAGAAGGGTGTGAGGAACGCGAACGCGACGATCCGCAGCCGCTGCTGCTCGTCGCGGTGCTCCTGGTAGTGCCGGCTCATGACGAGGCCGAGGATGAATGCCGGCAGCACCGCGTGGCCGTTCGACGCGTCGGCGAGCACCATCAGCACGAAGAGCGCGACGAATACGAGCTTGATCTCGGGCTCGATGACCCGGTCGCCGTAGCGGCGAAAGAACGGCCGTGCGAGCTTTGGGAGCGCGAGGATGAGTGCGAGTGAGACGACCACGAAGACCGGGAACCAGACGTTTGGCTTGATGAAGATCGCCGACAGCGCGACAGCGGTGCAGAGGTCGGTGACGAACGTCGCGCTCATGAGCAGCTTCCCGACGTTCGTGGTGCTGAGCCCGCGCTCGACGAGCACCGAGTACACGACCGCGAGAGACGTCGTCGAGAGTGCGGTTCCGGCGATCAGCGATGCCTTGAGAGTCCAGTCGAGGACGAAATACGAGACGAGACCTGCCACGACGAACGGACCCGCGAACGACGAGACCCCGATGCCGATCGTCGCCTTCGCACGATCGCGCATGTACGTGGGATCGACCTCCATGCCTGCGAGGAACGTCAGGACGATGGAGGCGAACTTCGCGATGAAGTCGAGCCAGTCAGCGGTGTGGAGGTGGAACACGTTGCCGACGACGACCCCGAGCGTCAGCTCGATCAGGGCGACGGTGATGCCGAGCTCGACCGACAACATCGACGCCACGAGCACCACGGCGGCGAGGACAGCTGCGAGTTGGACGGGGCTCGTGACGACCTCCTACTTCGCGTCGAGTCAGACGTTCGGTAGAGGCCATCAGCCCCGGAGGGCGGTTGGGCGCGAGCCTCATCGCGCGAGACGGCAACTATAGTGAAATCACAGGCAGCGCTCGACGGCCTGCTCGTCGGCGTACGTGAAGCCGTAGCTCGAGCGGAAGCTGACGTTCCGCCGCCAGCCGACGCCGATCGGCGCCAGATCCGGAACGGCCCGCCGGGCGGCGGCCGCGCTCGGCCAGAAGAAGAGCTCGACCTTCGCGTGCCGGTCGGCGGCTTCGAGGATCACGACGTCCCGGCGCGGCTCCGACTGTGCGACCCAGCCGCTCTCCCGCAGGCAGTCGAGCACACGCTGTTGCGCCGGGTCGTGCGCGGCGCCGGCGCCGCCGCAGCCGGCGACGGTGACGCTCAGGAGCCCTGCGAGACCGGTGCGGGTACCCACGGGCCTGCGCGCAGCGTGCGCCCCGCGCGGAGGAGCCACGGGGCGACAAGCAGTGCCATCACGTCGAACCAGACGTACCCGCTCGCAACCCCGCTCGGCGGATTCCCGTCCGCGATGCCGAGCCCGGGGAGCTCGGCGGCCCAGCGCCACGTGCCGATCGAGGTGCCGTAGAGCTCGAGCGCGGCGACGACGAGGAAGACGCCGGCGTACACCGCACGGAAGCGCGACCGCCAGAGGAAGAGACAGAGCAGCGGCACGCCGATCGCGCCTGCGACGTCGAGGCGAGGCAGCACGGTGAGCCCCGCGAGCCCCCAGCCGGTGGCGGCTACCGCGGCGGCGGCGACGAGCCTGCGCGCGGGGACGATCGAGGCGAGCGCGAGCCCGCTCAGGTACACGATCCCGTGCGCCGGAGGGATGAAGAGCGGCAGGTTGTGCAGCCGGTACGAGTAGACGCCCCACACGAGGGAGCCCGTCACCTCGCCGATCGTCGCGAAGACGACCACGCCGAGCGCCTGCGCCCGCGCGAGCGGAGCGAGCGGGCGCAGTGCCGCGAGCAGGACTGCCCACGTCATTGCGCCGAGTCCGATCTGCCCGAACCAGCCGACCTGCGTGTCGATCGCGAGCAGCGCCCCCAGGTAAAGGGGACCGGCGGCCGCGTACCAGCGTGGCATGCTCATCGCCGGTACTGGCGGTCGTGCCAGCTCGGCGTCGGCAGCAGCTCGAGCAGCGCGCGCCCGCCGTGCGGGTCCCGGTACGAGAAGTCGGCGACCTCCTCGTCGAAGCCCACCTCGAGCTTCCCTGCCTTCACGCGGTGGTCGAGCCAGGCACCTCGGAAGACGAGCTTCTTCAGCCAGTAGACGAGCGATTCGCCCTCGACGAGGGAGACCTCGTCCCAGTGGCGAACGAGGTAGCGGCCGAGCGCGCTGCGGGGCTCTTCGATGCCGTCCCGCTCGACGAGCTCGACCAGGTCGGCCGTCTCGTCGTCGTCGAGCTCGTTCCCACCGAGGAGACCGAGCTTGACGGCGGCTGCCGTGACGCGCTGCTCGAAGTCCTCCGCGTTGAAGCTGAAGCGATAGCCGAGGAACTCGACGACGTAGTCGTCGCCGGAGTCGTAGTTGCCGGCCCCGTCCACCGCCGAAGCGTACCCTTGGCACGTGCGCGCTCTCCGCCTCGCCGCTGCCTTCGGGGCCGTCGCCGCCATGGTCGGCTCCACCGCCTGGTGGATGGGCTGGCCGCTCGAGCGGGCGGTCTATCTCGCGCCGGTGATCGTGGTCGGGTTCGCCGCGCTGGCGGGCCTCGTGATCCTCTGGGCCAAGGTGATCGTGCAGCAGCTCCGCGAGACCCGCCGTCCCAAGCTCGTGCTGGCGCTCTGGGCCGCCGGGATCGCCCTGCTCGTCCTGCTCAGCGTGCTAGGTGTCGAGCTTCCCCGCGAGGGGTAACTCTTTCTGGCGTCGGACTATCCGATGCGCAGCCGATGATGAGTCCGCTGCGGTTCGTTTGACTCGATCCTCGGAGGTACCGAGATGCGATTCGCCCTTGCAGCCACGGCGGCAGTAGCCGCTCTCGTTGCAGTTGCAGTTCCCGCCCGGGCCCATACCGCTGCGCCGGGCCCGCAATGCGGAGGGACCCTCTGGAGGCTGATGACGCTCAGCGACACGGGGAAGGCCGGCGTGAGCTGGGCGCCGGCGGCGACCTCCATCGGCGACATCGCGAAGCTGACCGCTCCGGTCAAGACGCCGTCGACGCGAAGCACTACGTTCCAGAAGAACAACTGGAGGCTCATCGCGATCATCCAGCGCTACCGCATGGCCTCGAACGGCGAGATCGTGCTCCAGCTGTTCGACATCCCGACCTCGACGTACATGAACGCCTACATGCCGGGGCCGCAGTGCCTCCCGACGACGGCGCGCGGCCGTGCGCAGATGCTCGCCGCCCGCGACGGCTTCATGAAGATGTGCCCGGCCGTCACCACGCAGTGGCAGTTGCTCGGCGCGACCGCGGAGATGACCGGCGTCGGCTACTGGAATCCGGTGAAGACGACGCTCGGAGCGCTGAAGAACGGCGCCGAGCTTCGCCCGCTGACCGCCCTCACGATCAAGCAGGGGTGCGGGAAGTTCTGATCGCGGACGGGAGGGCGTCGAGCAGGCGCTCGACGTCCTCCTGCTCGGTGTAACGGGCGATCGAGATCCGCAGCAGGTCGTGACGGCGCGGGCCCATCGTCGGGATCTCGATGCGGTGGTCGTCGAAGAGCCGCTGCGAGAGCTCCGGGTCGGCGGCAGGCAGCCGCACGCTCGCCAGCTGCCGGATCGACTCGTCGGATGAGAGGGGCTCCGTCCCGAGGAGCTCGCAGAGTTGCGCGCGCGCTTGGCGGGCGAGCGCGACGCAGCGCGGGCGGTTGTCGTGCGCCCGAAGGAACGCGATCGCGTCCGGGACGGCGAGATAGGCCGCCGGGTCCCGCGTGCCCTGTCGCTCGGTGCGCGAGACGAACGTCGCCGGGTCGGCGTGACCCCAGCTGACGATCGGACCGCCGACTCGGTCTTGCCACTCCGGGCGAACGTGGAGAAAGCCCGCGCCTTTCGGTGCGCACATCCACTTATGGCAGTTGCCGGAGTAGAAGTCCGCGCCGAGCGCGTCGAGGTCGAGATCCACGTGCCCAGGCGCGTGCGCCCCGTCGACGATCGTCACGAGCCCTTCGGCCCTGGCGCGCGCGACGATCTCCTCCACGGGCAGAAGCAGCCCCGTTTCGGAGGTGATATGCGAGACGTAGACGACGCGGGTGCGCGCGGTGCGTCGCGCGAAGAGCCGCTCGACGACGTCGCCGTCGAGCGGAAGCGGTATCTCGGCCCGGACGTAGTGCGCGCCGGTGCGTCTGCAGACATCGCTCCACGTGTAGTCGCACGCTCCGTACTCGAGGTCGGTCGTCAACACCTCCTCTCCGGGCTGGAGATCGAGCGCTCGCGCGGCGAGATTGACGCCGGTCGTCGCGTTCTGGACGAATGTGAGGTCGTCCGCCCGCGCCCCCAGGTAGGCGCCGAGCTCGGTGCGCGCACGCGAGAGCAGCTCCGGCAGCCGGCGCTCGATGAAGTCGGTCGGCTCCCGCTCGAGCTCGAGCTGCCGCGCCTGGTAGCGCTCGAACACCGGCCGCGGGCAGGCGCCGTAGGCACCGTGGTTCAGATAGACGACCTCGGGATCGAGCAGAAAGTGCTCTCGCACGGCTCCGAGTATGTCGTCCGGCGGCCTCCCTACCGTGACTGCACGATGAACGAGGGCACCTGGACGGTCAGTCCGTGCCCGCACCGGCTGCAGACCGGGCTCGCCCACGCGCTGGGGATCAGTGAGCTTACGGCCAGCGTCCTTGTCCGGCGCGGGTACTCCGACCCCGAGAAGGCGGG
>WNGE01002674.1_pt1 | contig 21632 bp, 20 predicted proteins | sample 5400651 | NCBI WGS metagenome assembly WNGE01 (sample SAMN13153370, study PRJNA577476) | soil metagenome | isolation source: 60 cm soil or saprolite under grassland replicate 2 | place: USA:California | collected 2016-06-15 | reverse complement strand
TCGTTCCCTCACGGCGTGATCGATCCCATCCCGGAGATCGCCGCACTGGCGGCGGAGCGCGGCGTGGGCTGCCACGTCGATGCCTGCCTCGGCGGGTTCGTCCTGCCGTGGGCCAAGCGGCTCGGCTACACGGTGCCGCCATTCGATTTCCGCCTCCCTGGCGTGACGTCGATGTCGGCCGACACGCACAAGTACGGCTACGCGGCGAAGGGATCGTCGGTCGTCCTGTACCGGGGTCGAGAGCTCCGGCGGTTCCAGTACTACACGACGGCGGAGTGGCCGGGCGGCCTGTACCTGTCGCCGACGTTCGCCGGAAGCCGGCCGGGGGCCCTTTCAGCCGCCTGCTGGGCGGCCATGGTCTCGATCGGCGAGCGCGGCTACAGGGAGGCGACCCGGCGGATCCTGGACACAGGCGCGGAGGTGCGCGAGGGGATCGGAGCGATCCCCGGTCTGCACGTGCTCGGGGACCCACTGTGGGTCATCGCCTTCGGGGCCGACGAGGGTCTCAATGTCTTTCAGGTGATGGAGAACATGTCTCGGCGAAGATGGAGCCTGAACGGGCTTCAGCGCCCGCCCGCCGTCCACATCGCGATCACGCTCCGGCACACCCTCCTCGGCGTCGCGGATCGGTTCCTCGAAGATCTCCGGGCGTCAGTCGATGAGGTTCGCGCGAACCCCGAAGTCCGCACCGGACTCGCCCCGATGTACGGCATGGCCGCGGCGCTTCCCGAGGAGGTCATCCGCGAGCTGCTCGGCGCCTACCTCGACCTGATGTTCGAGGTGTAGGCGTGGAGCGCCATGTCCTGGCGATCGACCTCGGGACCTCGGCGCTGAAGGTGGCCCTGGTGTCCTTGGGCGGCGAGGTCGTGGCGTCGGAGCAGGAGGTATGCCGGGTCGAACTCTTCCCGGGAGGCGGCGCCGAGCAGGATCCGGAAGAGTGGTGGGCCCTGATCGCTGGAGCATCTTCTCGACTGATGGCGCGGGGCGTCGTCCCGCCGGAGTCCGTGGTGGCCGTCTGCTGCACCGCACAATGGTCCGGGACCGTGGTGGTCGATGGGAGTGGTCGGCCCATTCGCAACGCCATCATCTGGATGGACTCGCGGGGGGCCCAGTACGCGCGACGGATCACCCGCGGACCGGTGCGGATCCAGGGCTACGGCGTCGACAAGCTGGTGCGGTGGATCCGCAAGACCGCCGGAATCCCCGCGCAGAGCGGCAAGGACCCCATCGCGCACATCCTGTGGCTGAAGCACGAGGAGCCGGAGACATACCGTTCCGCCCACCTGTTCCTGGAGCCCAAGGATTGGCTGAACCTGCGGCTCACCGGGAGGGCGGCGGCTTCGTACGACTCCATCGCGCTGCACTGGGTGACCGACAATCGCCACCCGGACCGGATCCGGTACGACCCGAAACTCCTGCGGCTGGCCGGAGTGGAGCGTTCGCAGCTTCCTGAGCTCCTGCCCGCGACCGATATCCTGGGCCCTCTCTCGCCCGAACCGGCGCAGGCGCTCCAGGTTCGGCCGGGTATCCCGGTCGTCGTCGGGACGCCCGACGTCCAGTCGGCTGCGATCGGGTCGGGAGCCACCCGCGACTTCCAACCGCACTTGTACGTGGGCACATCCTCCTGGCTGACCTGCCACGTCCCGTTCAAGAAGACGGACCTGCTGCGGAACATCGCCTCGCTGCCGTCGGCGATCCCGCGCCGGTACTTCGTTGCCGACGACCAGGAAACCGCCGGCGCGGCCCTGACGTTCCTCCGCGACCGGGTCCTGTTCGCGGGCGAGGCGCCGCCCGACGCCTACCGCCAGTTCGACCGGATGGCCGAGGAGGCTCCGCCCGGGAGCGGCGGCGTGATCTTCACCCCTTGGCTCTACGGCGAACGGACTCCGGTCGAAGACCCGTTCATCCGTGGCGGGTTCCACAACCTGTCGCTGTCGACCACTCGGGAAGAGCTCGTTCGGGCGGTTTTCGAAGGAGTGGCGCTGAACGCGCGGTGGTTGCTCCAGGCGGTGGAGCGATTCACCGGGCGCCGACTGGAGCCCATCCGGTTCATCGGCGGGGGGGCCCGATCCGATGTGTGGTGCCAGATCTTCGCCGATGTGCTCGACCGGACCATCGAGCAGGTGGTGGACCCAGTCGAGGCGAACGCGAGGGGTGCCGGGATGCTGGCGGCCGTTGCGCTCGGCGAGCTCACGTTCGATCAGGTGTCCGACCGTGTCCGGGTGGCCCGCGACTACCCGGCGGATCCGAAGACCAAGGATCTGTACGACGAGCATTTCCGGGAGTTCGTGGGCCTCTACCGGCGCAACCGCAAGGCCCACGCACGCCTCAACCGCAACCGGTCGACGATTCCGTAATGAAGACGAGGGGGGCGCTGCCGTACCCACCAATCTTGTGTAACTGGCGGGGCCCGGCCGCTCATCGCTCCTGAACCCGAACTGTTCGTGGCGGACCTCTCAACTGAATGACACGAGGGGAGGGACTTCTTGACCAGGCACCGGACCAGGTCTGCCGAGCTCTCCGCACAGTGGTGGGTTGCTGAAGCGCTGCAGGGAATATGCTCGGCAAGATCCGGTTCGGCCTCCAGGACGCCAAAGGTCAGGACCTCGGCTCGATCAACGCGGAGAACTGGCGGGCCTGGAACCTCTCCATCCAGGACACGTTTTCAGCATCCGCCTATTCCCCGAACACCGGGAGCTCGGCCGCCCGGACCCTGTCGAGAGGCTGATCCACCTCCCCGACCGTTTGAGGGTTAGCCATATGCTAGCATATGCTCATGGCAAGGGCACAGACCCTCGTGCAGCTCACCGATGAGCTGCTGGCTGCGCTGGACCAGCGGGCAGTGGCCACAGGACGGTCCCGTTCCGATCTGATCCGAGAGGCCATCGAGGGCTACCTGGCCGGGGTAGCGGCGCATGCAGTGGATCGCCAGATCATCGAGGGGTACAGGCGCGTCCCGCAGGAGGCCGACCCCTGGGCCGAGGCGCTCGCTCGAGAATCGATCGCCGCCGAGCCATGGTGAATCGGGGCGAGATCTGGTGGGCCGAGCACCCTGAAGCGGGCCGGCGCCCCTATCTCATCCTCACCCGCCAGGGGGCCATTTCGGTGCTGAATCGGGTGCTGGCCGTGCCGGCCACACGCACGATCAGAAGCATCCCCACCGAGGTGGTGCTGGACGAGGACGACGGCATGCCCCAGCGCTGCGCCCTGAGCTTCGACAACGTGGTGACCATGCCGAAGTCACTGTTCACCGAAAGGGTCTGTCGTCTCGGCGTCGACCGGTTGGACCAGGTGTGCCGAGCCCTGCGCACCGCCACCGGCTGCTGAGCAACTTGAAGGCCCCGAAGGTCACTGCCTGGCTCGGCCCACGATCTCCTCTACCACAGTGGTCTTGGCGTCGGCGTAGGAGCCGGACTGGCCCTCTGTCATCAGGCGCTCTGAACTCGACTGCGTCCCGTCCTAAGGAAGTGGCATACCCGGCACCCCGGCGTTGAGTCGCAACACCCCCGGCCCGGAGCCAGGGGGAGCCCCGAACATCTCTCCGATCGAGAAATTGACCGCGAACAGGGTCTTGCGCTGGCCCTTGCCCGTCCCGAAGGCGAGGCTGGAAGGCCAATCCAGGGGATCACCCGATGCGATGACCTCAACGGCCCCGCCCGGAGTCACCCTCGCGATCGTGCTGGCGCTGATCAACGCCACGTATACGTTGCCATGCACGTCGAGGGCCAGGCCGTCCGGAGCCGCCGGGGGGTCGAAGCCCACCAGCACTCTGGGCTCACCGGGCGACCCGTCACGGTGGACCTTGATCTTGAGCAGGCTGAACTTCTCCGTGTTGTTCACGAACAAGGATCCGTGCCGGTACGCGATGCCGTTGGCTCCCACGAAGATCCCGAGGCTGCCGTTGCCCTCGAGCAGTTCGTCCTGAAGCCAAAGCTCGGCGGTTCCCCCAGGCGACACCCGCCAGATGGCTCCGACCCTGGAGTCGGTGATGTACAGGTTTCCGCGCTTGTCGAAGGCCAGGCCATTGGGGATGACGATCTGCTCGGTGCCCGGAAGCCGGGTCTCCGCTCCCGTCTTGCGATCGAACCGCCATACTCCGTTGGCTTCGGGATTCAGGGAGGACAGGCCCGCGTAGACGTTCCCGGGGGCGTCGATCGCGAGCCCCAGGAGGCCGAAGCCCTCACCCGCGGTGAAACCCGGAACGGACCCGAACAGGGTGGGCTCGGTGGACCTCGGGGGGATCCGCCAGAGCTGCGCCAGCGGGGCGATGCTCACAAACATATTGCCCACCTTGTCGATGGCCAGGCCTTCCGGGAGCTCCCCCTTCGCCTCGTCGAACGAAATGAACTTCTCCGCGCCGTCGCCGGCAGCCGCTGGGTTCGCGACGGCCAGCACCGAGAGGAGCACGAGCAGCAAGGCCATGAGAGCCCCGATGCGAGGCCGACCTTTCCCTCCCAAGAGCACGCCTCGTACCAAGATGGTCTCCTCCGAGTTCATCTCATCCCGGCTCGGGTTGGGCCGGGCGGCCAAACCTATGTCCAGCGGCGATGGGAAGGCAATACGTCGACTGGAGTATGCGAGGCGGGCGAATGAGCCTCCGTCCGCCTTTGCCATCGCCCCCCCGATCGGGTGACCGCCGGAGAGAGTGACATTTTCGGCAGAAGAGCGGATGCCTCACGTGCCCTCCCCCATCTACATTCCGGGCGCGAGGACGTACCCGAGACCACGTTTCCAACATTCGTGCTCCTGACAAGGGGGGACCCCGATGAAGCGGCTTGCAGCGACCGTCGTGCTTCCGATCGTCCTGTTCGTGCTTCAGGTCGGCCTCTTGGCCACTCCGGCCTCAGCTCGATTGGGGATCCATTCGACCGCTGACATCGGCACCAAGCCCTTCGAGGCGCCACCCGAGGAGGGCCCGAGCGCCGGCGCGAAGCCTCCGAAGGTGCTCCTCCCGGCCAAGCCAAACCCCGGGACGAAGCCTCAACTCGCAGTCGGCGCCAATGTCAACGTGAGCAGGAAGACCGGCAACCAGCTCGAGGCGGCCATCGCCATCGATCCGACGAACACGGACCGCGTGTTCGTCTCCTCCAACGACGAGACCCAGAACCTGGCGGGAGTGCTCGCGGCCCGGAGTAGCGACGGAGGGGCGAACTGGACCACCGGCGTGATCGGGACAGGATCCGACGGGTTCGTCGCGGCGTGCTGCGACCCGAGCCTGTCGTGGGACTCGTTCGGGAACCTGTTCCTTGCCTACCTCGCCCTCGGCTCACCTCGCACCGTGCAGCTCCTGGTCAGCACGGACGGCGGAGCCACGTGGACGTCCATCGGACCGATCGACAGCGGTGCGAACCTCGACCAGCCCACCGTGACCACCGGACCCGGATCGGTGTGGGTGACATGGCGAGAGAGCAACGCAACGGGGATCCAGGCTCGGGGGGCGGCGGTGACCGGTCTCGGGGCCGGCAACATCGGTGCGTTCAATGCCGAGCAGACGGCACCAGGCTCGGCCGGAGGCAACTACGCCGACATCGCCATCGGTCCCGCGGGCCAAGTCCTGGTCGCCTACCAGAACCCGGCGACTGGACAGGGCCCGGGAACCATCTTCGTGAACGCGGACGCGGACGGCCTGGGAGCCGGTGGGTTCGGCGCAGCGGTCGCCGCCACCACCACGAACGTCGGGGGGTTCGACTTCATCCCCCCTCAACCCGATCGATCGGTGGACGCGGAACCCGGGTTGGCGTACGACCGCTCGGGAGGTCCCAACAACGGACGGGTGTACCTGGTTTACAACGAGGAGACCCCGGACGAGAGCAACGACACCGACGTCATGGTCCGGTTCTCGATCAACAACGGGGCGGCGTGGAGCGCCCCGGTCCGGGTGAACGATGACGCCGGGACCAACAGCCAGTTCCTTCCGAAGATCGCCGTGGACCAGTCCAATGGTGACGTCGGGGTGAGCTTCCACGACGCGCGGAACGACCTGCCCGGCGACTCGGACGGGGCGAACAACGACGCGGAGCTGTTCGGATCCAGGAGCACCGACGGCGGGGCCACGTTCGAGCCCAACTTCCTGGTCAGCGGGGGCATCTCGGACGAGGACGGAGCCGAGCCCCCGGCCCCGTGCTGTGCGGACCTCGACTACGGGGACTACGCGGGCCTGGCCTTCTTCCAGGGTATCCTTCGGCCGGTTTGGGCCGACAACTCGAACAGCACCGGTGACAACCCGGACGGCACGCTGACCACGTTCGACGTGTACACCGCCGGCGTGTCGTTCGCGCCGCCGGAAATCTCCATCGACGACGTGACCAAGACCGAGGGCGACGCCGGGACGACCGCCTTCACGTTCACCGTCACGTTGAGCGGTGCCTCGCCCGACACGGTCACCGTCGACTTCGCCACGGCGGACGGCACCGCCACGGTCGCCGACGGGGACTACCAGAGCACTTCGGGGACGGTGACCTTCGTGCCGGGCGATACCAGCGAACCGATCACCGTCCTGGTGAACGGCGATACGAAGTTCGAGCCGAACGAGGACTTCTTCGTCAACCTGTCGAATCCGGTGAACGGCGTCATCGTCGATGGCCAGGGCAAGGGGACGATCCTGAACGATGACCCCGTGCCCGCCATCTCCATCAATGACGTGGCCGTGGACGAGGGCAATTTCGGCACGACTCCGGCCACGTTCACCGTGTCGCTGTCGAACCCGAGCTTCCAGACCATCACCGTCGACTACGCCACGGCCGACGGGACGGCCACAGTCGCGGATGGTGACTACCTGCCGGCGTCGGGGACGGTCACGTTCCTCCCAGGAGACACCAGCGAGGACGTCACCGTCGCCGTGAACGGGGACACGAAGATCGAGCCGGACGAAGACTTCTTCGTGAATCTGTCGAACCCGGTGAACGCAACCATCGCCGACGGACAGGGCGAAGGAACCATCGTGAACGACGATCTGTCGCCCAACGTGCCCTGCACGATTACGGGCACGAACAAGAGCGACCACCTGGTCGGCACCCCTGGGGACGACGTGATCTGCGGGGGCAACGGCAACGACGTCATCGAAGGCCTTGGCGGGAACGACGTGCTGATCGGGGGGAACGGCCGGGACAAGCTCTTCGGTGGCGACGGCAATGACCTGCTCCTGGGAGGGAATGGAAAGGACGTCCTGGAGGGCGGAAACGGCAACGACACCCTCCGGGGTGGCAACGGAGCCGACAAGCTCGTCGGGGGGCCTGGCTCGGATGCCTTGTTCGGCGGGAGAGGCCCCGACAAGCTGGACACGGTGGACGGAGTCTCGGGCAACGATCTGGCCGACGGCGGTCCCGGGCCGGACAGCTGTATGGTCGATCCGGGAGACGGGATCATCTCGTGCTAACGCTGTGTGGGGTCAGTTCGGAAGGGCCGCGGAAATTTTCCGCGGCCCTTCCCCACCTGGTGAGGGGGCCCGGAACCAATCCCGACCGCGGGCCCGTCTAAGGAATGAGCGAGCATGGACAGGCGTCCACACTTCTTCTCGCGGCCGACATTCCCCCTGGTTACAGCGGGGGCGTCGCTGTTGATCCTCCTGGGGGTGGCGTGTGGAGGAAAGGCGACGTCGAGCTCTCCGGCCGCATCGGTTTCGCCGGCCCAGGCGACCACCTCCCCCGGCTCCCCGGTTCCGACATTGACCATCCTGTCGCCCCGGTCGGGACAACGGTTGTCCGCTCCGGTCCCCATCCGCTACCGCGTGGGGAGATTCGTTCCCGGCAAGACCTCCCTCATCGTATATCTGGGGGAACCGGGATCCAGCCTCTCGTTCGAGTTTCCGCTCGCATCTGCGACGGGAGTCGTTCGCATGGAGGACCACCCGATGCTGTCCGGCAAGAGGACACTGACGTTCAAGCTCGCAATGAATCATCAGCCCCTGGAGGATGCGGAGGCTGAGGTGATCCTCCCGAACGTGATCATAGAAGGCGAACGAGGCGCGGCCTGAAGCATTGCCGTGACCACGGGAAGCCTCTGGCCAGCTTGTTCCACAGGTCAGACCTGGACGGCTACCAGTAGCGGGCGGTGGACATTGCGATGACGGCGAGGACCAGCAGCGTGAGATCGATCTTCCCGTACCTCTCGAGCGCGCTGGTGAGGTTACCGATCCGGGCCTGCTGATCGGTCGAGGGCGGGCCGCCCGACGCCGCGACCTCGTTCCCGACGTCGACCAGGTGCTCCACGTTCCGCCCGACTCCGATCGAGCCGACGAAAAGTGAAATGGTCGCCAGAACAGCGCCGATCGTGATGACGAGTCCGAACCTGGAGCTCACCCAGTTGTCGAGGGATCCGTACAGATCCATGTCCCTCAGCCACAAGACCCATCCGGCTAGAACGTTCGTGCCCCCCAGGGCGGTGATGACCTTCACCACCTTCCGCTTCTTGACCGCAGCGGTCAGCAGCGGTCCGGCTGCCGGCCCGACCTCGGCAGCGGACGGCCCGATGAACCCGACGAACAGGAACGCCGAACCCACCCACAGCACTCCCGCCACGATATGGAAGAATCGGAACACGAGAAAGAACGGTGCAGTTGCGACCATTTTTCCTCCTTGTCCGGGGAATCCGACGCGCTGAACGATAAATGACCATGGGCTGAGCCGCGGGATTGTCAGCGGACCTTCGGAGCCGGAGGACTTGGCCTTCCCGGGCTGGTGACCTCAGGCGGCGGTGGCCGGCTGTGCCGGGAGCAGCTCGAGCTCGGTGGTGATCTCGACGCAGCCCTCGAGCGTCCGCGCCACCGGGCACTTGGAAGCGTGGAACCCGAGGACCCGGTCGATCACCTCCCGCTTGCCGGGATCGGCCTGCAGCCGGTAGCGGACGTGGATCCGGCGAACCACGATTACGCCGTCATCGGTCTTCTCGATCTCGCCCGTCACGTCGGCCACCAGCTTGCCGTCGGATGCTGGTATCTCGCGCGCCTCCAGCGCGCCTCCCAGGGTGCCGGTCAGTCAACCTCCGGCCGCGGCCACAACGTAGTCGAGGGTGGCGGCATGCGCTTCATAGGTTCCCGGCTCGCGCTTGTAGTGTTCGGCGATCTCATCGTGGACGCCGAACAGGACAGGTGAATCCACGGGCAGCGTGGCTCTCCGCGTACCGCCGGAGAGGCGTTCGATCCGAACTCGTGAGGTATAGGCGACGGCCATGAGCGGTCTCCTTTCCATTGGTTCGTCATCGCATATACCCGCGTACAGGAAGAGGCAGACGCCTGGTCAACCTGCTCGAGCTGCGGAGCTGCAAATCCGCCTGGGCAAAAGTTCTGCGGCGAGTGCGGGGCTCGCGTCGATGCCCAGGGCCCGTCACCTGCGCCTTTGCTGGCGGGGGGCCTGTCGGCCGTCGGTCGCGCAGCCGCCACAGCCGAGCGTCGCCTCGTCTCCGTGCTTTTCGCCGACCTGGTCGGCTTCACGAGGCTGTCCGAGGACAGAGACCCCGAAGAGGTCCGCGATCTCCTCACCCGATACTTCGACACCTCGCGTCAGCTGATCGGTCGCTACGGCGGAACCGTGGAGAAGTTCATCGGCGACGCGGTGATGGCCGTGTGGGGGACCCCGGTGGCCCAGGAGGACGACGCCGAGCGGGCCGTCAGGGCGGCCCTCGATCTGACCGACGCGGTCACCTCCCTGGGCGCCGAGGCGCGAGTGCCAGGTCTGCGGGCTCGGGCGGGGGTTCTCACCGGCGAGGCGGCCGTGACCATGGGTGCCGAGGGTCAAGGGATGGTGGCTGGGGACCTGGTGAACTCGGCTTCCCGCATCCAGGCGGCGGCATCTCCAGGGTTCGTGTTCGTCGGCGAGGAGACGAAGCGAGCGACCGAGTCCGCCGTCGCGTACGAGGATGCCGGTGCCCACGAGCTGAAGGGCAAGGCCGAGCCGGTCCGGCTGTGGCGGGCCCTGCGGGTCGTGGCCGCCAAAGGAGGCTCCAGGCGGGTGACCGGTCTCGAGGCTCCATTCGTCGGCCGGGATCGCGAGCTCCGCCTGCTGAAGGAGCTTTTCCATGCGACGGCGGAGGAGGGCACCGGCGCACCTTGTGTCAGTCACGGGCATTGCCGGCATCGGTAAGTCCCGTTTGTCGTGGGAGTTCGAGAAGTACGTCGACGGCTTGGCCCAGAACACATGGTGGCATCGGGGACGGTGCCTGGCCTATGGCGAGGGCGTGGCGTACTGGGCCCTGGCCGAGATGGTCCGGATGCGGGCAGATATCGCCGAGGGGGAGCCGCCCGACGTCGGGCACGAGAAATTGCGCGCCGCGATCGCCGAGTTCATACCCGATCCCGAGGAGCAAGGCTGGGTCGAGCCTCGCCTCGCTCATCTCCTGGGCATCGAGGAGCACGTCGTCCGGGAACAGGCCGACCTGTTCTCTGCCTGGCGGCTCTTCTTCGAGCGGGTGGCCGAACAGCGGCCCGCGATCCTGCTGTTCGAGGATCTCCAGTGGGCCGACGCCGGGCTCCTCGACTTCATCGAATACCTCCTCGAATGGTCCAAGGATCACGCGCTCTTCATCCTCACGCTGGCCCGGCCGGAACTGCAGGATCGTCGGCCGACGTGGGGAGCAGGCAGACGCAACTTCATCTCGGCTTACCTCGACCCACTGGCACCGGCCGCGATGGAGGGGCTCCTGCGGGGGCTGGTCCCGGGCCTGCCGGACGAGCTGCGAACGAGGATCCTCGATCGAGCGGAGGGCGTGCCTCTTTACGCCGTCGAGACGGTGCGGATGCTCCTCGACCGGGGGCTGCTGAAGAAGGAGGGACTCGAGTACCGCCCGACGGAACATGTGGAGGACCTGGAAGTACCACAGACCCTCCACGCTCTGATCGCCGCGCGTCTGGACGGTCTCGCCGCTGAGGAACGGTGGCTCCTCCAAGTCGCCTCTGTCATGGGCAAGACGTTCTCCAAGCCCGCCCTCGTCGCGGTGACGAGCATCCCAGCAACAGAAATGGACACCCTGCTGACCTCGCTCGTGCGCAAGGAGGTGCTGCAGGTCCAGGCTGATCCTCGATCGCCCGAGCGTGGCCAGTATGGCTTCCTTCAGGATCTTGTGAAGCGCGTCGCGTACGAAACCTTGTCGAAGAAGGAACGCAAGGCCAAGCACCTCGCGGTCGCCTCGTACCTGGAGGCGTCCTCGAGCTACGAACAGGATGAGATCGTGCAAGTGGTCGCGTCCCACTACACCGAGGCGTATCGAGCGGCGCCGGATGCTCCCGACGCGGAGGGGATCAAAGAGAACGCGCGGACGATGTTGACGCGAGCCGGTGAGCACGCGGCCTCGCTCGCCGCCAACGAAGAGGCACAACATTACTTCGAACAGGCGGCCGAATTTGCCGAGGATCCCGCGACGCGGGCCGAGCTCCTGGAACGCGCGGGCATGATGGCGCGCATGGGTGGCCGGTCTGACTTGGCAACCGAGCGGTTCGAGCAAGCCATCGCCCTCTTCGAGCAGGCGGGGCGTACGCATGCCGCAGCCAGAGTCTCCGCGCGCCACGCCGAGATCATGTGGCAGACCGGACGACTGGCAGACGCCGTCGACCGCATGGAGCGAGCCTTCGAGACGTTGGAGAGCGAGGAGCCCGACGAGGACCTCGCGATATTCGCTGCGCAGCTCGCCCGCCTGCTCTACTTCTCCGGCCACCCCGATCGGGCCCTGGAGCGATTGGAGATGGGCCTGGACATCGCGGAGGCGCTGGGCCTTCCCGAAGTTCTTTCGCAGGCCCTCAACACCAAGGGTGTCGTCATGATGTCCAGGGGCAGGATCAACGAGTGCGTGGCCCTCATGGAGTTCGCCCTCAAGATCGCGCTGGAGAACGACCTGTCCTCCGCGGCCCTCCGTGCCTACTACAACCTTGCGGACCAGTCCCTTCAGGCGGATCGCCACCAAGACGCGGTCGAGCAGGTGCAGCGAGGACTGGCTCTCGCGCGCAAGATCGGCAACCGTGCCTGGGAGTGGCAGATGCTCGGTCAGTTCTATCCCTTCATCGCGCTGGGTCAGTGGGATGAGGCACTGGAGATGATCGGCTCCATCCCTGAAGAAGGGATGCATGAGATTCGGAGCGTCTTCGGGAACATCCTGATCGGCCTGTCCATCATCCACCTGAACCGCGGCGAGCTCGCTGAAGCTGCCAAGGTGTTCGACCGGCTGTCCGAACTAGAGGCGTCTGCCGACGTCCAGGAGCGTGCGTCCCTCGCCGTTGCGCACGGCATGCGAGCCCGGGCCGAAGGCCGGCATGCGGATGCACTCGAGGCAGCCGAGCAGGCCTTCGAGGGCCAAGAGCTGCTCGGGTTCGGATCGGAGATCGTCAAGGAGGCGTTCGTCCTGGCGACCGAGTCGGCACTGACCCTCGATGATGAGGCCAAAGCGGAGGAGCTCCTGGCTACCGTGGAGGGGATCCCTCCTGGGAGGCTGCCGCCCTTTCTAGATGCGCAGGCGAAGCGATTACGTGCCCGCCTCGCGGAGCAGAGGGGGGCGGACGGCCAGGTCGAGCAGCTCTTCAAGGCCGCCACCGGGGTATTCCGAGAGCTCGCCGTCCCCTTCTCGATGGCGGCCACACTCCTCGAGCACGGCGAATGGCTCGTCGCGCAGGGACGAGTCAACGACGCTCAAGGGCTGCTGGACGAGGCGCGCCAGATCTTTGCGCGACTCAAGGCGACCCCATGGCTGGAGCGGGTTGAACAAACCTCTTCGGCCGGGCACGCGTCCGAGGCAGTCACCGGGCGGGTCTAGTGGGCCCGCGTTTACGCAGCGCTCCAGGACCCCCAACGAAGAAGCGACTTGCAGGTGGTTTTCGACGTGGGGGACGACGCTGGGGCAACAACCGCGGCCGACGTCAAGCGGCGAGCAAGCGCTGGAAGAACGATCGGTACCGCTGGAGGGCGACCCGAAGGTCCTCGGTCGAAACATCCTCGCCGCGATCCCATTGTTGCTCGAGGTCCGACCGCTCCCGGGCGAAGCCTTCGGCCAGCCGCTGCATGACCTCGGCCACCAGTTGGTCCGCCGCCTCCACCGACGTCCTGGGCTCATCGACGAAGGAAGCCTGAATCTCCTCCCATCGCTCCTGGAATCCCTTCCCCACCTCGTGCGGAAGCAGCGACTCCATGGTCTCTTCACGGACGAACGTTGCTTCCTTGACAGAGATCCCCTCGCCGGCCCCGTCCGAGGCCTCCGGTTCCTCGGCCTCCGGTTGTTCGGCTCCGGGCCTGTCATCTTCTCTCTCTTCAACGGGCTCGTCATCGGACCGCGTCCTGGTGGGAGCAGGACGTGACGCGAGGTCCGCTGTGCTGAGCTCGCGTGCTTCATCCGGTTCCTCGTCCCTGTAACCCTTTGCCTCCATCAGGGCCTCCTTGCTCCGTGCGCTGGAGAGCTGGGCTCCCCACGGGGCGACCAGACGTGAGTTCGGTCCGGCTCGGATACCGGCCTGCGAGCGCTCGCTACTCGTCGATACCGTCGTTGCGCGCGGCCGAACCTTTGGATGTGACAGCCCGGCCGACGTTCGCCGACCCGGTCACCTCCGCCTTCCTCTCTTGTCGGACAGGACGTGCGCCGTGGCGCGGAATCCGCAGTACCGGAATCTGGAGTGATCGGGGTCAGCCGAGCGTCGCCAGCTCCTCGCGAACCCGGGCAGCTCGGACGACGTCACCCTTCGCCTCGCGGAGCGAGAGCGCCTCTTGCAATGCCTTCGCGGCCTCCTCCTTCCTCCCGGCGAGGCGAAGGACGAACCCGAGGTCGGACCACGCGTCCGCCATCTGCGGGAGGTAGTCCACGCCTTCGGTGAGGCCGACCGCCTCCCGGGCGAGCCTCTCGGCCTCCTCGAGGTCTCCACGCTGCGCCTCGACGAGCCCCAGAGCCTCTCGCCAGGAGATCTGCGAAGCCCAGTCGTCCGAGGGCGAGGCCTCCCTGCCCTTCTGAGCGAATTCCTCCGCCTCGTCCAGGCGCCCGGTCAGCGCCAGCACTCGAGCGAACTGCCCCGCCAGGGTGGAGAAGAAGGACTTCTCTCCGAGGCGCTCGAGGGCCAGGAGAGGAGGGCGCACGGTCTCCAGAGCTCGCTCGTGGTCTCCCAGGATCTCTTCCATCAGCCCGATGCGGCTCCCGATGCAGGTAACGGGAAGAACGCCGCCCAGGTCCTCCAGAATGGGACGGGCTCTCGCCGCCGACGCTCGAGCCTCGTCGGGCCGGCCGGCCATCGCTGCGAGCACCGCCCGTGCCGTGAGGATGGATCCTTCCGCCAGGCGCAGCCCGGACGCCTCGGCCAGCAGCTCGTCGCATCGCCTGATCCCCTCCTCCGCCGGCGTCGTCCCCCACATGTGGATCCCGCCCAACCAGTGCAGCAGGAAGGCCTGGTGGGGCGCACCGGCTCGGCGACCGAGCTCGATGACCTGCTGGAGCTCTGCAGCCGAGTCGGCGCTCCGCCCCAGAGTCCAGTACATGGCTGCGAGGAGCCGGTGGGCGAAGAAGAGGCCCACGTCGTCGTCGCGCTCCTCGAAGAACGGGATGGCTTGCTGTGCGAAGGCACCCCGCTCCTCCCACGCCACCGAAACGTCCCATCGCCAAGCCTCGAGCAGCTCAGCTCGGAGCTCCCAGGCTCGGTCGCCCGCTCTTCGAGCGGCTTCTCTCACCTCCTGGATGACGGCTTCCGCCCGGGCGAACTCCCCGAGTTCGATGAGGGCCCATCCGAGGTCCAGTAGGTCCCCCGGGCGACGAGGATCATCGGCTGGCAACAGATCCACCGTACGCGTGAGCAGGGCCTGCGCCGCGGCCAGGTCCGAGCGGTTCAGCGCCCGTCGCCCGGCCGCCTCCAGATGATCGGCGGCACGAGTGGCCAGCGCGTGAGCCCGCTCATCGATATTTCCGAGCTCCTCCCGGTAGCGATAGGCCTGTTCCAGGTGATACCCGAGGATCTCGTCGAACTCCGGCGTGCCTTCCCCAGCCACCCGCTGGAGCCAGCCGGCGAAGGCTTCGTGGAGCTGGGCGCGCGTCTCCTTGGGCATGCCGGCGTACGCGGCGTCGCGGATCAGGATGTGGCGGAAGCGAAATGCGGTCTCCCGGACGATGTCCGAGTGGTCCGGCCGGATCAGCTCCTTGCGCACGAGGGTCATCAAGTGACCCCCCACGGCAGGGCGCATTGGCTCGGGAGCTAGTTCCGACACCGCGCTCAGGTAGAAGACCTTCCCAACCACGGACGCTCGCTCGATGACCTGCCGTTCCTCCCCACCCAGGTGGTCCAACCGCGCCGCGAGCAAGGCCTGGATGGTCGGAGGGATGGGGATCGTGGCGAGATCGGCGGTGGGGATCCAGTGCCCGTCGTCCCGTCGAAGGAGCTCGTTGTCGATGAGCATCGACAGGACCTGTTCGACGAACAGCGGGTTCCCCTCGGCCGCCTCGGCGATCCGCGACTTCGAGATCTCCGGCAGAAGAGCCATCCCGAGGAGGTTCTCCACGAGCACCTCGCAATCTGGCTCCGACAGCGGCTCGAGCTGGATCGTCGTGGAGTTGTGCTTCCCTCCTCCCCACCCGGGCCGGACGTCGAGCAGCTCCTGGCGGGCGATGGCGACCAGGAGGATCGGGGCTCCCCGCGACCATTCGGCCACGTGGTCGACCAGGTCCAGCAGCGTGGGCTCGGCCCAGTGGATGTCGTCGAACAGCGCGACCACCTGGCGCTGCTCGGCCAGCGCTTCCAGCAGCTTTCGGAAGGCCCAGGCGATCTCTTCGGCAGGCGCCGTCGCTTCTCGATGGCCGATGACCTGCATGAGTCGATCGGCCACCGCCTCTCGGTCGTCCTCCGGTACCAGGGCGGCGAGCTTCCCCGATGCCGCATCGACCCCTTCCTCGTCGGTAATGGCGGCGGCCTGTCTCACCATCTCCACGACTGGCCAGTACGTGATGCCGGCCCCGTAGGGCAGGCATCGCCCACGCAGAACGGTGGACCGGCCGGCGATCGCCGACACGAACTCGTGCACCAGCCGAGACTTCCCCACCCCCGGCGATCCGATGACCGTGAAGAGGTGGCAGGCGCGATCGTCTGCTGCGTTCTCGAAGATCTGCTTCATGAGTGCGAGCTGCCGGTCGCGGCCGACCATGGGGGAGTCGAGGTGCCGGCGGACCGCCTCGGCCTCGGGATGAACATCGATCAGCCGGTACGCCGCGACCGGCTGGTCCTTGCCCTTCAGCGCCATCGGCTCGACCGCCTCGGCTGTTACAGAGTCGCGCAGGAGGCGGTACGTGGCCTCGCCAATCAGGATCTCGCCGGGCTGGGCGGATTGCTCGAGCCGGGCGGCCACGTTGACGGCGTCCCCGGTTACCAGCGTCTTCCCGGTCGAAGGATCCCCCGCCACCACCTCGCCGGTGTTCAGGCCGGTCCTGGTGAGGATGGCGATCCCCCGGTCCCGCTCCAGGTCTCGGTTCAGGCGTTCCAGCCGCTCCTGCATCTCGAGGGCGGCTCGCACGGCGCGAAGGGCGTCGTCCTCGTGAAGGGTCGGGATGCCGAACACCGCCATGACGGCATCTCCGATGAACTTCTCCACCGTCCCGCCGTGCGCTTCAAGGGCCGCCTTCATCTCCTCGAAGTAGCGAGCCATGACCTGGCGGAGCGACTCCGGATCAAGGCGTTCGCCCAGACCCGTCGACCCGGTGACGTCGGAGAACAGCACGGTGACAACCTTCCGCGCCTCTCCTCGGGCCGAGGTTCCCTCCAGAGGCCTGCCGCAAGCCAGGCAGAACCGGGCAACCTCGGGATTCTCCTGGCCACAGTTCGGACAGACCGGCACGAGACGAAAGTGTAGTTAGAGGGGAGCCTCGCGGCCCCCCTCACCCTCGCCGTACCCGGATCTCATCCCGCAGGAATAGTGGTTGCTTCAAGCTGGTTCACGCGAGAAAACGAACGGAGGTAACGCGTGAGCTCTGCTAGAACGAGCTGGAACGACGGCATCATCGAGGAGTTTCGAGCGAACCATGGAAAGGTTGGAGGGCCGTTCGCCGGGGTACCCATCCTGCTCCTGCACCACACCGGTGCCAGGACCGGCACGGTCCGGGTAAACCCACTGGCGTACCAGGCCGACGGTGGCAGGTTCGTCGTGTTCGGATCAAAGGGAGGCGCGCCCACCAATCCCGATTGGTATCACAATCTCCGGGCCAATCCCGAGGCGACCGTCGAAGTCGGGACCGAGACTATCCCCGTCCGGGCCAGGGTCGCCGAGGGCGAGGAGCGGGAGCGCATCTGGAATCGCCAGAAGCAGCTCATGCCCGGCTTCGCCGCCTACGAACAGAGGACCCGCCGGCAGATCCCAGTCCTCATCCTCGAACGCTCATAGGAGAAAATGCGGGGCGTGGCCCCTGCGTTCGCCGTGACCCAGAGGGGTCACGGCGATGCGAGTCGCCCCGAGACCGGCTATCGCTCCAACGATTTCGCTGCGGACCTGGCGGCATTCATGGACGCCCTGCAGCTGCAGGCGGCTGTCATCGCGGGTGGCTCGAGCGGCGGCTTCATCGCCCGGCGCTTTGCCATCGATCACCCCGACCGCACCCTGGGCCTCGTGCTCTTGGGATCGCCCTTCACCTTGCAGGACAAGCCAGAGGTGCAGGAGATGTGGGAATCGACCATATCGAGGCTGACGGATCCAATCGACCGGGGCTTCGTGCGCGGAATTGCGGAGAGCACGCTGGCCCAGCCGGTGCCGCCCGCCTTCCTGGAAGCTATGGTGCAAGAGAACCTCAAGGTCCCGGCGCGCGTGTGGAGGGCGACGATGGAAGGCCTCCTGGAAGACGATTCTTTCAGGGAGCTCGAAAAGATCAAGGTCCCCACCCTCATCATCTGGGGCGATCGGGATTCACTGCTCACCCGAAGCGATCAGGAGGCGCTCGCCGCGGCGATCCCGGACTCGCGGCTCGTGGTCTATGCAGGCGCCGGACACGCCTGCTACTGGGAGGAGCCCGCCCGGGTCGCGTCCGATCTTGTGGCCTTCGTCAAACTCCTCGGTGGGTAGCGATCACGGCAGCGGGATGACTTCGGCTTCGCCCGGTATCAGCACCTTGATGGCCGCGTAGACCGTTCCGTCCTTGCCCACCGTCGAAGCAATGGACATCGGGAGGCCGGTCGCCACCTCCGAACAGCTCCACGAGCTCGGATCGCACGCATTGACCGTACCGCCCAGACTCCCAATGTTGGCTTCGATCGCGAACCAGGTCGCCTCGTCCAGCTCCGTCACGTAGATGGTCCCGTCCGGACCCGAGTTGAGGCCGGTGATCGAGGTGAACCCATCCGCCACAACCGAGCAAGCGGGGCTGGCCCCACATTGGGCGTGCCTGGTGCCGGGGGCGATCCGCCACACTCGCGACTCATGCCTGGGCGGGGAACCCCTTCAGCTCTCCCAGGTAGTAGGCGCCGTCCGGACCGACGGTGACGCTGGTCGCCACGGCCTGGGCTGACATCTCCGGGGGAAGGTTGCACGAACAGGTCGGCGAGAGCCTCTTTCCGTCCATGGGACACCCGGAACAGCTTCCCGTCGGTAGGGGCCGGCTCCTCACCGCCGCTGGTGACGGCATACATGGATCCTCGGCCGATCGGGGTGACATCGGTCACGTTCGGGAGCTTGACGATCAGGCTGCGCTTGCCCTTGTGCAGCTGGACGATCCCGGCTCCGGCATCGGCCACCAGGAGGCTGCCGTCCGGGGCGGTGGACAGCCCGAAGATCGGGCCTGCGTAGTCATAGTGGGGGACGTTGGCCGCTCGGGCGGTCGCCGGGGTCATGAGCAGCCGGTTGGGCGACGGGGGAGTCAATGCGTCAACTGCCGTATGAGAGGTGGGATCGACGGACTAGGCTCTCGTCCTGTAGCCGACGGGAGCGCCCTCTGGGTTCTCCGGAGTACGGTTGATGACCGGTATCGGGAAGATAGGCTGCTCGCCGGAGCGGCGAGGGCCGGACCAGGCGGCCGGGATAGCGTCGATGGCCCAGGCTAAGCGGTACGCGATCGACTCGTAGTTCACCCTCCACCCTTTGAAGTGGGGCCAGGCCTCATCCGGCGTCCGTGTCATCGGGAAACCGACCTGCTGCAGGCGGGCGATGCCCTGGTCGAACTCCTCCCGGGAGAGCTGGATGCCGGCGTCCGGACGAGGGTCTTCGTCGTACGGGATCCCGACGGTGGCGGCCAGCTGGCGGAGACCTCGGAATCCCATGGCCAGGCACAGCCGACCCTGGAGCGGGAGGTCGTCGGGAGCGACCGCCGACCACAGCGCCGCCGAATCCATGACGGCGAGCAGGGCGGTAAGCCAGTTGGCCTTGGGGTGGGGCGATCGGAACCGCAAGAGGATCGGATAGCTGGAGTGGCTCTCCGCCACGTCGGCGGCCCAGCGCTCCCATTGTCGGTAGAACTGGGGAAGCTCCTCCGTGGTGATGGTGTACCGGCTGCGGGCCAGCAGCTCGGGCCCCCATGCGGGAGTGCCCGCCCGAACGGTGAGCAGCGTTATTTCGGTCTCGCGACGGTTGAACGCGCTGTATAGGGTGGGCAGGTAGGCGATGAGCATGGCCACCACGGTCAGTCCTGTCGCGCCGGAAACGAAATCGATGGCTGTCGGCCCCCCGCTATTCGTCGAGGCGATGCCCAGCGTGAACAGCGAGGATCCGGCTTCGCGAAGAGCGGCCCCCAGGTCCCGCACCATTGGCCACAGCAGCAGGCCGTATCCGAGCAGGAACAGGATGAGCCAGGAGAACAAGGCGATGCCCAGCTCCACCGGCGCCTGGAAGGCAAGGAGCCGGTAGCGTTGGTGGTAAGTCGCGAGTGGCCGGGTCACCAAGCGGAACAGGTCGTCCGTGACGCTATCGACAGTCCGGAAGAGGCGGCCGACCCGTCCTCCTGGCGTGACCAGCGTCTGCAGGACGCTCGCCGCCGTGCCCAGGGCGATGAGCCCTCCCAGCACCGCGCCCAGTACTCGCACAGCCGCCACGACCCCTCCCCTTACCCGGCGACAGATCCCGGTGACGTCAGAGCAGGGCCAGCTGCCCGCTCAGGCTGAACGGCGCCGCCTCGAGTTGTTGGTGGACAGAGGCTGCTTCTTGATGCGACCGACGACTTCTACTCGAACGGGGACGCCATCGATCTCCGCTGGGACGGCCCCGTCTCTTGGTGCCTTCACCAGGTTCACCTTCACGGCATATCCCCTGGCTTCCCGGGCGATCCCGATGCCGTTCACCAGCTTCGAATCGCCCAGAAGCTCCGCCGCCTTCGCCTTGGCGGCTCTTGCCTTGGAGATGCTCGCCGCCTTCATCGACGTCAAGTTAGCAGGTCCACCCTGAGTTCTCGCAGGACCGGCTCCAGTGGGTTCGCGTACGTCACGCCCCTGCCCGCAGGTCCCCCAGCGTCGCTTCCAGCGAAAAGCAAGGCATAGGGGCGGCGATCGCCGCTCGTGTAGATAAGGGACCCGCTGTCTCCGCCGGCACTGAAGGGCTGCCGCGTGCCGGCGATCTCGATCTGGTCGTCGAATCGAAGATTGCCGATGTCGTACTCGACGACGACACCGTCGACCTCGAACGCTGCCACCCTCCCGTGTGTGTGACCAGTGGTTCGCCCGACCTTTTCAACGCGAGAGGCATCCTCAGGCGCCGCTAGGTCGGTGGACAAACGCCGCCTGGCACGGGGGAGCCGTGGGTCGTACTCGACATCCTTGTTCAGCGAGGCGATCGCGCAATCCATCGCGTTGGCGGACCCGGACGCGAGCCTGACGAACTTCTCGAGCAGGCCAACCACGTCTCTGGGGCGGCGCCCCTTGTCGTACGCGCCGGGCTGGAGGATCTCGTCCCCACGACGCCCCTGGTTCTCATCGGCCAGGACGTGGTTGTTCGACAGGATGAAGACTCGCTGCCCCCTGGATACGAAACACCCGATGGTGCCAGCGGTTATGCGGAAATGACCGACCGAGATGCCCGGTCTCACCGGCCGGTGCTGGTCCTCGTTCCACGCCTCGCGCTTCGTCACCCTCCCGATGAACCGGACGTCGGCATCTCCCCGTGCTGCGGATATGAGCTGGGCGACATGGTCGCTTCGCGCCAGCCCCTGGTGCTGGACTCGCACTGCGAGCCTGTAGTCACCCTCGACGGCGCCGGGAGCGACACCGAGGGCGATGCCCGGTTGAACGCGTTCGACGTCTTTCGTCCGGCCAGCTGGAATACCCAGCGGGGCGGCCTTCCGGGCCGGGAGCGCCAGCGTCATGGGGTGTGTCTCCGATAACGAAGCCTTCAGATTGCGGACGGAATCGAGATTCATTGACGTCTTCTCCCGGGCACACCCCATGTTGGGGTCTGGGTCGTTATTCCACTCTGATCGAGATCGACTGGGCAAGCGGCTGCCCGGACGCGGCGGAGGCCTACAGCGATCTTCGGTCGAAACCTCCTTGGTAGACTGCTGCCCATGGCTGAATACCATGAAGTGTTCCACGAGCGTCTGTACTTGAGGGAACCTCGCACCGAGCGACTGAGGAAGAGTGCGGCGGGCCGCCTTCGCCACCTCCTGAACACCGGGTGGAAAGAGACCGAGCGGTGGCACGCGGACGACTACATCACCGTCCGCATGGAGCGAAGCGGCGTCGCCCCCCGCATGACGGAGATGCCGAAGATCGTCCCGTCTCAGCCGGGTCCGCC
>WNGE01006331.1_pt1 | contig 21635 bp, 19 predicted proteins | sample 5400651 | NCBI WGS metagenome assembly WNGE01 (sample SAMN13153370, study PRJNA577476) | soil metagenome | isolation source: 60 cm soil or saprolite under grassland replicate 2 | place: USA:California | collected 2016-06-15 | reverse complement strand
CAGCCGTATCGGGGAAAACCCGCCGTACGGAATGATAGGGGGGATCGAGGAAACGTCGGCATCATTCGAAGCCCGGTCCGCGCCTCGATCCTACCCGACTGCGGGGGGCGCGCGATGAAACGCGCGTCCCTACCGCTACGGCGGCGGGAGTTCAACATCCTCTAGCATGCGGCGTAAGGAGATAGCATGCCCGACATCTATGCTTCAATTACGGCTGCTGACCCGGCGACCCTCGAACGCTTGATCGCGGCGCTGGAACTTCGCGCTGCCGACCTTTTACGACGGGGTATAATCAAGGACTTCATCTCCGAGATCACCCTCCCCAAAGAAGCAAAGGTAGTTGAAGTCGGCTGTGGCACTGGAGCTGTGACCCGTTTTCTTGCGGACTTACCAGATGTCTCGCAGGCTCTCGGCATCGATCCCTCCTCGGCATTCATTGCCAAGGCAAGAGAATTGGCGGAGGGAGTCAAAAAACTCACCTTTCAGGTGGCCGATGGCCGAGCGCTCCCGTGTGAGGCTTGTAGCTTCGACGCTGTGCTGTTTCACACGACTTTGTGCCACATTCCGAAACCGGAGGAAGCGCTTGCTGAAGCACGACGGGTGCTGCGCCCTGGAGGCTGGCTTGCGATTTTCGATGGCGATTATGCTACCACATCGGTCGCAATTGGAAATTTTGATCCCCTGCAATCTTGCGCGGACGCAGCCATAGACGGGCTGGTTTATGATCGCTGGCTGATGCGTAGTCTGCCGGCGGTGATCCGCACGGCTGGGTTTGAGACACCGCGATATCGTAGCTACGGCTACACCTCGCTTCCTGAGCCGAGCTACATGTTCACCTTGGTCGACCGTGGGGCCGATCTGCTGCTGAACGCTGGACGGATTGGGCCCGAGATGACTGACGCCCTCAAAGTAGAAGCTCGGCGCCGAGCGGAGGTCGACCGTTTTTATGGGTTGATAGTATTTGCGAGCGTGGTCGCGCGCAGGCCGGCTTAGGGCAACGACGAAGCGGGCCCCGGCTCTGCTCACAAGCGTAAGCGAGCGATGGGCTGTTTCCCGTATCACTCGGGGAAGCTGATGCTCCGCACGCGAGGAGCGGCGCTGATCCCTCCCATAGACAAGGCTTAGCCCGGCTTCGCTCCTGATCCGACTAAGAACTCGAATTGAGCTTCAAAGCCGCTCGGGGTTTCAAATTGACGCATGCAATCGCCAACCTCAGCCCAAGCGTCAGCCCTAGCAGCTTCGCTCAGATCGCTCACGACGGCCCGATATGCACCGAAAGCTTCTTGCATCATCTGGAGAGCAACAGAGGCGTTTGCGAGCCGTAGCGATGCCCGAACCAGTCTCGTCCTCACGTCAATGAGGCCGCTATCACGAAGAAGACGCTCCAACACACCGCTGCCACCCAACGCGAAAATGCCGGGTTGCCCAGACGTCGGAGGCTGCTTCCCGGCATGTCGCAACAGGATCTGCATTGGCAACCACGCGAACGGGTTGTTTGCAGGTGCGGTGAACACGAGTGCAGCAAAGCGCGCCTTCGGTTTTAGCACCCTCTGGACAGCCTGAAGCGCGGCAGACGGAGATGAAAACAGCATTAAACCCAGGCGGCTGATTGCTGCATCGTAGGGCCCCTGCGCTGGGTCCAAATCCTCGGCTGCACATTCGACCGTCGTGATGTTGTCGAAAGCACCGCGTCGTGCGTGCTCACGCACATACTCCAGCATGTTGGCGGATATGTCCGTGGCAACCACAGATCCCGTTGGGCCAACGCGAGACGCGGCACGCAAGGTTTGGCTTCCGGCCCCACAAGCGAGATCGAGCACGCGCATTCCTGGTTTGACACCGGCCATATCGAGAAGCGTATCGGTAGCGTCAGCCAAGCCAGCCGAGAACTTTTCTTCCCACTTTGCCCAGCCGGGTGCCGCAGCTTCCCAAGTGCCACGCTGTTCAGCCTTCGACACACTGTCCCTCATGAATGCCTTCCCGGGGCATGCAGATGTCCCAGCACGCGCCTACGGCGGTGATCACTCCGGTAGACCGGCTAATTGAAGGTCCTAAGTCGCCTCGGCCGCTGCCAAACGAAGGCCCTCCAGGTAGAACTCTCGGAACTCCGGGTTGCGCCAATTCGAAGCGCTCGGCACCACGACATTCGTCATGGTTCGTAGCCGCGCGATGATTTCTCGCGCCTCGTCAAGGCGCCCCATATGAGCGCAGCAGGATGCAAGAAAGCGGTAGGTAGGTATCCAATTCGGCTTCTCCTGCAGACACCGAAGCAGCCTCGTCCTGGCTTCCTCTAATCGTCGCGCGAAAAAATAAGCGACGCCGATCCCCATGAAAGGGTTGGCCCTCTCCGTACGTGGGTTAAGGCGCAACGAGGTCTCAAAATGAACTATCGCGAGATCGATTTGCCCGGTCCACAGCCTCAGCCAGCCACTCCACTGCCAAGCGCGGGCAGAACTCGGGTTGAGCTGTAGGCTGCGGTCTAGCAAGGCGACGGCGACACCGATTTCCTCACCAAAGTACCCGAGAGTGAAACCGGCCCTGCTGAGAACATCTGGATCGTCGCCAGCGACCTGAAGAGCTTGCCGCGAGAGGTCGATGCCGCTGCGACGGGTCGCGTCCGGGTCCTCACTCCAGCCATTGATGTGTAGATCAAAGTGGCGCGCCGCGGCATTTACCAGGGCACCCCCGTAGCAAGGGTCATGCTCGATCGCGCGTTCTAACAGCTCGAGCGACCGGATGATACCATTCTTTTCCCAGGAATACGCAAGGGCGAGAGCGCGCAGGTACAGATCGTACGCTGTGAGATCAGTAGTCAGTCTTCCCGCCGAGCGGCGGATCTCCGCTTCCTGCAATGTCGGCTCAATGACGCCAGCGACGCTCGCGGCCACCTGATCCTGGAGCTGGAACACGTCTTCGGGTGAGCCGTCGAAACGATCGGCCCATAAATGGGCGCCGGTTTCCGTGTCTATTAACTGCGCAGTGATGCGGAGCTTGTTGCCTCCTTTGCGAACGCTGCCTTCAAGTACATAACGCACACCCAGCTCGCGACCAACCTGCTTCACATCGACCACTCGGCCCTTGTAAGTGAAACTCGAATTACGCGCGATTACGAACAACTGCCGGAAGCGCGACAGCGCCGTAATAATCTCCTCTACGATGCCATCTGCAAAATACTCCTGCTCGACATCGCCGCTCATATTCTGAAATGGCAGCACCGCGATTGAGGGCTTGTCTGGCAGCGGTAAGGCAGGGCGAGAGCTTGGCGCAGGACCGCTCAACAGCACTCGATAGACCCGCACCGGCCGTCCAATGTTCTTAAGCTGCTGCTCGCCTGCGTTCTCAAAGGTGATCTCAAGCTTACCCTCCACATCCTCCTGTACGCGACCAGAGACACAAATTCCTCCGGGCTCAGCGAGGCTCTCCAGACGTGCTGCCACATTCACGCCATCTCCAAAGATGTCGCCACGATCTAGCATGACATCCCCGACATTGACCCCAATGCGAAAATCGATCCGCTTTTCCTCCGGCACGTCAGCATTGCGCTCTGTCATACCACGCTGGACATCGACAGCGCAGCGCACCGCGTCCACGACGCTGCTGAACTCGGCCAGCAGGCCATCGCCGGTATTCTTGACGACCCGACCACGGTGTTCGGCAACCTTGGGGTTGACAAGGGAGCGCAGATGATCCTGGAGCTGGGCGTGCGTGCCCTCTTCATCCAGCCCGGTCAGGCGGCTGTAACCAGCCACATCGGCTGCTAGGATGGCTGTGAGCCTGCGTTCTACACGCTCGGTAGCCAAGGCGATCTCCCGCTCAACTATCGGGATCATACCACGGCTCTAGCACAGCGGCGTGGACCTCCTAGGCGGCTTCAACGACGTTGGGCGATGCTCCGCACGCTATTATGCGGCAGTGATCACTCCGGTAGACCAGCCTATCGCAGACCCTCGGCGCCTGTCTCGATGGTCATTCCTCGGGAAGCCCCATCGGTCCCAGGAGGTCGCGGTACCGGGCGCGATCACTGGCGTTCACGAGCGGCGACGCTCGCTCAACCCAAGCGACCGAATAGTCGGGCTGAAGCCGACGCGCCGTTTCCACTGCGGCCCGGGCTTCTTCAGCTCGTCCCAGCATGGCGGCCGAGAGGGCAAGGGCACGCCAGCCACCTGACTCGGGGGCCAGCCGCACCGCCCGGCGACCCCATTCCAGTCCCGCCGCGTAGTCGCCGGCCATGAAATGTGCGAAGGCGCGCTGGCCGGCAAAGACCGAGAAGAACGGGTCACGCGGGCTGAGACGCATCGCCTTCTCGAGACGGCTGACCGCCTCATCACCCTTGCCGCCGTATGCCAGCGTCAGCCCGAGGCACGCGTGTCCCAGTGCGAAGTTGGGGTTCACGTCCAACGCCGCGTGCAACTCCTCGACGGCGTTCGTATGGTCGCGGTGGAACATGTGCGAGAACCCGAGCGCGAGCCGCGCCCACGCATCCTCGGGGTCGATGGCCACGGCGGCCCGTGCCCGCTCGGCAGCGGACGGCAGAACTGCCGCGAGCCCTCCTGTGCTCCAGACATGGACCTGCCAAAGGCTAAGCCACGCATGCAACCCGAGCGCACGGGCGTAGGCTGGGTCGAGCCTCAGCGCGGCCGACAAGAAATCGAGCGCCACCGCGTTGTCGTTCCGGGTCTGCCGCCACATGTGGGAGAGTGCACGGATCAAGAAGTCCCAGGCATCGGGGCGTCCCGGCGGCTTCTGTTGTAGGCGCTCGCTCTCGGCAGCGTAGAGCCGCGGCTCCACCGCGACGATGACACTGGCCGCGATCTCATCTTGGAGCGCGAAGAGATCGGCTAGCGCGCGCTCGTATCGCTCCGCCCAGACCTCACGGCTCGTGGCCGCATCGGCGAGCTGGACCCCGATCCGCACACGGTCGCCAATTTTGCGGACACTGCCTTGGACAACGTAGCGCACGCCAAGTTCGCGGCCGACCTGCTGCACGAGCGCCGCCTTATGCTTATACGTGAAGGCAGAGTTCCGGGCGATGACGAAGAAGCCGCGCAATTTAGCTAGCGCCGTCGTGATCTCCTCGGTGATCCCATCAGCGAAGTACTCTTGGTCCGCATCTCTGCTCATGTTCTGGAAAGGCAGAACGGCTATTGATGGCTTGTCTGGCAGCGGCAAGGCAGAGCCCGCACTGGTCGCGCAATGTTCTTGAGCTGCTGCTCACCTGCGTTCTCGAAGGCGATCTCAAGCTTACCTTCCGCGTCCTCCTGAACGCGACCGGAGACACAGATGCCACCCGGTTCCGCCATACACTCCAGGCGCGCCGCTACGTTCACGCCATCGCCGTAGATGTCATCGCCGTCGATGATGATGTCACCGACGTTGATGCCCACGCGGAACTCGATGCGCTTGTCCTGGGGTACGTCTACGTTCCGCTCAGCCATCTCACGCTGGACCTCGACAGCACAGCGGAGCGCGTCCACCACGCTCGCGAACTCCACGAGCATGCCGTCGCCGGTGGTCTTGACGATCCGGCCCCGGTGTTCGGTGATTTTGGGGTCAAACAGGGCGCGTCGATGGGCCTTGAGTTGGGCGAGGGTCCCCTCTTCGTCAGCACCCATCAACCGGCTGTAGCCGGCCACGTCAGCGGCCAGGATCGCTGTAAGCCTACGCTGTACGCGCGCGGCGGTGGACAAGACGGACGCTCCGGTTGCAGGGGGGACATGATAGCACGAGCTGACGAGCTGCTCGCTGCGCCCCAACAACGGCAGCGGGATCGGCAGGGACTACCTTCCGGGGCAGCGGCCCTCTTCGGTTGGCCTGAGCTTACCGGCTCCGGCAGTCCGTGGGCGTCGAAAAATCGACCCCGCCACGCTCGTAGGAGCGGCCGTCGCTGGCTTCGAGAATGGCTGTCGACCGCTGTGACCGTGTGCCTCTTGATCGAGGAAAGTAGGCCGCACCGGCCGCTCACTGGTGACATCGCTTAGCTGATGCTCAGCTCGAGACCATCCTCATGAGTGGAGACAAAGGTCCAGAGAGACAGGCCTATAGGGAGAGACATGGCGAAGCAATGCGTCCTATAAGCAGAGCATGTGCTGATCTATGCGTGTGTTAAGCTCCTCTTGGGGGAGGATTCTTCTACACCAACTACTTAAGAGCGAGCTAAAGCTGGGCTTAAGCCCGTCTTTAGGGAGAAATTCTCTACAACAACTACTTGCCCGTGAGCCTAGCTGGCTTTAGTAAGCTTGAGCTACAGCATTAATGCCGGGAAAGCCCTAATCTTCCTCTATAGGGGAAAACCGGCATTTCTTGAGCTCGCTTGGGAGGGGTGTCCCTAAGGGTTGTCACAGCCCAAGCGGGCTCTGTCCAGCGAAGCTTAGCCAAGGCCACCGAGCGGCTCTGCCTGGGCGTCCCTATTCAGCAGCCATAGCTTGCCCAGGCTCATCGGCTCGCTGCCCTTGAGCACCAATTCTCTCGAACCAAGAGCCACCTCGTCCCTTTTTCGACACATAGGTCCAGCCCAGAGCCTTGAGCGCGTCTCTTGTGTCTCCAGCCATGACTTCTTTCGACACGTCTCTCCAAGCTTTGACCTGCATAAGGCTGGCGATCTCGTTTGTCATGACAACATTCGTAAGCTTAGGACTGTTCAGGATTTCCAGGAGCTGTCGTCTGCGTGTCCTCCAATTGGACAGGGGCGTCTCCTCACGGGAGGTGGTGAGCTTAGACCCAGGGAACATTCGGTCCTTGTAGAGCAGAAGCCGCTCGTAGTCTCCGGTGAAGATGAGCTTCTGTTTACCGCAGCCCCCCTGTCCATCGAAGAACCTGCCCCGGCCACGTAAGGCCATCTGTTTGGCCCATCTAAGCAGATGTCCTTCCGAGAGGTCTTCGACCTCAACCGATTTGCTATAGCTTTCTTCCATTGAGGCAATGACGCCTTGTGACGTAGTGGCCAGTTGGAGCCCTTGCACACCTCCTATGTGCGCTCGCCGCGGCAAGAAATACTCGCCGAACAGAAAGACGATCTCGGCTTCTCGCCAGTCGTTAGTGCCAATGCCGTTACCTCCCCAGTAAGTAACCGAGAGCAACCGTCCATCGAGGTCCCAGCCATAGTCTTCAGTAAACTTGCGTCTGTCCCTAAACCGTGGGTCTCCAGCGGGCCAATCGGGGATGTCGCGTTTGTCGATGAGAATCTTCTTGCATACAATCAGCGCTCTCTGCCCAGCGCGCATGTGTTCCCTGATCACCGTCTTCATCCAATCGACGTACATAACACGGTTGGATTTGGTGTCGAGATAATCTGAAAGGTTCTCGTCGTTATAGCAGTCAACATGAACGATACTCAGGTTGTCGTAGCGTGCCTGTGGCACTTCGACGTGGGATCGCCACGCGCAGAGCGAGGTTACACCATCGATGTCGGCCGTAGCATCCAACAGCACCATGCCGGGAACGATGGTGAACTGAGGTTCATACCCGACGAAATGAGCGCCCTTTGCTCCGCTACTGAACCTCGTAATGAAGGCACAGCCCTTAGCCATCGACTTGGCGAACCCGAACACCTTCGCAATATCCGGTATCCGCTCCACCCTGGTCATTGCATAGCTGTTTGCGTCCTCGGTAGTGAACCATTGGAGTTCCTCAGAGGCCTTCCAAGCAGCTTCATCATCGCTCGGCTTCTCCAGGCTCTTGCCCGTCTTCTGCGCCTTGTCTCGCATGAATTTCATCAGGGCAAAGGTGCGGGTATATGCTTCCTCTTCGGGTTGCGCCTGCCGCCTGATCTTCTCCCACGCGCGCTCCGCCTCCCACAAGGAAACGTCGTAGATCGGGACGTCCTCCATTTGCTCGTCAACAATGGTAATCGCCCGCGCAACTTCTTCGCAGTCCCGAAGCACATATCTCGCCTTGTCGCCGCGTTCGGCCTTGTAGAAGGCGTGCGTCACGATGATGACTGGGTATTGCTTTAGCTGATCGACAAGAAACTGCGCACTTGGGTTCGCGAGCCAAGCACCCTGCGGGCGGAGTAGGTCATGATCTCTCGTCCAAACCGCGACCTTGTCTGGCAGCACAGTCGATAGTTCAACGAATCTAGCTTCCGCCTTGACGATCCGGTCCACGAGGAGAACGCAGCCAAAGGGCATGCTGGGATAACTCTCCGCAAGGCGCGTAACGGCAACCATGAATGCCATGCTGAAGGTGGTCTTCCCGGTGCCCATCGGTGCCGATACGACATGGAGCCGAGGGTGGACGGTGTGCACCTGCGCCCCTCTCGTTGCCCGAAGCTGTGCCGCCGTGGCGATTTCAGCACACCCCCTTTGCTCGACCCAGGCTGAGTAATGCTCCAGCGCGCTGTAGCAGGCATCGAATACGGCATCGGCTATCCGACCGTGAAACTCGTCTTGGAATTGGTGGGTGCGACGAATGGCCTCGATGTCCCGAATCGCAGAATCGTAGGCGGCGCGGATCTCCTCTCGCGTGGGTCTGGCTTGAGGTGCCGGGACGGGCCTGGGGACGTCGACGCCAATGGCGCGAAAAGCGCTCCACGGATCGCCCTCGCTGAGTAGCCGATCCCGGCTCTGACCGTCCCAGTCAATCAGGTCCAGGCCGGTGAGAAGAGCCTCTACGACCTCCTCCGGCACGCCGTGCATCTCTGCGAGCCAGCCAATCTTCGTCCACGCCACGCCAGCGCCGTGCGCGCCGATAATATTTAGCCAGAGACCAGCGGCCTCTTGGTCCTCGGCCTTGGCAAGATAGTCCTCGACGAGGGTCCGTTGTTCGGGCGAAAGGGCCACGGGCATTCCGTTGTCCATGTCTGAGGGCCGTCCCAGGGCGGCAAGGGGTGGAAACATCTCTGCACCAAGCGAAGCGGGCGGCATTGGGGCAGCTACCTCGGCGCGGAGGTAACCCGAGCCGCCGCTTCAGGGGGCGCAAGCCCGGAGGCGAACGATCTCCACGGGTGTAAGCGTGTGCGGGAGCTAAAGCTGGGCCCCAGGAAGCCTTTACGCCCCGGAAGCAGCCACTTCGGGCGCACCATGAAACCTGGGCTATTTGGAAAAACTCCGAGCGTTGGTCCGGTACGCCTCTGGGAGCGCTACAGAGTCGTTCCACGGGGCTATTGGGTGCTACGGCTGTCCCTACCCGGCGCGCGAAATGCCGCTGTACGGCCGCCGCTGATTCAGGACGAGGTGCTCTGACTTGGACCTCGGCTGGGTCGCTCGGCTCTACCGCCTAATGGCGCCCGGACGTCCCAGGTCACCTCATTGGCGCGACCGAGGACAAATACTCGCGCACCTTCGCCAGGAGCTGACGCGGGCTGTAAGGCTTGGAGATATAGGCATCGCAACCCGCCGCCCGGGCCTTATCGGCATCCCCGGCCAATCCATAGGACGTGACGGCGATGACGGGGATCGCCCGCAGGGCCGCGTCGGCCTTGATCCTGCGCGTCGCCTCGTACCCGTCGAGGCCTGGGAGCTGGATGTCCATGAGAATAAGGTCCGGGCGATGCGCCGCTGCAGCCGCCAGACCCGCCTCGCCGTCCTCGGCTTCGATGACCTCAAAGTCGGCGTTCGTGAGCAGATCGCGCAGGATCTGCCGGCTGTCCACCACGCTTCGGTATCCCTATGAGGTCCGCAATCATGCGGAATATTTCGAGGACATCCCGGATATCAAGCTGCTGGCCGAGATGAAGGAGCTGGCGGGCCATATCGTCGATACCAAGGCCGGCCATTTCGATCCGGCCGAGTTCACGGATCATTACGAGAATGCACTGGTCGAGCTGCGAAAGCAGAAGCAAGCCGGCCTGCCAGTAGAGTCGATCAAGGAAGCGCCGCCGCCTAGTCGAGTTATAAATCTGATGGATGCACTGCGTCGGAGCATTGAAGCTGAGAGGATTCCCTCACGTGCTCCCAAGCGACGATTACCGAGCAGAGGAAGACCGGCGCGCAAGGCGGGTTAAGGTAAGTCTTGCTGCAGCTTTCGTTGCTGTGTTGCAATTATCCTGGATGCCCAGTGCAACATCTCCCTACTCGCCAAAAGACGCTCGCCAAGTTTCTGGATGGAGGTGAATAGTGGCATTAAGAGGAGGCTTAATCGTGAAAATACGTGGCGATTGTGCAAATAAATGAACCCGATATAGCCGCCACGAGTCCGGACGAGCGCTGGCAACTTCATATTCATTGCGGGTAAGAAAAAATGGTGTCCTCGCAGCACCATTCGTGGTTTTAACTTCAATGAGACGTTCGCAGCCGCTCGGTTCAAACGACAGAATGTCATAGCCTGCGCCGTCGCCATCCTCCGCTGCTACCCAACGGATTCTCCGGGCAAGGTCAGGGCGCTCCGTTTTTGCGAGCTTCTCGCGCTCAACTTCGATTACAAACTCTTCACCCGCTTTGCCAAGAGCCCGATTTCGGAAATCGCGCTCTACCGGATCGAACTTCCTGACCAGCCGCTCCAGCTGCCACGGCCGCTCGGATCTCGGCTTGAGCGTTGGCGGATCAATGAATACTGCTGCATGCCTCAAAAGATGAATAGTAGCCGGCGGAACTCGCTCGTGCACTACATCACCGTGAGCAGACAGGTAACGATCTATCGCGCCGAAGATCGCTGCTTGATAGTTCCGCTTGGGCTTGTAGCCCTGTATCCACGGGAACCCGAGTTCCTCAAGGACCGCCGAAATGTTCTGGTGTTTAAATTCTACCGATCGGTGCGTTCGCCCCATCCGCTCCATCAGTGCTGCGCTGTGGCGAGATTTCACGTAGGGGCGCCCCAAGAGCTCTGCATCAAGCATAGCGAAATAATCCGCGATGATGGCGTCCAGCTCATCATCACTCCATGGCCTTCCGAATCCCGAGCGCGACCAAGTCATGACGACGATGCCCAAATGAGCCGATTCGTGCTTTCATTCCTGTCATGCGGTTCACCCCCGACGTAGACGAGGAGTGGGGTAGGAGCCGACAGCCTTGGAGCATATATTGGACGCTCGAGGTTCTCGGGAGTAGGAACTTTCCGCAGCGGGGAGAAACTCCAAATGCCCGGAATAAGGCTAAACCTAAGCAATCTCCTGCGTCGGTTCACGACAAAGACAACGCAGCCCCTCAAGCTCAGGCATTTCGATGAAATTTTGCCGATTGAGCATAAGGCGATAAACAAGCGACGCGCGAGCAAGCGCCGCAGTAATGTTCGTTTGTTGGACAGAAAATCATCGCCTGACGAGGACCATGGGTCAGGTGGTGAAGCACCACCGCCGGGGAATGGACCGGGTGCACCTAGGTCGGAACAGGAAGCTCCTCCACCAACGGGTGGACCCGGTGCACCTATCGATAGCGGGCCACCGCCTGGCGGACCGGAACCTCCCGACAGGGCGCGAACACGCCCTAGACCTATCCCCTGTGACGCAATTGGTCTCGCGCTTTCGGGCGGTGGCATCCGGTCAGCATCTTTCTGCTTGGGCGTGCTGCAGGCTCTCCATAAACGCGGCCTTATCGATTGGATAGATTATCTCTCAACGGTCTCAGGCGGCGGCTACATCGGGTCCTGCTTGACCGCGAGCATGAGTAAGACGAACGGAGCGTTTCCTTTTGGGACTAGAACGGATGTGCGTGATAGCGCCGCAGTCGGGCACTTGCGGAACTACTCCAACTACCTTCTACCCCGGGGCAGGAGCGGGGTCAGGAACCTAGCTGAGGCAGTCGCGGTTATTTCCAGGGGACTCTTAGCCAACGCTTGTCTTGTCCTCGTTGTCACGCTTTTTTGCGCACTTTTAACACAATGGGCTTTCCCCCGCCGTGGCGACCTGCTGCATGGAAGCTTCATCCCGAGCCTCCTGGGTATCAACGATCTCATCGGTTCGCGTAATCCGTTCCCTCTAACTTTGTGGCTTATTGGTATCATTGCCGTCGTGCTGCTAACTTGGGCTTTGTTGCGCTCATTGCCGTGGGGCAGACGACATGATGACGTTAGCAGTCCAATGCTCGTGGCGGCCCGAGTACTCCTCATCACGATCGTAATTGTTGCGTTTCTTGATCTGCAACCGGTTTTGATAGAGCTTTTAGCCCGCTTACACGCGGCAGGAGCATATGCGACAACAACTGCGTTTTTTTATCGAGTTGGTTCGATCCTCTCGACTCTGGCCATTGTAATCGCCTTCTTTGGCAATCAGCTCGGTGAGTTCCTCAAGGTATCGCAGCATTCCGCGACCTGGTCGACAGTGGTCAAGCGAGCATTAGCCCGCTTTACCATCTACCTTGGCGCGTTGCCACTACCGTTTCTGCTCCTCATAATCTATCTCTACATCACGGCCTGGAGCATCACGGGTATGCAGGATGTGCCAAGTCCGTTTGCTCCCGATATGGTCCCACGCGTTTGGTTGATCTACCTGGCCGCGTTTATCGCCTTGTTGGCCCTTACAGTGTGGTTTAAGCCAAATGCCTATTCGCTACATCAATTCTATCGAGATCGTCTAAGCAAGGCATTTCTTTTTGATCCGACCAGGACCAGGGGCTTGGACTTCGAGCCTTTGGACAACCTTAAACTTTCCGGAATTGAGGCCGCTAATGGTCCCTACCACATAATTAATGCTGCACTGAATATCCAAGGTTCTGCCGAAGCCAACCGCCGGGGAAGGAACGCTGACTTTTTTATGTTCACCCGTGACTTTATCGGGAGCGACCTGACTCTCTTCGCAAGAACACAAGAGACGTTAGTGACCACGACAGACATGGAAGATGTAGATCCGAGATTGGACCTTGCGACGGCAATGGCAATTTCGGGCGCAGCCGCATCGTCTAGTATGGGCTCCAACACAGTCAAGTCATTATCGCCCACCCTAGCGCTTCTGAACATCCGTCTTGGTTATTGGCTACGAAACCCGCGCGATCTTGCGAGAACGGCGAGCCGAGTTTCGGAACACGTAAAGTTTAGACTACTCGGCAAGTTCTACTTGCTCCTGGAAATGTTCAATCTGCTCGATGAGGATAGCTACAATATTTACCTCACGGATGGGGGGCATATTGAGAGTCTCGGTATGTATGAGCTTCTCAAGCGGGGTTGTCAGCTCATTATCGCAGTCGATGCTGAAACAGATCCTGCCATGTCGTTTTCCGCATTCGTGAGGCTGCAACGGTACGCGCGCATCGATCTAGCTAGGCGTGCGGATTCAGCTTCCGTGGCGGGACATCGCAAGAATGACGCACCGCGTGACCGAGAGCTTCGAGTCCGAAGAACGGGCTTTCCCAACGCGTAAAACTGGCCCGCACTGCGCGGTTGGCCGCATCCTTTATCCAGAGGGGCCGGATGGAGTTTTGTTATATATCAAATCATCGCTCACCGGGGATGAGGATGATTACATATTAGACTACAAGGATCGAAATCCGCGGTTCCCGCACGAGACTACAAACGACCAGTTCTTCACAGAGGAGCAGTTCGAGGTATACCGCGCGCTCGGCTTCCACGCGGCTGATGGCTTTTTTGGCGGCCATAAGTTTGCAGCCGCATGGCCGAGTTCCCAAGAAGCGATGATGGCGATCCGTGCACTTGTACCAGCCTAAACGCCGGGAACATACGTGTGGTGCGGCCTTTCCCCATTTGCCGATGGTACATTCAGGTGGTATCAAAGCCTTGGCAGGCAGGCTAAATTGTTGAGGAAATATCGTGGCTTGATCGGCCGGGTGGCGCCTCCTGTCGGGCGCGCCATTTTTGCTTCTACATCAATCAGTGACGTGCCTGGATGCTCACGTGCCAATCATGCTCCGGCTACTGGTCGCGTGTCTGTCGCGTTCTTGACGACCTCTTCTCCTACCATCCCCGGCGCCGCTGCGGTCGATCCAAATAGCAGACTCTTGCGCTTAACTGATCAGGAGCGGCTGATGCGCTTCTGTTCCTCTCATCTTCTAAGCAGTTGAAAACGGCGGCCGCGTGCGGCGGTTCATCACTGAGAGGACGTCTCAATCCCTGTATGCAACGCAGCGTCCAATGGCTCCACATGAGGACGACAGCCGCAAAGCCAGCGGCAACAGTGCGCCACGCCTCTGCCGTCACCGGCCCATACCGGCATCATAGGCCGGCAACAGCCAAGCCGACCACTATCGTCAACATGGCCCAACCGAAGCTTCGCCCGCGCATTGCCCAGGCATTAGCAATAGCACCAAAGCCGTAGATAACAACGGCTACGCCGACGATCCAATGTCGGGCCATCTGCGAACCCAGCCATGGAGCAACGATCAGCAGGACGGCGACACCAGCCCACGCCACCGCGCTGCAGTGCCAGACAAGCTGGATTAGCCGCCTCAGTCGCTCCGGCTCGATCCGGACGCGCGCAAACACCCGCGTCTCGCCGAGCAACCCGTGCAAGAAGGCCGCCGCTAAGCCCAGTGTCCCAGACGCGTAGAGCAACACGTCGCGCATTGGGGATGTCCTGTTCTTTGTTGAAAAGTGGCGAAGTCGTCGCTGCGATCGGCGTCTCGCACAAGTAGGCGACGACAGAGCTGCAGGCCACCACGGGGCACTTGCGTTTTGTTTTCCATGCATCGCTTACGCTGGAGCCCTGATGACAATGTGCAGTTCGTACATGGACAAGATGATTGTCACGGGGGCGGCGGCAGCGACTCCGATGCCGCTGCCAAACTCTGCATCGGAGGAGTTTGCGAATCCAAATCGGCTGTCGCCGCGCGGATGCCGTCTCGGTAGCTGGGCATGGTCGGGGTCCAGCCGAGCTCGCGGGTGGCTTTGGCGTGTGAAACGCGCATAGAGGTGTCCATCACGAGTGCGGCCACGTACGGTGCGACCAGGCGGATCACTAGGCCGGGAACCGTGAGCGGACGCGGCGTGCCATTGGCCTCCGCCAGTGCCGTGACGAACGACCGCCAGGTCACCGGTTCGTCGTCGACGATGTTGTACGCCTGACCGGCCCTCCCCCGCTCCAGCGCCGCCATAGTCGCCGCCGCAGCATCGCGGACATGGATCCAGCAGGCTGTGCCGCCTTCGCCGGGCGGCAGGAACAGGCGTCGCTTGCGCAGCAAGTCGACGAACAGATCGCTGAAGGTGCCGGGACCATAGAAGATGCCGTAGCGCAGCGCTATTCCATCGATTCCATCGGTGTTGAGGGTCTGCTCCTCGGTTGAAAGCAGCCCAGCCACGACCGGGTCGACGAGACTGCCTCGGCTCTTGCCGAACGGGTCTTCTTCGGTGAGCATCCTGGCGCGATGGTCGACATAGCCGTAGCCGAGCACAAGGGACTGGGTCAGGAAACGCCGGGCACCCAGCAAACGGGCGGCGGCTAGAAGATTCCCGGTGCCCTTGATGCGGAGCGCCGTCGTCGGGTCGTTGCGCAGCCGCCGCTCCGTTAATTTCGCATTCTTGAGCGCGGTCGCCTGGTGGATGACCGCGTCCGCCCGCTTGCCCTCGATCGCCCGCAGGAGGCCGTCTCGGTCCATCGCATCGGCGCGAATCGGCTCGGCGCCCAGCCTGGTCAGTTCGTGACTGCCGGCCTGACTGCGCGATAGGCCCATGACCTCGCGTCCGGCGCCCAGCAGGGCCCGGACGAGCGGACGGCCGATTGCGCCGGTCGCGCCTGCTACCAAGACTCTCACGGCGCCGCTCCATGCCGTTTCCCTGCCGCGGGCCGACGAATATCGCGAAGGCGGAGGACCAGGGCGGCGGCGACAAGCAGGGACAGCGCGGCGAGGAGGTAAGCGTCGCTGTCATGGCCGCCGAGGTGCCGGTCGTAAGCGTGGTTTACCGCATGCAGGATGTTGGTTGTCAGCAAAGCGGTCAGCGCGACGGCGCGCGCATCCCTGCAGACCATGGCGACCAGCAGCGCGACACCGATGCCGATCTGGAATACGCCAAGATCGTGCAGGAAATGCTCATGGTAGGAAAAGGCCACGGCCTGCGCGAACGAGAGTGGCGCCAGCCACGCCCAGATACCGGCACCAAGCATCCCGAGCCCCGCAACGATCATGATGATCGCCACGTAGCCCTCGCCGAGCCGGCTGTTCGGCACGAAACCCGTGCGGTTGGTCATCATGCCCGCTCCTCTGTGCGGGGTCGCTGCGACCGATTGAACAAGACATCAGCTGCGATCCGGATTCTCACGCTGTCGATTGCGGACGAATGTGCAGTCCGCACATTGACAAAATGATCGTGGCGGCAACGGCGGCGCCGAGTCCGATCATCGACCAGGCAAACCTGTTTGCCGCCGAAATCGAAATGCCATGCGACAGGAGCACTCTGAGCCCACAGGCGAGGTGAACGAACAGCGCCCACACTGCCAGCGAATAATGCGGAATGAGCCTGACGTTCCACGCGTCATAGAGCAGGCCGGTCGGCGCGCCGGACGCGAAAAGAAAATCGGTGTCGACTTTCATTACCATGCGTCCCAGCACGAACACGGCAATCAAATGTGAGACGATAAAGACGGCCAGGTATATTCCGGCCGCGGTCTGCATCGTTCCGAATAAATCAGCCTCGATACGCATGCGCGCTCGCCACAATGCAACTCCGCTTGCAATCTGAAAGGTGACGAGAGCGAGCAGGAGCGGCTGGACGATGTCGGTGCGATAGACGTGCCGAAGCACGCGCATCACTGTCTTATGCCCGTCAATGCTCCAGATCGCCGTCAGGTGGTTGGCGATGTGCGGCACCAGGAAGATGAGCAAAATGGCAGCGGCCGAAATCCCGTGAGCGGTCCGAAGCGCCGGCGCGCGCGGATGCCGAGACTGGTTCTCCGTTATGTCGGTCGTCCGAGAGGACCTCGATGTCAGAATCGCGGCGGGTATCCAGATGAGCCCCCACAAGACGTAATCGCCATTGGCAATACCTGCCATATAGAAACCGACGCCAATCATCGTGAACAGCGGTGGGCTGGCCACCGCGAGATGAGCCGTGATCCGCGGTCCGCGCGAAGATTGATTGGCGTCCCGCCCCAAATGGTATGCAACGATGAAGGCGAGAACGGGAATGCCATAGGTGAGCAACAGGGATATGCCGACCGCGCAGGCGCCCAACAGCCTCTCGCCTGTTTCCACGGCGTCACGAACGCGGCCGAAGCTGAGATGGAGCGCAAAGAGCGCTGCGGGGTAAACCAGCGCGGCGATGGGCGGGGCCGCGCACATAAACTTGCGCCAACGCGACCGACGCAGTTCGTCGAATGGAATGGCGGTGACGAGAACCATGCGGGACTCCTCGATCTCGGCGGAATCGTGCCGGCTCGTGCGGGAACCCGGTCGGCGGGCACGCGTATTGATTAAGAAACTAGGGAAGATTGGCCTTCGTGCCTGGGCCATTTTTGAATTTTTTCGTGGTCCATTTTGGACGCTGCCATGCCGAAGCGATCGCGTTTACAGGATTTCCCGCTCGAGGTTCGACCGCGCGGGAAGCCTCGCTCGCGATGGCTTTACCAGCAAATCCGCGCCGCCATCCTAGACGGGAGGTTGGGGGCCGGAATGCGATTGCCGTCCTCGCGCGACCTTGCAGGCCAATACGATCTCGCACGCGGAACCGTGGTCGACGCCTTCAATCGGTTGAGCGCCGAAGGCTATGTCTCGAGCAAAGTCGGTGCGGGCACCTTCGTCTCGAGCAGCGTTCCCGATCAAAAGGTCCTGAGGTCGCGGAATTCGATTGCGCATGCGAGGAGGAGGTCGCCCGCCTTCTCGGCACGTGGCCGGCAGATGACTGAAACGTGTTTCCCGCTTCAGCCCACGGCACGCGTCGGCGTTCCCTTTCGGGCATATCAGCCCGATCTTCATGCATTCCCACTGGCGCTCTGGACGCGGATTGCCGCCCGCCGTCACCGCCTCGCCCGTCGAGAGCTGTTGGGAATAGGCGATCCCCGCGGCTATAAACCGTTACGAGAAGCGGTGGCCGCCTATCTCGGTTCGGCGCGCGGTGTGGTCTGTGATGCCGACCAGATTTTCATCGTCTCTAGCGTGCAACAGGCTCTCGACCTTGCAGCTCGCTTACTGCTTGATCGCAATGATCCCGTGTGGATCGAGGATCCGGGATATCCAGGGGCACGGCTCCTCCTGGAATCGGCGGGCGCGAAGTTGATGCCGGTTCCGGTCGATGCGCATGGAATCGATGTCGCTGCAGGGCGCCGCCTCTGTCTTGCGGCTCGGCTTGCTTACGTCACACCGGCACACCAAGTACCCCTTGGGAGCCGTCTTTCTCTGGAACGCCGGCTCGCGCTCCTAGACTGGGCTTGTCGACAAGGCGTCCGTTACGACGGGGCGCCCATTGTCGCGCTCAAAAGCTTGGATAGCCGCGACGCCGTGCTTTTCGCCGGCTCGTTCAGCAAGATGCTGTTTCCCGGTTTGCGCCTGGCATATCTGGTGCTTCCGGCCGGGCTTGTCGACGGCTTCATGGCTGCGCGATCGCTTGTAGACCGATTTCCGGCCGTGTTCGACCAGGTTGTGCTGTGTGACTTTATCTCTGAAGGCCACTTCGCAAGACACCTGCGAGCCATGCGGGAACTTTATGGCTCTCGTCTGATGACGCTGCGGGAAGCGACCCGTGGTTGCCTGCTGAGATCGACGACCGGCGCGCTGCCGCCGCCGCGGCGGAACGCGGCGTCGAAGTGCGGCCGGTGTCGCAGTACGTCATCAAACACCGGGTTCCGAATGGACTCGTTCTCGGCTTCGCAGCTGTCGATGTCGCAGCCATCGAGTTGGGAGTCGATCGGCTTGCCGCCGCATTGAAAGAGGCGAGGAGAGTTCGGTTTGCCTGAGGCGATTGCAAGTCTCACCGCATCGGGAGAGCGGGGCTGGGATTGCAAGAGCGATCGTGCACGGAGCGAAAACAAGGCATGTTGGCGCGGTCATACCTTCGCACGGAGGTGGTGAGCCAGGAGGCGAACGTATGCGCGCGTCACGCGGGCGCGCTTCGTTGACGGGTCGGCTCACCGGCGGCGTTTGCGCTCAAATCTCGAATCGATGACCATCTCGATATCCGATCCCTTCGCGCGTCTGCCGCGTTCGTCGACGAGCGCGACCGAAAATTTTTGACCGGTCGATTTCGACCGCAGCGTCAGAGGCGAGATCCCGTCTCCCAGCCACTTGTCGCCCCATGCGGTCATCGCCATGAACGGCAGGCCGAGCGCCTGTCCCATCCGGGTCAGCGGGTACTCGATCCGCGCACGCTGACCCGCCTCGCGGTACTCGCGGCGCTCCATGATGCCGCTCTCGACCAGGGCGGCCAGCCGGTTGCTGAGCACGCTGCGCGGCACGTCGATGTCCGCCCGGAAATCGTCGAAGCGCCGCAGGCCCCAGAATGCCGATCGCAGGATCAGCAGGGTCCAGCGGTCGCCGATGAGCTCGAAGCTCTTGGACAGATTGCAGTCGCGCAGCGATACCGGCGAGCGGTGTCTGAGCGGAATTTCGGCCATGGCGGTTCGCGATTTTCTGAGTTGCAAATACGGATCCAGGTGTGCTCTCCTGAGTCTATAATCTAGACCTAGATGGTGCAACCATGCCGGCGCGCAGCATGAAGCAGGACGATCCGCTGGAGGATTTCGCGCCACGCGAGATCGCGTTCGACGGCGTGGCCAGGCGGGTGTACGTCGCCGGCCGCGGACCGGCGGTCATCGTCATGAGCGAGATGCCGGGAATCAGCCCGGAGGTCGCGCGCTTCGCCCGTTGGGTGCGAGACGCCGGATTTGCGGTCTACATGCCCTCGCTGTTCGGCCGCGACGGCGCCGTGCCGCGCACCGAGGAAGGCGTCGCGGTCTTCAAGCAAGCCTGCGTCAGTGCCGAGTTCCGCGCGCTCGCGGCCGGCCGGTCGAGCCAGGTGACGCAATGGCTGCGCGCGCTCGCGCGCCTCGCCCACCGGGAGTGCGGCGGCCGCGGCGTCGGCGCCATCGGAATGTGCTTCACCGGAAACTTCGCGCTCACCATGATGCTCGAGCCCGCGATGCTGGCGCCGGTGCTCTCCCAGCCCGCGCTGCCGCTCAACGATCCCGCCGGCCTCGAGATCGCCGCCGAGGAGATCAAGGCGGTGCGCGACCGGCTCGAGCGGGAGGACCTCACCGTGCTCGCCTATCGCTTCGCCGGGGATCGGTTCTGCCGCGCCGAGCGCTTCGCCGCCTATGCGGCGGCGCTCGGCGACCGCTTCGTCGGGCGCGTGCTCCCCGACAGCGCGGCAAACACCGATGTGGCGCCCTTCTTCGCGGAGCGCGTTGCGTGCCCGCACAGCGTTGTGACGGCCCACCTGATCGACGCGGCCGGCCAGCCGACCATCGAGGCACGCGACGAGATCCTGGCGTTCTTCACGCAACGCCTCGTTCCGGATGCCGGCGCGCCTCACTCTGCGGGTAGTCGCGGTGAGCCTCGATAGTAATTGCCAGGTAGGCGTGATGGTCCGGATTGCGCGCGACTTCGCCCGTCTTCGCCCTTCGGGCTTCGACGCGGCAGCCTTCGCTCGCTTCACTGTTGATGGTCTGTAGATGGCTTGCCGAGCCGTAGCCCGCGAAGCGAGCGAAGGCTGGTGGGCGCTGTAGGGATTGAACCTACGACCTCTCCCGTGTGAAGGCGAGGTCTGACACAGCGTTATCAATGGCTTAGGCGGACAATACCCTTTTTTGCACCGATTTTGCACCGGGCAGGAGGTCAGCCTTTCTCGCCGCCGCACTGGGCTTGTTATGGGCATAGCGGGCTGCGGAAGATGGGTCTTTCCATCGCTTCGTCTCGACCAGTTCGTAGGTATCGAGTTTTCCGTAATGCCGCATCCAAGTGCCGTAAGTGTGGCACAAAAGATGAAAGCCACCCTGACGACGCGGGAAGGAAACGCCGGCTGCTCGTTTCGCTTCGTTGAGCATCGCCCTCAGCCTGCCGCCCGCATGGAACCGGAATAGCCGTTCATTCGGATCACGGTCGAGGCCACGGGGATGTTGGAGGAGCCCATCAACCAGGACCGGGGGCAAATGCACGGCTCGGGCCTCGCCGTTCTTGGTTTCGGGCAGATAGACCATCTGGTGCGACAAATTGACCTGCGTCAACGGAACTCCAAGCGCCTCCGACAATCGCATTCCGGTGTAGCAGAGCACCCGTAGGAACAACCCGAATTCAAGATTGATGTTGTCGGCGGCGAGGAACAATCGAACCGCCTGATCCGGTTCCAGCCAAGATGTTGAACGCTTACCCCTCCATCCTTTCGGTCTTCGGAGCTTCTTTTCGATGCCGTTGTGTTTGAGCACTGCCGAGACAGGAGTGTAGACTTCGCGGTTTCGAGTTGCCGGTGTCGCATTCGGAAACAGCTTGTGAGCGGCATCATCGATTACGGCTTGGTCGATGTTTCGTAGCCGCGTATTACCGAAGTGCCGAAGTAGGGGAGCGAGTGGACGACGATCTCCCCCAGCCTGCATATAGCTCAGGGCCGCCTCTGCGAAGGTCGGTTCGTCTTTGGTCGCGAATTCCCCGGCCTCGATTTCCCGTTGCCATTTTGCGAGGAGCTTGTTGGCTGTCGCTCGTTGGCAAGTCTTAGTGCTTCGGTCAACGTAGATTCCGAGATAGGTGCCCCGGACCCGATAGTACGGCGACCAGCCTTTTCTCGGCGGGATGATTTTAAGCGGCATTGCAATTCCTCCCTCATGGTGTCGCGGATACGTTGGATGTCGCGTTCCTCGAAAGTTTTTGTTCGTCCAAGCGGGGCATAATACGGCTCCC
>WNGE01006273.1_pt1 | contig 21636 bp, 21 predicted proteins | sample 5400651 | NCBI WGS metagenome assembly WNGE01 (sample SAMN13153370, study PRJNA577476) | soil metagenome | isolation source: 60 cm soil or saprolite under grassland replicate 2 | place: USA:California | collected 2016-06-15 | reverse complement strand
CGATCGCACCTACGATGATGAGCCATATCCAGTGCATGGCCGCTCCGTTTCCGGCGCGGATGCCTGTAAAACGTCCTACATCCGATGCTTCTGCCGGCCCTCCGGTTGACGGTAGGCGTCCGGCCCCGTGATCGGCCGGCGCTGGACGAAGCGCCGGTAGGCGATCACGAGCAGCGTCGCGGCGAGGATCGAGCCGATCAGGATCGCGAAGATGCTGCCGGAGTCCTGGTCGGCCCCGAAGATCGCGGCCGCGATCCCGCCGCCGACGAACGAGCCGACGACGCCGAAGAGGATCGTCATCCAGACCGGCATCGGGTCCGGCCCGGGCACCGCCCAGCGCGCGAGCGCGCCGATGACGAATCCCGAGATCAGGACCTGGATGATCGCTCCGAGCACGCGCGCAACCTATGCCCACCAGAGGCCGGGAGCAACTCGGCCTCGTCCGGAAAGCTCACTTGCCGGGAACGGGTACGACCGCGACGATGACGTCATCGAGCCGCCGATCGAGCACAGCGACGTCACCACTATCATGGCCTTGCTCGGGGACATCAAAGAGGACGTCCGGGCGATCCGTGCGGTGCTGGAGGACGACGATGGCGAAGAAGAAGCATCCGAAGCTGACACCTGAGGATCACGCGCGACACGCGGAGATCCAGCGGATGGTCCGCGAGCGGATCGCCTACCACGAGGCGAAGGCACGCGAGCAGGACGCGGCGCGCGAGCGCGGGCAGAAGTAGCGGCGCCGCTTAGGCAGGCGCTTCGGCGGCCGCCTGGAGCTCGCGGCGGAGGTCCTTGATCTCGTCGCGCAGCTTCGCCGCGTACTCGAAGCGGAGCTCCTCGGCGGCCGCGAACATCTCCTCCTCGAGCGTGACGACCAGCCGTTCGAGCTCGGCCGGGGACATCCCCTCCACCTCTGCGCGGCCTCTGCGGCGGCGGCCCGGAACGGTCGGCGACTCCAGAGAGAGGAACTCGGCGATGTCGGAGACGCCCTTGACGATCGACTCCGGCGTGATCCCGTGCTCGTCGTTGTATGCGAGCTGCTTCGCCCTGCGGCGGTTGGTCTCGTCGAGCGCTCCCTGGATCGCCTCGGTCAGCTTGTCCGCGTAGAGCAGCACCTTGCCGTTGATGTTCCGCGCGGCCCGGCCGATCGTCTGGATCAGCGCCGTCTTCCCGCGCAGGAACCCTTCCTTGTCGGCGTCCAGCACCGCAACGAGCGAGACCTCGGGCAGGTCGAGCCCCTCGCGCAGGAGGTTGACGCCGATGAGCACGTCGTACTCGCCGAGCCGCAGCTCGCGGATGATCTGGATCCGCTCGAGCGTGTCCACCTCGGAGTGCAGGTAGCGCGCCTTCACGCCCGACTCGAGCAGGTAGTCGGTCAGGTCCTCCGCCATCTTCTTCGTCAGCGTCGTCACGAGCACGCGCTCGCCGGCCTCCTCGCGGCGGCGGATCTCGTTCAGGAGGTCGTCGATCTGGTTCTTCGTCGCGCGCAGCTCGACCTCGGGGTCGACGATCCCGGTCGGCCGAACGAGCTGCTCGGCGACGCGCTTCGAGTGACGCAGCTCGAACGGCCCCGGCGTCGCGGAGACGAACACGAGCTGCGGCACCTTCGCCAGAAACTCGTCGAAACGCAGCGGCCGGTTGTCGAGCGCCGACGGCAGCCGGAAGCCGTGCTCGACCAGCGTCTCCTTGCGCGAGCGGTCGCCCTCGTACATCCCGCCGAGCTGGGGCACGGTCTGGTGCGACTCGTCGACGAAGACGACGAAGTCGGACGGGAAGAAGTCGAGCAGCGTGTGCGGCGCGGAGCCGGGCGGGCGGCCGTCGAGGTGCCGTGAGTAGTTCTCGATCCCGGAGCAGAAGCCGAGCTCCTTCATCATCTCGAGGTCGTACTCGGTCCGCTGGCGCAGGCGATGGGCCTCGAGCATCTTCCCCTCCGTCTCGAAGAGCTTGACCTGCTCCTCGAGCTCGTGCTGGATCTGCTCGGAGGCCCGCTCGATCGTCGGCTTCGAGGTGACGTACTGCGTCGCCGGAAAGAGCGCGAGGTGCTCGAGCTTGCCGTACACCTCGCCGGTGAGCGGGTCGAAGTGCGTGATCTGCTCGACCTCGTCGCCGAAGAACGAGATCCGGTAGGCCGACTCCATGTGGGCCGGCTGCACCTCGACCACGTCGCCCTTGACCCGGAAGCGGCCGCGCCCGAGGAGCGTGTCGTTGCGGACGTACTGGATGTCGATCAGCTTCCGCAGCGCGAGGTCGCGGTCGTGCTCCTCGCCGACGGTGAGCAGGACGACCCGCTTCTCGTACTCCTCCGGCGAGCCGAGCCCGTAGATGGCCGAGACGGAGGCGACGATCACCACATCGCGGCGCGAGAGCAGCGCGGCGGTGGCGGCGTGGCGGAGGCGGTCGATGTCGTCGTTGCGCGAGGAGTCCTTCTCGATGTAGAGGTCGGCCTGCGGGACGTACGCCTCGGGCTGGTAGTAGTCGTAGTAGGACACGAAGTACTCGACGGCGTTGTCGGGGAAGAACTCCCGCAGCTCGTTGCAGAGCTGTGCGGCGAGCGTCTTGTTGTGCGCGATCAGGAGCGTGGGCCTCTGCACCTGCTCCGCGATCCAGGCCATCGTGGCGGTCTTGCCTGTGCCGGTGGCGCCCAGCAGGGTCTGGTAGCGCTCACCCGCCTCGAGCCCCTCCGAGAGCTGCGCGATCGCCTGTGGCTGGTCGCCGGTCGGCTGGTAGGCGCCCGAGGTTTTGAACTCCGCCACGGGGCTAAGGCTAGCGAGCCATGGACTACGCTCCGGAACGCCCACCGTACGAGGCGTACGCGGCGATCACGGGCACGTTCGCCGGCCTGCTCGCGGCGGCCGGCGCGGTCGGCCGGCTGCTCGATCGCGACCCGCAGTGCCAGACGGCACTCGACCTCGTCGTGCTCGGCGCCGCGACCTTCAAGGCGGCGCGGACGCTTGCGGGTGACGAGGTGACGAGCTTCATCCGCCAGCCGTTCGTGCGCGGCGAGGCCCATTGGAGCGAGGGCGAGGACCCGGTCGAGGGCGGGATGGCGCAGGCGATCGGCGAGCTCGTGACCTGCACCCGCTGCGCCGGCACCTGGGTCGCGGGGACTCGCCTCCACCCAGCTGCTCGCGCCGCGCTTCGGTCGCCTCCTGACATGGTCGTTCGCCGCCGCCGCCAACGACTTCCTGCAGGCTGGCTTCTCCGCTCTGAAGGCGAAGGCGAACGAGCTCGAGGAGGCCTAGGTCGGCGCGGCCGCGGGCGTCGCGCTGCGGATTCGCAGTCCGACGATGCCGGCGACCGTGCAAGCTACGGTCTGCGCCGCCGCGACGGCGGCGAACACGGGTCTCGCCCCCCATGCGCCGAAGGCAGGAGGAGCGCGTTGGCGCGGCCGCCGACGTGCTCTTCCTCGCCGAGCAGCTCCGGCCGGGCGCCGAGCCTGGCGAGCAGGCTGCCGCCGGGCAAGCCGAAGAGCGCCGCGCCGGCGACCTCGGCGGCCGCCACGAATCCCTTCCGCGCGGGCGAGCCCGTCGTGACCAGGACGAACCAGGGCAGCGCGAGCCATATCATCTGCGACCCTGTCGTCGAGACGACCTCTGCCGCGAGCAGCGCCGCGAGCCGGCGGTCGGCGAGCAGGCCGAGGCGTCTCACGAGGCGCGGACGAGGCGGACGTCGCCGCTCATCGTCGTAATCTTCAGCTCGACCAGAGTGCCCTCCCCTGCGAGCTGCTCGTCGCCCACCGCGAGCTCCGACTCGACCTCGCCGCTCATCGAGCGCGCGTCGATGAAGACGCGCGAGCCGCGACGGACACCGACGCGGACGTCGCCCGACGCGGACCGGAGCTCGACCCGCCCGGCCGCGACGCTGTCGACCCGCTGGTCGCCGGAGGCGCTTTGCACCTTGAGGGCCGCCCCCGCGTCGCCGACGTGAACGTCCCCGGACGCCGCGGAGATCTCGGCCTCACCGGCCACGCGCGCGAGCCCGACGTCACCCGAGGCGATCTGCACCCGCGCGTCACCCGCCACGTGTTCGACGCGGACGTCCCCGCTGGCCGACTTGGCGCGCAGTCCGGCTACGTGTTCCAGCTGGAGATCCGCGGAGGCGCTCTTCAACTCGACGTCGCCGAGCCTCCCGCGCGCGGTCAGATCGGCCGACGCGGTCGCCAGGGACAGGGCCGAGCCGCTCGGCGCCGAGACGCGCAGGCTGACCTCGGCCGCGGACCGTCGGCGGTCGCGTACCTCGACACGCAGCTCCTCGCCGCGAAGCTCGACGCGCGCGTCCTCGGCGACGTGCTCGTCGCCCCGGAGCGTTTCCAGCTCTACGACGGCCTCGTCCGCGTCGACCGCCTCGATTTCCACCTCGCCTGCCGGGACCTTGAGCTCGAGACGGACCGGCCCGGCGACGGCGAAGCTTTCTCGCCTCATGGCTTCCTTCGCGGCCGGCGGGGCGGGCGCCGGTGGATCCTGATCTCGACGTGGCCGAACGGCCCTGGGAAAAACGTCATCACACTCCTCCTCCCTCTAGCTCTTGGCAAAGCCGGTCAGGCGGCTGCCCGACCGGCGCCGTGGCGGACTGGAGACGCTTCGCGAGAGCGCGCGGACGAGCCACGCGTTGACGGAGACTCCTTCACGCGCGGCAACCGCCTCGATGCCCGCCTTGAGCTGCTCGGGCAGGCGCAGCGTGATCCGCGCACCGAGCCCCTCCTCCGCCGACGGCGTGGCGGCCGCCTCCGGGGCCTCGACGTAGACGAGGCTGGGCTCTTGTCCGGCCAGTCGCACCTCGACATGGCCGGACGGAAGCTGCGCGGAGAGCTCGAGCGCGGCCTCCGAGAGGACGTCGAGAAAGCGAAGGCCGGCTGCGGAGCGAAGCGCGCGGGTCAGGCGCGCGGCGGCGGCCTGCGACTCCTCGTCTCCGATTGCCGCCAGCGAGGCCAGCTCGGCCTCGAGCGCGTCGATGAAGCGTTCCAGTTGCACGATGACATCATTATGACATCAGTTCGGTTACTGTCAAGTGTCACTGTGACGCATAGAGTTGCGCGTGGTAGCCGCGGCGGTAGAGCGTCTTCAGGTGCTCGACGCGCTTTACGTAGTGGCGCGTCTCGGCGAATGCGATCCCGAGCCCGTCCGCGCGCCACCGGTCGACGTTGTCCTGCCCGGCGTTGTATGCAGCCAGGGCCGTGCGCTCGTCGCCGTACTTCTCCAGCAGGTGTCGTAGGTACCAGGAGCCGTAGCGAACGTTGATCTCGGGCTCGTCGAGGTCGGAGACATGGAAACGCGCGCCGCCCGTGTGCAGCGCGATCCCCTTCGCCGTCGCGGGCAGCAGCTGCATCAGGCCGATCGCGCCCGAGCTCGACCGTGCATGGGCGTCGAACTTGCTTTCCTGGTAGATCACCGCCGCGAGCAACGCCGGGTCGAGCCGGTAGTTGTGCGCATGACCGCGGACGATCGTCTGGTAGCGGAGCGGGTAGCGGATCCGCACGTACCAGCCAGGCTCGGTTGTGTAGACGTAGGCGAAGGCGCCGCCGAGCACCGTGCCGACGAGGAGCACCGCGAGAAGCTTTCTCACGCCGGGGTCGTGAGCTCGCGCATGACGCCTGCGACGAATGCGTCGAGCTCCTCCAGCGACCCGTCGTTCACGTAGGCGAAATCGGCCTGGGCGACCTTTACCGTGTCCGGAAGCAGCCTCGGCTCGCGCTGCCCTGCCGGCACCTGCGTCCGCTTCGCCCGCACCTCCCCCGGAGCCGTCACCACCACCACCACGTCGAAGCGCTCCTGGCCTCCGACCTCGTAGAGGAGCGGCACCTCGGTCGCGCAGACCGCCGGTGGACTCGGGAGCTGCCCCAGCTGCTCGCGCCACTCGAGGTACTCTCGTGCGACCCGCGGATGGAGGAGACCCTCCAGCCAGTCGAGCGCCTCGGGGTCTGAGAAGACGATCTCGGCGATGGCGGCGCGGTTGATCTGGCCGGCGTCGTCGAGAATCCGCTCGCCGAAGCGCTCGAGCAGCTCCTGCCGCACCTCCGAGTCCTCGCGCAGTAGGCGATAGACGATCTCGTCGCTCGAGACGGTGGCGGCGCCGTGGCGCGCGAACGCGGCGAGCGCCTCGCTCTTCCCCGCCCCGATGCCGCCGGTGATGGCGACGGCGATCGGTCGGGCCAACGCTACTCGGCGGGCTCGGGCGGGGCGGGCGGCTCGCCCTCGGAGTCGCCGGGGCCCTGCTCCTCCGGTGCGACCTGGTCGGCCTCGATGCTGGCGTCGGCCTCTTCCGGCTCCGGCCCGACCTCGGCGGCCGGCGTCCCTGCCTCCGGCCCGGTTTCCTCAGGGCCGATCGACTCGGCGGGCGCTCCCTCCGTGACGGGGGTCTCCGGCCCGGCCTCCTCGATCGCCGGAGCCTCCGGGGCGGTCTCTTCCGCAAACGGCGGCTCCAAGCCGGCTTCCGCGGGGGCCGCGCTTTCCGGGAAGACCTCCTCGGACAGATCGAGGTTCGGCGTCCCCTCGACGACCTCCGAGTCCTCCGCCCGTTCCTGGACGCCTCCGCCCTCGACCCGCTTCAAGGAGAGCGAGAGCCGGCGCCGCTCGGCGTCCACCTCGACGATCTTGGCGCTGACGAGGTCGCCCTGCGAGACCACTTCGCGCGGGTTCTCGACGTGATGCTGTGCCAGCTCGGAGATGTGCACCAGGCCCTCGACGCCGGGCATGATCTCGACGAAGGCGCCGAAGGTGACGACCTTCGTCACCTTGCCCTCGACCACGTCGCCCTCTTGGTAGGAGCCGAGCACCTGCTGCCACGGGTCGGATTGCGTCTGCTTCAGGCCGAGCGAGATCCGCTGGCGCTCGCGGTCGATGTCGAGCACCTTCACCTTCACGTCCTGGCCGATCTCGAGCACCTCGGACGGGTGGTTGACGTGGCTCCACGAGAGCTCGGAGATGTGGATCAGCCCGTCCATCCCATCGAGGTCGACGAAGGCGCCGAAGTCGACGATGTTCGAGATCTGGCCGTCGACGACGTCACCGGGGTTGAGCCGGTCGAGGATCGCCTGGCGCATCTCCTTGCGCTCGTCCTCGAGCACCGCGCGGCGCGAGAGCACAACGTTGTTCCGCGAGCGGTTGAGCTCGATCACCTTGCAGCGCAGCTCCTGGCCGAGGAACTCGTCCAGGTCCTGGACGCGCCTGATGTCCACGAGCGACGCCGGCAGGAAGCCGCGCACGCCGAGGTCGAGGATCAGGCCGCCCTTGACGACCTCGATCACCCTGCCGTTGACGGGCTCGCCGGACTCGGCCGCCTGTTCGATCGCCTTCCACGCGATCTCGAAGCGGGCGCGCTTCTTCGAGAGGATCAGGCGGCCCTCGGCGTCCTCCTTCGTCAGCACGAGCGCATCGATCTCGTCGCCGACGCTGACCTCGTCGGCCGGGTTCACAGAGCGCCGGATCGACAGCTCCGCGACCGGGATCACGCCCTCGGACTTGTAGCCGATGTCCACCAGCACCTCGTCCTTGTCCACGCGCACGACGGTGCCGTGGACGACCTCCCCCTCGTTGATCGTCGGGAAGGTCGCGTCGTAGTCGGGAACGCGCTCGCCGTCCTCCGTCGTCGTCCAGACGCCGGCGTCGTCGAGCTGCTGCTCCTCTCTGTCTACGGTCTCGTGGGCCATCGAAGAAGTCGGTCAGTATAGCCGTGGGGCTGCGCTCCTCCCGCCGCCCGTAACCTGCGCCCGCTAGTGCCTATTTGGCTTGATTCCAGTCCTCGCCGACGCCGATGTCGACGTCCAGGGGCGGGTCGAGCGGGTAGGCGCCGCACATCTCCTGGCGCACCAGGTCGCGTACCGCCGAGACCTCCGCTTCGGGGACCTCGAGCAGGAGCTCGTCGTGGACCTGGAGGACGAGCCGCGCCGCTCGCCCCTCCTCGCGCAGCCGCCCGTGGATTGCGACCATCGCCTTCTTGATGATGTCGGCCGCAGTTCCCTGCATCACCGAGTTGACCGCGAGCCGCTCGCCGAGAGAGCGCGTCTGGCGGTTCGAGGCGCGGATCTCGGGCACCGGCCGCCGCCGTCCGAAGAGCGTCGTCACGTAGCCGTCGCGCGCGGCCTGCTCGATCGTCCGCTGGATGAAATCCTGCACGTGCGGGAAGCGGGCGAGGTACGCGTCGATGTACGTCTGCGCCTCTTCCCGCGGGATCTCGAGGTTCTCCGAGAGCCCGAACGCCGAGATCCCATAGATGATCCCGAAGTTGACCATCTTCGCGATGTTGCGCTCGTCCTTCGTCAGCGTCGCCGGCTCCTTCCCCAGCACCTCGGCCGCGGTGGCCCTGTGGATGTCATCGCCGCGCTCGAAGGCCTCACGCAGCTTCGGCTCACCGGAGACGTGGGCCAGAATGCGCAGCTCGACCTGTGAGTAGTCGGCCGAGAGCAGCTTGAACCCGGCTTCGGCGACGAACGCGGAGCGGATCTCGCGGCCCAGCTCGGTTCGGATCGGGATCGCCTGGAGGTTGGGGCTCGTCGTCGACAGCCGCCCGGTCGACGCGACCGTCTGGTTGAACGTCGTGTGCAGCCGTCCGTCGTCGTCCGAGATCAGCTCCGGCAGCGGGCCGAGGTAGGTGTTGAGCAGCTTCGAGTACTCACGCCACTCCTCGATCACGCCGACGAGCTCGTGCTCGCCGCGGATCGACCGCAGGACGCGGGTGTCGGTCGAGTAGCCGGTCTTGCCCTTCCGGCCCGGGGTGAGCCCGAGCTTCTCGAACAGGATCCGCGCCACCTGCTGCGTCGAGCCGAGCATGAACTCCTCGCCCGCCAGCTCGTACGCCTTCGACTCGAGCTCTTCGACGCGGTCGGCCAGGCGAGCGGTGATCTCGCCCATCCGGTACGTGTCGACCTTGACTCCGGTGCGCTCCATCGCCGCTAGCACCGCCGTCAGCGGGAGCTCGACCTCGCGGTAGAGCTGCTCGCTGCCGCGCTCGCGCACGCGTTCGAGCAGCGGGTCGCGCAGCCTGAGCGTCGCCGCGGCGTGGCGGACGAGCGCTGCGGTCTCCTCGTCGGCCTCGGGCACCGGGAGGAGCTCGAGCCCGTACTCGGCAGCCAGGTCGTCGAGCTCGTACGACGCGCGACCGGGCTCGATCAGGTAGGCGAGGATCATCGTGTCGTCGACGGCGTCGATCCGGAGCGGCTTCGCGTCGTGAGCGATCAGCTCGCCTTCGAGCCGAGCCGGCCGCTCGCTGAGCAGCACCTCCTCGCCGACCGCAACCGCAATCGTCCCCGCGGCGACGGCGATCCCGGCGGCTCCAGCACCTTGTAACACAGTGTTACTAGGAACCTGCCGCCACGGCACCTCGACGCCGGTGGGCTTGAGCGCGACGGCGGCGGGGAGGGCGGTGTCGAGCTCGTCCACCCGGTTGAGCAGATTGCGGAACTCGAAACGCCTGAACATCTCCTTCAGCTTCGAGCGGTCCGGCGGCAAGAGCACGAGCTCGGCCGGGTCGCAGTCGAGCTCGAGATCGCGCCGCATCGTCGCCAGCTCCTTCGCCGCCAGCGTCTGGTCCGCGTGCTCCTGCACCGCCTTCCGCCGCGCGGGCGTGAGCTCGTCCACGTGCTCGAGCACGCTCTCGAGCGAGCCGTACTGCGCGACGAGCTGGCCGGCCGTCTTGTCGCCGATCCCCGGGACGCCGGGGATGTTGTCGGACGGGTCGCCCTTCAGGCCGATGAAGTCCGGCACCTTGTCGGGCGAGATCCCGAGCCGCGCCTCGACCCGCTCCGGCGTGTAGACGTGCACGTCGGAGACCCCGCGCGGGGTCATCATCAGGCAGACGTTCTCGGACACGAGCTGGAAGGCGTCGCGGTCGGTCGAGACGACGCAGGTCCTGATCCTGGCCTCGTCGGCGCGGTGGGCGAGCGTGGCGATCACGTCGTCCGCCTCCCAGCCCTCGAACTCGAGGTTGCGGTAGCCGAACGCCTCGACGATCGGCCGGAACTGCGGGAACTGCTCGCGCAGCAGGTCCGGCATCGGCTTCCGCTCGACCTTGTACGTCTCGAGCAGCTCGGTCCGGTGCACGGGCCGCGTGTCCCAGGCCACCGCGACGCCCTTCGGCCGGTAGTCGGCGAGCAGCTTGAAGAGCATGTTCGTGAAGCCGAGCAGGGCGTTCGTCGAGAAGCCCTCACTCGTGGCCAGCTCCTCGGGCAGGGCGAAGAAGGCGCGGTAGGCGAGGTTGTTGCCGTCGACCAGGAAGAGGTCGGCGTCGAGCGCGGGCGCGTCGTCGAGCTGGAGCTCCGCTCCGGTGAGCGTCTTCGGAGACATCTCTGCGAGTCTACGTCCCGTGGCGCGCCTCGAGCTCGAGCCCTTTTCGAACGAGCACCTGGAGGACGCGGCGCGCCTGCTGGCGGCGCGGCACGCCCATCATCGCGAAGCCGAGCCGCTCCTCTCAGCTCGTTTCGAGGATCCTGCGGCGGCGCGCGAGGAGCTGGAGCACGTCTGGCAGCGGGAGGCCGCCTCGGGCGCGGCGGCCCTCCGCGGCGGGGGGGTCGTCGGCTACCTCGTCGGCGCCCCTCGACCGGACCCGGCCTGGGGGGACAACGTCTGGATCGAAGCGCCCGGGCACGCCGCGGGGAGCTCGGAGGACGTGCGCGACCTCTACGGCGCCATGGCGGAGCAATGGGTCGAGGCAGGTCGTACCCGCCACTCGGTTCTCGTTCCCGCCTGGGACGGCGAGCTGCTCGATACCTGGTCCCGCCTCTGTTTTGGCAAGCAGCACGCGCACGGCCTGCGAGAGCTCGCTGGGCTCGCCGACGTCTCGCTTCCGGATGGATTCGAGATCCGCTCACCCGACATCGGCGAGATCGACGAGCTGATCGACATCGACCTGGCGCTGCCCGAGCACCAGCGCCGGTCACCGGTCTTCGGCAGCCCGCTGCCCTACACGCGCGAGGAGTCGCACGCAGAGTGGGTCGCGACCCTGGCCGCAGACGAAGAGGAGATCCTGGTCGGCGCCTACCACGGCCGGCCGGTCGCCTGCTGGGCGGTCATTCCCGCCGAGCGCTCGAGCGAAAATCGTGGTCTCCTCATCCCGGAGCACTGGTGCTTCCTCGGGTTCGCCGCGACGCTGCCCGAGTTCCGAGGCTCCGGGATCGGCGTCGCCTTGACCCACGCAGCGTTCGCATGGGCCGCCGAGAACGGCTACCCGGCGATGACGACGGATTGGCGTGTGACGAATCTCCTCGCTTCGCGGTTCTGGCCGAAGCGCGGCTTCAGAACGTCCTTTCTCCGGCTCTACCGGTCGATCCCCTAGCCAGGTGCAGCGGCTCCCGCTCCTCTTCGGCACGCGGGTCGCGGTCGTGGACGCGCCCGACGACGCGGTCGTGATCCGGCCGCCCCCGCCGGGGGAGCCGATCGCCGACGTGCGGGCGGCGGTTCGCGACGCGCTCCGCTTTCCTCTCGCGGGGGAGCCGCTCGAGGCGCTCGTCAGACGCGGCGGCCGGGCGACGATCGTGGTCGAGCCACCCGTGCTGCCGCTTCCGAGCGCGATGCACGACCCGCGCCAGGACGCGCTCGAGGCGGGCTCGGCGGAGCTCGAGCGGGCGGGAGTGCCGCTCGAGCGGCAGACGCTGCTCGTCGCGGGAGGGTTGATGCGGCGAGCGGCGAGCCGTGACCTCGAGAGCCTCGGCGTCGTCTCTCCCGGCTTCGCCCGCCGCTTCCAGGGCATCGTCGCCGTTCACGACGCGGAGGACCCGGGCCTGCGCGAGCTCGGCGACGCGGGCAACGTGGCGCGGCGCGTCCACCCCGCCCTCCTCGACACAGACCTCGTGCTCACCGTGAGCGCCGCCGAGACCGTCCTGCACGGCGGGCCCGCCGCACTCCTCGGCGCAGCCGAGGCCCGGGCGCTGCGGGCGGCGGGCGCCTACTCGCTCCTGGAGACGGGTACCTCGCAGGGGTGGCGGTTGGGAGTCGAGCTCGAGCGGCAGCTCTCCCGGCAGGTGTCCGTCATCGGCGTCTCGCTCGTGCTCAACCTGCCCCGTCTGACGGGCGCCGCGCGAGGCTACCCCTACGACCCCGAGGCGCTGGAGCGGATCGTGCGCTCGCCCTTCCGCCGCGGCTTCGGGTTGCTGCCCGGCCTCGCCCGGGACCGGATCATGAAGTCGTTCCGACGCGAGGTGAGCGCGGCCGCGGCGTTCGCCGGGCCACCCTCGGTCGCCCACGCGGAGGCCCTGCTCCGGGCGGTCGAGTTGCGCTCGGCCACCCTTGACGGGCCGCTCGACGCGATCTGCATCGGCGTGCCGCAGACGACCCCCCACCTGCCCCGCGAGCGCCCGAACCCGCTGCTCGCGGCATATCTCGCGCTCGGACTCGCGCTACGGCTCTGGCGCGACGCGTTTCCCGTCGTCGAGGGCGGGACGGCGATCCTCCTCCACCGCTTCAGCCGCCACTTCGCCCATCCGACGCAGCAGCCGTATCGCGCGATCTTCCAGGCGGCACGCTTTGGACGGGAGCTCGACGACCTCGCCGCTGCCGAGCGGCAGGCGGCGGCCGACCCGCGTGCGATTGCCGCCTACCGCGAGGGGCGCACCTGCCACCCGTTGCTCCCGTTCGTCGACTGGGCCGGCTGCGCCCCCGCGCTCGGGCGCCTGGGCTCGGTCCTGATCGCCGGCTGCCGCGATTCCGTCGCAGCGCGCCAACTCGGCTTCGTCCCGGCTCACGGGTTGCCCGCGGCCCTCGAGATGGCCCGCGGACGGGCCGGCGGCGAGGCGCGAATCGGCTTCCTGCTCGCGCCGCCCTACTTCCCGATCCGCGTTTCTGCCTAGACGAGGATCTTCGAGAGGAACTGCTTCGTCCGCTCCTCGCGCGGCTCCTTGAAAAAGTGCTCCGGCGTCCCTTCTTCGATGAGACGGCCGTCGTCCATCATCACCACCCGGTCGGCGGCCTCGCGCGCAAACCCCATCTCGTGCGTGACAACGATCATCGTCGTCTGGAAGTCGAGCGCCAGGCCCTTCATCACGTCGAGCACCTCGCCGATCATCTCCGGATCGAGCGCGCTCGTGGGCTCATCGAAGAGTAGGAGCGCCGGCTTCTCTTGTGCGGGAACAGGTGGAAGCGCTGGAAGACCATGCCGATCTCCGCGCGCTGCCGGGCAATGTTCGCCTCGCTGTCCTCGACCAGCTTCCCGTTCCGCTCTCGATAGCCGATCAGGTGGCCGTTCACCTCGATCCGGCCGCCGTCGATCTTCTCCAGGTGGTGGATGCACCGGATGAACGTGGTCTTGCCGGAGCCGGACGGGCCGATGATGCACAGCACCTCGCCGCGCTGGACGTCCAACGAGACGCCTTTCAGCACCTCGAGACGGCCGAAGCGCTTGAAGACATTCTCCGCTCGCATGATCGTGCCGTTGGAGCTCACCGCGCGCCGCCCCTTCCCCACGCCGCGACCGGGGCCCACGCCTGGAAGACGCGCTCGCGGAAGCTCAGCTCGTCGCCGCGCTCGCTGACAGCGAGCTTCCGCTCTATCTGTGCCTGGATCGTGCTCCAGACGGTCGTGAGCACGAGGTACCAGAACGCGACGGCGAGGAAGTACTCGACCGGCTTGAACGTCGTCGAGTAACGGATCTCCGCGTCGCCGAACAGCTCGGTGACACCGATGAAGAAGATCAGCGACGAGGTTTTCATCATGTTGTTGAACTCGTTCCCGAGCGGCGGGACGATGATGCGCGCCGCTTGGGGAAGGATGATGCGGCGCATGGCCATCCGGTGCCTCATCCCGAGCGAGCGCGCCGCCTCCAGCTGGCCCTTGTCAACGGAGTCGATTCCGGCCCGGATGATCTCGCGCATGTATGCGCCTTCGTTGATGGCGAGCGCGATGATCCCGGCGAAGGCGGCACCGTCCATCTTGAAGAGCCCGAAGTTTGCCGTGCGCGGGATGAGGTTGAAGCCGAAGAGCAGGTTCGCGCCGAAGTAGACGAAGAAGATCTGGACGATCACGGGCGTGCCGCGGAAGACGAGCACGTAAGCGCCTGAGAGAACCCGCAGCGGCCAGATCTTCGACATCCGCATGAGCGCGGCGATCAGGCCGAGGATCACGCCGAAGAACTGCGCCAGGACCGAGATGTAGATCGTCCGCCACAGGGCGAGGACGAAAACGTGGTCAGGGTGGAAGATCCGTTGCCACAGGATGTGCCAGTCGATGGCCGCGAGCACCTGGCCTCACAGCTTGACCGAGACGACGCTGACGTCGGCGACCACGCGGCTCAGGTTCCACTTCGCCACGATTCGCTTCATCGTCCCGTCCGAGTACATCGCAGCCACGGCCGCGAGGACAGCGGTCTGGAGCTGTGTATCGGACTTACGAATCGCGATCCCGATCGAGATCGGGTTGATCGGATTGCCGCCGACCTCGAACGACGTAGGATCGGTCTCGACGTAGTAGGCGACCGGGGGCGAGTCGCCGAAGTACGCGTCTACCTTCCCCGTCTTGAGCGCGTTCGCAGCGTCGGTGTCCTTCGGGAAGGTGACGACCTTGATCGGCTTCTTCCCCTCGCTCTGGAGCTTCTTGCTTTGCTCGTCGAGGAAGTCCTTGTTGGTCGTTCCCGTCTCGACGGAGGCCAACTTGCCGGCGAGGCTCGCGATGTCGGTGATGTTCTCTGGATTGCCCTTCTTGACCATGAAGGACTGCCCCACCTTGAGGTAGTCGACGAACGCGACCTGCTTCAGGCGCTCGGGCGTGTCGTTCATGCCGGAGATGATCGCGTCGCACTTCTTGGCGAGCAGCGCAGCGATGATCCCGTCGAAACCCGTGTTGTCGAAGCGGGCGGTCACGCCCATGCGCTTCGCGATGTCGTTTCCAATGTCGATGTCGGAGCCCTCGGGGGTCGTCGTCCCCTTCTTGTAGGACTCCTCGGGCGGGTAGGTGATGTCGCTGCAGAAGACGAGCTTGCCCGCGCTCTTGATGTTCGCCGGCGGCTGGATCGCCACCGCCGGGGCCGTGGTCGTGCTCGTGACTGCAGGCGCAGTCGTCGAGGCCTTCTTGCTGCTGCCGCCGCAGCCAGCAGCGAGGAGCACGGCGAGCGAGGTTGCGGCGAGCCCTGTGATAAGGGTTCTTGGACAATTCATCGTGCTTCCTTTCCGTTTACTCGAGCCGGGCGCCAGCTGTACGGACCTGGCCGGGGAATCCTACTCCTCCGAAGCTATTCCTCTCCGAGGTACGTCTTCCGCACCTGCTCGTTCTCGCGCAGGCTCTTCGCGTCGCCGGCGAGGGCGACCCGGCCGGTCTCGAGCACGTACCCGCGCCTTGCGATGTCGAGCGCCATCAGCGCGTTCTGCTCGACCAGCAGGATCGGCGTGCCCTGCTGGTTGATCTCGACGAGCGTCTCGAAGATGCGTTCGACGAGCACCGGCGCGAGACCCATCGAAGGCTCGTCGAGCAGCAGCAGCTTCGGCCGCGCCATTAGCGCGCGCGCGATGGCGCACATCTGCTGCTCGCCGCCCGAGAGCGTCCCGGCCCGCTGGTTGCGCCGCTCCGCCAGACGCGGAAAGAGCGAGAAGCCGCGGTCGAGGTCCTCCCGGATTCCCGCACGGTCGCCGCGCTGGAACGCTCCCATCTCCAGGTTCTCCAGCACGGACATGCGTGGGAAGAGCCTGCGGCCCTCGGGCGATTGCGAGATGCCGCGCTTGACGATCTCGTGCGCGGGCGTGCTGGTGATGTCCTTGCCCCCGAAGACGACCCGGCCGGCGCGCGGCCGATTGAGCCCGTTGATCGTCCGCAGCGTGGTCGACTTGCCGGCGCCGTTCGAGCCGATCAGCGTCACGATCTCGCCCTCGCGCACCTCGAGCGAGATCCCCTTGAGCGCCTCGATCGAGCCGTAGTAGCTGTGAACGTCCTCGAGCTCGAGGATGTTGGCGCGCTCCTCGGCGCCCTTGCTGCTCATGCCGTCACGGCTCCCGAGCCGAGGTACGCCTCGATCACCCGCGCGTCGCGCTGCACCTCCTGCGGCGCTCCCTCGGCGATCTTCTCGCCGTAGTCGAGCACCGTCACGCGGTCCGAGATGCCCATCACGACCCGCATGTCGTGCTCGATCAACAGCACGGTCAGGTTCTCCTCGCTGCGCAGCCGGCCGACGAACCCCGTGAAGGCGGTCGTCTCCTGAGGGTTCATTCCCGCCGTCGGCTCGTCGAGGAGGAGCAGCTTCGGCCGCGTGGCGAGCGCCCGCGCCACCTCCAAGCGTCGCTGGTCGCCGTAGCGCTTGCGCGCGTCCCGCTCCTCGCGCTTCAAGCCGGGCGTTCGGAGGATGCTGCGGACGATCCCGCCCTTGAGGCGCGTGTGCATTCCCACGAGCACGTTCTCGAGGGCCGTCATCGTCTGGAAGAGGCGGATGTTCTGGAAGGTGCGGCCGATCCCACGGTGGGTGACCGCATGCGGCGGCTTGCCCGTGATCTCCGAGCCGTCGAAGAAGATCCGCCCGGCCGTCGGCTTGTACACGCCCGTGAGCATGTTGAAGAAGGTCGTCTTGCCCGCGCCGTTCGGGCCGATCAGGCTGACGATCGAGCCCTCGGGCACGTTGAAGTCCACGTCGTTCACGGCGACGAGGCCGCCGAACTCCTTGCGCATTCCATCTGCTCGCAGGATGTCGGCCATCAGCCCTTGACGTCGTAGAGAGGCTCGTCGGACACTCCGACCTCGAACTCGGCCCGCCGTTGCGCGCTCGGAATCAGACCCTCCGGCCGGAACAGCATCACGATCAGCAGGATGATCCCAAAGATCCCGAACTCGTACTTCGGCACGTCGATCGTCAAGCCGAGGTTGGTGTTCGCCCAGGCGCCGATGTTGGCGAGCCCCTCCCGGTCGAGGTAGGAGAGGAAGCAGGCGCCGAGGATCACACCCCAGATGTTGCCCATCCCGCCCATGATCACCATGCAGAGGATGAACACCGAGATGTTGAAGAAGAAGTCGTCGGGGAAGACCGCGCTCTTGTAGCTGGCGTAGAAGGCGCCGGCGATGCCGCCGAAGAACGCGCCGGTCGCGTACGCCCACGTCTTCGTCCGCATCAGCGGCACGCCCATCGCGGCGGCGGCGATCTCGTCCTCTCGGATCGCAACCCAGGCGCGGCCGAGCCGGGAATCGCGAAGGCGCACGCTGCAGAAGACGGTGAAGAGCACGAGCAGCAGGGCGGTCCAGTAGAAGATGTTGATCGAGTTCGACAGGAACCCGATCGTGTCCGAGGCGGGCGCGAGGTAGTTGTCCGGCAGCCCGACGTTCGTGTTGATCCAGCTACCGAACCCGGGCGCGTCGACGGGCGTGATCCCCTGCGTGCCGCCGGTGAGGTTGAACCCCGAGCCGAAGAGGTCGTTTCCGTTGCGGGCGATCTGGGGCATGATCTCGCCGAAGCCGAGCGTGACGATCGCGAGGTAGTCGCCCCGGAGGCGCAGGGTCGGCAGGCCGATGATCACGCCGACGACCGCGGTCAGGATCGCGGCGATCACGAGGATCAGCCAGATCGAGAGGTGGATCCCGGTCACCTTGGGATTCACTCCCACCGCTCCGAAGTGGACGTTGCGCTGCGCGAACTGGTCGGACGCGAACCACCCCACCGTGTAGGCGCCCATCGCGTAGAAGGCCACGTAGCCGAGGTCGAGCAGCCCCGCATACCCGACGACGACGTTCAGGCCGAGAGCCATCATCACGAAGACCATCATCACGACCATCGTGTTCATGTCCGGGAAGGGCCCGAAGATCGGCCAGCCGAAGAGGCCGTCGTGGTAGAAGGGGTAGGCAGCGGCGATCGCGAGGACCGCCAGCGGCACGATGAAGCGGCCGAGGGGAACGCGTTCGTAGGGCGCGACGCCCAGCGCGAAGACGATGGCCGCGGCCGCGAAGATGCTCCACTTGAAGACGCCGAAGACTCCGATCACGACGACCGCCCGGCGGACGAGCGGGTCGAGCGCGTTCCAGCGCTTGCGATCGAGGCCGAGGCGTCCGAGCGCGCTCCACCGCGCCTCCGTGAGAGTCAACCTGGTACGCGCCATCTAGCCGCCTTCGGGCGTCCGCTCGCCCAGCAGCCCCTCGGGCCGGAAGACCAGAATCATGATCAGGATGCTGAAGACGATCGACTGCGTCCAGTCGCTGCCCGGGCTGTGCCAGATCAGCCGCTCGTTGAACGCCTGGATGAAACCGATCAGGAGCGCGCCGAAGACGGCTCCGGGGAGGTTGCCGATGCCGCCCAGCACCGCGGCGGTGAAGGCGATCAGGCCGAGCTGGAAGCCCTGGTCGAAGCGAATCTGGGTGAAGTACAGGACGTACAGGAGGCCGGCGGCCCCCGCCAGGGCGCCGGCGATCAGGAAGGTGAACGAGATCGTCCGGTTGACGTTGATCCCCATCATCGCCGCGGCGTCCATGTCCTGGGCCGTCGCCCGCATCGCCTTGCCCTGCCGCGTGCTCTGAACGAGCCACATCAGGGCGATGAGCACCGGGATCGTGATCAGCACGACGGTGAGCTTGTCCCACGTGTAGCTGACGCCGCCGAGAGAGAACACCTGCCCGTGCGGGAGGAGCTTCCCCCCCGAGGGCGGAACGCTGACGTACTCGGCGCCCTTCCACGCGAGCGCCACGTTCTGGAGGATGAAGGACATCCCGATCGCGGTGATCAGCGGGGCCAGGCGAGGCGCGCCGCGCAGCGGGCGGTAGGCGATCAGCTCGATCGCGGCGTTGAGGACGCCGCAGATCGCCATCGCGATGAAGAGGGAGCCGAAGATCGCCAGCCAGAACGTCAGCCCAGCCTCGCCTGCGGTCACGTTGAAGACGCTCAGGATGAACGTGGCGGAGATCATCCCGCCGAGCATGAAGAGGTCGCCGTGGGCGAAGTTGATCAGCTCGAGGATCCCGTAGACGAGCGTGTAGCCGAGCGCGACGAGCGCATAGACGGCGCCGTTCGTGAGACCGATCAGCGAGGCGTCGAAGAACGCCGAGGGCGACTTCGCCAGGTTGATCCCCAGCCAGACAAGAAGCAGCAGGACCAGCGCGCCGCCCACGAGCGGCACAAACTGCGGCCGCGGACGTGTGCGGAGGAGGGGTTCCCGGCGCGCCTGAGTGACCAATCGCTCTCCTCTGACGAGTCTGGGGGAGGCTTCCCTCCCCCAGACTCTAACGTGCTACCCGCTGTCGCCTAGCCTGCCTTGACCAGGCTGAGCGGCGGCACGATCGTCTTGACCGGCTTGAGCTCGAGCCCCTTCTGCGTGTAGATCGTGACCGGGTTCAGGCTGGTGTCGCCGTTCTTGTCGATCGAGAAGCTACCGAGGATCCCGTTCGTGACCTTGGTCTTCAACAGGTTCGTCGTGACCGACGCCCGCGTGCCGTCGGACTTCGCGATCGCGTCCAGCATGACGAGCATCGCCTGCGCGGCGTACGCGGAGTACGGGTTCGGCCGGGCACCGATCTCGCTGCCGAACGCATTCAGGAATCCGATTGCCGTCTCGCGCGCCCTCGACTTGGTCACCGCCTTCCCCTTGAGCTTCTCGGGTGGGGCGCCGGCAACGCTGATCCAGGCCCCGTTTGCGGCGGGGCCGTTCGACTTCGGGTCGCTGAAGCCGTCCGGCATCAGGATCGTGCCCTTGAAGCCGGCCTTCAGGTCCTTGATCAGCTTCGCGCCGTTGTTGCAGATGATGCCGCCGAGGAAGACGGCGTCGGCGCCCGACTGGTTGATCTTGCCCACGAGCGCCTCGTAGCTCGACGCGTTCTTGTCCCAGCCCTGGAAGCCGGGGACTCCGATGCCGAGCTTCTGGAGCGACTTCCGCATCGCGAACGCGACGCCGTAGCCGTACGTCTGCTTGTCGTTCAGCACGTAGACCTTCTTCAGCCCGAGCGACTGCGCGTAGAGCGCGTCGGCCGCGCCCTGGAAGTCGTCGGCCGCCACGACGCGAGCGTAGTTGCGCTTGCCGGTCGGGTAGTACTTGTCCGGCTCGCCAGGCTCCGCGCCGGCTCCTCCGTGCGTGATCCCGATCGCCGTGTTGGCCGGGCTGACAATGGCAAGCGGACCGGGCTGCGCTCGGTTCAGTACCGGGATCACGATCTTCGCGCAGCCGGAGTTGAACGTGCCGACGACGCCGATCACGTCCTTGTCGTCGGCGTAGCTGCGCGCGTTCGATGCGCACTTGGCCGAGTCCCAGGCGCCCGTCTGCGCGGTCGAGTCGTCACACGACTGGTACGCGACCTTGTACTTGCCGGCCTTGAACTTCCTCTCGTTCAGAGCGAACCTGATGGCCTTCACCATCTCGGCCGTTTGCGCCCGGCCGGCTCCCTGGAGCGGCAGATCGGACGCCACGATGAAGTCCGCGTCGCTCGGGCCAGAGAGCGAGCCACAGGCGGACGAGGGAAGCGCGGTCACGTTGCCGCCCCCTCCGGTTGTTCCGCCGCCGCCCTTCTTCCCTCCGCCGCCGCCGCAGCCGGCCGCAACGAGCGCCAGCGCACCGGTAGCCGAGAGGAGTACGCCGATCACAAGCTTCTTCTTCACTCTTCCTCCTCCGTCGCCCGCTGTCAGCGTCTAGAAAAACCCGACCTCAGGGCCGGTGTTTCCAATGTGTGCGGCGCAAGTATCGGCCCAGCAGCGGACGCCTGCAAGTGGGAAGGCGCGGGCTATCATCGCGTGGCGCCGAAGTGGCGGAACTGGTAGACGCGCTGGACTCAAAATCCAGTGGAGCGCGAGCTCCGTGTGGGTTCGATTCCCACCTTCGGCATCTCGCGCCGCCCTAGAAATTGGGGGTCTTCGGGACCTACACTCAATCCATGCGGACATGTCCGAAGTGCGGACAGCTGAGCCCTGACGGCTTCAAGTTCTGCGGTGAGTGTGGATCGGCACTCTTAGCCGCGGCTCCGCCTCGGGAGCTCCGGAAGACGGTGACCGTCGTCTTCTCCGACCTCACCAGCTCGACGGCGCTCGGCGAGCGGCTTGATCCCGAGTCGCTGCGGCGCGCGATCGGCCGGTACTTCGACGAGATGCGTGTGACCCTGGAGCGCCATGGCGGCACGGTCGAGAAGTTCATCGGCGATGCCGTCATGGCTGTGTTCGGGATCCCGCATCTGCACGAAGACGACGCGCTGCGAGCCGTTCGGGCGGCGACGGAGATGCGCGACCGCCTGGCCGAGCTGAACGACGAGCTGGAGAGCGAGTACGGCGTGCGGCTCCAGGCGCGGATGGGCGTTGCCAGTGGTGAGGTGATCGCCGGCGATCCGGCGCGCGCCGACTGGTTCGTCACCGGAGACGCGGTAAACGTGGCCGCGCGTTTGGAGCGGAGCGCCGCGCCGGGCGAGATTCTCGTCGTCGAGGAGACCTATCGGCTCGCGCGGGACGCCGTCCAGGTCGAGCCACTCGAACCTCTTTCCGTCAAGGGCAAGGCCGAACCCCTCCACGCATATCGGTTGCTGAACGTGCACCCCGGCGCACCCGCCCACGCGCGCCGATCCGATTCCCCGATGGTGGGGCGAGTTGGCGAGCTCGACATGCTCCGGCGAGCGTTCGACCGCGCCGTCTCGGAGCGGGCCTGCCACTTCTTCACCGTGCTCGGTGCAGCCGGAGTCGGAAAGTCGCGGCTGCTGATGGAGTTCCTGACGGCGATCGAGCCCGACGCGACCGTCCTGACCGGGCGCTGCCTCCCCTATGGCGAGGGGATCACGTTCTGGCCGTTGC
>WNGE01002669.1_pt1 | contig 21644 bp, 21 predicted proteins | sample 5400651 | NCBI WGS metagenome assembly WNGE01 (sample SAMN13153370, study PRJNA577476) | soil metagenome | isolation source: 60 cm soil or saprolite under grassland replicate 2 | place: USA:California | collected 2016-06-15 | reverse complement strand
CTCGAGGAGATGGAGCGCGACGCCGAGGGCCTGGTCGAGCGTGCCGCCGAGCGGGCCTGCCGGCTGATGGGGGCGCTCCGATGACCAACGCCGACACCCGCACCGACATTGAGCTGGTGGGCGCCTTCCGGGACGGCGAGACCGCCGCCTTCGAGGAGCTCCACCGCCGCTACGTGGGCTCCATCTACCGGCTCGTGCGGCGCAAGCTGGGCGATGCCCTGCTGGCCGAGGACATCGCCCAGGAGACCTTCCTCAAGGCGCTCAAGAACCTGGAGCGCGTGGACCCCAGCTTCAACTTCGGCGGCTGGATCCACACCGTGGCCCGCAACCTCTGCTACGACGAGCTGCGCCGCCGCCAGCGCGACCCCCGCGAGCTGGCCGGCAACCTGGGCCAGGACGACGAGGACGCGATGCTCCGCCTCCCGGCCCCCGCCCACGCATACGACCCGGTCGTCCAGAGCGAGACCAACGAGCTCCGGCGCCAGGTCTGGGTCGTCGCCCAGCGGCTGCCCGAGAAGTACCGGCTGGTGCTCACCCTGCGCGAGCTGCAGGGCCTCAGCTACCGGCGCATCGCCCAGGTCATGAAGATCAGCGAGAGCGCGGTCGAGACCCTGCTCTACCGGGCGCGGCTGCGGTTCAAGGAGGAGTTCGTGACCATGCAGGGCGGCGCCGAGCTGGCCTGCGCGGAGGTCGAGCCCCTGCTCGCGCCCTACCTCGCCGGCAAGCTGCGCGCGGCCCAGGCCGAGGGGGTCCGGAAGCACCTCGCGGGTTGCGTCAAGTGCTCCCGCAAGTTGGGGCCACGCCGCCCCGTTAAGGTGTAAGTATCGCCATGTCCCACGTCAACATCCGCTTCTTCGACGACGAGACGATGTCCGGCCACGCACGTGAGCTGGACTTCGACGAACCAGACTTCTTGGTTGACGTCGACGACGTGGCCGGCATCGAGAACAACGAGACCGCCTGGATCCCGCTGAGCGCCGTCAAGTGGGTGGAGCTGCCCCTGGCCGAGGTCCACGAGCCGGAGACCCCGACTCGCAAGGTGGCGATCCGCTTCCTCGACGGCGAGGTGCTGCGGGGCCACATCGACGGCGCCCTGCAGCGTCACCGCTACGGGATCGTCCTCCACCTCCATCCCGAGGAGTCGAACGGCAACGCGTCGGTGCGCAAGCTGGGGATCCCGTTCTCGGCGGTGAAGGCGCTCTTCTACGTGCGCGAGTTCGACCCCCGCCATCCCGATGACCGCGGCGCGTCGGACGCCTACCTGGCACGGCGCACGATGGCGCCGCTGCTCGACGTGCTGGAGGAGATGGACATGCTCGACCGCCTCCACTCCAACGGCGTCCTCAGCGACAGCGAGTACTCGAACAAGCGCACCGCCGTCCTAGAGCGGCTCTAGAAGGCGAGTCCCTCCGACGAAGTCGGAGGGGGAGGGGTCGCCAAGCACGATCTGCCCCTGCCGTATTCTCCGCTGATGTGCCGCCTCGCGGGGGTTCTCCTGCTCCTGGGGTTGATCGCCTGCACGCCGAACAGCCCCACCGTCCGACCCTCCGCCACCGCCACTCCGGCCCCCGCCGCCACCCCGCCCGCCAGGTACCAGGCTGAGCCCGCGCGCCACCCGGGCGGGGTGGTCACGGTCGGCGACTGGCAGTTCCCGCCGGCGCTGCCACCCATCTACGGCACCGCCTCGGCGGGCGCCGCCGCCATCCAGCAGACCCTCTTCAGCGGCCTGGTCGGAATCGACCCCAACCTCGGCCCCTACGGCGACCTCGCGCGCACCGTTCCCACGCTCGAGAACGGGGGCGTCAAGACCCTGGGCGCGGGCATGGACGTGACCTACGAGCTGCGGCCCGGCCTCAACTGGTCCGACGGCCGGCCGATCACCGCCGACGACGTCATCTTCACCTGGCAGGCCACCGGCCGGACTGAGGGCTACGACCGCATCAGCGGGATCGACAAGAGAGGCGAGCTGGGCGTGATCGTCCACTTTGCCAGCCTCTACCCGCCCTACCTGCTCCTCTTCGGCGCCATCGCCCCCAAGCACCGGCTCGACACCATCAGTCCCGGCCAGCTGGCCGGCGACCCCTTCTGGTCGAAGCCGGACGTGGTGTCGGGACCCTTCGCGGTCCTGGATGCGGTGCCCGCCGACCACTTCACACTCCAGCGCAACCCGCATTACGCCGACGGCCGCGCCGAGATGCCGCTCCTCAACCACGCCGCCCACCTGGAAAAGATCGTCTTCAAGGCCTTCGCCTCCAAGAGCGCGACCCTGGCCGCGCTCAAGGCGGGCGACATCCAGGTCGCGCTCGAGCTCAACGAACGCGACCTGGAGGTGGCGTCGGGGATCCGAGACGCCCGCCTCCAGGCGGTGCCCTGGCTGGCCTACGAGCAGGTGACGCTCAACCAGCAGGCGCCGTTGTGGACCGCCGACCAGCCGCTGCGGGCGGCGATCGCGCAGGCCGTCGACGTAGGTGCGGTCTCGAGCCTCCTGCGCGGCCGGGCGCCGGCCGCGCGGGGACCGATCAGCCCCCAGGTGGCGTGGGCGTACAACGCGGACAGCGCCGCCCCCGGCCATGACCTGGAGGCGGCGAAGGCGGCCCTCGACGCCGACGGCTGGACGCCGGGCGGGGACGGGATCCGCGTCAAGGCCGGGCGCCGCCTGCAGTTCACGCTCTCCACGGTCGCCGATTCGCCGCTGCGCGCCGCCGAGGAGGAGGCCCTGGTCGCCGGCTGGCGCCGGGCGGGCATGGACGCCCGGCTCCAGAACTACAGCAGCGCGCAGCTCTTCGCGGCCTACGCCGATGGCGGCGTGCTCAGCCGGGGCGCCTTCGACGCCGCTCTCTTCGCGTGGATCACGCCGCCCGACCCGGACGCCAACTTCGCCACCCTGCACAGCTCGCGGATCCCCGGCCCGCAGAACCCGAGCGGCCAGAACTTCTCGCGCTGCGCCGACCCCGCCGTCGACGGCGCGCTGGCCGCCGGCCGCGCCACCCTCGACCAGCCGCAGCGGGCGGCCGCCTACCGCCAGTTCCAGGTCGCGTACGCCAAGGCCGGGTGCGAGGTACCGCTCTACCAGCGGCTCGACGTCGGCCTCAGCTCCCAGCGCCTCCACAACTTCGCGCCCAATCCGGCCGGCGCCGGCAACACCTGGAACGTGGCCGACTGGTGGATCGAGGCTTAGAGGCCTCTACACTCGGACGACAGATGACCGACCTCCTGCGGGTCGAGGGCCTGCGCACCTACTACCACACGCAAGCAGGGGTGGTCCGCGCGGTCGACGGCGTCGACCTCACGATCGCGCCCGGGCGCACGCTCGGCCTGGTCGGCGAATCCGGATGCGGCAAGTCCGTGACCGCGCTCTCGGTGATGCGCCTGATCGACCGTCCCGGCCGCCTCGAGGCGGGCAGCCGGATCCGCTTCGAAGATCGCGACCTGGTGCAGCTCGACGAGGACGAGCTGCAGCGGATCCGGGGCAACGAGATCTCGATGATCTTCCAAGAGCCGATGACCTCGCTGAACCCCGTGTACACGGTCGGCGACCAGATCGCGGAGGCCGTGCAGCTGCACCAGAAGGTGGGGCCGCGCAGGGCCAACGAGCGCGCGGTGGCGATGATGAAGCTGGTGGGCATCCCCTCGCCCGACAAGCGGGTGCGCGACTACCCGCACCAGATGTCGGGCGGCATGCGCCAGCGCGTAATGATCGCGATGGCGCTCTCCTGCAACCCCAAGCTGCTGATCGCCGACGAGCCGACCACCGCCCTCGACGTGACCATTCAGGCCCAGATCTTGGAGCTCATGAAGGACCTCCGCGACCGCCTCGGGATGGCGATCATGCTGATCACGCACGACCTCGGGGTGGTCGCCGAGATGGCCGACGACGTGGCCGTCATGTACGCCGGCCGGATCGTCGAGCGGGGACCGGTGGAGGCGATCTTCAACACTCCCCAGCACCCCTACACGGAGGCGCTGCTGCACTCGATCCCGGTGCTCGGGATGACGCAGGCGGAGCCGCTGAAGGTGATCCGCGGGATGGTGCCGAGCCCGCTCGACTGGCCTCCCGGCTGCCGCTTCGCCGCGCGCTGTGACTACACCTTCGAACGCTGCCTACGCCAGGACCCCCCGCTCTTGGACGCCGGCCCGCAGCAATCCGCCTGCTGGCTGTGCGAGAAGGGCCCTCGAAAGTCGGAAGGGATCGAGGTCCCGGCTTGAGCGCGGCCGCCACCGAGCCCCTGCTCCGGGCCCGGGGCGTCACCAAGTACTTCCCGATCCGGCGCGGCATCCTCCAGCGCACGGTCGGCAAGGTCCAGGCCGTGGACGGCGTCGACCTCGACGTGCTCCGCGGCGAGACGGTGGGTCTGGTCGGCGAGTCCGGCTGCGGCAAGTCGACGCTCGGCCGCACCCTGCTCCGGCTGGTGGAGCCGACGTCCGGCGAGATCCGGTTCGAGGGCCGGGACGTGGCCAGGCTGCGCGGGCGAGACCTCAAGGCCATGCGCCGGGACATGCAGATCATCTTCCAGGACCCGGTCGGCTCGCTCGACCCGCGGATGACGGTCCGCGACATCGTCAGCGAGGGCCTGGCGATCCACGGCCTCGCCCGCGGCCGCCAGCGGACGGCCAAGGTCAAGGAGATCCTGCAGCGGGTGGGCCTCCGTCCGGAGGCCGCCGGCCGCTACCCGCACGAGTTCTCGGGCGGCCAGCGGCAGCGCATCGGAATCGCGCGGGCGCTGGTGCTGCAGCCCAAGTTCGTGGTCGCCGACGAACCCGTGTCCGCGCTTGACGTCTCCATCCAATCCCAGGTGCTGAACCTGCTCGTCGAGCTCAAGCGCGAGTTCAACCTGACCTACCTCTTCGTCGCCCACAACCTGGCCGTGGTCGGCTACATCTCCGACCGGATCGCCGTCATGTACCTGGGCAAGGTGGTCGAGCTGGCCGCCGCGGCCGACCTCTACCGGCAGCCGCTGCACCCGTACACGATGGCGCTGCTCTCGGCCATACCCGAGCCGAGGCCAGGTGCCCGACGCCAGCGGATCGTGCTCACCGGCGATGTGCCCAGCCCCATCAATCCGCCCTCCGGGTGCCGGTTCCGCACCCGCTGCCCGATCGCGCAGGCGATCTGCGCCGAGCAGGAGCCGCCGCTGGAGATGAAGCCGGAGGGCCACCTCGCCGCTTGCCACTTCGCGGGAACCCCGATCACCGCGTCGTAGGGCGGCGCCAGGCGCCTCTACAGGGCGGCGGTCGCGGCAGCGCCGATGGCAGCCGGCAGACGCACCGTGAAGGTGGCCCCATGGCCGGCCCGGCTGTCCACCACCAGGGAGCCGCCCATCAGCTCGATCAGGCGCCGGGAGAGGGCCAGCCCGAGGCCGGTCCCCTGCTCGCTGCGGGTGCGCCCGGAGCGAACCTGGGTGAAGGCCTCGAAGATCCGCTCCCGCTGTGCGGCGGGGATGCCGACGCCGGTGTCGCGCACCCTCAAGCAGATCTCGCTGCCGTCGCGCTCCGCCAGCAGCGTCACCGAACCGCCCTCGGGGGTGAACTTGATGGCGTTGGAGGCCAGGTTGAGGATGACCTGGCGCACCCGCCGCTCGTCCGCGCGCACCGCGAGCGACCCACGGGCCCGGAGCACGAGCTCGAGCTGCTTCTCCCTGGCCAGTGGCTGCAGCTCCTCGAGGCAGCCGGTGAGGAGCGGGCCCACGACCACCGTCTCCGGGCTGACCTCCAGCTGGCCCGCCTCGACCTTCGTCAGGTCGAGCACGTCGTCGATCAGCGACAGGAGGTGGGCGCCGCTCGACACCACGGTGCCGACGTAGCGCTGCTGGCGCTCGTTGAGCGGCCCGAAGTCCTCGGTCCCGAGCAGCTGGGAAAAGCCCAGGATCGAATTGAGCGGCGTCCGCAGCTCGTGGCTCATGTGGGCGACAAACTCGTCCTTGTGCCGGTTGGCGAAGGCGAGGCTCTTGATCAGGCGGGCGACATTCAGCGACGCCGCCACCTGGGGCACGATCACGCCCATCCGGCTGAGGTCGTCTTCGGTGAACTCGGCCAGGATGATGCGTCGGGCGAGCCCGACCGCTCCCAACATCTCGCCCGCCGACACCAACGGCACCAGCAGCATCGAGCCGAGGCCCACGCGCTTGGCGAAATCCGTCACCCGCGCCGGCCACCGCGGCTCGCGAAGGTCGGCGAGCAGCGGTTGGCGAGTCTCCAGGCAGAGCGCGATCGGCGAGTCGGCCTCGACCGCTACCAGATCGAATCCGGCCAGGCCGAGGCCCGGCTCTGCGGTCAGGTGGGTGACAGGGACCTTGTCGGCGTCGAACAGCGTGATCCCGACCAGATCGGCTTCGAACTGGCGCGCCAGCAGGCGCGCGGCGCGGGCCACCACCTCGTCGGGGCTGACCTGCTGGCTGATGGCAGCCATGTCCTCCGCCAGCGTCAGGCGACCGACCGTCAGGTGCTGCCAGAGGGTCAACGCATCGCTAAGCCGGCGCAGCTCCTCACTGCCCTCCCCGGTCGGGATCGCGGCCTCGCCACCGGTGCTGAGCTGGCCGGCTGCGGCCGCCAGCCGCGTGATCGGCTGCAGGTTTCGCCAGAAGAACAGCCAGGCCAGCAGGAGCAGGCCGGCGCTGCCGATGCCCGTCCCCAGTAGGGTGGCCTGCAGAACCGCCTGGTGGGCGGCGCGGGAGGCGTTCTGCGCGGCCGTTGCTTCGCTGCCGGCGCGGAGCTCGAAGACCTCGGCGGTTCCCTCGTAGCTGCTCTCCAGGACAATGCCGTCGTCGTAGTCGGCGGCGGACACCGGCGCGCCGCTATGGATGAGGTCACGGACACCGTCGGCCCACCGCTGAAGATCGTCCGCCGCGCCCAGCATCCGCGCGCGGTCGGACACCACGGGTCCCCGGGCCGGCATCGCCGCCAGCGTCGCCCGCGACGTCATCGCCCGCTGGCGGATGCTCTCGTAGTCCACGAGCAGAGAGGCATCGCGGGTCAACGCGTAGGCGTGGATCGCGTTCTCCTCGGCGCTCATCTGGCCGGCCAGCACGTGAGCCTCGTCGCGCAGGGCGGCGGCCGCCATCGCGGACTCGTTCTGCTGCTGGCCGGCGTTCAACGAGACCACGATCGAACCCGCCGCCACCACGATCAAGGCCACCAGCGCGCCGACGAGCAGCAGCGACTGGAAACGCAGGGACCGTCGCGACCACACTCCGGGCCGGATTGCCATGTACGAATGAAAACCGGCGAAAGCCGCCCTTTCCCTCGCTTGGCGGCATCGGGGCGGCGTCAAACGGGGGTCAGCTGAGCCACCAGTCGGCCGCGTTCCAGGTGTCCGGCTGGCCGCCCACACCGGCAATGTAGTTGTGCAGCCGCCCGGCCGCCTGCCGCACCTCGGCCGATTCGAAGAGAGTGATCGTGCACCGGTAGGCCAGCCACTCCCGCTGCAGGGCCAGGTAGGCCGCCTGCCGTTTGATGGGATCCAACGTCGCCTCTCCGGCCGCCAGGCGGCGATCGAGCTCGGGGTCCCGGCAGCGGTTCCAGTTCCCGCCCGCGGGCGAGTCCGCCGAGGGGATCTGGGCCGAGGCGCCGAAGGCCGCCCAGGCGCCGGGGTCGGGTGCCCAGGCGTTCGAGTACACCGTCATGTCGAAGGCGCCGGCGGCGTTGGTCCCATGGTCCGGGAAGCCGGCGAAGAAGAGCGGCCGCTGGCGGCAGTCGGTCCGGGCTGAGATCCCGGCCTCCAGCCACTGCCGGCGGAGGATCGCGAGCTCGCGGGTCGCCGCCAGGGTCCCGCAGGCGGCTACCAGCTGGAACTCGAGCCGGCGCCCGGCCTTGACCCGGACGCCGTCGCCGCCCGCTTTCCAGCCGTCCTCGTCGAGCAGCCGGCGTGCGCCTTCGAGGTCGCGGGCGGGACTCGGCCCGGTGGGGTCGGCCCAGGCCCCCATGGCGGTCGGAAACAGGCTCCGGCTCGCCCGGGCCAGGCCGCCGAAGGCGTCGCGGGCCAGCGCCTCGCGGTCGGTGGCGCGGTCGAGCGCCTCCAGCAGCTGGCGGTCGTCGCCGGCGGGGGTGACCCAAGGCGGCGCCTGCCCCGTCGCCGTGTTGACGCCGTGGTTGGGGTTCAAGAACTCGGTGCGGAGCCCGGTGAACACCACCGGCGCCGAGCCGCTGAACCCCAGCAGGTCGTGGAGATCGTCGGGGCCGAGGCCAAAAGCGAGATCCGTCTCGCCGGCCCTGACGCCGGCCAGGAGCGCGGTCCGGCTCGGATAGGCGCGATAGACCAGCCGGTCCAGGTGCGGCGCGTGCGCGAAGTAGCCGGGGCCACCGCGACCGCTGTACGCGCCCGCCGCCGACCGGCCGTCCGCGTAGTGGGGGTTGGGCACGAACGTGATCCGCTGGTCGGGCACCACCTCCGACACCGAGAACGGTCCGGAGCCGGCGTCCGGCTTCGCGAAGAAGGGATCGCCGAACCACGCCCGGTGCGGCACCGCCTGCAGGCGGTGCTGGGGCATCACCCAGAACACGGGCCCCATCTGCAGATAGGGCCCGTAGACCCCGGACGTGATGTCGGCCGCCGCGCCGCAGCTGCCCTTGGGCGCCGGCCCGAAGGTCCACAGCACCTCGGTGTCCGACTTCTTGTCCATCGCCCGCACGTGGTCGAAGCCGGCGGCGGCCGCCGCCCCGGTGGCCGCGTCGCAGATCGCCTGCCAGGTGAAGATCACGTCGTCGGCGGTCAGCGGCTGGCCGTCACTCCAGCGGAGGCCGGGCACGAGCTTGACGGCGACGGTCATGGTGGTGCCGTCGGCGCCCACCTTGACGTCGCCGTTCTCCACCGTCGGCACCTCGCGGACCAGGTCGGGATACGGCTGGAGGCCGGAGTCCAGGCCCCAGAGGGGCGCAAAGACCAGGGCCGCGGCGCGGAGGTCGGTATCCGCGGCGGCGGCCAGGATGTCGAAGGTCTGAGGAAACTGCCAGTCGCTGAAGACCATGGTCCCGCCCTGGTGCGTGGGCGGGCTGGGGCGATAGGCGGCCGGGAGATGCGCAGTGGGCGGCGACGTGTTGGCGAAGGGATCGCAGCCGGCCGCCAGCAAGAGTGCGGCCACCAGCGTTCTGCGGAGGCGCAACCGTTTCAAGGTACCGAATACACACGGGGGTAGAATTCCGACACCATGTCCGAACCCAACGGAAGCGGCGTCGTCAAAGCGTCTTTCAAGGTCAAGGCCGGGCTGGCCGAGATGCTGAAGGGCGGCGTGATCATGGACGTCGTCACGCCCGAGCAGGCCAGGATCGCGGAGGAGGCCGGCGCCTGCGCGGTGATGGCCCTGGAGCGGGTCCCCGCCGACATCCGCCGCGATGGCGGCGTCGCCCGCATGAGCGACCCCGAGCTGATCACGGGCATCAAGGCCGCGGTCACCATCCCGGTGATGGCCAAGTGCCGGATCGGCCACTTCGTGGAGGCCCGCATCCTGGAGTCGCTGGAGATCGACTACATCGACGAGTCCGAGGTCCTGACCCCGGCCGACGAGGAGAACCACATCGACAAGCACCAGTTCAAGGTGCCCTTCGTCTGCGGCTGCCGCGACCTCGGCGAGGCCCTGCGCCGGATCGCCGAAGGCGCCGCCATGATCCGCACCAAGGGCGAGGCGGGCACCGGCAACGTGGTCGAGGCGGTCCGCCACATGCGAGCGGTCAACAGCGGCATCCGCCGCCTCCACGGCCTCGGGTACGCCGAGCTGGTGCGCGAGGCGAAGCAGCTGGGCGCGCCGGTCGACCTGCTCGCCGAGTGCCAGAAGCTGGGCCGGCTGCCGGTGGTCAACTTCTCGGCCGGCGGGATCGCGACCCCGGCCGATGCCGCACTCATGATGCAGCTCGGCTGCGACGGCAACTTCGTGGGCTCCGGGATCTTCAAGTCCGAGGACCCGCTCAAGATGGCGAAGGCGATCGTGACCGCCACCACCTACCACGACCAGCCGGACGTGCTGGCCGAGGTGTCGGCCGGGCTCGGCCAGGCCATGCGCGGGATCGAGATCCCCAGCATCCCCAAGGAGGAGCTGCTCGCCGCCAGGGGCTGGTAGCGGGGTCGAGATGACCGCCGCGGTGACTCCTCTGGTCGGCGTGATGGCGCTCCAGGGCGCGTTCCTGGAGCACGTGCGGGCGCTCGAGAGCGTCGGCGCGCGGACCCGCCTGGTCCGCCTGCCGGCCGACCTCGAAGGCCTCGACGCGCTCGTGATCCCGGGTGGGGAGAGCACGACCATGACCATCCTCATGGAGCGGATGGGCCTTTGGGCGCCGGTCCGGGCGGCCCTCGAGGCGGGCCTGCCTGCGCTCGCCACCTGCGCGGGCATGATCGTGCTCGCGCGCGAGATCACGGACGGGGTCAACGGCCAGTGCGGTTTCGGCCTGCTCGACATCGCCGTGCGCCGCAACGGCTACGGGCGCCAGGTCCACAGCTTCGAGGCGCCGGTCCGGGTCGAAGGCCTGGATGCCGAGTTCCCGGGCGTCTTCATCCGCGCCCCCTTCGTCGAGGACGTCGGCAGCGCAGACGTCTACGCCGTCCAGGGCGACCAGCCGGTCGGCGTCCGCCAGGGGCACCTGACCGCGCTCTGCTTCCATCCCGAGCTCTCCGGCGACCTCCGCCTCCACGCCGACTTCGTGCGCTCGCTGCAAGGGGGGGCACGGCCGTGAAAGTGCGCAGCGCGACCGTGCTCGACCTCGGCAAGATCGAGGACATGCACCGCGATACGGGCGCCCTGTTCTCTTCGCAGCCGCCGTCGGTGCGGCTGTGGTCCCTGGTCTCGCACACGCTCTCGGCGCTGCTGCCGCTGGCCCAGGACACACTGCTCTACGTGGCGGAGGACGGCGGCCGGCTGGTCGGCTTCGCCCAGGCCTCGGGCTCCGGGCCCGCGCTCGGGCTGCAGCCCGGGGCGACCACGCTCCAGGTCCTCAACCTCAACGTGGCCGAGGACGCCGATCTCGACCAGGTGCTGCCGGAGCTGCTCGAGCACCTTGCCAACCGGGCGCTGGGCCGGGGCGCGGTCCGCCTGACGGTCCGGGTGCCGCTCGACGACCCCATGCTGCGCACGATCCGGATGCAGGGCTTTCGCCAGTACGCGACCGAGAACGTGCTCTACGCCGAGGACCCCAAGCCGCTGCGGGACGTGGCGCCGGCCGGGCTCCGCCCCGCCCGGCGCCGGGACGACCGGGTGCTTTACCACCTCTATCGCAAGGTCACGCCGCAGGGCGTCTCCAACGTCGAGGCTCCGACCTACCGGGAGTGGAAGCTCCTGCACGAGGAGCCCGGCGACCAGTACGTCATCGATCGCGTGGAGGTGGTGGCCTGGATCAGCGTCGAGCGCAGCTCCGAGCCCTCCCGCCCCCACACGCTCCGCTTCCAGGCGCTGCCGGAGTCGGGGTTGGCCGAGGACATCGCCGACCACGTGCTCTCGCTGACGGGTGGCGGGCCGGCCTGGTCAAGCCTGCGCCACTATGATGCGAACATGATCGACGCCCTCCGAGGGCGTGGTTTTTCGAACCTGCTGACGCAGGCGTTGCTGGTCAAGGAACTGGCTCTTCGCGAGCCGCTGCGCGAGAAAGGCCTTGTCCCTTCCTTCGGCTGACGACCCGCCGTTCCAGCGCTGGGACCAGGAGCTGGAGCTGCTGGCGCAGGCCCTGCCGCCCCACCTCTACCGGGCCCTCCACGAACGGACCGATCCCGCGCTCCTGCTCGAGATCGTGCTCGACCTCGGCCGCGAGCCGGAGGCCCGGGTGCCCGGACGCGAGGTCCTGCTGTCCGAGATGGCGGTCACCGAGGCCGACCTCGAGTACGTGGCCGAGCGGGTGGGGGAGTTCAGTGACGACAACCGGGCGGGCATCGCCCGGACGCTGCACCGGATCTCGGCCATCCGCAACCGCCAGGGCCGCATCGTCGGGCTCACCTGCCGGGTCGGGCGGGCGGTCGGCGGCACCGCCGAGATCATCCGCGACATCGTGATCAGCGGGGAGTCGATCCTGCTCCTGGGCCGGCCCGGCATCGGCAAGACGACGATCCTGCGCGAATGCGCGCGCATGCTCGCCGAGGAGCAGCGCAAGCGGGTGGTGATCGTCGACACCTCCAACGAGATCGGCGGCGACGGAGACATTCCGCACCCCGGCATCGGCCGCGCCCGCCGGATGCAGGTACGCACCCCGCTGCTGCAGCACAACGTGATGATCGAGGCGGTGGAGAACCACATGCCCGAGGTCATCGTCATCGACGAGATCGGTACCGAGCTGGAGGCCGCGGCCGCGCGCACGATCGCCGAGCGCGGCGTCCAGCTGATCGCCACCGCCCACGGCCAGACGCTCGAGAACCTGCTCGTCAACCCGGTGCTCAACGACCTCCTGGGCGGCATCCAGAGCGTGACCCTCTCGGACGAGGAGGCGCGCCGGCGGGGCACCCAGAAGTCGGTGCTGGAGCGCAAGTCGCCCCCCACCTTCGACGTGCTGATCGAGATCCAGGACCGGGACCGGATGGCGATCCACCAGCCCCTCGCCGACGTCGTCGACCTCGCCCTGCGGGGCCCGGTGCCGACGCCCAAGATCCGGGTCCGCACCCGCGAGGGCCGGATCATCTCCAACGTCGAGCCGGCGCCCGGCGAGCGCTTGCCGGGCAGCAACGGCGAGCGGCCGGCCACCGGCGTGCTCAGCAAGCCGCGCACGATCTTCCCCTACGGGGTCAGCCGCAACCACCTCGAGCAGGCGATCCGCGACCTCGAGCTCCCGGTGCGCGTGCTCGGCAACGCCGACGGCGCGGACATGGTGATCACGCTCAAGAACTACTACCGGCGCCGGCCCGACAGCATCCGCCAGGCCGAGTCCGCCGGGGTGCCGATCCACATCCTGAAGAGCAACACCGTGACCCAGGTCAAGGAGGCGCTGACGCGTGTCTACGGCGCCGACCGGCCGGACGCCGCCACCTCGCGCGCGCTGCAGGAGGTGATGGAGGCCGTGCGCCGCGTCCGGGCCACGCTGCAGCCCCTCGAGCTGTCACCGCAGAACGCCTACGTGCGCCGGCTGCAGCACCAGCTGGTGACGGAGAACGACCTGGTCGCGCGCAGCACGGGCAAGGAACCGCAGCGCCGGCTGCGGATCTTCCCCTCGCCCGACCTCGTCGACTGACCATGGCCGGCATTTTCGTAACGTTCGAGGGGACCGACGGGGCCGGCAAGTCGACACAGGTCGAGCGCCTCCGCCAGGCGCTGGCCGAGCACGACCCGCTGGTCGTGCGCGAGCCGGGCGGGACTCCGCTCGGCGAGCGCCTGCGCGACCTCGTCCTCCACGACCGGGAGATGGCGCCGGCGGCCGAGATGTACCTCTACATGGCCGCCCGCGCCGAGCTCCTGGCCGAGCGCATCCAGCCGGCGCTGGCGGCAGGCCGGCTGGTCATCGGCGACCGCTACCACGACTCCACGCTCGCCTTCCAGGGTGGGGGCCGCGGCCTGCAGGCGCACTGGCCCGAGTTCTTCCCCAAGCCCGATCGCACCTATCTGCTGGCGCTGCCGCCGGAGGCGGGCCTCTCCCGCATGAACGGCGCCGTCGCGGACCGGCTGGAGCGGGAGCCGCTGGAGTTTCACCGCGCCGTCGCCGCCGCCTACGAACGGCTGGCGGCCGCCGAGCCGGAGCGCTTCCTGAGGCTCGACGCTCGCCAGCCGGCGGACGCCATCCACCGAGTGATCCTGGATGACGCGGCCACCCTGCTCCGGAGGTTGGCCCCATCAAGCTCGTGATCGCGGTCGTGCAGGGGGAGGACGCCGGCCAGACGGTCCAGGCGCTGTCTGCCGCGGGCATCAGCGTGACCCGTCTCAACTCGGTGGGCGGCTTCCTGCAGCAGGGCAACGCCACCCTGTTGAGCGCGGTCGACGAGGAGAAGATCGACCAGGTGCTGGAGATCATCCGCGAGAACTGCCGCGAGCGCTCCCGGTTCCTGACCCCGATGCCGCCGATGGTCGAGCCCGGGGAGATGCTGATGCCCTATCCGGTCGAGGTCCAGGTCGGCGGGGCCACCGTCTTCGTGGTCGACATCGAGAAGTTCGAAAAGCTGTAGAGGCGCCGCACCTCTGAAAGTACTACTGAGGGCGGGCAAGGCCGAGGAGTTTGGCATGCTCCTGCACGCGCGCCTGGCGAAGGCCGGGCACCAGGTGGTCAGGGAGGGCAGGGCGGGCGTGGTCGCGGACGTGGCCTTCGCCTGGCAGAACTCGCTGCTCCACGACGGCTGGCGCTGGAAGGGCTTCGGCCACCTGGCCCCCCGGCATTCGCGGGAGCTCATCAAGGTGGCGAGGTCGGCGGGCGCCGAGCACGTGGTGCTGGCGGGCTTCGCGCTGGCCGAGGCGGGGCCGTTCGAGGACCCCGACCTGCGGCCGGCGCTCGAGGTCGAGGCCGGGCTGCGCTCCAGCGACCTGCCACTGACCGTGCTCCGGCTGGGCTGGCTGTACGGTCCCCGGATGCGGAACCTGCGCGAGTATCGGACCGCCTTCCGGCTGATGCGGCCCTACTACGGCGGCCCCCGCATCCCGCAGTCCTGGCTGCACGAGGAGGACGCCGCCGGCGCCGTGGTGGCGGCGGTCGAGCAAGCCGCGCCGGGCGGACCCTACGGCGTGGCCGACGAGCGGCCGGCCAGCCACCGGGAGGTGCTCGACCACTTCGCCTGGCACGTGGCCCACCGGCCGCCGATCAGCTTCCCGCGCCTCGGTCTCCGCTTCACTCCGGTGCGCGAGCAGCAGGCGCTGGTCCTGGACCGGAGCTCGGTGGTCAACGTGGCCGGGTTTCGGAAGACGACCGGCTGGCGGCCCCGATACCGGACCTACGTCGAAGGCATGGCCGCGGTCGCCGAGGCCTGGCGCTGGCGCAGGTAGCGCTCGGGCTCGGCCTCGAAACGCTGCCGGCAGCCGTCACCACAGAAGGCGAACGCCACCCCCTGGTGTGAGGCTCGGTAGCGGGCCGGCAGCTCCACCGTCATCCCGCAGACGGGGTCGGTGGCAAAGGCGGCCGGCGGCTTGGCGGGCTGGACGGGCGCCCGGCGCCGGCGGGCGGTCACCACCTCGGCCAGCGCCAACAGCGCGATCTCCTCCTGGGCGGCTCCCCGCAAGCGGCTGGCGGGGGCCCGCAGGCGGGCCAGCGTAGGCGCGTCCAGGCCGCGCCGTTCGAGGACAGCGCGCACCGCCGCCGTCCGGCGGGCGGACGCGATCAGCGACACCTCCAGCTGCGGGTAGGCGAGCGCCGCCTCGAGGGCATCCTCGTCGTAGTGGCCCATGGTGGCGACCACGGCCCAGGCGTCGGCGCCCGGGGCGGCGGCGGCCAGGTCCAGCTCCGCCAGCACCATGTCCGCCTCCGGGAAGTCCTCGGCGCGCGCTCCCGGGTGGACCGCGCAGGTGCGGAAACCGGTCAGGCCGCCCATCCGGAGCAGCGTCCGCGACGCCGGCGTGGCGCCGAACACCAGCAGCAGCGGCTTCGGCAGCTGGGGCTCCAGGAAGACGTCCAGCGAGCCCCCGCTGGGGCAGGTGGTGGCCATCGTCAATTCGCCGCCGGCGCGCGTGTGCCTGACCTCGCCGGCGCCGCCCACGATGTGGATGAGCACCGGAGAGCCCGATTCCAGGGCCCGCAGCGCCTCCCGGCGGACCACCGGTTCCGAGCAGCTGCCGCCGATCCAGCCCTCCAGGCGACCGTCGGCGGTGATCAGCGCCTTGTCGCCGGGCCGCGCCGACGTTGGCGCCTCGACGCGGACGACCGTCGCCAGCACGCAGGGCGTGCCCGCAGTGGCGCAGTCGTTGAGGAGCTCGAGCACGCCGTCGGCTATTCGGTCACCCCCTTCGAGCGCAGCGCGGCCCAGACCTTGTCGGAGGTCACCGGCATCTCCAGGTTGGTGATGCCGTGCGGCGCCAGGGCGTCCACCACCGCGTTGACGAAGGCGGCCGGGGAGCCCACGGTGGCCGATTCGCCGACACCCTTGGCGCCCAGGGGGTGGTGCGGAGACGGCGTGACCGTCGCGAAGGTCTCGAACCTCGGCGTCTCCACGGCGGTCGGCAGCAGGTACTCCATGAAGTTGGACCCGATGCAGTTGCCGTCGTCGTCGAAGCTGATCTGCTCCGTGAAAGCGATCGCCCAGCCCTCGGTGAGGCCGCCGTGCAGCTGGCCCTCGACGATCATCGGGTTGATCCGGATCCCGCAGTCGTCGACCGCCACCACCCGGCGCACCTTGACCTCGCCGGTGCCCTTGTCGACATCCACGACCACTGCGTAGGTGCCGAAGGGGTAGGTCATGTTGGGCGGGTCGTAGTAGTGGACGCCCTCGAGGCCGGGTTCCAAGCCCTCGGGGAGGTTGGTGTAGGCGGCGAAGGCGCATTCCTGGATCGTTTTGAAGCGCTCGGTCGAGCCCTTGACCGACCACTTGCCGCGCGTCCATTCGAGGTCGGCCTCGTCCACCTCCAGCAGGTGGGCCGCCAGCGTCCGCGCCTTCTCCCGGAGCTTGCGGGAGACCATGGCGGTGGCCGCCCCGGCGACCGGCGTCGACCGCGAGGCGTAGGTGCCCAGGCCGTACGGCGTGGTGTCGGTGTCGCCTTCCTCGACCGCGATGTCGGAGGCGGGGATGCCGAGCTCTTCGGCCACGATCTGGGCGAAGGTGGTCTCGTGGCCCTGGCCCTGGCTCTTGACCCCGAGCTTGAGGATGGCCTTGCCGGTGGGGTGGACGCGCAGCTCGGCGGAGTCGAACATGCGCAGCCCCAGGATGTCGAAGTCGGCGCCGTGACCGGCGCCCACCACCTCCGTGAAGCTGGCCAGGCCGATGCCCATCAGCTCGCCGCGGGCGCGCTTCTCGCGCTGTTCCGCGAGCAGCTGCTGGTAGCCGATCTTCTCCAGGGCGAGGTCGAGCGCCTTGACGTAGTCGCCGCTGTCGTACACCCAGCCGGTGGCCGAGGTGTAGGGGAACGCCTCCTTCGGAATGAAGTTCTTCCGCCGCAGCTCGGACTGGTCCATGCCCAGCTCGATGGCGGCGTTGGTGACCAGGCGCTCGATCAGGTACGAGGCCTCGGTGACCCGGAACGAGCACCGATAGGCGACGCCGCCCGGCGCCTTGTTCGTGTAGTACCCGTCGGCGCTGATATGCGCCGCCGGCATGTCGTAGGAGCCGGTGACGATGCTGAACAGTCCGGCCTTGAACTTGGTCGGCTGCGCATCGGCGAAGAAGGCGCCGTTGTCGCTGTCGAGGTGGACGCGCAGCGCCAGCATCTTGCCCTGCCCGTCCAGCGCCAGCTCGCCGTCCATGTGGAAGTCGCGCGCGAAGCCCGTGGACATCAGGTTCTCGGTGCGCTCCTCCACCCACTTGACCGGTCGCCCGATCAGCAGCGAGGCGGCCGTCGCCACCACGTATCCGGGGTAGACGGGAACCTTGTTGCCGAACCCGCCGCCGATGTCGGGCGACACGATCCGGATGTTCTGCTCCGGCAGGCCGGCCACCAGCGCGAAGACGGTGCGGATGGCGTGCGGCGCCTGGCTGGTCATGTAGATGGTGGCCTTGCCGGTGGCCGGGTTGACGTCCGCGACGCAGCCGCAGGTCTCCATCGGGGCGGGGTGGCTGCGCGGGTAATGGGTGGACAGCTGGACGACCTTGGCCGCGCGCGCGAAGGCCGCGTCGGTGGCCGCCTGGTCGCCCGACTCCCAGTGGTAGATGTGGTTGTCGGCCTGGCCCTCCTTGTCATCCCGGATCAGCGCCGCGCCCGCCGACCTTGCCTGCTGCGGGCTGACCACCGCCGGCAGCACCTCGTAATCGACGTCGATGAGGCCGACCGCGTCGTCGGCGGCGGCGCGGGTCTCGGCGACCACCGCGGCCACCTCCTGGCCCTGGAAGCGGACCTTGTCGGTGGCCAGCACGGCCTGGGTATCGCCCGAGAGGGTCGGCATCCAGGCCAGCTTGTGCTGCGCCATCAGGTCGCCGGTGACGACCGCCACCACGCCCGGTACCGCGCTCGCACGCGAGGTGTCGATCGACTTGATGCGGGCGTGCGCGTGCGGGCTCCGGTGGATGACCATGTGCAGCATCGCGGGCAGCTTGAAGTCGTCGAGGTAGCTGCCGCGGCCGAGCAGGAAGCGGCTGTCCTCCCGGCGCTTGATGGATTCCCCGATCCCGCCGTGCGGCCTCACGTCAACGCTCATGACGCGCTTCCCACGGCCGCCTCGGCCGGCTGGCCGGTGGGTGCCTCGGCGGCGGCCCGCCGCAGCTCACCTGCCCTCTTGATCGCCTTGACGATGTTCATGTAGCCCGTGCAGCGGCAGAGGTTGCCGCTGATCGCCCATCGGATCTCGGTCTCGGTGGGGTCGGGCTTGCGGTCGAGCAGCGCCGAGCCGACGAGCAGCATGCCCGGCGTGCAGAACCCGCACTGGAGGCCATGCTCCTCGTGGAAGCCGACCTGGATGGGGTCCATGACGCCGCCCTTGGCCAGGCCTTCGACCGTCGTCAGCCGGCTGCCCTCGGCCTGGACCGCCAGCATCGTGCACGACTTGACCGGTTCCCCGTTGAGGAGGACCGTGCAGGCGCCGCAGCTGGAGGTGTCGCAGCCGATGTGCGTGCCCGTCAGGTTGAGCTCGGAGCGCAGGAAGTCAACCAGGATCATGCGCGGCTCCACGTCGGCGCTGCGCTCCTGGCCGTTGACCTGGAACGTGACCTTCACCGCGAGCCCTCCCCGGCCATCGCCACCGCCGTCTTCAGGCCGCGCTGCACGAAGACGCGGACCACGTCCTTCTTGTAGGCGGCCGACCCCCGGACGTCGTCCTTGGGCTCGGCTGCCTCGGCCGCCAGCCGGGCGGCCTCCGCGATCGCCTCGGCGGTCGGCTCCTGGCCGGCCAGCGCGCGCTCGGCCGCCTCCGCGCGCAGGTTCTTGGGGCCGACCGCGGTGAGTCCGATGCCCGCCCGGCCGATGTGGCCGTCGGCCATCTCGACCTGGACCGCGACACCCACGGTCGCGAAGTCCCCGACCTTGCGCTCGAGCTTGAGGTAGGTGCCGGCGGCCCCCGCGTTGCCGGTCGGGATCACGATCTCGGTCACCACCTCGTCCGGCCGGAGGGTGGTGGTGAAGGGGCCCTCGAAGAAGTCGGCGGCCGCGATCCGGCGCTCCCCGGACTGGGATTGGGCCACGATCTCGGCGCCGAGGGCGAGCATCACCGAGCCCCAGTCGCCCTGGGGATCGGCGTGGCAGACCGAGCCGACAACCGTGCCCCGGTTGCGCACCAGCGGGTCGGCGATCTGGGGCGCGGTCAGGCTCAGGATCGGGCAGAGACCGCGCAGGGCGGAGTCGCTCTCGATGTCCACGTGACGGGTGCGGGCGCCGATCCGAAGCGCACCCGGCTCCGTGCGCAGCGCCGCCAGCTCCGACAGGCGGCCGATGTCGACCACCATCGCCGGCATCGCGAAGCGAAGCTTGAGGAGGGGGACCAGGCTCTGGCCTCCGGCCATCACCTTGGCGTCGTCACCGTGCTCGGTGAGCAGCGCCAGTGCCTCGGCGAGCGACGCGGGCGCGCGGTAGTCGAATGCCGCTGGATACATGTGGAAACCTCCAACCCAGACCGGCCAGCCTGCCTCGCGTTGTAGCACCGGGAGATTTGCGGTGTCAATTGCACACCGCACTCAACGGCCGCGGCGGACGCTTACTCCTGGCGGCGGTCGATCAGCGCCTGGATGGCCTGCAGGCGAGCGCGCTGCTCCTCGGTCAGAGTCTCGATCTTCAACATGAAGTCGATCGCCTCGAGGACGATCGCGTGGTCGTCCTCCGAATCCTCGGCCAGCCGCGTAAGGGGGTCCGTGACGCCCATCTAGGGGCCCACCAGGCCGGGCTCGGCCAGCCTCTGCTGCCAGAAGGCCAGGCGCCGCTCGAAACGGGCCACCTGGAGCTCCAGGAGCCGCACGTCCGCGCGCTCCAACTCGGCCTGCGCGTCCGCCGACTTGCCCTCCATCAGCTCGCGGAGGGTGGCGATCAGGCGGTGCTTGACGTGTTGAAGCTGGCTGTAGATGGCGACCCAGTGTCGCGCATCGGCGCGGTCGCGGCTGTCGGGGTCTTCACCGGGCAAGAGCCGGCCGGCATCGGTGCTGAAGCCAATGGCCTCGCTTTCTCCGTCCGCCATCCAGGGCACACTCAGACTTTTCTTCCCAGGCGTTGCGGCCGTGTCTCAGGACCACTGCGCGATCGGACTCCGTGAGAAGGCGGGAGCCCGCGCGGGGAGTGGCGACACGCAGCCTACGCTGTTGCGGCGGTTTTTGCCGGGCCCCTCGCTTCAGGAGGCCCGGCACCCGCTAGGCGGGGATCGCCTGCGGGCGTCCGGAACGCCGTCCGCCCCGCCGCCGGCGCGAGGTCCGGCCGGCCGGCGGCCGCCCGGCTACCGGCGCCGGGGAGGCGGAGTTGACGTATTGCCACTGGCCCCGTTCGAGCAGCGCCACCGCGTCGAGCTCGGGCAACTCGGGCGCTCCCTCGCGGCGCAGGCGGCTCCAGAGCGTGGAGTCCTCGGGGGCCACGAAGGTGATCGCCCAGCCGTCCGCGCCGTTGCGGGCGGTGCGCCCGACCCGGTGGGTGAGCCACTGGGCGGTGTCGGGCAGGTCGAAGTTGACGATCAGGCTGACGTGGCTGATGTCGAGTCCGCGAGCGGCCACGTTGGTGGCCACCAGCAGGTTGCTGCGGCCGGAACGGAAAGACGCCATGGCGCGGTCGCGCTGGCTCTGGGCCAGGTCCCCCTGCAGGAGCACGCAATCGTGGCCGAGGCGGGTCAGGTCGCGGTGCAGCTTGCGCACGCCGTGCTTCGTGCGGCCGAAGGCGATCGCCGCGCCGGGGTGGAGCTTGAGCAGCTTGCTCAGCACCTGCACCTTGTCGTCGCGCCTGACGCGGAGCAGCCCATGCTCGAGCTTGGAGTCTTCGGAGTTGGCGCTCTTGATGTGCACCGGGTCCTGCATGTGCTTGCGCATCAGCCGGATGACCCAATCCGGCATGGTGGCCGAGGCCAGCACCATCTGCGGCTCGTACGTCTGGGCGAGGATGCGCTCGACGTCGGGCGCGAAGCCCGCATCCAGCATCTCGTCGGCTTCATCCAGCACCAAGTACTCGACGCGGCTCAGCGCCAGCAGGCGCTTGCCGACCATGTCCAGGATCCGGCCCGGGGTGCCGATCACGACGTCGGGCTCCTGCTTGAGGGCCAGGTTCTGGGTCGCGTAGCCGACGCCGCCGTAGAGGAGGGCGCACTTGAGGCCGGACTCCAGGGAGACGAAGACGCGCTCGACCTGCATGGCGAGCTCCCGCGTGGGGGTGACGATGAGGGCGCGGGGCCCGGGTCCGGACCGGTCGAGCAGGTGATCGACCATGGGGAGCAGGAAGGCCAGGCTCTTCCCGGAGCCGGTGGGGGCCTCGATGACCACGTCGTCACCCTCGAGGAGGGCGGGGACGGCGTCGGCCTGAACGGCTACCGGCTCGGTGATTCCCTGGCGCGCGAGCGCGGCCAGGGTGTGGGCGTTTACGCCCAGTTCTGCGAATGTCGACAAAGTTCTCCTTTCCCTCTGCGTAGATGTTGGCCGCGACCTGTCGAGGGAAACGAGGTGGACGCACAGTCGCCTCCGAGGAGGCTTCCAGGGGAGAGTCTACCCTTTCGCCGGTGATATCCATCCTCGG